>OBLI01000006.1_pt1 | contig 197648 bp, 226 predicted proteins | sample 1519701 | NCBI WGS metagenome assembly OBLI01 (sample SAMEA3663005, study PRJEB22513) | pig gut metagenome | biome: pig gut; feature: pig-associated habitat; material: faeces | place: France | collected 2012
AAACAAAATATCTAGTGTATTAGGACTTACAAAGGATAATTATGGTGGAAAGGCAGCGAAGTCTAGTTTTCTTGACGAATATGAAGCACGTCCTACTTCTGGAAATATTGTACCGAAAGACTCATCAGAATATGGCGGAATGAGAAAAGATGTTGTTACTTCATCTATGACTGATAGTGGTTATCCAGGTCAAGATGGACACTTACTTACGATGTTCTGGGATAATTCTGGTAGATACGATAGTCAGTTTTTTGTTTCAAATGAAAAACAACCTAATTTAGTAAAAGTAAGGGTAAAAGCAAATGAGGCAGACTACGGCCCTTGGACAGATATAATAACAAGCCAGAATATTGGCAGCCAGACTGTAGCAAAGGCAAGTACGGCAGGAACTGCCAACCGTTCAAAAAATATGTATAGTCAAACTTTTGACTTATCTGCATTAGACAAAACAAAGTTTTATCCACTAGTCTGTTTTTCTGAAAATGACTTTGCAGAAGTTGCCATTTGTTCTGAAAGTGGGTTTGGCTCTATGGACTATAACCAAAACAGAATACATTTTGATATTTCTACACATGGTTGGTCCGACCTGGCACCCACTTTGAATATTAGAGAGTACACTTGCTATCAAAATGATGAAATAACCATTGGGTGTATTGGTAGGGGAATGCACAGTGGAGATTGGGCTATATGGTTAAGAGGTGGTTTACATTATACTTGTTTTTCAAGAGACAGTGACTTAAGCTTGCACACATCAGACTACACTTTTGGTGATGAAACTTATACAGTAGGAACGAATTATTATGGTGGGTCAAACTCTAATGTGTCTATTATGTTTACCCCTCAGTCTACTATAACAGAAGGAGCTTATAGTACTAGACCTATCACGGCACCTAGTATTAAAGCAGACTATAAAATGGTAATACCTATTGGTGCACCTTCTTCATTAGAAGATGGTTGTATTTGGATAGAGAGGTAATAAATGGGAAAGCTTGCATCAAACAACAATAAAGCATTAGGGCTTTTACTCAAAAGATAACTTCGCCTAGCCTAGTGTATTATGATAGTGGTGAAAAACATTACTATCCTTTGATAAAACCAAATGACTCTTTCAGGTATTCGGGTTTTATATATTCTTATGATAAAAGTGTAGGGGATACTTTTGGTATTGTATTGAATAATACAAAGTATGTTGTGCCAAATAAAAGAGTACCTAGCCCCTGGGCATAAGCCTTCTGCGTTTAAGAAGCTAGTTACTTAGGTGAACCTCAGTATATTACTAAAGTAGTTCAAACTGTAGAGCCAGGATTTACATATGAAGTCTATACAAATGACAAATCAAAGTATTATATTCAGGTATGTGTCTGTGATGAAGATAGCATTAAGACTATAGATGAGAATGAAAATACCGGCACTCAAGTAGAATAGCCCTAAGTTTTTAGCTACTAATAATGTATATAAGGAGAATAAACAACTAAAATGGCAAACCAGAAAAGCGCAATACACGATATACCATTAAAAACACAAGACCTTTGTCTTAACGTATTTGATGGTGATATTAAGCCATATGATGGTTTTAGAAAGAATAACAGTCCTAGAAAGTAAGGTATAAAATCAGTCTTTAATTTTTTTCTTAAACTGTTTATAATGTTTATAAAATGGGAGGAAATTATGAGTGATAAACTTAAACAGTTAAAAAAAGCAATCAAAAGTGGTAAGTATGATTGGAAGAAAGCAATCGAAGATACTGCTACTAAAATTGTAGATTATCCACAAGCATTACTTTGGAGATAAACAATGTCAAAAACTGAAGAATTGGAATTTGAGATTTATCAACAAATTAAAGGTCTTAGTCCTAGACAGCAAAGAATTATTTATGATAATTTAAGACAGATTAAATCAAATATGATTCGCTATGGTAAATTACTTGCAACAGGTAAAGAAGAATTTCCAAGGAGAAAATAATGAACAAAACATTAAAAGTAATTAAAGTTGGAAAAAATGGTACTTTTCCAAGTAAGGATTATAAAAACCTTTATCACAAAGTAGATGTTTGGCTTAAAAAGGTAAATCCTTGTAAAATTAAAAATGGTCAGTGTCTTCGTGGAAGGAGTGGTGGAAGAAACTTTTGTTGTGGTTCTGAAAATAGTAATGGAGAAGGTGTATGTTCACACTGCACTTCTACTGGGTGTAATGCTAAACAACCATTAGCTTGTAGACTTTGGCTCTGCCAGTATGCTATGAGTGAACTTACTCTAAATCAAAAGAAACAATTAGAAAGTTTCAAGAAAGCAGCTGGAAATTTTGGTAATGAAGTATTGATGTTCAGAGCATCTAAAGAAATAGCTAAGAAAATTTTTTATCAAAATAAGAGATTATTTAAATGAAGTATTTACCTGCAAAAATAAGAGAACAGTATAGAAGTAAAATAAATAACTATATATCAGTTTATAGAGAAGCAGTTTTTGAAGATGATGATGGTTTTACACATGAGTATGATGTTTTAGAAGATGCTTATGATGATTGTTATGAAACTGTAAATGATGTTTTTGAAGGAGCTATGACGGAGGCTTTTTATTATGGTCTTTTTCTTGGTTTGCAAAAATCAAGAGTTATAAAAAACGAATAAATCTATTCATCACTAAGCGGTTTAAAATCTCCTACCCAAGCATAGTAGTAATTCAGAGTATTTATTAAGATTTGAGTAATACCTTCATCTATATCAAACCTTTCTTTTTGCTCTTTTATTATTTCTGCTGCTTGGTATACATGTAATTCTGAAATATAACTTATTACATCACACATCATTTCTACTAAATCTACTATTGTCATTCCATATATACCCTGCTCATTATAATGAGCAGGGTGATGACTATTATTTTTATAATGATGTTTAAAGAATTTATCCCATCTTTTCATTTTTTCAAAATATTCTGGTGAGCCGTATTCTACTCTTGGTTCTTTATCCATTTCAATAAGCCAGTTAATCTCTGGTTCTTTTAATTTAGAATTATCATGACTTTCTGCTCTTTTTATTATTTCTTTGGCTAAGAATAACATTCTTTCTTTGACTTTCTTTTTATGATTTAGGATACTATTTATTGTTTTAATAGCAGAAGGATCTGAAATAATATTTTTATCATTGTCATAACCATTTATTATTGGTTGGTTTTCTTTTTGAGATTGTTTTAAATATTTTTCTGTTTCCTTCTTATCCATAATTATTTTTAACTTTTTTAGGTTAGTAGTTTAAACAATTTTGAATATAATCAAACGTATACTAAAAAAATCTTTAATTTATTTCTTAAAACGATTATAATATTAAAAAAGGTTCGTTGAACTAAAATAAAATTTTATTAAGTTGAGAAAATTAAATACTCAACAAAAGGACAAAACAATGGATTTTGAAACAATCTGTGAAGCAATTACAAATGGAGAACTTACACTCTCTGCATTAGACATTACAAATCTTGTAATAGCGGCAACTACAAAAGATGATGTTATTAACTGTGATACATTGCAGGAAATAATCACTGGTCTTCAGGGAGTAAAGAAAACAGCCAAAGAAGAATTCGCCGCAATGAAGAAAGAAATGGATAATGCTTCAAAAGCAGAACTTGCTGCTCGTGCAATGGCTTATGTTGCAACATTGAAACCTGGTTCTTCTATTTCTTGGGTAAAGGCTGATGGTAGTGTTATGACTGGAACTCTTGGAGAGCAGAAGAAAGGAGCAAAGACTGCTCATGTAATTCTTGATGAAATTCCTGCTAATACTTCTGCAAAGAATCCTAAACCTGATCGATATGCAAAATTCCACTCGATTGTTGTGCCGGAAGACTTTGAAATGCCTGTTAAGGAAGAAGTAGTAGCATAAATAAATTCTTAAAAAAGTAAGGCTTTAAAGCCTTACTTTTTAATTTTTAAAGAGGACAGAACAATGAGAGATTTAGCATCAGTTTGTACTATTGAAAAAGTTTGGGCACTTGAAGGAAAGGATAAGGTTCAAGGTGCAAGCTTTAAAGAAAATTCTTATGAAGTAATGGTATCTAAAGATATCCAGCCAGGTATGCTTGTAGCATTTATTCAGGAAGGTGCTTGTCTTCCTGTGTGTGATACTTGGGAATGGCTTCGTAAGCGTTGTTATCGTGATAATCTTAATGGCAAAGAAGGTTTTCTTATTAAACCTCAAAAATTTAGTGGAATTATGTCATGGGGGCTTGCTGTTCCTTTAAATGAACTTGGTCTTGATGAAACCGTATATAAGAAGTTTAAAGCAGGAGATAATATTGAAGAAGCTCTTGGCATTTGGAAGTATGAGCCAGAAGAAGATGCATCTCCAAGAACTTCTTCAAAGAAGGCTTACCCTAAATGGGTTAAATTCTGTCTTTCTCATTATTTGACAAGATGGATTGGTCGAATTTGGCAGAAGCGTCATCAGAAATCTGGTGGTAATTTTCCAACTGATTTGATTAGCAAATCGGACGAAACTACTATTCAAAACATGAAAGGTGTTCTTGAAAAATTTGCTGAAAGTAAAGTAAATATAAGTTGTAAAATGGAGGGTCAAAGTTTCACCGTTATTCCAGTTTTTGGTAAACGTGGTTTTATTATTAAGAAAAAAGAAGTTGTTGGTGCTTATGTTTGTTCAAGAAACAATGCTTACAAGATTGAAGACAATTCGATTTTCTGGGATATGATGCGTAAGTATGATATTGTCAAAAAGATGAAAGAAATCTGGAAAACTGAGCACAAGGCTTATATTCTTCAAGGTGAACAAGTAGGACCAAATATTCAAGACAATATCTACGACTTTAAACAAAACCATTGGTATATCTTTACTGTTAAGGATTATGCTACACTCAAGCAGCTTCCATACGAAGGACAGGTAAAGGTTGCTGATAAATTTGGTATGAGAGTAGTTCCTCTTCTTTGGACTGGAACTCTTAAAGATGTTATGCCTGATGTTGATGCTGCTGTTGCTTTTGCTGAAAAAGCATCTTGGGAGCCTATTGATGGAGATAGAATTCATTCTTGGTTAAACCTTGAAAACAAAGGAAAACTTTGGAAGGATTATATGCAGCACGAAGGTGTTGTTGTAAGAACTGTTGATTATGATAAGGACAACAACATTGGAGTTTCATTCAAGGTTAAGAATATGGATTATCAAAATCAAGGCTTAGGTAAAATACATTCTTGTGCAGTAGAATATAAGAAGAAAAATTCAAAGTAAAATGGCATTTGCTAAGTTAAATTCTATGAAATTCGTAGGATTAGATGGACTTAGTCATTTTTGGTCAAAAGCAAAAGCTTATACAGATACAGTATGTTGCAATACAATAAATAGAGACACTTTATGTTTAGCATGTTCTTATGCTTGTGCTAACACAAAAACTTCGTGTGCTTGTGCTTATACAGATACAGTATGTTGCAATACAATAAATAGAGACACTTTATGTTTAGCATGTTCTTATGCTTGTGCTAACACAAAAACTTCGTGTGCTTGTGCTTATACAGATACAGTATGTTGCAATACAATAAATAGAGATACTTTGTGCTTAGCATGTTCTTATGCTTGTACTAATACAAAAGCGTTATGTGCTTGTACTTATGCAGTGTCTTGTACAAATACAAAAGCAGAAAACGGGCTTGCTTGTGCTTATAGTTGTGCAAGAAGCGTATGTTGCAATACAATAAATAGAGACACTTTATGTTTAGCATGTTCTTATTCTTGTGCTAACACAAAAGCGTTATGTGCTTGTACTTATGCAAATACGGTAGCAGGTCAGTGTAAAGGCGTTGCTTGTACATATGCAAACTGTGCTATAAACACTTATAAGGGCATTGGTGTTGTGGGTGTAGCACGTAGTATAAACGGCCAATGCTGGAATAAAGGTGGATATTGGTCTTACATGACTTTAATTGATGGTCCTAACTGTTGCTGGAGCTATATTATAAAGATGGACTGGAGTGGTACTGGTGCAGACAAATGGTCTGCTGGTATTTCTATACCTAATGCTTTTTCACCTAAACATGGTATTCACTACAAGTATGGATGCTGTGGTGGACATACTGGATGGACGTTAGTTCCAGATATCTATTGTGTTCAAACACTTTCTGGTTCTTGTGCATCTTCTATTGGAGCAGCTTGTAAAAACGCAGCGTGTGCCTTTGCTGCTGCTTGTGCTGCGGCTGTTGTACCAGAAACTTCTACTTTTGCTAAATGTTATGGTAAATCTACTAGCTGTGTAGAATGTGCCCATAAGGTAAGGCTAAATGCCTTCTCTAGCAATGTGTATTATAAAATACCATTTACAAGCACGACTGGAGCAACTGCTACAAGTGGATGTCTAGTAGTAGGTACATACCCGTCTTATAACCCAAATTCAAAAGTATCTTGTGTTTATACCGAATGTGTAGCTAAAACACTTGCAGTACCAAATGGTAATGGATGCTTTAGGTTAGGAAGCTACTGTATTTATATAGGATAGTAGGAAAGATATAATGCCAAACTTATATATAACAAATAACAATACAAGAACCGTAATGGGTCTAACACCAGAAAAGAAAACAACTCCATCGCTTGTGGTTACTTGTGGTACTACTACCTATTACGGTAGTCTTACTACTGATATAAAACAAGCAACAGAGCCTAACAAGCTAGTTATTACTTCTGGTTCTACTACATACTATACTATGGCTCCAGCAGTTGGAACAAAGTATGTAAACTTTATTACACCAAGAGAGTGTAGTGCAATAGAAGGAACAGTTATGGCTAAATGCTGTACTGGTATTGCCGGATATAAAGACAGACGAAGTAGTACCATTGAGGGTGTATCACGAACTTCATATGGTAGTATAGGACAATGTTGTTTAGGTAACATAACTGCTTCCGGTAAAAAGTCGCTACTTATGTATAACTCACCAGATACTACTATTGAACACTGCTATGCTTATTATACTCCATTAGAACATACGCACGATACTTCAATAGTATTTGATGACAGTTTTTCTTATGGATGTATGAGTGCAAGCACAAGGCATAAAGGTGTACGTGTATGTAAAAACTATAGTTCTTCTCCAGACTTTATTTATGTAGGCTGTGGAATATCTGGTATAACTAGAGGAAACTTGAACTATGACTTCCTTTGTATAAACGGAGTGGATAACAACATAAGTAGAAGTATGATATGTATGCCTTTTACTTGCATTCCTGGTGGTGACTGGCCTTCTGGAAACACATCCCTTGTAGAGTCAACAATTTGTGAGTTTTCTAGTATTGCAGCAGGTCCTATAACTGCGATAGTAGGCTTGAGATTTAATGGCCTTGGTCATGTAAGACATACACACATTCCAAATACACCTACCAGCTGTTGTGTCTATAACTATCTTATAGGATGCTACTGTGCTGGATGGGGTATGCCGTGGTTTGGCGTAAACATGAAATGTTATAATAATGACATTGATAAACTTCCAAAAGGCTCAATACTTTTTACTGACTGTGATATATCTTGTTTCAATAGTAAATATTGGGAACAAATAGACTTGGGAAGATACTGTAATATGAATTTAGCAGGCACAGAATGTAAGTTATATTATGAAACATATCCTTATGTAAATGGTACCTTTGGAAATAACTATAACATAAGCTACCAGTTATGTTGGAAGCCACATAACTATAATAGACAATACGCTAGGTATAAAGCTGAATATCTTGATCCAATTCCTGCATGGCCACTTTGTAGCGGCTCAGTCGGAAGCTGTACTTATGTACAAATAGCAGACTTATGGCACGAACACTCTACACCAAACGGTGCACTTTATGTTTGTGCAAATACTTCATCAGAACAACAGTTTACTTATTATATATTGGAAATAGTAGGTTGTCAACAAATATACTGTGGACCAACTGTTCCAGTAACGGGAATGGTACCTCATTATTGTAAAATGAATGCACCAAATAACTACATGGCTGTAAATATTGCAAGTCCTGGTATGTGTGCTATAATACATAAATAAGGTAAGGAGAAAAATATGATTAGTATTGCATTTATTGGAGAGCCTTTATCAATAGAAGAAGCACAAGAAAAGTTAGATAGCAGCGTGTCAAAAGAAGACTTTGTATCATCAATGGATGGCGAGGAAAAAGAGCTTTATGATAAATTATCTGATGAAGATAAAGATAAGTACAAAGATCTGTCTTTTACCATTACAACAATGAATGAAAAAGACGGACTTGTAGATTACAGGAACGGACTTGATGAGCAGGTTATTACTATATTTACCAAGAAATAAGAATGATTATGAGCCGTGGTATAGAAGATATAGCCTTATACGTGCAGGTATTTATGATGTTACTTATGATATAACAAAAGCAGATGTTATAGCTACCCCACATAGACCATATAAAAAAGACTATATCCTATACTATTCTGACTTCTGGAAAGATTTTGATGAAATTATAGCAGGTGCAAAAATAGTATTCGCATGTAGGCCTGTTCTTTATGAATATGCTAAAAAGCTGAACAAGAATACAATATATACACATAACGGCACTTGGATAGACTCAGGGCCTATAACAGACAGGACAGGACCAATGCTTGCACCATATGGAAACTGGCATAAACTTACGTCTTTGCACATACCAGGTGTTACGGTTACTAAGCAAGTTATGCATAATAAAAAGATAGACTGGCTTAGAAATGCTGCTAAGTGTAAAGACACAGAATGGATAGATGTTCATGACTTTTACAAATATAGAGCAATAGTCTTAGCGTCAGAAGTGAACGACTTTACTAAGGCACAAGATAACCTGAAATACTATGATGGACTTGCACAAGGATTACCTATGCTTCTTTATACTAATGGTACGTCTTTTACTACAAGCGACCCTTATGTATTTGATAAGGAAGAAGATATTGTATGGCCATCGTTAGATTATGTAGAACAATTTAGAATAGACAATAACTGGAAGAATATATTCAAGGATGAAATGAAATATGTATAAGAAACGAGCACTTACAAACGACACAGACACAAGTTGGTTAGGTATCAGATGGCAACCCACAATGAGGTGTAACTATAACTGCTTCTTTTGTTTACAACACCAGTATAAGCATCACGATGATAAGGTAGAAACAGAGATATTGAACAGTTCGTTAGACGCAATAGATAAAGCGTTTTCTTCTGGCAAGTTGAAGTGGTGGAAGATAATAGGTGGCGAGTTTACTATACTTCCACTTCCTATAAGAGATAGAATATTAGAAATCGCCAAAAAGCACAAGCCGTATCTTTATCTTACAACAAACGGCAGTAACTTGAAATGGCTTGAACCATTTACAGATGTTCAAGGGGAAGTTCTTATTTCACTACATGATACCGAAACGGACATATTCAAAACAATAGAAAACGGCAAAGCGTTTAGTGAAAGTCATCCCAACCTTTATGTAAAGTATGCAATAGTCGCCAAAGACAATCTTGACACAGTTATAAAGGCATCTTCTATACTGAAAGGCAACCTTATAGTTCAAGCGTGTAGAGAAGAATATACCAACAAGATAACAGACGAATACAAAGAAACGCCAGAATACAAGTGGATAGTAGAACACAACTATGGCAATAGTTTCAACAATAGATATTATAGTAGCGAACGCACAGAGGACTTTGAGTGTATAATGCGTGGTATAGTTATAGATTATAACGGACGCATAAGATTATGTAACAGAAACAAGACTGAAAGATACGATGATATAATGGATGCACTAAATGAACTACCTAAAAAGGTAATATGCAACGATCTTGTGTGTACCAAATGTAACGGACAAATATTCAGTAACGTTTATACACAAATAAACGCGTTTGATAGACTTTTGGCACTAAAGAGGAAGAGATAATGTTTTTGACAAACTTAGATGACAAGTGGGCACAAGATAAGATAAACACGGCTTATGGTAAACTACAGTCTTGTATAGCAACTACGAAGCAACGTGAAACAGTTCAACCTTTTTATACTATAAGTTTTACAGGTGACCTTGCGTCCTTACAAATGCAGTGTCCACAACCAGTTAGACCTCAAACGTTATGGGCTACTTCCTTATGTGACAACACGGTTATACCGGTAGGAGCTGTATGTGCTAACGGAAATGTCTTTATAAACAGTTCATGCTTGAAGGAGACAAGGTTGTAACCACAGAAGTAACAGTTGTGGATGTAGGACCAGAAGCAAACGTAGCCTTGAAAGCAGGCGACAAGGTAGCGTTGAACTATTACGAATTGCAGATACTTCCTGAAAGAGATGGTCACATCTACGGCGTAATCAAGGACGAGGAAATCAAAGTTGTATACTAACGAATGGGACGTAGAGGGCATGTCTATGGATGCCCTCGTTGCTATTATGCAAAGACGTATGTGGGACTATACACAGCTGAAGAAAAAGCTAGAAAACTTACGAAACTGGCGAAACATGAACAGTGGTGAGATTGGTGGAGCTTTCAAGTATAGAAACTCTGCCAAGGTGCACTATGCACAAACAGAAGAAGAGATAAAACGAATTATGGAGGAGAACGAAAACGGTTTATAACTTTATTTGCCCTCTGTGTAAGAGGGTTTATCAAAAAGAAATAAAGATGTCTGACTATGACAAAGAAAAAGATAACATGTTTTGTGAAGATGACAGTACAAAGCTTGAAAGGGTATTTGAACCTTTTTCAGGCTCTATTCAGTTATCTGCTGGTATGTACGGAACAAGTCAAGGAGGGTGGAACAGTTGAAAAAGCTAAAAACAGCTACGCTTACAATTGCTACACTATGTGGAAAAGACTATGAATCCTTTTTGTCTAAGTGGAAGACACAACTTCCAAACTGGGTAAAAGTAGAAGTGTATACGAATGACAGTAACGGTATCTTTGAAGCAAAAAACAACATAGTTCATAACTGCGACACTGAATATATCTGGATGGTTGACGTAGATGATGACATAGACCTTTTTATAAAAGAAAACTGGTTTGCATCTCTTACATACAACCACCCGGATATTGTCGTTTTAGGTGATGATGGGCGTATGTTATGGCAGTACATCTTCAAAACATCTTTTATAAAAAAGTGTTATGATGAAGTAAACGAAGCAAAGAAAAAGGAAGGTATAGACACCTTGAACTTAGTATCTTGTGAAGACATGGTGGTTACTGCAACTAAAACTTGGGCTAACGGAAGCCGTCTTTATCTTCCGACAAAAGGCGTAAACCACACTATAAACGACATATCAAAGACATCTTCCACTAAATATACAGTAGAAAAGCTTTCAAGTCTTTATAGAAGTTTCCCTCAGCTTATGAGGGTATCTAGACACCTTGACAAAGACTTTATGGACTGGATAGTTTTGAACCAGTGCAAAAAGCAATATTGGGAACATTATAGAAACTTTTGTGAAGATAAAGAAGCTTGTGACAACTTTATAAACAAAATATACAAGGAGATAGAAATAGTATGAAAAAAGCACTTATAGTAGGTTTTGGACACGTAGGACAGTCCACAGTAAAATATCTAAAAGATATTGAAGTATGGGTAAAAGACAAAGATGACGAGTGCCGGAATCTTAGAACAGATGAAGCAGAAGATAACCCTATGATTGTAAAAGCCGACTACTGGATTATCTGTGTACCGGGCGAAAAGGACGGAAAGATTGACACCAAACTGGTAGAAAGCTACATAGAACTTGCAAAAGACTGTGGAGCAGAGACCATAGTCAGAACAACCCTCCCACTTGACTACAAGTGGAAAAACATAACATACTGGCCATCGTTTGTTACAGACTATGACACAGAAGAACAAAGGTTAGTTATGTCATCAAGGGGTTATGAAAATGGTTTTTGTAAGTATGTAACGGATGGCATCATGTTTTTATCCTTACACGACACAACAGTTGTAAAACTTTTTGCTAACGGATATCTTGCAACAAGAGCCGAGTTTTTCAACAAGGTAGCAGACTTTTCGGAAAACGTACCAGCAGTTATAAACGCTATCTGTGCAGACAGACGTATAGGCGACTTTTATAACTATGCAGAAAGGAAAAGATGGGGTGGTAAGTGCTTTGTAAAAGATATGGAAGAACTTGCACAACATGACAAAATATTTGAAGTAGTAAATGAATCAAACAAAAGGAGAGGGTAAGATATGGCAAAGACAGCAGTATATACAGTTATGGGTGGTTTAGGAAGGCAACTTATGCAAGCACAGATAGCCTTGGAACTTACAGAAAAGTATGACAAGGTTTTGGTGTTTGCACACTATGTAAACGAACTTTCAGTCTTCTTTTCAGGACATCCAAAAGTTACTTTACTTACTTATGACCAACTTGGAGCTATGTCTGCAACCATCATGGCTAACCCAGATGACTATGATATTTTCAGATATAACATCTATGATGACGGCGAGTTTTCCAAGAAAAGGGCTTCTTTTTATAACGTAGCAAGAAAGCTTTGTGGATTGAAAGAAAAGAAAGAAGACAACAACGCAGACGGACAAGCAACTATGCCAACGTTTTTGATGAACACTATGGACAACATCAACAATGCAGCAGAGTTTGCAAAGCAACACCCACGCTTTGTTATGTTTTGTAGACAAGGTGGTTTGTCGAATCTTCCAGGACCTGATGGTAGAAGACAACCAGGACAGGAACATGAGCTTCTTCGCTCATATCCTATTGACAAGTCAGAAAGGTTAGTAGAACTTTTGAACCAAAAAGGCTATGAAGTGTTACAAGTTTGTCTTCCAGAAGAACCGCATATCAAAGATGCCATTTATATGAACCAAGAGATGCCTATGACGTTTTATACAGAACTTGCAAAGTACGCAGAAGCAGTTATAACCATAGACAGCAGTCTTATGCATTTTACTATTGCAAACTGTAAGAAAATGCTCTCGATTTGGAGAGAGACAAACGTAAACGGCTTTGGTTATGTGAAAGCAATAAATCTGAAACCAGTAGATTATACACCAGTTGCATTGTTACTATCTGGTATTCAAGATAGTCCTATTTGTGAGCCAGTTAGTCCAGAGGAAGTATTAGATGCTATCGAAGGAAGAACAGAATAAACTTTGTAAACTCTACTTGAAGTAGCAGGCCGAATATAACAAGACGCATGATACGGACATTCTTTGGAACCATATGCTCCCCCTGCTTGTTGGTATGATAGGCAACACATTGAAAAAGCTTAGCAAAGGGCACTTTATAAACGATTTCGAACATAGGGTTGAAGTTCAGGTAGATAGGGTTATAAAAAGATACATAGATAACCCACAGTACAGTAGAGACCTTCCTATGACTATAGCTTATTGGGAAGCTGAAAACTTGTTATATTCAAGTGGACATGAAAAGCTGGTGGGTAACTATGACCACGAAGTTGAATATGAAAACGCACCTTACACTGAAGAAGAAAAAGATGTCAAACTTGTGGATATAAAAGGAAATATGATTTTGTAGTAAATAGTACTAAAGCTTTTGTTTCTGAAAAAGATAAAATTCCTACAATTCATTTTTTAGATACTGTAATGGAAATAAAATGTTCATTTAGAATAGACAGACCAGAATATGTTAATTCTTTTGATGATGAGAAAAAAGTAGAAGATGAATTAGACAAAGAATGGATTGTTAGTTGTTTAAGTGAAAAAAGTGAAGAATTTCCAGAATATACAGTTTATGAATTGGCAAAAGGATTATGGAACTTGAATAGTGATATAAAAGTTCCAAAAATGGAAATGCCAAACTATTTAGAACTAAAATAAAAAATCTTGAAAAAATTTTTGAAATTAGTTATAATATTATTAACGGTCGTCCCGAAGTCTTTGCAGGTTTTAGGGAATGAGGTGCTGAAAGAGTAGATTGGTAGCATAACCTTCTGGTAAAAAAGCAGCTGCAAAAAATGCGAGTATTACTTAGCAGAAGATGAAGCGAATATCGAGGGTATTGGCTAAAGGGAGGTTCGACTCCTCTCCGACCGACTAAGGCGTGTTCTGGCCTGGCTAATATAAGCGAACGAGGATATATTAGCGTTAAGAACTAAAGAGAAAATTTATGCAGTAGTTACTAAAAGTATGACGGTAAAGTGGATACTTCACTTCCGTAGGACTGCCAAGGCACGGCTTGCATTTTGATTAAAATGCACTGACCAGTAATGGTGTTTAGGAGAATAGATAATCCTGAAACCGATTTGAATATCAACCTAGACCTTGCGAGTAGGTGTGTGCATTACGAGCACCTTAAGCGATCGTTCCGCATCGGGCATTTTTTATTTTGCTGTAATTAGTAAGGGAATTAAAATGACTTTAAAAGAAGCAATATTAAAACAATATGAAGATAAAGGTGATTGGAAAAATTTTTACAAAAACCTTACTCATGGAAGAAGTGATAATAAAGTTTGGACAGATGAAGACTTTGAACATTTAACAGAAGAAGAAATATCTGTTGGAACTTTTAATTGTGGCGGTATTTTTACAATCGCAGTTAATGGCAGCGAAGGAGAAACGGCTCATTTTCATTTTTATACAAACGATGGAAGAAAAGGTTGTTTTAAAATAGGAGTTCCAGAACATTTTAATCATGGTGTCTATAAAGATAGATTAAATAATAAAGAGCTCAAAATAATGATTGGTTGGTTAAAACAAAAACCAACAAAAAATTTGTTTAGAGCATCTTCAACTAATTATGAAGCAATTTGTGATTTGTGGAATGCTTCAAACGAAAAATATGCTAAAACATTTAATAATGCAATTCCTAATTATTTATTAGCATATAGTTAAAACAGTCTTTAATTAATTTTTGAAAATTCTTATAATATAAGAGTAAGGAGAAAACAAATGGAATTGACAAAACTTAAGTTTGAAGGTCATCATTATGATGAAACTACAACTTCAAAAATTAACTCTGTCTTTTTTGTAAAAGATGATAATGAAGATGATTGGATAGAAGTAATACCAATGCAAGGTAATTTTTATACTGTTTTAACTTTTGAAAAATGTGAAACTGTAAAAGCAGAACTTTACATTGAAAGCAGTGATGGACAGTTTGTAAAAGTTGATTAAAAAAGTCTTGAAAAATTTTTTAAAATTGTTTATAATTATTTAAAGATAACAAAATTGCAGGTGTAGCTCATTTGGTAGAGTTTCATCTGAGTGTAAAGGGTTCAAACCCTACCGCATCCGTCTGCAATTATAAGTCTGAACAGAAAGAAGAGTTGGCAACGATGCACGTGATACAATTGCTCAGCTAACATGTAAAACAAGACTGGGCGCAAGGGGATATGGTGCAATTGGTAGACACGCTAGACTAAGAATCTAGTGCCTGCAAAGGCATATCGGTTCAAATCCGATTATCCCCAAAGATTACTTTTGTTTATGGTGAGTTTTCTTAAACTCATACAAAATTGGTCTTTAACTAATTTCTAAAAATTGTTATAATTTTATTATGAAAACGATGAATGATGAAAATGGTTATGAAACCAAAATTAAAGAAGTGTCTGAAAGAGCTATTACTTATACAATAATCAAAGGTGCTACAAAAGTAGAACTGTTTGATAACATTTATATGTATTTCAAATCTAATCAGTATTGTTGGCAGGTAAATCGTAGTTTTGAAGATAAAAAACTTAAAAAAGAATATGGAGAATGGGCTACAAAAAACAGTGAAAAGCTTTGGTGGAAACACGCAAGTGGAAGAGATTTTGATTAAGACTAAAAGGTCTTGACTAATTTTTTGAAAGCTGTTATAATTTTAAAGCAATCATTTAAAAAAGGAGCAAACAATGGATTTAACAGTGGTTGCTAATGATAAGAGTATGAAGTTTAAATGTACTGAATATAAAAATGGAGAACCATATGAATGGCAAAGGTATATAAAAAATCCTTTTAATGGATATTTTATTCATCATATGGTTTTAACATCTGTTAAAAATGATATTCTTTTAAAAAAAGAATTTGCCGATATTTTAGAAAAATATAAAGATGTTTCTTTACTTGATTGTAAATGTAAAAAATTAAATTGGTTAAAGTCTTTTAAAGAAACAAAATATACAATAGCTTGTGTAGAACCAGAAAATTATAATTTTTATAAAAAGTATGGTTTTGAATTTGAAAAATGGGAAGACAAGCCGTATTATTTTTTTATTATGATAAGGAAAAATTTTTAATGAATTTAAATTAAGTGTTGGATACTTTAGCTCTAGCGGTAGAGCGGAGGAATAAGACAAATTTTATATGGAAAATATAATTTTTAAGTGTGAATTTTGTGGTAGAGAATTTGGAACAAAAAATTCCTCCGATTCACATAGAGGTAAATGCAAGCAAAATCCAAATGCGAAATCAAATTTGAAGTCAAAAAAATGGATTGAAGCAATGCATAAAAGAAGAGGAAATGGAACTAATCAATATACTTATGCTAAAAAACATGGGTTGCCGAAGCCAATAGTTTCTTATGAAACTAGGAAGAAAATTAGTGATGCTCAAAAGGGCGATAAAAACCCAGCAAAACGACAGGATGTAAGAGAAAAAATTTCTGCTTCAATGAAAAAAGCTCACTCTGAAGGAAGAGCCCACAACATTGGTGAATGTAGATGGAATAATGAGCCTTCATATCCAGAACAATGGTTTATGAAAGTTCTTAAAAATGAATTTGGTCTTGAAAAAGATAAAGATTATAAAATGGAGTTTTCATCCCATAGATTTTCTTTAGATTTTGCTTGGCCAAATGAAAAGATTTGTATTGAAATTGATGGTGTGAACAACACGAACGATTTCAAAAACAAAAAGAAAGAGATATTGAAAAAGATAAGCTTCTTAAAGAAGAGGGTTGGACTGAATTAAGAAAATCTTGGAAAGAGATTTTTAATAATCCAGAAGTTTTTATTGAGGAAGTTAGAAATATTATTGGGTAGGTGTTGAATGGGGAAACAATGGCCTGTTAAGCCATCGCAGAAATGCCGAGCCGGTTCGATTCCGGCCTACCCAGAAGTCATAGCAGGTTCGAATCCTGCAGTATCCGAATATTATTTTGCTCCCGTCGAATAACGGTTAGTTCACTGGGTTTTCATCCCAATAACGCAGGTTCAACTCCTGTCGGGAGTATATAGTTCAAAGCGGTAAAACAGTTACTTCTTTCTATGATTTTGAGAAATAAAAATTACTGTTTTAATTATTCTTGAACTTTTATGGTCTGTTGGAGTAGCGGTTTATATCTCTATTGCTTGTCACGCAATAGATCACGGGTTCGATTCCCGTACAGACCGAGGTCAAATGGTGCAATCTAGCTTAAACAAAGTACCGTCAATACTGAGTTGGCGAAAATGGTTGGTTGGAAAGGTATTGCTTTTGACGGAAGTAATTAGAATGTGAGGGTTCGATTCCCTCCACCATTATATAGTACAAAGCGGTTAAACAGTTACTTCAAAAAAATATACATTGGAAGTATAGCTTAGCTGGTTAGAGCGATAGTAGAAATACTATAGGTTCAGGTTCAAATCCTGATTCTCCCACCCACTCATACTGTTTAAAATATTCTTGTACTTATGCTAGTGTGGAAACAAACTGGTTAAGTTACCACTCTGATAAAGTGGGCATTTGGTGGTTCAACTCCGTCCGCTAGCATATATAAAATTTGTTAATTTCTTTAAGGAATTTTGCTTATGACTAAACTTGAATTCCGAAATTTTCTTAATTCTTATAAACAATTCGCAGAGAATTGTAAGGAAGTGTTCAAAAGAGAATATCCAGAAGAAAATTTTAATATCCTTTATATAAAAGATGGTAGAATAAAAGTAGAGTCAGAAAGTGAAATGAATTTTGATATAACTCAAAATGTTTTATCAGATTTAATACCAGACGATTTTGTTTTTTAAAGAATTTACAATTACTAAATATAGTCCATTAGTTCATTCGGTTAGAACATCGGTCTTATAAGCCGCAGGTGCTTGGTTCAAATCCAAGATGGACTAATTATTATAAAGGTAAATAATATATTGAGATGTAGCCGAAATGGTAGAGGCAATTGGTTTTGATCCAATGATTTTGCGGGTTCGATTCCTGCCATCTCAGAAAAATTACTAGAAGTTTTGGTTTTTTGTTATAATTTGCCAAGAAGTCAAAACAGTAGTATCTTTATTTAATTTAAGTTTTGGAGAGCTTAAAAAGTTGTGTATTGGTTGCAACCTTTTTGATTGGTTATAATTTGGAATTATCTACTTTGTGATTAGTTAAAAAGTTTACGGGACTGCTCTTGGTGGAAGGTAAGGAAACACAAAACTTAATTATATGGTGCTGTAGCTCAGTTGGATTAGTAGCATGAACCTTCTAAGTTCAGGGTCGGGAGTTCAAGCCTCTCCAGCATCAAAATATATAGCAGATTGGAGCACTGGTTGTTGCTCACTAGCCCCATAAGCTAGTTGTCGGAGAGGTTCGATTCCTCTATCTGCTATAAAATCTATGTTATAAGCCTGATTGAGTTAATAACCCACATTAACAAGAATTCTTAATTAGCAGATTAAGATATCGGGGTGGCGAAGTGAAGAAAGTGATATAACAGAATAATTTTGTAGAATAATAAGATGCTTTTAGTATCTTAAACATAAACAAGGAAAAGTTTAAACCCGTGGGATAGTTTAGGTCACGTGAAAACCTAAGATAACTTGGGGAAAAGAAGTATGAGTCCAAGGTAAGGCTGGTATGAAAAATTACCGAGACATCAGCTTGCTAAATGACGGGTAGTATGGTCAACAAGCATAAAGGCCTTTACAATGGTTACCATATGATGAATATGGGTAGAAAGTTTTACCAAAAGCTGCAATGTAGGTTGTCTTAATTTGGACGTGGGTTGAAATATACTGGGTCGTGGCAACTGAAAGAAAAACTTCGGATTTTTGTATATTAGTAGGTTAATAGCCTATTAAGATAGACTGCTTCAAGGTTATTCCTTACCCATAAGAAGGAATGTAAAATGGCTGAACAGTTGTGGTGGCTCGACCTTGATTAAAAGGAAACTGGTATCGTAATCGTAGTATCCATCTACATATGCTAGTGATGTTTTCTAGAAAATCTCACGATTTCGGTGAGTACGATACCTAATTTTTTTGATAATTAAAGGATAGATGCATGAGAGGCTTAAATGGAGAGATTGCTAATCTCTTGAGCGGATTTGTCCGCTCCGTAGGTTCGAATCCTACCCTATCCGTAAAATTTATTTAAATGAAAAGAAAAATAAATTTAGAACAGTTTTTTACAACAGAAGAAAATGCAAAATTTTGTTTGTCTAAAATAGATTTAAAAGCATATGATTTAATTATAGAACCTTCAGCAGGTTCTGGCTCTTTTTCAAACTTGGTTGATTGTATTGCTTTTGATATAGAACCAAAAAATGATAAAATCATTAAACAAAATTATTTAGAATTAGAAGCTTCTGAATATACCAATAAAAAAGTTTTGGTTATTGGAAATCCACCTTTTGGTAGACAATCTTCTTTGGCAATAAAATTTATAAATAAGTCTGCTGAATTTGCAGACACAATTGCTTTTATATTACCAAAATCTTTTAAAAAAGAAAGTCTGATAAATAAATTAGACAAGCATTTGTTTCTAAAAGAAGTTTATGAATTACCAAATACGAAGTTCTTTTTTGAAAAAGATTTTTTTGATATTCCTTGTTCTTTTTTTATTTTTAAAAAAAGAAAAGAATTAAGAACAAAAGAAAAAATTCCAATTGTTGATGATTTTTCTTTTGTAAAACCAGAAGAAGCAGATTGTTCTATTAGAAGAGTTGGTTTTTATGCTGGTAAAATAGAAGGATTGGAAGTTTCTGCTTCTTCACATTATTTTGTAAAATGGAATACAACAACAGCAAAGGACAATTATCTTAAATTAAAATTTGATTTAGATAATACAGTTGGTGCTAGAAGTTTATCAAAGACAGAAATTATTAAAAAGTATTATAATACTTATATAAAAAAGTCTTGAAAAAAAATCAAAAAAATTTTATAATTAAGATATGAATTTGATTAATGATAAATTTTGGAAAATAATTGATTGGTTTAAAAAAAGAAAAGAAATCTCTGGTCAATTTATTTCTAATAATACTATTTGGACTTTATATTTTAAAAGAGGAGATAAGGAATATGTTTTTTATTTATCCTCTTGGTTTAAAAAATATAGATTAACCTTTTTTGATTTTTCTTCTTTAAAAAATAAAAGATTAATAGATGATTTATTAATATACTTTGAACAAGAAAGAGAAGGATTTACTAATTGGAAGTGGTTAGTTTTAGATTATTATTCTGTTGGTAGAACCAACCAGCCTTTTAAAATGTTTGATAGACCTATATGAAATTTTTAAATTTTTTTAATAATATTTTGAATGAAGAAAAAGATGTAGGAACATATATATCTAAAGGTGGTACCTGGATGGTTGAAATTTTTAATCGTGGAGAAAGAGAAATTCCACATGTCCATGTAATAACACCTAAAAATAAAATATCAGCTCCTATGTTGAATAAAGCAGAATATTTTATTCATGAAAATAAAACTTATACAATGAACTCAAAAGAAAAAAGTGATTTTTATGAGTTTATGAAAAGAATAGAAAATGGTCAAACTTTAAATAATTGGCAATTATGTGTTAAACGTTGGAACTTAACAAAACCAGAAAATAAAAAAATATCCTCTGAATTAAAGAATATGCCAAATTATTTATTATTACATTAAGATATGAATTTGAGTATCTCAAAACGGGAAAACAGTTACTTCTTATATATAAAATTCTAATTATGTAGATTAAATTCAACTGTTTTAATTATTCTTGAGATATTTTTTATAAGGAGATTCTTAGATGAGCAAATTATCTAATGCGGCAGAAAAAGTAAGAGAGAATGAAGTTATTCATTCTGATGAAATTGTAAAAAACTTTATGGGTGGCGACTCTTATGTTGTTAATCCTATAGATACTCTTAAGCTTGTAGCAGCTTCTTCAATTTTTGGTGAAGCGTCATATTACAGAAAAGATGTAAAAGACGGAAAATATTCTTGGAAAAAGGAATTTTCTGATTCTTTGCTTGAAGAACTTTTTGCTGATTACGATGGGAAATCTACAACTGAGATTTTCACAGATACAATTGACAAGGCTTTGGAGTATGACTTCAAATCGACTCTTGAATTGGCTGTTCAACTTCGTAATGAGTATAATATGCGTTTGAACCCGCAGATAATTATGGTTCGTGCTGCTATTCATCCTAAGCGTCAGGAATTTACAAAAAATAATCCTGGCAAATTTGATGAATATAACCAGAAGGTTATGGCTCGTGCAGATGAACCTATGAGTCAGTTGGCTTATTATATCTTTGCAAATAATGGAAAGAAAAATCTTCCCACTATTCTCAAAAATAGTATTGCAAAGAAATTATCTGGACTGGATTCATTTGCAGTAAACAAATACAAAAATCATGAAATTGGTATGATAAATGCTGTTCGCATTACTCATGCTAACTCAAAAGTTCTCGATGAACTTATGAAAACTGGTTCGGTAGAAGTTTCAGAGAAGGAGAAAACTTGGGAACAGAAACGTTCTGCAGGTGCTTCTTGGAAAGATATTCTTTCTGAGGATACATTTTCTCACATGTCACTTCTGAGAAATCTCCGCAATATTTTTACAGAGATTGATGATATTGAACTTTGTAAAGAAACAATGAAGAAACTCAAAGCTGGTGTTTTGAATGGAAAACAGTTTCCATTTAGATACTATTCAGCTTATAACATGATTGAAAGGTGTGAAACAGTTCACCACAAACCAATAATACTTGATGCTTTGGAAGAATGTATTGATATTTCTATTGATAATCTTCCTAAGTTGAAGGGTAAAACTATGTGTCTTTCAGATAATTCTGGTTCGGCTTGGGGTTGTATTCCTACAGAATACGGTTCTGTTACTATTGCAGAGATTGACAACTTGTCTTCTGTAATTGCTGCTAAATGTTCGGACGAAGGATATGTTTGTAAGTTTGGAGACGAATTTATTGAATATCCTGTTCCTAAAAGAACAGGAACATTAGAACTTGCAAAGCAAATTTCAAGCAAAAAATATAAAGATGTTGGTGGTAGTACAGAAGGTGGCATTTGGAAATTCTTCAAAAAGGCTATAAATGAAAAGATTGTCTATGATAATATTTTCATCTTCTCAGATCAGCAGGCAGGAACTGGTGGTTTGTATGGCACTTATGAAGATAAAAAAGAATACACAGACTATTATTTTCATGGTTATATAAACGTTTACAAGTTGGTTCTTGATTATCGAAAGATGGTTAATCCAAAAGTAAATGTTTTCAGTGTTCAAACCGCTGGTTATAACAATGTTTTGCTTCCACAGAACTCTTATCGTTGTAGCTTACTTACAGGTTGGACAGGTAAGGAAATCAGTTATGCTCATCAAATAAATACATTATTTGATGAATTAGATAAGAAAAACTCTTAAAGATATTTAAGTATACTCATACGGTACGTGAGTTGCTCTGCTTAGTGAGAATAATAGAAATATTATTCAAGATCGACCGGAAGTCTTAGCGCAGCCCGGTAAGCCTCTACTTAATTGTCTTGAAAGTGTTTATATAAAAATTAAAGGTGAGGGATTTCCTCACCTTTTTTTGTTGAAAAATTTTATTTTTTATGTTATAATAAATAAAAGGAGAAAAGATGAAACCTAGTGAAGTTTTTGATATATATCTAAAAAAATATGAAACATATAATATTACTTTAAACCTAAAAAGAAAAGAAGTAGATGATTTATTAAACAATGCAACAAATTGGCTTGGTAAAAACATACATTTACTTTTTTATACTTGTTTTTATATGTTTGCTATTTGCTATTTGTTTGGTATTGGTTTTTGTCTTATAACAAATAAAAGCATATATCATAATACAAAATTACTTACTTTTGCAATTTTTGAATTTTTCTTTTTTGTATTGCATTATGCTTATAAATATATTCCTTTTTGGTTTAAGAAACATAAATATTCAAAAGCAAAAAAGGAATATTTTAAAATGTGTGATGAAAATCAAAGATTAATGCTTCTTAATCTTTTGGCAAATACAAACAATGTTCTCGCCAAGGCTCTTGGACACGAAGAAAAATATCAGCAAGATTTTGAAAAAGAAATGAATAGTATTAATGAATTTTTAATTAAAGAATTGGAGAAATAATGGATTACACTTATAGTAGAAAACAAATTAAAGATTTTCAATGGATGCTTACAAAGCTTATGGAAATGAGAAATTTTAGAAAGAAATATAAAATACAGCAAACAAACTGCTTTTTAACAAATCTTTCTAAGAATTATACTTGGAATGAAAAAATTAAGATTAAGATTGATTATCTTGATGATGATTATCTTATTACATTGAGTTCTACTGATTGGGTAAATAAACTTAATAACAAACCAATAAAAATTATAAGTAATTTACCAAATGAGTGGGAAAGAAAAGGTCTAAAAAAGATACCAGCTCTTATACTTATAAATGGTGAAGGGTTAATGCTTCCAAAAGAAGCAAGTCAAGCAGCTAAAGATTGCTTTAACTCTTTAGTAGAAAATGCTATTGATATTGGTGAAAATATTGAAAAAAATCTTTACAAATTTCAAAAGGATATTTCACTAAAGAGTTTTAATATTACTCGGTAAGCAATTCTTCTTGGGTTTCTGACTTATTATTTCCTGGTTCAAAACCTTGAAAAATTTTAGATGTAGTAAGAATACCAGTAAGCACACCAAGCAATAAAGATACACCAGAAATTAAATTACTATCAAAAGGCTTTCCGATGAAATGACCTACTATATAAGCAATGATTGTTAAAGCAATCATTGCTATATCAAACTTAACTATTGATGCAAAAGCCCATCTCGTAGAAGAGATTGAGCTTTTGTCATCTGATATTTCTCTTATAGATACCATAAATAAAATCCTCTTTAAATTATCTTGTGTAATAAAATAACAAACGGAACTAAAACGGATTTAATTAGTTTTTAATTATTTTTTTAATTTAATTATAATAATTTTATAGAGATATTAAAATGACAGCAAAAGAACAATCAAATATTATAAATAATTTTATTCAAGGAACTCCTGATTATTATAGAAACAAATATAGTTCAGATAAATTTAAATGGAAACTTATAGGAAGGAAAGAAAAACACCAATTTGATTTTGAAAATAATGTATATTATATAAATACGCCTCCTACATTTGAAGAAGTATTAGCACAAGTAGAACCTTGTAAAGCTTTTAGTATAGCTCTTGATCATATTAAAGTAAATGATTATGATTTTATAGTAGATTGTTCTACAAAGGACGAGAACAATCGAGAAATTGATAGATTTCAAGTTGTAAAACTTGATAAACTGTATAAGCTTTGGAATATTGCAAGTAACTATGGTCATCTCAGAACAGAGGAACTTAAGTTTTTATCAGAAGAAGAAGGTAAAGTAAGGGGATTTCTATGAAATTACCAGAATGTTTTAATGAAAGTCAAATGGAAAAAACTTGGGAAGCATTTAGAAAAGAATATGAAATAGATGTAGATGCTTTTAGATATGCTCAATCTGAGTTTAAAGATGTAAATAAAATTCTTGATAAAAAAAATAGAATATTTAAAAAGCACTGATAATTTTATTGATGATAAAACTGCAAAGATTTCATATTTGCTTGGATTAGCTTATATGATTTATAAATTATAGCATATTATTTTTTAAGGAGTCTATAGAAAAGATGGATGAAAAATTCATTAAAAAGTTGGTTACAATTGGTGTAATTGTTTTTGCTGTGTTGGTTATTGGTATCAATTCATGCTCTGTAATTGATCCAAACGAACGAGGAATTGATGTAACGCTGGGACAAATGCAAGACATAATTATTCAACCAGGCTTGCATTTTAAAGCACCTTTCGTAACACACACTCGTAAGTTTAAACTTGAACCTAAAACTTATGAAGTAACATTTAGTGTTGGAAATGATGGTGCAATTACGAAAGATATGCAGACAGTTGGTGCAACTGTTGCAGTACGTTATGTATATGATGAAAGCCGTTTGAAGGATATTGTAACATTGTATGCTAATGGAACGGTTATTGAAAGTGCAATGAGAGATAATGTTAAAGCATCTCTGAAAGAAACTACAGGCAAATATTCTATTTATGATTTAGTTGCTCAGCAAAATGAAATAACTTCGGAAGTTGCTAACGCTATGCTAACTCGAATGTCAAATTATCCTATTGCAATCAATCAGACTACAATTACTAACTGGGATTGGTCGGAGGACTTTGATCGTCAAATTAAAGAAACGGCTAATAGAACTCAACAAGTCAAACAAGCTGAGCAAGAGGCTAACATCGCTGCAGCTCAAGCTCAGAAAAAAGTAAAAGAAGCAGAAGCTAACAAACAGGCTGCCGAACTTGACGCACAAGCTGCTGTTGCAAAAGCAGAAGGTGAATCTAAAGCTAAGAAAATTAGGGCAGATGCTGATGCTTATGAAGCTAAACAGATCGCTGCCAATCAGCAGGCTTATCAGAAACAATGGGATTATGAAATTGCACTTGAAAAAGCTAAGCGATGGAATGGTAAAGAAGTGCCTGATGCTGCTTATATAGTTCCTGGAACTGGAGCAGTTGTTCCACTTTCTGTAAAATAATTTGACAATGTTTGAATAAAATGCTAATATGCTCCTAGTTTTTATAACTAAGGAGCTATTGGTGTTTTATAATAAAACTAAAAGACAGAAAAATTTTCAAAAGGTTCTCAAATATACATCAAAAAAATTTTGCTGTGATAAAACATTTGAAAAAGTACAAGGTAGATATGAATTCAATGTTTATCATAATATAAAAAAAGATGTAGAAGATTATTTAAGCAATTATAATATTCAAGTAATTTCTGTGTCCGATGAAAATGGTGATTTTTGTGTAGTTAGAGAAATAAAAGGAGAGCTTAGATGAAAGTATATATAATTTTTCAGAAAAATTTAAAAGAAAGTTCTACAAATATTTATGGAATTTATTCAAAAAAAGAAAATGCTAAACGTATTGTAGATAGGCTTAATTCTCAAAATGCTTATGATCCAGATTATATGGATTATAATTATATTCTTGAATCGTATGAAGTTAACACAGAAAAAGAAGAGGTATAAAAATGGATATGAAAATAGGAATGTCGGCAGAATTACAGGCTTCATCTTTTTATATGAAGCCTAATGTAAAAAAAGATGAACCTAAAAAGAAAGAGAATGAAAAAATAGAAAGTGTTGAAAATACAGCAGAAACTCACGAGGATAAAAAAGGTCTTTAATTATTTTCTTAAATTGGTTATAATGTTGTTATGAAAAAGAAAGTTTATTTGGTTTGGGGAATGTATATAGGTAATTCAGAAAATTATGGTTCGGACAAACTTTATGATGTTCTTCATATGTATGAATTATTTACAGATTATGAAAAAGCAATTAAAGTAGCTGAAGGGCTTGAAAAAGTAGAAAAACATTTTCTACTTTTTTATGATGCTATTGATGATGCTTTTGAAATGTTAAAAAATGGAAAAGAACCAGATGAAGTTATTGAAAAAATAAAAGAAGATTATAGAAACGAAGACGGTTCCTATGATGATTATTATGTAAGAGAAACGGCTGGAGAAAATTATTATAATTTTGACGTATATCCTTTATCTTTACCAGAAAAGAAGGTTATGACAAATGAGTGAATTTTACAAAGTAATTGCTGACATTGATGAATTGAAATATTTTTTTGATAATGTTCTCGAAAAACCTCTTGATGGTGAATCTATTATGATTTGCCATTCAGCAAGAGCTAAGAAACTTACAGATGAAGAAAGAAAACTTCTTGGAACAAACCGTGCAGAAATGTTTCATACTGAAATCTCAAAAAAGAGAAATGGAGAAGATTATCTTTTTGAAGATTTTTTATCTCTGGTATCTAAGTTTGAAGTAAATAAAAATGCTTATTTAACTAAAACTCATGCATGGTATCCAGATAAATCATTGGTTAATTATATTTATATGAACCCTTGCAGTGAAGCTGCTTGTGCTCAGGATACTCTTGAAAGAATTAATGTCATCAATAAAGATATGATTAATGCAGCACTTAAAGGAAGTGCTATTGGAGTTAAAGATAGTGCTTGGAAATTATCTACTATCTCAAATCATATCAAGGCTTGTCATGCTCAGAACCCTTCAAGAAAAATTTGGATTGATTTTGACATTGACTGTTTGGATCTTGATGAAGTAGGAATAGATATTATCAAGAAAACTACTTTGAAATATTTTAAACAAGAAGATGTTGCTCTTATAAAAACAGCTAGTGGAGTTCATGTGCTTGTTAAACATAATGCACTAAAATTTAATCCTAATATTTATTGTAATGAAATTGAAGAAGCATTAAACAAATATGACGTTCCAGAAGTAAAAAAGAACGATAACTGCATGGTTCCCACCCCTGGGTGCTACCAGTATGGAAATGTAGTGAGGATTATTAGATGGACGAAATAGATGTAGAAGAAACAAATCTTGACAAATTAAAGGTTAAAGATGTTGCAAAAACTTTTCCAGAATCTCTTTTAAATGCTACTTCTAAAACATTTCCATTGCCAGATTTTTGGAAAGAAAGAGAACTTAGAAGAAAAAAACACGAAGAACGAACCGTTGAAAATACAGTTGGTAAATATGGTACTACAACTTTTGAACATGCTTTAAGTGGTGAAAAACCAGAATATCTTGTTCAGTATTGGACGTCTTACGAAGATCATATAAAAAGATATGAGGAAAAGATAGAAGATTATAAAGCAGAAATTCTCTACAATATTGAAGTTCTCAAAAATCTTATAAAGGCTCGTGAAGATGTAATCAAGCAAGCAGAGGATTTTAAAAAAGAGGAATTTGAACCATATACTTGGCCTATGAAAGGTAGTGATGATAAAGAATTAGATAAAAAATGTCATGATGCCATAAAAGCTCATGAGATTAAATTTCATATGGATTACGTCCTTGAAAGAACTATGCCAAGTTTAGGTGTCCTAGAAAGAAAAAGTAAATATCCTCATTATGAAATGATTTGTGATTGTAATGGAAAATTAAAGTATATTCGTTGTACTACTTGCTACAAAAAATATATTTTAAACGAAGATGATTTGTTCAATAGAGAATATAACGATATGACTATTGGAGATGAGCCTGGTGCTAAATAATATAAAAGGCGAGCATTTTTGCTCGCCTTTTTAATTTATTTGTCTTTTAATATACCAAATACCTGTCCTTTAACTAACCAACTTATACCGAAGAATGTTAATGCAATAGCTTCAACAACAAATGTTTTTGCAAAGAAACTTACTGGAAGAACCATTAGTATTAAAGCACAAATCATTCCAATTCCACAAACTCGATAAATAATGTTTCTTATTTTTTTCTGCTTCGTAGGCTCTTTCTCACCAATTGTAAACAAGAATAAGCTGTTAATTGAAAGTAATATAAAGAATGCACAAGCAGATGCACAGTGAATAGTATTTGATATTGCAACTGGAAGCTGGAAGAAACCTACCGTCTCACCTGAAACAGTACAAGCACAAGGAAAGAGAACAATCATAATTCCAAATATACCACTGATTGTTGTAACAATATTATCACGTAAACTATAACCATCATAACACATAAGAACAACCGAGGCAGCAGTAAGAATACCTGTCAAAGCAGGACATATATAGTATGTTGCTGAAATTGAGAGTGTTGGCCAAAATTCAGCAGGAACACCTGTTGTCTTACTAACAATAATTGCACCAATTAAAGAAATCCAAGGTAAAATCATTCCAAGGAAGCCTGCTAAATTTCTAATTCTTTTTAACCATAAATCTTTACTCATTTTATCTCCTAAAAAGTAATTGTAAATGCAAATGTAAAACCACTTGCAACAGTTGCAGTTCCACCAATTCCTAAGAACAAATCTCTAATATTTTGCTGTTCATCAGTCCAAATTGGTAGACATCCCATAATAAGACAAGGTACACCCGCTGCAAGTTCAACATATGCAGTTGCACGAAGTCTTTTCTTCATCTTTTGATATACAGCAATTTCTTCGGCCATTTTCGAAGCTAATCTTAAATTAGCTTCAATTCGTATTTTTAGACTTTCTGTTTCTTGTGTGGCTAAGCCTAGTTGCTCATTGACTATCCCCAAATCCTGTAATTGACTCTTCGTCATCTTTTGCAGAATTGTTATTAAATTGCTGTAATGTGTCAACAATTCGTTCATATGCGCGAGCTTGCTCTTCTGCAATTCTCCAACCATACTCGATTGCGTCAGATACTCCATCAAAAGATTGTTTGATAATTTCTGCGTTTTGTTGAGTATACTCAATTTCTCGCTCAATTTCGCTGATGCAAAGTCTGGCTGTATCATTTGATTTGCTAAGTTCTTGTATTCCTCTAAGGACTGCATATCCAGTATCACTTGCGGACTGTCCTGCAGGTCTTGCAATACCAAGTTTGTCCAGTATTGTATTTGCTGTATTTCCTTCGAGTATGATTCCTGAGACAAGCTGTTCGCTAGCTCCTGAAATTCCCTTAAATCTGATAAATCTTCCTGTGCAGAAACCAAAAATGAAAATGAAAACAGCACAACCAATATTGATAAGAATTTTTTTAATCTTTGGCACATTTGTCCTCCATTTTTAAGTTAAAACTTCCACAAGTAGGACAAAATAAATTATCAATACCATAAATTATTTTGCCATCTTTTGTGGTAATTTCATAATGTTTTAAAATTTTTTTTGCTAAAAAAAAGCTACCACAGTTATTGCAATAGTAGCTTTTTGTGAATTTATAACTTTTCATACAAATATTCTTCACCGTATTCTGTATGCCATTTTCTTGGATTAAACAAACTAAATAAATTAAATTTACCTAATTTAATTGGCTTCATTGCAAAGAAACCTATAAATGGTGGCATATAAGTAACTATATCATTTTTGTGCATAAAGTTATAACATTCTTTATATGTTGATTTTAAATATTCTTTTTGTTTTCTACCACCTTTCCAAGGTTTTACAGAACCATATGTATATACATAAGGAAGAATATTAAAATGATAATTAATATCTTGACAAGCATACTGTGCTTGACTAGAACCCAATGACCAACCAACAACTTCTATAAATGCGTCTGGATGCTCGTTTAAAATGTCTTTTATTGCTACTTTTACATCATGCTTCATAGACTTATACATTTTAGACCACCCTTTTGATGCTTTTAAAGTTATTTTAACTTTTTTACCTTTAGAATTTTCCCAAGTGAATTTATCATACATTTTTTCTTTGAAAAGAAGATTAATAATCCAATCAAGTGTTCCGTGTGTTTGTTCGAAATTTACTTGAATAACATTTCTATCTTCTTCATAATGAACTTCCCATTCAGCAGAACATTTTAAAGGTATAAGTTTGAAAAGTTTATAAGTAAATTCTACATGGTTATATTTAATATCATATCTCGACTTTCCAGAATTACGCCAATCATCGGAAGTATCAATATAATATTGTTCAAATGATAATTTATTATAATCCATTATTCCTCCTAATATAAATAATTTGTATTATATGAAATTAACTTAATAAAATAAGTCTTTAAAAAAATATTTATTTTTTGTATAATAAAAATAAATAAAAGATTAAAGGAGTTTAATATATATGTATGGAGTTACAGTTTCCGAACTTTGGAATGGTGCTAGTGGTTTTAGCCAAGTAGCAATTATTGCAGCCATAATAGCTGCTATTTATGTTATTACAAAGAAGAGCTTTTTTCTTTATGCTGCAATTATTGTATTTGTTTTAGGAATAATTTCTATGGATACTGCACAAGGAAATCCTATTAACGAGTCAATAGGTGCTTTACTTTGTTTTGGTAGTATTGTAGTTTTTATTCGACAAATTATTTGTGGTTCAAGTGGTAAAATTTGGAGTGTAATTGCATTTATTATTGGAGTATTTTTAACAGGAGCAGTTAAGCTAGGATGAAAATAGAATTTGAAGAAAAAGATAAAGAATTATTTTTCAACATGATTTCTTCTCAAAAGATTTTTGGAGAACTTGCAGAAGTATTACAAAAAGAAGATTTAGAAATTCCATACACAACAATAGATCTTATAATTGCTCATTTATCAAAAATAATTGTAGATAATAATTATTTTTCAATTTCTTTTGATGAAAATGAGGGTATAGTTCGTTCCATGATTTCTTTTATGCTTGGAACTGGTATTTGGAAATTTGATTCTCATAATGAACTTTGGGATATATTTAAAAAAGAAACTGAAGGTTATATTGAAATTGAAAAAGATGAGCTTTGGAGTTATTTATTAAAAAATGGTTTAAGCATTTAGAAAAAGAGGAAAAAGGTCTTTAACTTTTTCCTCTTTTTTTTTATAATTTAACAAAAGGAAAAAAATAAATGATTATTGATTACGAAAACTACAAAGTCTTTAATTGGACAGATAAACAACTTAAAAAACAATATTCCAAAGAAGTTTTAGATAAATATTATAAACAGCTGGCGTTCTTGTTTCAGAATGGTTATAATGTGAATTGTGAAACATTGGAAGAAATTGAAGAACAATTCAAAATGTGGGACTGGTTTAAAACAACCGAAAATTTTAAAGAGATGTGTTATCTCTTTGGAGAACAGATTAATTCTGATTACAACATTGGTAAAAAGATTGTTTCCGAAGAATTGTATGATATTATTAAAAATACAACTTTTATAAGAAAAGAAGTAGACAACCCTGCTATAATAAAAAATTATGCTAATATATATTGGAGTAAAATTATTGAGAATCTCAGAAGACTTGATGATTTATTTTGGTGTGATGATTTAGAAATTGCAGGTTGTTTAAAAGAATTACAAAATATAAATGATATTAAAGAAAAAATTGATTTTGTTGAAGAAAAAGTAGATAAGGATATTAAAGTTCTTTCTTGGTTGAAGTTTGTAGAACTATGTAATATTATTTACTCTACTTATATTCGGTTAAGTAAAGTAAAAACAGATCATATCAATATTTCAAAAGCATCAAATTTAAACGATGAACTTTATGGTGGTATTGGTGGGTTTGATCCAAATACTGGTGAAATTAAATGTATTATTGGTTCTGCTGTTTGGGAATTGAAAACTGTAAAAACTACAAAATCAATGTTCAAAATTAAAACTATTGCTGGTTCTATTCTTAAAGATACATTGAAAACAAAAGAAGATGATGAAGGAATTTCATATCTTGAACGTTGGTATAATGGAAAAGAAAGTGATGATGAAAAAGCAAGACAAGTTGTAGTTTGCAGTTTGATTTATGGAATTATAACTTTGCTTTCATTAAAGCACAATCTTAATTTCTTAGATGATCCAAGAAATGAAAAAAGAGCTGACAAAATTCGTTATGAAACTCAAAAAATATTGGATTATTGTGGTATAGATAAGGATTACTTATTGTAAATTTTTATTAGAGGCTTTCTATGAATGAAATTAAAGAAATAAAAAAGAGAATAAAAAAAATTTTACCAACTTATCATGGAAGGCTGAAGTATAAAGTAGATTGTCCTTTATTAAAAAACTGCAATGATTCATTTTTGATTGATAATTTTTTTGAATGGAATGAACAAACAGACTTTTTAACTGGCTTATATAATTTATTGAGATTTGATTTTACATCTATAAAAGAAATAAAAAATCATATCCATAAAATAGAGCAAAGTTTTATCTTTGACAAGAGTTATTATGAACCAAATAGTTTGTATTATGGTGAAAAAAATAATACTGATTCCTGTTGGGATAATTTTATAATTTCAATTGTTCCTTCAGCAGAAATAAATAAAAATAACCTTGATAATTATATTGCTTTATCAAGATTGAAAGAATACGAATTGGAACATCCTAACCAAGTTATATGGTTAGGAAGTGTTGTATGCAATACAGACAAAAAAACTTTTAAATGGCTGTATAAAAGCAAACTTGGAATTAAGACAAATAAGGAAGAAAGTTTTTTATGCTGAAGCAACTGGTAGGTTTAATAGTTCTCCTGTTGCTTTATCATAAGTATAAATTTTCCATCCTTTATGAGAAGTTTTGATTTTATTTACATTTAATTTAATCCATTCTTCAAAGAGTTTTTTTACTTTTTTCTTCTTGTCATCTGGAACATCTACTGTTATTTCTGTTTTCAAATCTTTTAACGAACTATTCATTGGCGATATAGTAAAAACCAGTGTTTTTGTTTTTTTGTCTTCTGTTTGAATATGAAACCATTTTTTATTAGTAACGTTATCAAGAACACGAAATAATTCACTTCTTTCTGCAATTGCTTGGCTTGGATCTTTTTCCATTCTTTTTAGATATTTTAAAATATAAAGACCAGCTTGCTTTGGATTAACATTTTCAGTTAATAAATTAGAATATTTTAATATTTCTTCTTTAATAGTCATGTAATTAACTTGATTATTTTTTTCTTAACCGAACGGACATTTTTATATTTCCGAAAGGACAAAAAAGTCTGTTCTAAGTAATACTATTAACATATAGCTAGAGTTGAAGAATTTTATTTTTAACTCTTATTAAAAAATCTTGAAATATTTTATCAAAAAATATATAATAATTTATGAGGTTGATAAAAATGGAAAACAAATATATAAACGCTTTGGTAAATTTTGTTAAAGAAAATGATAATTGGGAAGAACTCTTGAAAAAAGATCCATATAACCTCAAATCTGTGAAATGGTGTATGTGGAAACCAAATTGGTGTATGTTTGTTTATAATCTTTTCAATTCAGACCTTACCAATGATGTTGTTCGTGGATGTAGAGGAACTGTTCTTGAAATCAACGGAAAAGATGTAAAAGTAATTTCTGCTCCTTATACAAAGTTTTTTAATTATGGTCAAATCGAAGGGAAAGATATTGAAGATTCTATAAATTGGAAGAATGCTCAGATACAAGAGAAAGTAGATGGTTTGATTGTCAAAACAGCTTCTGTAAATTGGAAGCTTGACAATGGTGATATAGAAAAGCGTCTTTACTTCTTCACAAATGGTTCATTTGATCTTAATGCTTCATTTGAGGATTCATTGGTTTATGATGAACCAGAAACTCGTGGTGCTGATACTTATGGAGATTTGTTGAAGTATACTTTGTCAAAAGTAATAAAAGATCAGATTGTTTATAACAAAGAAGTTGGTTTCTTTTATTGTGTAGGTGAATTCGCTAATTCTATTCCAGTTGGTGCTACTCTTATGTTGGAGTTGACTTCTCCTCGTAATCGTATTATATGTGAATATAAAGAAACAAAAGTTTGGCTTCATGGTTATCGTGATGAGAATGGTATAGAACATGATCCACGCACTTTGAATATGCCATTTGATATGCCAAAACTTTATGATACTCATAACTACGAAGAACTGAAAGAAATTCTTAAAACTTTCAATGGTAATGAGCATGAAGGTGTTGTCGTAGTTGATTATTCTACTGAGGGAACTCCTCGTGCAAAAATCAAATGCGATGACTATCTAAAAATGAAGTTTGCTCGTGATTCTGCTTGTAATTCTCAAATACTCTTTAAAGCAGTTGTAGATGATGAATATGATGATTTAATATCATCTGTTCCAGCTACTCAGCCAAAGATTGAGGAAATAAAACAGAATATTAAAAAAGTTAAAGATTGGTTTACAAATGAATTTTTGAAAATAGCAGAACTAAGGGCTGCAACTAAAAAAGATTATGTTATGTGGTGCAGAACTAATGCAAAGCCAGAACTTTTTACATACTATATGGATTTGTATTCTCCTTTCATGCTTGTTAAGCTTGAAAAGAGATTACAATCTTGGTCTTGCAAAAAGCATGGTTATGACGAGCTATTGAAACTTATTAAAGAAATTGAGGAGTAAATTATGTCTAATAAATTTGATCGCTTTTATAATTATTTAAAAAATAATGTTGGATTTGAAAATTTAACATTAAAGGAAATTTGTCAGAGAATGTATAATCAAGGATACTCTGATAATTATGAAGGCGGAAAAGAAATTACAGAAGAAGAAGTTTTAAAAGAAATTGAAACAAATTTATTTATCGAACAAATTCAGGATTTTTTAAATAATCCGGAAAAACATAAAGACTTCTTAAAAAGCACTCCTTATGTAAGAGTTGTATTTCCTTGCACACAAAGCGACAAGTGTATTGCATTTCCAGATAGATGTTCTGATGTAGGTGCAGTAGAACCTGGTATTAAATGCAGTATGCTTGTTAATTTAAACAAACTTTGTGGAGTTGAAGGTGAAAAATTAAAAAAGATTTTTCTAAATTTTTAACTTCCGAAGAAATAGAAATTTATAAATAAACCAAGGAAAAATAATGCGTGAGATTTATAATGAGTTGAAGAGATGTAAATCATCTCTTCAAATATTTAAAGTTATGAATACATATCTTAATAACAAAAACATTAGAGATAAGTATTCTATTGCACTTCAAAGAAATTTAAAAAATCAAACAGATTATAAAAAGTCTTTACAAACAGCATATAATTATCTACTTAATCAAGAATTTCCAACAAAGTCTAATGATACAGCATATGTTAGATTTAAAGGTACGGCTATTGGAGGAATGGAATGTCATTCTCATATTTAAAAAATAGTTTTTATTTTTCTTGAAAAAAATTAATTTTTTTGATATAATAAATAAAATGAAAAAATATTTTGAATTAAGAAATAGAGAGAATGAATTTGTAGCAGCCTTGAAAATAAATTCTGAAATAACCATTTCGGATTATGAAGATACACAGAGTTGTTATGAATTATTTAACTCTTGTATAGAAGAAAATAATTGGTATGAAGATCAATCACTTTATAATGCTATTTCTATTTTAAGAGAAACTGCATTAACAATAGAAAATAATGCTGAGTTATCTGTTGGGGTTGTAGAAGATCCTTCTGTTGAAAAATTATTGAGAAATAATGTATTTAAAACTTTTGTTGAAGGAGATACTGCTCTTATTGTAGTTAATGAAAAAACCGCTAAATCGTTAGCAGAAAATAATGATATTTATATAATGTTAGCAGCAAATGAGGAAACTGGTTTTTAAACTATAAATAAAATAAAGGAGAGCGAAAGAGTCTTGAACTAAATTTTTAAAACTGTTATAATTTCTTAAAACAAGGAGAAAAAATGAGAAAAGCAAAATATCCAATAACAGATGAAAAAATGAAAGAACTTTTAAATAAATATCCTTTTCTTGTTTATAGAAATAATTACAGCGGTGAAAAATGTTTTGATGAAAAAAAAGATCTTGAAGTAAATTATTATAAAGAGTTGGATGGATATGGTTGGGAAGGTATTTGGAAAAAATATCTTGAAAAACTTTTTTATCTCTACGATAATAAATGGAGTGAAGAAGAAAAAAAACTTTTCTATTTTGTAGAAATAAAAGAAAAGCTTGGTCAGTTAAGAATTTATACTTCTTTTACAGATACAGAAGAAAGTCTTGAAGATAAAGTAGAAATGCTTTCTGAATGGACTTGTATAAAATGTGGTAAACAACCAAGAGATAGTAGAGGTCGTCATATTATTTGGCGTTCTTATGGTTGGATTGCAAATTATTGCAGAGAATGTGCTAAAAAACAAAATAAGAAAAATTACAAATCTTGGAGATTAGTTAAAAAAGATTTGTTTAAAGTACATTCTTTTTCAAAAGAAAAAGAAAGATTTACTTTCTTTGATGATGACGGAAATGGTTGGTTAAAAAAAGTAAGAGTAGAAGAAATTTGGAATGATAATTAGGAGAAAACAATGGGAATTTTTAAACCTTTTGAAAAATTAAAAAGAGTTATTTCTAATTTTATTGAAACAGAATATTGGTATCGTTTTAGAAAAGTTCCATATTGTTATTTTGATGATTATGGTAGCAATGCTACTTACAAATATATTTGGAAGCACAATCGAGCAGCAGACACTCTTAATTGTACTTGGGATGGAGAAGGTGATATTATGCAGATGATGCTTCTAAAAATAGAGCATCAGTATTACAATCTTAAACATTATGGAGTTCAATCGGATTTTTACCTTGATTCCCATAATATTGTGGAACATGGTACAAAAGAAGATAAAAACTGGGCTTTCAATAAAATTATTGAAAGAAATAAATTTGAAAATGTAGAACCAAAAAATAGAAAGTATAATCTTCATTATGTTGGTGATAATAAAATTTCTTTTTTTCTTGAAGGTGATAAAAAACTTGTACTTGAACTTGATCCAGAAAGTGTAAATAGAAACTATTATCATTGGTATATAACGGAGAAAGGAAAAGAAGAAGTTCAAATAATATCTAATCATAGTAAAATTGAAGATTGGATTATTAATGATGTTGTTCGTAATGAATATTCTGTTCTTGTTAAAGTAGAAGAATATAAAAATTTAAGTAATGGACTTAAACCTTATGTTCGTGGAAATAGAAGGACTTTAACTCAATTACTTCATCTTCGCCACTTGATTAAAAAGTTGTATGCTCTTGAAGATACAAATGATGAATATATGAATATGTGGAAGAATGAAGAGGACGAAGATAAAAAACGGGTGCTATTGAAACAGTCTAATGAAAAATTTATGGAAGATAGAAAGAGGTTGTATCATGAAATTGCCGAGTTTATGGCAGAAGAAGGAAGAGGCTGGTGGGATTAAATATAAAGAATTTCAGTGTAAGTATAATGACGATGTTATAATGCTTAAATTGAATACTTCTATGCCAGATCTTTTAAGTTTTACTATTCTTAGTGGTAAAAGAAAAAATAAACTTAAAGATTATGAATATATCTTTCTGTCAAAAGAAGAAATTAAAAATAAATTTTTTCCAGCTCTTCTTGATGCAGATGGTTCCAGATTTTTTGTAGAATGTGAATGTGGTTCAGAAATTATCAGAATTGTTTATGATAATGAATTAGATGAATTTTATTTTGATATTTTTGATAATTTTTTTTATATAGTAACAAAAAAAGGAGTTTTAAGTTCTATAATTTTGACAAGAGAAATGGCAGAAAGATTACTTAGAACTTTGATGTTATATGTAAATACAGGAACTATATGAAAGTAAAAATTTATAAAAACGGAAGAGTAAGAAGTGTTTTAAATTGGAATAAAACATTAAAAACAGAAGGTTTTATTTTAAAACTTAGAGATAAAGGAACACTTCTTGGATCTTGTTGTGTAAAAAATGAATTTATTTGGAGCTTAACTGTTAATCCTAAATATAGAGGAAATAATTATGGTAAAGTTCTTTTAAATGCCGCTGAAAAAATTATTAAGCAAAATCGTTTTAAATGTGCAAGACTTATTCCCCAAGATAATGAAGAAAAGTTAAGAAAATATTATTCAAGTCTTGGTTATACTGGTCATAGTAAAAATGAGCCAGGCTATGAAGAAGAGGATAAAGAATGGTGGATTATGACAAAATCATTTTAGAGATTATTTGTTATAGTGGTACAGGATTTACTCTTCTAAGTTATTGTTTTAGAACTATAAAATTAAGAATGTTTTTAATTATTGGAAATATATTAAATATTGTTTGGGCATTTTTAGAAAAACAATTTCCAATATTGGTTTCTAATATTCTTTATATTATTATAAATATTTTTGGTTTAGTTAAAGAGCTTAATGTCAATGAAACCAAAAAGAAATTTAGAAGTCTTGATCCAAAGTTTAAAGATGGACAATTTCATTGTCTTGGTTTCTCAGCTCCAACTGAGAAAAAACTTATTGCCATTTTAAAAAGAGAAAAGAAATTATAACAGACCAAAAAAGTCTTGAAAAAGTTTTTGAAATTTGTTATAATATTTCTATAAGATAGAACGCAACAATATCTAAGTGAGTTTAAGTTTGCAACGCTTATTTTTGCTTCATTCGTCGTTTAATCTAAGAGCGGTAGTGTTTAGTTGCATAGGCATTATGATGCAAAGATTAACATCGGGTAAAGTGCCGCAAAGCTGTGAGAGTGTAAAAAATCAGCCGTGTAGTATTGCGAAATCAAATGGCCTTGTAAGGTGGACGTCATAAGTGATAAAGCCGATCACTTTGTTGTTTATGAACTTTTGGTGGTTGTTTTACTAATTACTTCTCCATAAGTCAAAAGGAGACAGAAAATTTTCCTGAACTTAGTCAGGTGTGCCAAACGAACTCTGTGAAAAGTAGTTTGGGGGTGAGCTAACGACATTAAAGGAAAAGTTAGCAAAACTGTGAAAGAAGGGAATAAGGCAGGTCTTGCGTCCAGACTTCAATCAGTCCGTAGTTGCTTAGGTTAGCAATCATCTTTACTTTCAGAGGTTAATTAAATCGTGTTCGAATTTATTTAATCTCGAAAAAGCAAAAGATGCTTTTTTTGTTCCTTTCGTCTAGTGGTTAGGACGATACTCTCTCCGAGTGTAAAGGTTTGGTTCAAATCCAGCAAGGAATGTATGAAGTTTCAAAAACTATTTAAAAGATTTTCATCATTATGATTTAATATTTCTCCATTAAACAAAGCATTATAAATTTTATCATAACCATTTTTAAATTTAGAAATATATTTATCAAAATCAATTTCTTCTTTCAAAATATTATCAAATAGTTTAAAAGATATTTCTAATGAACTAAAAAAAGAAGACTTTTCTTCAGAAAAATATAAAATTTTGTTAAAGGCAATAACTGATTATAATAAAATTTTTAATTTATATAAAACTATAAGAGGTTCTAATGGAAAAACAGTCGGAGATTGTTTTAGACAGCTTGGAGCAAAAACAGCAAAAAGTTCAACAGAAACTAAATAAACAAGAAATTGACAAAATGCTAAATGAGCAAAAAAATGTCTTATCAGAAGAAGATGTAAACAAATTTTTTACAGAAAATTTAAAAAGAAAGTAAATAATGATGGTAAGAAAATTCCAAATTTGGAAAATAATATTATTGTATTCTAAAACTGATCAATGACAGATTAATGAAAATAAATATAATCGTGAAAACGAATAAATAAAATTTTACAAGGTAGCTTAATTGGAAAAGCAAGAGCAATGTGTGCTCTATTTATAGGTTCAAATCCTATCCTTGTAATCACAATTAGTGGTCTTGTTCGTTCGGATGTTAGTTGAGTAAGTTTACTTACAATAGAGCTAATGACAAACTAATTGTTAATTATACTAGAACGAATCTAATTATATGCTCCTAGAAGTGAGTAGATATATCTTGTAGCTCACCTAAGGTGCTCCATGCCTGAGTATGATTAGTAAATTATTATAAGTTGTGGAGAAAATTAGATACGAGCAAACCAGTTTCCTTTTTAGGACGTAGGATTGTAATAGATCCAAACTGGTCGGTGATAGTTTCACCCGTCTACTAGCAAGCAGGTAGAAGACCGATAAGCGGTCTGTTGGAATACAGATTGCACCGTTGCTTGCCGTTTTAGATGTTTTAAGTTAAAAACACCTGCTCGCCACAGTTGGTGATATATTTTAATTTTGTTTGAACTGTGATAATATTCTCTAACTTCCCCCGTTAGAGAACCCATTACACGGTTAGAAATTAAAATATATTGAGGCGGAAGCCCATCCATCGAGGACTGATGTTCGGACTAAAACGGGCAAGTATCTACGATACTTATATCGTCAAATAAGTCGGATTAACCATTCGTTAAAAACTGCTTGATGGGAACTGATGGCAGTTCGGCTTTCTTTTTGATGATTATGAAAAAATTATATCAGGTTTGTTAGGTTTAGTGAACAAACTGATTTTCTTAAAGTAAGTAAAGAGGATATTTATTATTCTAAATTTAATACAAAAACAGAAAGAATTGAGAATAATGAACCTCTAGTTAGAATCAGAAAATCGAATTCTGATTATTACTTTACAACTAAAATTAAAAATATTGTCGACGGTATAGAAAGAAACTTAGAAAGAGAAACAAAAATAGACGACAGGTTTGTTATCGAGAATTTTCTGTTCGATACTGGCTATCATATTTACTTTCAGAAATTTAAAGAAGGTTTTAAAAAAACTATTAAAGAAGATGATTATGAAATAAATATTGAGATTTTTATTGTTAGTTGTAATAACAAACAAAAAGTTTATTTTGAAATAGAAGTTGTTTCTGATAAACTTTCAAATTCACAGGCTATAGAATTACTTAAAGAAAAAGTTTCATCTTTTGGTTTGGATTTTGACAAAAGAGATGAAAGAAGTTGGATTAGTATTTTTGAGAATTAAAAATGAACATCTCATGTTTAGAAGAATAAAAAACAAGAAGTCGCTAAACTTGTATTCTGCTTAAAGAGATGATGAAGCTTACACAAATAGAGAGGCCTTAAAAGGTGTTTGTAGGAAGGTACACTCAACTTCATCAGAGAAAGGAAATTAATCGAATTGGCGTTCCGATATAGTTTCTGAGTATTCCTACATTTGTTGAGTTAGTTCAGTTGGTTAGAACACACGGCTCATATCCGTGATGTCGAGGGTTCAAATCCCCCACTCAGCAAAAATTGACAAAAATTTTTTTTAGTTTATATTCTCTTTATGATTTTAAGAATTTTATTTAAAAAAACAGCTGAACTTTATTTAAAAATAAACAAGTATATTCAAAGTAAAAATAAGCGTCCTTTATTGGCCTATGTTTTAAGTGAAATTATTTATGGTATTAATATTTTAATTGGTAAAAGGTTGATCAATCAAGAATTTAATAAACTTGATTTTAAGAAAATAAGAAATTATTATGAACTTTATGGTGAGGATGCTACTTTAAAAAATTTCAAATTAAGTAAACAAGTGCTTGATAAAATCTTATATTAATTTCGTTTCCGTTTTTTGGTCTTGAAAAATTTTTTCAAAAAAGATATAATATTAAAGTAAGGAAAGAAAAATGGAAAACAAAGAAAGATTTATAAGAGCAATAGCAAGATTTCAAAATTACCGTTCCCATAAAGAAACAAAGAACAAACTTTTGGAAAAAGCATTTGGTTCTGATACTGTTATTTTTGATTTTGATGGAGTAGATGAATTACTCGATTCAGTAATTGATTTGGCTTGTCTTATTTTTACAAACCTTTCTGAAGAAGAAATAACAGAAAATATTGAATGGTATGTTTATGAAGCAGTAAATATGGACGAACCACTTGTTGAAAATAATGGTAAAAATTATGTTGTAAATTCAACAGAAGTTTTATTTGAAATGCTAAAGGATTTTAATAATGTTTCCTCTAACTAAAATGCAAACAATTAATTATATAAAAGAAAATAGCGATTGTTTGGGAGATTGTGATACTTGTTTAATTTCATCTATTAGTCTTAGGAAGATTGGTGTAAGTCCAATTCCAGTTTGTAGAGAAAGATTTTTACTTTTTGTAAGAAAAATAGATAAAGATTTAAAAGTAGATACAAAAATTACAGGTAATTGTATTTTAAGACAAGAATTTCTTTTAAATCTTACAAAAAAGTTTTCAATTTCAAAGTTTCTTCCAAATGAAGATTAAAAAAAATCTTGAAAAATTTTTTAAAAAAGCATATAATAATATAAAGATTTCGCATGAAATCTTATTTTATAAAACCCACAAAATTTTATCGTGGTAAGGAATAAACAATGGCATTAGAAATTTTCGAATCTTTGGCAGATGCAGAACAGGCAAAAGTAAAAGGAATCGTTTCTTCAATTCGTGAACATTTGTCAGTTGAAAATGAGGTCGATCTTGATTTACTTATGGCAACTCTTGAACAGTTGAATGAAGTAAAACGGGAAGCTCGTGAAACACTAAAAGTAAAAGAAAAAGAAAATGCAGAAAAAGAAAAACAGCGTCGTGCCGCTCTTGCAAAAGAGTATGTATCGACTCTATCAGTAGGTGATAAAATCACCTTTATTTACGGTCCGGCCTCGTTCCAGAAACAGGCTACGCTGCCAATCGACAAAGTTGGTTTGGCAACGGTTCAGGTGTCTTATACACCAGATATGATTGTGGGAAAATCAATCACTAACAAACGTAATATTCACTATGATAAAATCATAGTTCCTGAGGAGTTTGTTAGTGGTAAAACAGCATAAGCTGACAAACCACAGTTATTGATACTTACTTAGTTTATAGAAAAACTTAGATTCGTCTAAATGCCGTATCGTCTACGGCAGTAAGTAAAGGAGTTAAAATGGTAGATTTTAATTATAACATCACAGAAGAACTTGGAGTTATTTCAGAAAAAAATGGATATTCAAAAGAAGTTAATATGATTTCTTACAATGGTGCAGAACCAAAAGTTGATATTCGAAATTGGTCTACTGGTGATGATGGCGAGAAGAAAATGGGTAGGGGTATTACTCTTACAAAAGAAGAAGCGTCTGTTTTATGCGAGATACTTAGCGATTTGGAATTTTAAAAGAGTATATACTTAAAATTATTTAGGCTGCTATATAGCAGCCTTTTTTATTGACTAAAAAATTAAATATAGAATATTTTAGGTATAATATATTTTCAAAAGAAGCTTTGAATATTATACAAGCCATGGTATAATAAGTATTTAAATTTTTTTATTAATAATGATTGTATATTTAATTTATCTGCTGGATTAGATAGTAGAGTTTTGTTTTCATTTTTAATAAAAACAGATAAAGAATTTTTAATAGATAATTATCACAGAACAACGACAAATTTCAAAGTAGATGATAAATATGATATAGAATTTATAGATTTAATATGTGATAGATATCATAATTTAAAAAGAGTAAAAGAACTTCCAAAAAAAAGTTATATTATTGGTGGTCATTTTAGTGAATGGTGTAGAGATAAAAGAGTTTTTAAAGATATTAAATTTATAGAGTATGTAAATTTATGCAAAAAAAATGGAAGAATATATCCTATGATAGATGAGGATCTATTAACAATAGATCCAAAAATTGAAAATCTTTTAAATTATGTTATAATATATTTATATGCACCAGAGTTATTGGAATATGATTTTTTATCTGGTAATATGTATTACAATTATAACAAACAACAAATTATTAAAAAAATATTAGAGAACAAATTTAAAAATTTTTCTTGACAATTTTTTAAAAAGTTTTATAATATAAATGTAAGTTAAAAGAAAAGAAGTTAATAAGTCCTATATTGCTCTGAAGAAGAGGATTAGGCAGGAGAAAATATATGTATTACAATGATTTGTTTGATGCAATGGATGCTATGTTCTCAGAAAGTGAGAAGTATGCAGTTCCTCAGTTCCCACCTTGTGAAGTAACAAAGGCAAAAGATGGCACAGTAGAAATTGCTATGTCAGTTGCTGGCTACAAGAAAGATGATATTTCAATCTCTACAGATGAAAACAAAGTTATTGTTTCTACTGTAACAGATTATAAAGCACCTGAGTTGCCAAATGGTGTATCCCTCATTAGTGCTAATCGCATTAAGAGAAGTGCATTTAAAAATTCTTTTGTTGTTCCAGAAACTAAATTTAATTTCAATGAGATTAAAGCAAAGTTTGAAGACGGAATTTTGACCATTACAATTCCTCCAAAAGAAAAGAAGGAATACAAACAGATTACAATTGACTAATTTAAATTAATCAATTAAAATAAGCCTAGAAGGTTTTTCTTCTAGGCTTTAATTTTTTAAGGAGCAATAACGAGCGAAATATTATTGTGTGGATATGGTGCTATAGGCAGAAGAATGGCTCCCGAATACGAAATGTTGGGTTCTTTAGATATATTTGATCCAAACTTTAATTTTCACACACAAGGATTTTGTATTAGCGAACGTGAATTAAAAACAATTAATACTTTTGAAACTATAACTAAACATTATGATTTTGCAATATTGTGTTTACCAACTTCAACTGTTAATGGCAAATGCAATGTTTCTACCGTATATTAGGTAAAAAAATTGCAAGGTATAGCAGATATAATAGTAATTCGTTCAACTGTTTCAGTTGGAACTACTAACGATATAAACACAGAATTTAAAAATGTAATTTTTTGTTCAGAATTTTATGGAACAACACAACATCAAGCAAAAAATGATTATTTAATTCTTGGTGGAAATAGAAACCTATGTAATAAATTCGCACAATTATATTATAAAATAAAGCCAGCAGATTTTAAAATTAAATTTTATGACAACCCATCAGTAACAGAAATGATTAAATATATGGATAATTGTTTTTTTTGCTACAAAAGTTGTTTTCTGTAATTCATTCGCAGAAGCTTGCAAAAAAGCAAAAATAGAATATGATGATGTTCGTGAAGGCTGGTTAATGGATAATAGAATAAATCCATCTCATACAATTGTATATGAAGAACAGCTATTTTATGATAGTCATTGCTTTAATAAAGATATACCAGCTTTTGCAAATAAATTTAATGATAAGTTTATGAAAATGGTAGATGAAATAAATACAGAAAGAAAATTGACAAAAATAAAAAAATAGTTTATAATTAAAATATAAACAATTAAGGAGTTAGGATTATGGCAAAAACTACAACTAAAGATGTAGAAACATTAAAGGTTCGAAGTGCAGATTCTATGATTGCTGCTCTTCGTAATGGCAAAGAAATTACAGATATTAAAAATGATAAAGAGCAGAAAAATTTAGAGTTTGCTCAGCTTGTTATCAAGTCAGAAAATTTTGTAAAAAGTTTTATTGAGAAGAATGGAACTAAAGCATTTATTTCTGAGAGACTTCGCTCTGGATATATTGGTGAAATTGTTCATGCTGATAACGGTGCTTCTTATATTCAGTCTGTAAGAGGTAAACCTTTTGGAACAGTAGTAGCTGTTAAAACAGATAAAAATGTTGTTCTTGGTATGTCTTATATGGATCCAGAAGATGTAAATAAAGGACATCCAATCGTAGGACTTTACATTGCTTTGAAAAGAGCAATTGATGGTCTTGAGTCGGGAAAAGTAAAAGCAGAAGAAAGATATATTAAATCTCGTGCTCGTAAACAAATTCAACATTTTGAAAAAAGAGCGCTTGCTTACTTCCATCCAGATACATATTCATATAGTAGAGGAACAAATCCTGTAAAGTATGAAGATTATGAAGAAATTCATAAGCGTAGAGCAATGATTCTTGGTGAAGATAAATAATTATAAAGGGGCTTAGGCCCCTATTTTTTTAGGAGGCAATTATGTCTATTAGGGGTGAAATAGGAGTATGGTTTCCCGAAGAAAAAAAATTAAAAGTAATCTATAATCATTATGATAGTTATCTTAAGGGTATTGGTAAAGAATTATTAGAAGATTATAATTCTTTTGAACTTGCTAAAAAAGTTATAGATGGTGATTATAATAATGAAGAATCGGAAGATGAGTATAGTACAGAAGAATTATGGCTTTGTTCTTTAGATGGTTCTGATAGAGAATATGCTTATTTGTTTAAAGACGAAAAATGGTATTATACAGAATGTGATTGTAACTTGATTTTTGATAGAAATTGGAAAGTATTAACAGAAGAGGTAGTTAATAGTTAAAATATGACAAAAAACGAAATTAATATAAAAGACTATTTTGTCTTAAAATGGCAACCAATGATTAGTTGTAATTACAATTGTTCTTTTTGTTGTCAAAAAAAGAAAAAAGATTATAATATTGATAATATATTATTAAATTCAAAACTAATAAAAGAAAAAATAATAGGCAAAATAAATAGTAATATATTATTATCTATGTCTGGTGGAGAATTAAGTATTATAGATATTAATATATTTTTAGAAATATTAGATAATTTATATTCTGATAAAATAAAAATAATTTATATAACCTCCAATTTTTCAAATTCATCAGAATATTATAATAAGATTTATAAGTGGTGTTTTGAAAGAAGTATAGAATTTTTATTAGAAATATCTTTTCATGAAGAATTTACAAAAGAAGAAACTTTTTTTAATAAAATAAAAGAATTGTCTTTTAAACCTTGCAATATACAAGCGGTAGTAACGAGTAAAAACACTTCTTTTATGAAACAGATAAAAAAAAGACACCCAGAAATATTTTTTGAACCAAATTATTTTGAATTACCAAAAAATATAGATTTTGACTTTAATGACGAAGAATTAAAAAGAAACAACAATAAGCATAGTAATGAAAACTTTGGTAAAAAATGTTTTCAAAAACAAATAAGTGTAAAAGAAAATGGAGAAGTTTACAATAATAATTGTAAACTTTTAAAATATGGAAATCTAAATAGTAATGTAAAAATTCCATCAAAAGAATTTTATATTACTTGTAGCAATACTAAATGTAATTATTGTAACGTACAGGATACTAAATAAAAGGAGATTAGTATATTGGAAAATTTAGAGGAAAAAATAAAATATTATGCTGACAATTATTATAACGGAAATCAGTTAATTAGTGATGAAGAATATGATGTTTTAATTAAATCTTTAAATAAAGAGAATACAGATATAATAGGAGATGATCTAAAAGGCGTTACGAAAAAAATAAAGCTTCCCATCATGATGGGAACATTAGCTAAATATCATACAAAAGAAGAATTTTCCAAATGGTTTAATGAGCATAAGGAAATTGATTTGATCGTTGAAGGGAAGTGTGATGGCAACTCTCAGTGTCTTGTTTATAAAGAAGGAAAATTAGTTCAAACTATCTCGCGTGGAAATGGAGAATACGGAGAAGATACAACAAAAAACGTAATGAAGGTACAAGGTGTTGTAAAAGAAATATCTAGTTTTTCTGGTCAAATTCGTGGTGAAGTTGTATGTAAAAATTCTGTATTTGAAAAATATTTTAAAGACGAAGCAAACCCAAGAAATACTGCAGCTGGTAGAATCAAACAAAAAACAGGAAAAGATTGTGAAAAATTAAATTTTATAGCATATGAAGTTTTTAAAGAAATAGGAGAAGCAAATATAGATGATACAGAGCTTCACAAACTTGAGTTTTTGATAAAATCAGGATTTGAAGTTCCATTATGGTGGTGTGGTGCTCGTCTTGAAGATATTCTTGAATTTAGGGACGATCTTCAAAAGTATTGTGACGAAGTTGATTATGGAATGGATGGTCTAGTTATTAAATATATGAATACAGACAAAGAAGATTTAAAAAGAAAAATACCAACAACACAAATAGCTTTTAAACCAGAACCACAACTAAAAGTTTCTACTGTCAAAAAAATTGAATGGCAGTTGGCTGGAAGTTATTTTGCTCCTGTAGCTTTTATAGAACCAGTAGAAATAGACGGTGCGATTATTGAAAAAGCTTCGCTGTCAAATGTAGAAATAATGAATCAATTGGGTGTTTACGAAGGAGCTAATGTTTTTATTAAAAGAAGTGGAATGGTAATTCCTCAAATAGTAAAAGTTTTGGAACCAAAGAAAAATGCTTTTGAAATTCCAACTATTTGTCCAGTATGCGGTGGAAAAGTAGTAGTTAATGAAAGTGGTATTCCTACTTGTATAAATAGTCTTTGTCCAAGAAAAGTAAGTCATAGATTTGCGAAGATGTTTGACATACTTGGAATTAAAGGTGCTGGGGATGCTTTCATATCTTATATGGAAGAACACGGAATTACAGTTTCAGATTTCTTTGAAATAATTGCTCGTAAAGATGAAGAAACTTTAAATAGATTTGCTGGAAACATTAATGGTGGAAAAATACTAAAACAAATGATAAATGTATTAAGCAAGCCAATTTCTACTGCAAAATTTTTGGCTTTATTTGATTATAAAGGTTTTGATGAAAAAAAACTAAAACTTATTGGAAAACCACTTAATGAAATGTATAATCTTACATTTGATGATTTAATGAAAATAGATGGATTTGCTGAAAAGACTGCAAACTTATTTCTTTCATTTATGCACGATTGCAAAGAAGAAATAGAAGATATTAAACACTATTTTATTATAGAAGATGCTGTTGTAAGTAGTGGAAAGCTAAATGGTTTAAGTTTCTGTTTTACAGGTGCTGCTTGCAAACCAAGAAAAGAACTTCAAATGTTGGTTGAGGAAAATGGCGGTATTGTAAAAAGCGGAGTAGCAAAAGGATTGAACTATTTGGTTAGTGATGACAAAAATAGTGGTTCTTCTAAAATGGTTAAAGCAAAAAGTTTAGGAATTACTTTAATTAGTAGTGAAGAATTTTTAAAGATGATATGCCAGTAGTTTTTACAAAAGATAAACAAATTGATGGTTATGGAAAACCATTTAATATATCAGAAAATATAAAAATAATTATTATTACAGAAGATAACAGTATTTGTAGTCTTGGTGGAACCATTCATTATAAATTATACAAAGATAAAATTATAGTAAATTCGTTCCATTATAGGCTACAAAGAACAGCGATATTAGATTATATTAAATCATCAAAAGTTGAAATTAAACGAATTGATATTTATGATAAAACTGGTTTCTTTTTATTAAGGAGTTATGATAAAAATTTTAAAAGAATAAAAAACCCACTTTAGACTTATTAAAACAAGAATTTACAATATAAAATTGGTCTTGAATTATTTTTTGATTTTATGTATAATTTTAATTATAAAAATAATTCAATAAGAGGTAAAAAAATGAAAGGAACTTATAGAAGTGAAATTGAAGGAATGATTGATTTTTATACTGAAATTGGATATGATGGTAAAGTTGATTATTCTTGTTCTACTGATGGACGTTTAATGATTGGAAATGAACTGGGAGCACTTAATGAATTTAAATTAAATCCAGTATCTCCTATTGATGTTTTTAATCAAATGAAGAGATATGTTATTTCTCTTAATGCCAAAGCAAAGCCACTTCCACTTTACGGTATTTATATTTGTCTTAATTCTCACGAGTATCAGATTTTTAAATTGGATTCAGACTTTGAGCATTCTTATTTTACAGAATTGAAGAAGTGGGATAATCCAAATGATATCAAACAATATATGGAATATACAGATACTCAGTTTGGTTGGATTGAACCAAATAGTATCGTTGCTTATAATGATTTGTATTTTAAAAACAATAAAGTAAAGAAAACAGCTACCAAACAAAGTAAACCTTTTGCTTCAATTACCGCTATTCTCAAAGGACAAAAAGTAGATACAGACAGACTTTCAAAAGATCAATTTATAGAAGAGCTTAGAAATCCTTGTTATCTTCCAATTATTCCATATCAGTGGGATGAAACTGGTGATATGGAAAAAAGAATGCTTGATTGTATTGGTGCTTCTCAGTTGAAGAAAAGACTTGGTGCTTTCTTTACACCAAAAGCATATGCAGAAAAAGCAGCAGAATATGTTAAGAATATAGTTGCCAATCTTTCACCAGATACAGAAGATTATTTGATTATTGACAGATGTGCTGGAACAGGTAGTTTGGAAGAAAGTTTTACAGACGAAATGCTTTCTCATACTATTCTTAACACAATTGTTCTTTCAGAAAGTTCTACTCTTCATGGTCTTTATTCTGGTAGAGTATTTGCTATTCTTCCTGAAAATATGGAAACAGATGAAGAAGGATTGTTTGTTCATGGTGATGCTCTTGAAAAATCTTTCAATGAAAGTTTGAAGGAAATTATCGAAGCATATAGAGCAACTTGTAAAGAAAATGGTAAAGAACTTAGACTTATTTTCTTTGAAAATCCTCCTTATGCTGAGCCAGGTTCAAAATATAATTCAGATAATAAAACTTCTGGAAGTTATATACATTCTTTAATGTCAAAAGATGAAACTGTTAAAGGAAGAGCTAAAACAGACCTTGCTAATCAATTTATTTGGTCTGCATTTAAATATTTTAATTGTGATCATTATGTTGTATTTTCACCAATTAAATATTGGAAAAGTCAGCACATTATAGATGAAAAATTTGTAGAAGGGTTTATTGGAGATAGAGCACATTTTCATGCAAAAAATGAGGCAGGAGTTTCTGTAATACATTGGGAAAATCTTCATGGAAACATTTCTAATAATGATATTAATATAGAAGTTTGTGATATTGTAAATGATTGTCTTGTAAAAAAAGACAATATTATTGTTAAAAAAATAAATAGTAAAATAAATAATTTACATATTGATTCTACAAGAGAATCATATATATGCGAGAGTGCCACTAAAAGTGGCACTCCAAACTATTTAAATGGTGTTCTTACAAACTATCATATGAATAAAAATGCTTGTCTTGTAAAAATGGGAAAAGACAATATTCTTCAAGCAGTACCGCTTTTTGTCGCAAACTGTTATGAATGTAAGGATTTTACAGAAAAGGAAATTCTTATGAAGTCTGGTGATGGTGGATTGGCATATATGGAAGACAGGCAGTTCTTGCTTGATTGTTTTGTATGGTGTGGTCTAAGCGACCAAAACAAGTGTATTTCAAATGATGAATTGAAGAATGAGTATTGCTTCTGTCAAAATACAAAAGCAGATTCTATTCTTGAAGAATATGAAATACTTCACAATCCTAGGTATGCTGGTTTGCTTAACAGATGGAAAAGTGTTCTTCATGAAGCTGCTAAAACAAAAGAGTATAATCCTGACGAGGAATATACTTATGGTTTGTATCAGTTGAAGGAAGAAGTAAATATTACTGGTATTTGTAAAGATAAGGAAGGAAGAACCATAACAGATAAAACAGGAAAACCAAAACAGGAAATTATATACCCAGAATTGGATTCTCAAATCAAATTGCTCAAAGCAGATTTGAAAAATTTCTATAATGAAAAAATTGCTCCAAAGCTTTTTGAATATCAGTTGCTTAAATAAAATAAAAGCCACCTTGTGGTGGCTTTTTTAGTCTTGAAAAAATTTTCAAAAATTATTATAATTAAGCAAAAGATAAAAGTATGGAAATATTATTAGAAGAATTAAATGCAATTGATTTGAAAAAAGAACCGATACAGTAATGGTTAAACTTAAAAATGAAATAAGTTTGTTGAAAAAAGCAATAGACAACAAACACCTTCTGGTAATAAGCAGTTAAAGTCATTAACAGAAGATTTTCAACAATTAGTTCAAGCTGCTAGAAACACAATGACGAAAACGGTTTCTCCTGAAATTAGAATTATAGCAAATAAAATTGAGAAAGTTTGGACGACTGAAATCTATCCTTTAATCAAGGAATATGACAAATGTATAGATGAATATAATAAAAAAAATAATACAAATTTACAGCACATTTCAAAAAGAACAAATGATGAGATAAATAATAGTGTTAAAACCAAATATTTTAATTATTAAGGAGTAAATATTATGAATACTGATTTAGAAATAATGAATAAAAAAACATTGTCAGATGAAGAGTATTTAAAACTTTATCAAGAAAAATTTGGTAAATTAACCGAAAATGCTAAAAGTCAAGTATTAGATTTATATCATCATACTATAACAGAAGAAGAATGGAAAAATATTGTTGATGCTTTTATGCAATTCAAAGATTGGGAGCCACCATCTAATAAAATCAGTAGCGAAGGATTAGACATGGATGCTTTTACAGAAGAAGAAATAGAGTATTTAGAAAAATATGAAAAAGAATATCACTCTTTAACAGAAGAAGAAAAAGAAGAAATAATTAAGGAAAGAAGGAGAAAACTTGGAAAACATACCTGAAAAAGAAATAGATAATCTTCTCAAAAAATCTTTTACTCTTACAAATGAAGAAAAATAATATTTTTAAAATGAGGAGATAAAATATGAAAACTGAACAATTTCAATTTTTGTTATATGCTGAAAAGAACAAAAGAGAAACTGACAAAATGAATAAACTAATTAAAGGTTTATCTGACGAACAATTAGAAACGTTGATTCAAATGACAGAAACAAAGCAAGAGTCAAATATTATTTATGAAAAATAAGTAAATTTATTTAATATAACTTTCACAATGAAGTCATTATGTTAAATAATAAGGAGTAATTTATGTATACATCAATGAGTTATGAAGATATAAGAAATTGGGCAGATTATAAAATTAAGCAAAAATCTTTTAAAATTCCTAATACTGCATTGTTTGTAATGGAACAATATGAAGACGCTATAAAAGAACTTGTTTTAGAAAATTGTCCTGATGTTGGTTCAATGACACCTAATGAGATATTAGAAAAACAGCAATATCTCGACGAAATTGAAAAACTAAAAACAGAAGTTAGCATATTAAAAAATGATAAAGAAAAGGCATTTGAATATTTAAAGGAAATTTATGATTACGTATGTTCTTATGTTGATTTTATTAAAAATTTTGTAAAGGAAATTAAAAGCGGTAGAAAATCAATATCCGATTTAGATAATGAAACTATGTGGTTTTATCCTCCACAAACTTATGAATTTGATAAATATGCAGAATGTCTTGGTAAATCTTTAGATAAAATAAGGTAAGAGGTATAATATGTTTTTTTAGAAAAAAAGAAGAAAAATTTTTTTATCCTTTTGCATACGAATTAGCAGAAAGTGTTTCTCCAATGTTGGCAAGAGAGTTTGAGCTTTGGTATGAAAAAGACGAGAAAGCTTTCCTAAACATTATATCTTTTTTTTATTTTTTAAAATCTAATATAAAACTTTTTAAAAAATGTGATAAAGAAGATTTGTCTTATTATTTTTTAATTTCATTCGAAAAACGAACTCCAGAAATAAAAAAAATAATTGACGATTTGTCAGAAGAATTATGTCTGTGTGGAAAGATAAACAGAGATATACACTACTATTTAGAAGAACTAAATATAATAAACGGATATTAAAAATTATTTATAAAACGGTAATTAGAAAAAATGAATTATATTGGAAGCAAAAAAACATTAAAAGATTGGATTTTTCAAACCATAGATAAATACACAAAAGATTGTGAAATTTTTTGTGATTTGTTTGCTGGTAGTTGTGAAATTACAAAAGAAGCAAAAAAAAGGAACTATACAGTTATATCAAATGATTTACAGTATTATTCATATATTCTTTCTAAATATTATTTAGAGAATAATCAAGAAATAGATATTCCTGAAATATGTCCTGTAGAAGGAACTATTACAAAACTTTACTCTAAACAAAGTAAATATTTTACAGAAGAAAATGCTAAAATTTGTGATGGATATTTAAAATATATAAAAGATAACGGAGAAAATATACCCTTACTTGCTAATTTAATTATGGCAATGGACTGTGTAGCAAACACTGCTTCTATATATGGTGCATATTTAAAAAAATATAAAAAAAGTTCTTTAAAAAAAGTTTCTTTAAAACAAGAAATAATAAATGGAAAGAACGGAAAAGCCTATTGTGAACCAGCCGAAATTTTAATAAATAAAATAAGTGGTGATATCTTATATATGGATCCTCCATATAATACTAGGCAGTATTCATCTAATTATCATGTATTAGAAACAATAGCAAGAAATGATGAACCAGAAGTTCATGGAAAAACTTTATTAAGAAATGATTGTAAAAAATCTCTCTTTTCTTCTAGAAGGTTTGCAAAAAAAGCTTTAGAAGAAATTATAAAAAATGCTAAATTTAAATATATATTTATGTCTTATAATAATGAAGGTATTCTATCACTAGAAGATATTAAACAAATTTTTGAAAAGTATGGAAGTTATAGTTTAGAAACCAAAGAGTATAAAAAATTTAATTCAGGTTCTGGCGTTTTAGAAAAAAACACTATTGAATATTTGCATATTTTAATAAAATAATAATTGAAAAAAGTTAATTGATAAAAGTAGGAGATTATATTTGGACGATATAATTCTAGGAAATAAAATTCTTTTATCTAAAAATTATAGCGTTGGAACAGTTTATATGCTTGAAATGCCAGGTGATATGTTGACTGTTATAGCCTTTGATAAAAATAACAATTCTTTATGTGCTCAATGTTTCTTCTATACAGAAACCTTAAAAAAAGAAGTTTTTAAAAAGGCAAAAAAATATTTTAAAAAAGTTCAAGAGTGTTTATTTCAAAAAAAATTAGAAATGATTGAAGAATTAGATTTTGATTGATCTTGAAATTTTTATAATTAAAACATGCAAGTGTTTAATTAGGAGGTTTATTTATTAATATTTTTAATTATATAAAAGAATATGGATTAGAACAAACTTGGGAAAGTTTAATATATAATAATTCTGGAATAGAAGATTTTTACCATAACGATAATATAAAAGAAGATTTTTTCAAAGATAAAAATTATTATGAAATTTCTGATTTATATGAAGAATGTTTAGCATTTAATGATAAATTAAACAAAAAAAATAATGGACAATATTATACACCTTCTGATGTTTGTGATTTGTTAGTAGAGCAGGCATTAGAATTTCCAGATGGTATTTGGTGTGATCCTTGTTGCGGTATTGGTAATATTTCTTTTAAATTGATAGAAAAAAAACCAGAATTATTAGATACTATGATTTTTTGTGATATAGATTTGTTATCATTAAAAACTTGTAGATTTCTTTTTTCTAAATTTTTTAATAAAAATTATTATGAACTTAATAATTTTTATAATGTTAATTTTTTATCTGGACAAGAATTAAATTATGATTATATAATTATGAATCCTCCTTATATAAAATTAACAGGTATGAAAGAAGATTTATACATATCTTTTATGAAAAAAGCATGTTGTGCAAAAGGCTTTGTTTCAATAACACCCCAAACTTTTACAAATTCATCAAACAAAGCTTCAAAAGAATTAAGAGAAAAAATTTCTAATTTTAGAAAAATAAAAATTTATAATTTTGATAATGTTCCAGATATGATTTTTAATGGAAAGAAAAAAGGAATTTTTAATACAAATACTTCTAATTCTGTAAGAGCAGCTATAACAGTTTGTAATAATTCAGAGGATAAAAAAGAAATAACACCTTTATTAAGATGGAAAACAGAAGAAAGAAAAAATATGTTTGAAAGAAAGAATGAATTTCTTTCAGAATTAACAGTTCAAAATAATATTTTTTTAAAATTGTATCCAAATACAAAAAAATATTTAAATTTTGGTAATGCTCCTTTAAAGTCAATTTTAAGTAAAAATAAAACAGAATTTAAATTAACAATACCATCAACTCCAAGATATTATATAACAGCATCAATTAAAGAATTAAGTAGAGGAAGTAAACATGAAATTTATTTTAATTCAAAAGAAGATATGTTAAAATGTTATTTAATTTTAAATTCTAGTTATAGTTATTGGTGGTGGAGAATTAATGATGGTTGTATAACTCTAACAAAAACAGTTTTAGAAAATTTACCAATAAAAAATATTGAAATAAACGAAGAATTAATATCTAAATTATTATTAGAAGAGGAAACAAACCTTGTTGTTAAAAAAAATGCTGGTATATTAAATGAGAATATTAAACATTCTTTAGAATTAATTAAAGAAATTAATAATTATTTAGGTTTTTCTAATTTAGAAAAAATACAACAAAATTCTATATTGTAAAAATGAATAAAATTTTTTTCTTAACCGAACGGACATTTTTATATCTCCGAAAGGACAAAAAAGTCTGTTCTAAGTAATACTATTAACATATAGCTAGAAGTTGGAATGGATTTTATTTAAACCAATTCAAAAAAGGAAACAAAGAAACTATGAATAAATTATTTGGTTTATTAACTAAGCTTAAGAAAAAGAATAAAGAAATTAAAAAAGAAATTTACGCAAACAAAAATATAATTTTAAAATTAGCCAATAAAATAAAAGAAGTATATAAAGATTGTATATATATAATTTATTCTGAAGAACTACCTTTGGAATATTTTAGATTTGAAACTAACGATGAAGATATTGGTTATTGTGGAACATTAGAATTACAAATATATGCAAAAAAACTTTTAATTATATCTGAAAGACATACAATAAAGTTTTGTAAAGATGGTGTTTTTATAGATGGCCATTTTTTGTTTTTTAAAAATACATTAGAAACTTTATCATTATCGGAAGATGAAATTGTCAAAATTATAAAAACTTTGAATTATATGTTAGAAAACAAACAAATAATTCTTGAAAGTTTAGAGGTATATTTTTCAAAAGCATTAAATGATAAAATTACAACTTGTTCAAAAGAAGTTGACACTTTAGAAGAAAAACTAAATTTTATAAAAAATATAAATATATAAATTTTTAAGCCACAAATTATAGTAATTTTTTTATTGACAAGATTTAAAATTCTTTTAAACTTTGTTTAAATATGATTAAAAACAAACCAAATGGAACAGAAATTTTTTGCTCTTCATTTGAAGATACAAGTAGTTTAAAAAACGGAACTAGAATTATTTTTAAATGTTGTGTATGTGGAGAAGATGTTGTAAAAATTTTTAGAAGAGATAAAATAAAAAATATTAAACTATGGAGATGCTACAAACATACTTGTGAATTTAATAGAATTCAAAAATATGGTTCTATAAATGAATATAATAAAAACCATGAAAAAAAATTTAAACAAACTTGTTTAGAAAGATATGGAGTGGAAAATCCAAATCAATTAAAAGAAATAAAAAATAAAGCAAAACAAACTTGTTTAGAAAGGTACGGAACAGAACATAAGTTTTTATTTGGTTCTGAAGAATTTAAAAACAATATGTTAAAAAAGCATGGAGTTGAATATTCTATGCAAATGCCTTCTACTTTAAAAAAAGCAAAAGAAACAATAAAAGAAAGATATGGAGATGAACATTATTTTGCTTTTGGAGAAGGTTGGAAAAAAGCCATAATAGAAAAATATGGTTCTAAACAAATAATGTACGAACTAATAAAAAATAAAACTGAGCAAACTTGTTTGGAAAAATATGGAGTTGAACATATAGCCCAAGCAGGATTATTTGGTGGAAAAATAAGATATAAATATAATAATATGTTTTTTGATTCAAAAACAGAATTGGCTTTCTTTATTTACAATAAAGAAAATTCTTTGCCAATAGAAAGAAATACTGAATATAGTTTTGATTATATATATGAAAATAAAATTCATAAATATTTTCCTGATTTTAAAATCAATAATGAGTTCATAGAAATTAAAGGAGAACAATTTCTTAAAGAAGATGGCTCTTGGCAAAACCCTTATGACCATAGTTTAGATTTACTATTTGAAGCAAAGCATCAATGTGCTTTAAAAAACAAAGTAAAAATAATATATTCAAAAGAATGTCAAAAATATATTGATTATATTAACAATAAATATTCTAAAAATTTTTTAGAAACTTTTAAAATGGAGAAAAATAATGAGTAATGTCTATATGTTTTCACTTGGAAGTTGTGAGGAAGTGACTGGTTCTAAACATATTTTAGAAATTAATGGCGTGCAATATATGATTGACTGTGGAATGTGGCAAGGCAATTCATATGCCGACAAAAAAAATAGAGAATTTACATTTCCAGTAGATAAACTACAATCTATATTTTTAACTCACGCACATGCAGATCATTGTTGTTTACTTCCTAAATTGGTTAAAGATGGCTATAAAGGAAAAATTTATTCTACTCCTGCAACTAGAGATTTAGCATCTATTGTAATGCTGGACTCTGCTAGAATTCAGCAATATGAAAAAGGTGGTGCTTATTACGAAGAAAAAGATTGTATTGAAACAATGAATCATTTTAGATGTTCTGTTTATGGAAAAGAAAAGAAACTAAATGATAATTTCAAATTTACTTTTTATGACGCAGGACATATTCTTGGAAGTTCTATGCTGGATATTTCTATTCCAAAATATACAAATTTCTTTTCTAAACTAATTCATAAAAAATCTGAAAATAGAATGCATATTTTGTTTTCAGGAGATTTGGGAAGAAAAAACAATCCTATTTGCAAACCACCAGAAACAGATATACCAGCACCTGATTATATTTATTTGGAATCTACTTATGGTGCAAAAACACATGAATCAATTGATACTGTTTATCAAGAATTGGCTTATGTAATTAATAGAACTATCGAGCGTGGCGGAAAGGTAATAATTCCTTCATTTGCTGTTGAGCGTGCACAAGAATTAATTTATTTTATTAAAGTTTTAATGAAACAAGAAAAAGTTCCTAGGGTTCCTGTTTATATTGATAGTCCTATGGCTTCTAATGCTACTGGTGTGTTTAATATTCATCCAGAGTGTTTTAATAACACAATTAAAAATGAATTTCTTTCAAAAGGTAAAAATCCTTTTTCTGTTAGAACTTTGAAGTTTATTAGTGATTTTGAAGAGAGTCAAAAAATTGCTAAATCTAAAAAACCAGCAATTGTAATTGCTGCTAATGGAATGTGTGAAGCAGGCAGAATTATCAATCATTTAAAATATGGTGTAGAAAATCCTAATAATACAATTCTTATTGTTGGGTATATGAGCGAGAATACTCTTGGAAGAAAAATTCTTAATAAGGAAGAAAAATTAATTATTGATAAAAAAGAACTCACACTAAAAGCAGAAGTTCAAAAGATTAATGCTTTCTCTGCACATGCAGATTATAAAGAAATGCTTGAATGGCTACAATCAATAGACACTTCTAAACTTAAAAAAATATTCTTGGTTCATGGTGAAAAAGAAGCACAAAAGCATTTTAGTGAATATCTTAAATCTAATGGATTTAAAAATGTTCAGATAGTAAAAGAAGGTGAAGTTTATAAATTATGAAATCCGTTAGTGGATTTATTAAAAGAGGTAATATGATAACACTAATATGTGGTCCAATGTATAGTGGTAAATCAACCGCTCTTTTTCAAAGGCTAGAAAGATGTTTGTTTGCTAAAAAGAAAGTATTGTTAATTAGACCTAAAAAAGATGATAGAGGATACTTTACTCATTCTGGTGGAATAGATTTAGATAATCTTGAGAAGAATAATCCAAATTTTGTTATTTTGAGTTTTAAAGAAATTGATGAAACTGATGTAAAATCAATTGCAAATGACGGGTTTGATGTTGTTTTTGTTGATGAATATTTTATGATCCCAGGTGCTTATCATCTTTGTCATCAAAATAAATTTGATGTTTATTATGGCGGACTTTTAGCAAGTTCAGAATGTAAACTTTTTGATGAAGCAATTAAAATACTTCCATATGCAGATAAAATTAAAAAACTAAATGGTGTTTGTATAGATTGTGGAAGTGAATTAGGTAATTATTCTTTTGCTGATTTTGACAAAAAAGAAGAAATAGTAGTTGGTGATTCAAAGTATAAGTGTCTTTGTGCTAAATGTTATAAAAAGAATATATTAAAAAAGTCTTTAACTTAATTTTAAAATTGGTTATAATATTTATATGAATGAAAATTATTTTGATTTCTTAGCAAAACAAAAAGAAGCAGAAGAAAAAGTTCAATCTGATTATATAGATCAACTTATTGAAGAAAGTTGTGGCTTTGGAGAAATATAATAAAAAAGTCTTGAAAAAAATTTTAAAATCGGTTATAATATTTACATAAACAATAAAAAAAATTATTTTTTAAGATATTTAATATTTTTGATTTTTATATAAATGCTTTTTACAAAGACATAAAATTAGTCTTGAAAATTTTTTTAAAATCTGATATAATTTATCTACAAGGAGTTAAAACAAAAAATGATTATTAACAAGAATGATGAATTGGTAAATCTTCTTAAAACTTTCACAAAAGACAACAAAACACCTGATTGCTCAACGGTTGTTTCAAAAGTTTGTTTCAAAAAAGATGAGGGGATTAAATTCACTTTTAGTGAAAATATCAATTACCTCATTTACAAAAATTCAGAAGTGGATTTTAATGCAAAAATTGATGGTTCTTTATTTGTTTCTGTTGTTCTTTCGGAATTTGAAAGTGGTAAAGAAACTGTAAATATTTCTGTTGATGCAACTTCAGAATTTAAGGTTGTTGTCAATGATAAATACTACTTTGAAGCAGAAAATTTTAGTTCTTCTTTTGAAAGTGGCATTGAAAAACATATTACTTTTACAAAAGAACAGTTTGATCTTTTGAAGAATGATTTTGTTTATACCGTTGCAAATTACTTTGAAAACCCAAAAACAACTGATGTTATTGGTTTTGCCTGCCACGAAGGTACAATGTTCAAATTGCTTCCTAGTGTTTCTGCTTATAAAATTTCAAAGTTTGATGCTTTGATTGATGAAACAGCACTTCAGCAGAATTATGGTCATGAAACAAAAATTTGGCTCTTGCCAAAAAAGGTATATGACATTGTAGTTGGAAATGAAATTTCTATGGAGTTCCGTGAAGAAGAAATTTATATTTCAACTGAAAAAGTATACATCAGTTATAATATCACTTATATGGGAACTGGTGTATTTAAACAAAACTTGGCTTATCGTGGTGTAAGTCAGAATAATCCTGTAAAATTTTCAGTGTTTAAAAATCTTAATACAAAAGGATTTGTAAATAATACTTTTGAGATTGAGGAAGATAAAAATATAAGTATTTCTGTTAACAGTAATAAGGCAGAAATAAAGATTGAAAATCTTACTTACAAAACTGACATTACTGCACCAGATTGTAAGTTCTATTTCAATCTGGAAGTTTTTAACTTCTTGCTTGATGCTCTGAGCGAAGAAGCAACAATCTCAGAAATTGATGACGAAACAAAATATCTTATCAAAGATGGTGATGATATTCTGTTTATTCCTAAATCAAATTTCCTTGACTAATCTGGTTTGATTTAAAAGGCGGGTTCAATTCCCGTCTTAGTCTATCTTTGAGCGTTTTGGATTGAAAATTGTGGTTGCTTTATAGAACAAAAAATGACTTCAGAGATTTAATTTTTGCGTCATTCCGTGCTTTGCTCACGGTCAAGCGTTTTAAGTCTCGAAAAGCCATTTCTGTAAGGTTTCTGCCTTTTTTGATTCAAGGCATGCTTTTTTTTAAAAGTTAATTTTATGAAATATGCAGAAATTTGTGAAGAGTTAGAAATTGATTCTGAAATTAACAAAATAAATAGAAATTTTAGAAAATATATAGAACAGGTTTTTAGTCCTATTTTTTTAAAAAAGATTGATAGGGTTTTTAAAAAACCTTTAATTGTTGAAAATTTTAAAGAAAATACAAACGTTATGGCTTTAACTTCGCCAGATAATGTTATCAGTGTGAATACAAAAATGTTTCTTTCTTTACCAACTGAAAGAGCAATGGTATATATAATTCATGAACTTTTTCATGTATTACAAAATATGTCGCAATTTCCAGAGGTAAAAAAAGTAAATAAATTACTTGGTATAAAAACTTTAAAAAGAATACCAAGACAAAAAATTAACGAATTTTTAACTGGTAAATCTCAAGATATACATTCAGATTATAAAGATGAGTTTTTATCTTATTGTTCTAACGCAGCCTTTAAATGGGATATGGCAAAAGAACTTAAAGCTGAGTATCTAAATATTCTAAAACTATCTGGTATTTTTAACCTTGATTCTGAATGGTGGTCAAAAAGATTTTGACAAAAAATAAAAAATTTGTTATAATGAGTATACGATGTTTGTTAAAAAAGGAATTGAGCTTAAATTAAAAACTAGCACTGAATTATTATTTGACAAATCTTTGTTTTTCAATGGGAATACTTTTTTTAAAGGTTCCAGGCGATTAACAAAACAGATGTTAACCACTACAAAAAAAATAATGGTTCCTGTTAATTGTGAATTAAAAAATGGTTTTTTCTTTAATGGTTATTATTGGTATGATTGGATGTTTAATCTTAATGATTTAAAAAATACTATATTTCTAAAAACAGAATAAAAAAGTCTTGAAAAAATTTCCAAAAAATGATATAATATTTACATAAGGAAGCGAAAATAAAAATGACAGAAATTTACAACAAAAATCGCCAAAACTATTTGGATTTGTGCAACAAGGTTTGGAACTTAGATGATGAATCTATGAAGTATCTTGAAAAAAGACTTTCGGATGATTGGGAGCCTGTTCCAGAGTTTAAAGCTTTGATTGATGCTCTTAAAGAAAAAGGAGCAACTTATGAAGATCAAAGAGTAGTGGTTAATATTGATATGTCTAATCCAGACATTCAATCAATTTTTGAATCCAGTGATTCTTCTTACAGAATGTTCAAAAATTATTTCTGCAGGCTTATTAATTATCTTAAAGAGCATTATAACTGCAATATTGGTTATAAAGAATTTATTGAAAACAAGGTAATTTTCAAGAAAAATACAACCAAAATTAAAAAAGTTTTTGAAGTTGTTTGTGCCGAAGAACATGTTTTGTATATTGATAGTACAGGTAATGATTATACAAAAAGTGATTGTGCAGATTGGATTGTAAGATGCTTTGAGAAGATTGGAACATCTAAAAAATCAGCAAAAAAACTTCAGTTTGTAATAAGCTTCAATCCTATGGATTGGTTGCTTTCTTCTACTGGTGAAGATTGGTCATCTTGTTTCAATATCAACAATCAGAGTGGTGGTTATCAGTATTGTCTTGGACTTCCATTCCTTGCAGGTGATAAAAACCGTATGCTTTTGTATATTTCTGATGGAAGTACAAAAGAATGTTGTGGTATTGAAGCACATCACTATCAGACAAGGACTTGGTGTTTACTTGATCGTTCTGGAAGTTTTAATATTGTAAAATGGTATCCAAATGACACAGTTGGTGTTAAGCCAGTTAATTCTATTACTGGTTATAACAACTTTAAAGATAGAGATTATTTTACTCACAGTAAATATTCTATTGATGTTCTTTCTACAAAAAAAGGTGCTGTAATTGGTGTTTACTCAGATATGGGTAGGCTTGTAGAAGAAAACAATGAACTTTGGATTAGTGGCAACGGCAAAGAAGGTCAGCAAGTTTTTACAAAGAACTTGATTGATGTTTCACAATCTTCTACAAGAAATAGTTTCCATATTTCTGATAGTATCAATGTAAGAAACTTTGGTATTTCACAGCCTGGTTATCGTATTCCTGAATGGAAAAACCTTGGACTTCATGTTGATATGATATTCCCAAGTATGAAATGTGATTGTGGTGCTGATAATAAAGGTGGTTTCATGTTTAAGAGCAAGAAATTCCTTTGTTATGATTGCTATAAAGACAGAGTTTACACTTGTGGTTCTTGTGGAAACGAAGATTTCATTAACGGTGAAGTTTATGAAATTGAAACAACAACCGGAAAAAAGATTAAACTTTGTCAGGGTTGTTGGGAACGCAGACAAGAACAAATATGTTCTTGTTGTGGTAAATATTCTACAGACCCTCTTAAAAACACAGATGAAAGTGGAATTAAGGTTTGTAGAGAATGTGCTAACGCTCACAGAGATGGTTGGTCAAAATGTGATGGTTGTGGAAAGTTGACAAAGCATATAAAAATCAAGTATAATACTTATATAAAATCTTCTTTGAGAAGATGTGGTGATTGTATTAGTGAGAACGATACACAAGAAATTTCAACTTTCGGTAGATATTTTGGTGTCACTATAAGAACACCTATAAGAGGTAATGCAGTTGAGTAATTATTGCATAACTTTTAACATCAACTATCATCGTGCAATAAAAAAACTTAAAGTTGATTATGGTTTGGTTCCTTGTGAGTTTAAAGATGGAGTTTGGAAATCAAGTGTTTCTAATGAAATCTTTACAGAAACAAAGAAAACTAAACTTGGATATTTGAGATTTTTTAAAAAGAAAGATCAAGTATTCTATCAACTTATAGTTGAAAATCAAGATGATGATCTTGAAAAAAATGAGCCAAAACTTCTTGATTTGGCTCGCAGGGATTTGAAATGGAAAATTCCTTTCAGATTTAATTACAAAAAGAAGTTGGATGAAAGGATTTTAAGAATTATAAATCCTTCCAGCGGAAAGTAATTTTTAAGGTTGGCGGTCTTTACCGCTTCCTTAAAAAAGGCCGCCAACTTTTTTCTTGACAAAAAACAAAATTTATGTTATAATAAAAACATAAGAAAACAAAATTTATATAAATAGGGTAAGATAACCCAAGGAGTTAATTTTATGAAAGATTTGTACAAATCAGTAACTGACGAACGTCTCATTCTTGATGTGGTAGCACCTGGATACAACGCTGACAGCGTTGTTGTAAAAACAGCTCGCGTAAATGGCGGAGAGGCTTTCAAGGTAACAGTTGAAGGTCATTACGCTGGAAGAACAAACAAAGCTGGTGAGGCTATTCCTCGCGTAGCATTTGAGAAGTATGTTGAAGACTTCAAATACACTTTCTCTGATGACACAGAGTTTGGTGATGAACTTTTCCGCTCACATACTTTCACTTCAAAGGATTACGACCTTGACAAGCTTACTTGGGATGTAAAAGACGGTGTAATCCGTATTTCAATTCCTAAGACAACAATCGCTCGTGGAACCGAAGTTAAAGCTTCTAAGAATGCTGATGCCGATTCAACCGGTGTAGCAAAGACAGACGCAGTAAAAACTAACGATGCTGAGTAATCTCGGAGAGATTTAAAAAAGTTTTTAGGGTAGGTAGATTTTCTACCTACCCTTTTTATTTGCCTATGAATATTTTAAAACTTAAAGAAACAGACACTGATAAAATAAGACTTGTTAAAAAATCATTAATTGGATTAAGAGATTATTATCCAGAATTTTCTAGTTGGTTTGATTTTAAAATCCTTCCTAATATAAATAAATCACGAGAAATTTTTTTAGCATATAACTCGAATGGTTTTGGTGGTGCTTTAATTACTAAAAACAGCAAAGAGAAAAAAATTTGCACACTATTTGTTAGAGAAGAAAATAGATATAACAGGTTGGGTTCTGATTTTTTAAGAATTGCTAGTGAAGAACTTGAAACATATAAATTACCAATAACAGTAAGTAAAAACGTAATTAATGTTTTCACTAACGCAAATGGATTTAATTTTTTTACAGAGAGAATTGAAAATAATTTATATAAAAAAGATGTTGATGAATATATAGGATATATTCTTTTTCATAATCCAGACTTAGAATTAAAAAGGAATAAATAGTGGCAGATTTAATTAAAACTCAACATTTTACAAAACAATATGAAAAAATCTTAAAGAATATAAATTTTCATCCAGAAGAAGCAATTGATCCATTTGCAGGAGAATGTGATCTTTTTAATTATTCTCCTGAAACAAAATGGACTTTTTATGATATAGAACCTAAAAAAGAAAATGTAATAAAAAACGATTCGCTTTTAAATCCAATTGATTATACTGGTAAAACAGTTATTACTAATCCACCTTATCTTGCAAAAAATAAAACAAAAGAATTTACTGAAATATTTGAAAAATATAAAGAAGATGATTTGTATAAAGCATCAATTAAATCTATAATTGGTTGTAGTAATGGAATTTTGATTATTCCAATAAACTTTTTTACAGATGAAAATACAGAAGAATTAAGAAAACTTTTTCTTTCTTATTATAAAGTTTCATATGTAAATGTATTTTCCAAACCTGTATTTGAAAATACTACTTATAATGTTTGTTCTTTTTATTTTGAAAAAGGTCAAACAGATAAAATAATTTTTTATAATGTTGACGAAGATACTTCTTTTGAAACTACTTTATACAAAGAATATGGATATAGACTTGGAGGAGAATTTTACAATTCATTTCAAAATGTAAAACCTATTTTTTCAAGAGTAATAAGTAAGGATGATAAATTTATTACAAATATATTTCTATCGGCAATAGACAAAAGAAATTTATCAATTAATCTTTCTTACAATAAAAATATTTTAATTGGTAAAAATACAGATAGAGTTTATGCTACTCTTACTTGTGAAAAGGAACTTGATGAAAACACTCAAAAGATTTTAATTGACAAATTTAATGATTATCTATATAATAGTAGACGTAAGTATCAAAACTTAATTCTTACAAATTATCGTGATTTTGGTAGAAAAAGAATTAGTTTTGATGATGTTTACAAAATATGTACAAAAATATTGGAGAATATAAATGGCTAAAAATTTATTTTACAATGAAGATGCTAGAAGCAAATTAATGGCTGGTATCGATAAGGTTGCGGATGCAGTAGCAGTAACACTTGGACCTTGTGGTAGAAATGTTATGATGCAGAAAAGCAGTGGTGCTGTTATTAGTAAAGACGGGGTAACAGTTGCAAAAGATATAGAACTCGAGGATCCAGTAGAAAATCTTGGAGCTTCTTTGATTAAGCAGGTTGCTTCAAAAACAAACGAAGTTGCAGGTGATAATACTACAACTTCAACCGTTCTTGCTCGTGCAATTGCAAAAGAAGGTATGAAAGCAGTTGCTGCTGGAATGAGACCTATTGAGATTAAAAGAGGTATTGATAAAGCAACATCATTTGTAATTGATAATTTGGTAAAGAACAGCAAACCTGTTGAATCAAATGATGAGATTACAAATGTTGCAACAATTTCTGCAAATAATGATCCAGAAATTGGTAAAATTCTTGCTGATGTTGTTTCAAAGGTTGGAAAAGATGGTGTTATTACAGTTGAGGAATCGAATGGTATTTCTACCACAGTTGATGTTGTAGAAGGTATGCAGATTGATAATGGTTGGCTTAATCCTAACTTCTGTAATAATAAAGAAAGATTAGAAGTAAACTATGATGATTGTTATGTTCTTGTAACAGACAAATCAATTTCAGCAATGGCTCAACTTTTACCAATTCTTGAACCTGTTGCTAAGACTGGAAAACCTCTCACAATTATTTGTGATGATATGCCAGAAGGTGAAGCACTTGGAACTATTATTCTTAATGATATCCGTGGTTCTTTGAAAGTAAATGTTGTAAAAGCTCCTTCATTTGGAGATAACAAAAAGAATATTCTTAATGATGTTGCTATTCTTACAGGAGCAACTGTTATTTCTGACAATAACGGTATCTCTCTTGAGAACGCTAAGATTGAGCATCTTGGTGTTGCAACTATTAAGTCTTCAAAAGAAACAACTGTAATTACAAAAGGAAAAGCAAAAGAAGGTGCTTTGCAGGCTCATATTGATGAACTTAAGGCACAGATTGAAAACATCAAAGATGATTATACAAAGAACAAACTTAAATCAAGACTTGCAAAACTTACTGGCGGAGTTGCAGTAGTTAAAGTTGGAGCTGCTACGGAAGTAGAACTTAAAGAAAAGAAATACAGAGTAGAAGATACGATTGCTGCTACAAGAGCTGCTCTTGAAGAGGGTATTGTTCCTGGTGGTGGAGTTGCATTACTTAATGCTTCAAAACTTGATAATTTTGTAGATGGCACAGATGATTTCAACAGAGGTGCTGATATTCTTCTTGAAGCAATTACTGAACCTTTGAAACAGATTGCAGAAAATGCTGGCGTAAATGGTGAAGTAGTTCTTAACAAAATTTATGAAAGTGGAAAAGATGGTTTTGGATATAATGCTGCTACTGGTGAATATGTAGATATGATGGCCAGTGGTATTATTGATACAACTAAAGCTATTAAGAATGCACTTCTTAATGCGGCATCTGTAGCAGGTATGATTCTTACAACAGAATGTACAATCACAGACGTTCCTAAGAAGAATGATAATCCTCTTATTATGAGTCCGGCTGGGCCGTTATCTATGTAAAAAATATAATGGTGGTTTTTACCACCATATTTAAAATAAAATATGGAGAAATTTAATTGAGCAACGAAAAGAATTTGTGTGAAGAAGAAGTAGTAATTCCAGCGGCATCACCTTTTGGTCCTGCTAGCCCAATCATAAGTATAAAGAACCATGTTTATTTCTACGATATTGTAGAGACAACTGTTACTCGTGCATTATTTAGCACAATGCATGAAGTTGCAATGAATATTATTGATACAGCGGTTGAAAACAATTTTCCAATTATTCCTATTCATTTGCATATTAATTCTACTGGTGGTTCGGTTCCAGATGCTTTGGCTATTGTTCAGGGCATTGAGGATATTCAAGAAGGTAGAATTCATCAGGTTGGTGGAATTCCTATTAAAATTCCAGTCTATACATATATAGAAGCAGAAGCCGATAGTGCTGCGTCACTTATTGCTTGTGTAGGTACTAAACGTTTCTGCTCTAAACATGCTTTGTCATTAATTCATAGTATCAGACAAATTGGAGGAGGAGTTCAAAAAATAGAAGACATAGAAATAGAAGCAAAAAACCTTCAGATGTTCAAAGATAAATTCTATGATATCTATCTTGCTCATTCAAAGCTTACAAAAGAACAACTTGAAAAAATTTGCGAAAAAGAGGATTATTCTACACCGCAACAATTGATGGAGTACGGGCTTGTCGATGAGATTATATGAAACGCCTAACAACTGAACAGTTTATAAAAATGGCTAAACTAGTTCATGGTAATAAATATGACTATACCTTGGTTGAGTATAAAAATACTGCTACCAAGGTAAAAATAATTTGTCCAGTTCATGGAATTTTTGAGCAAAGACCAAACGATCACTTAAATGGTAAAGGGTGCTCAAAATGTAGCAAAAAAACTAGTGCAAAAAAAAGACAAAAAACTACAGAACAGTTTATAGAAGAAGCAAAAAAAATACATTGTGATAAATATGATTATTCTTTAATAAACTATCAAGGTAATAAAATTAAAGTAAAAATCATTTGTCCAGTTCATGGAATTTTTGAACAAAGGCCAAACGATCACTTAAATGGTAAAGGATGTAAATTTTGTGCGGGTAACATAATTAAGACAACAAAACAATTTATAGAAGAAGCAAAAAAAATACATGGCAACAAATATAATTACAATGTAACTAAATATGTTAACAATAAAATTAAATTAAAAATAATTTGTCCAATTCATGGAATTTTTGAGCAAAGTCCTAATGACCATCTAGGTGGAAAAGGATGTAAATTTTGTGCAGGTAATACAATTAAAACTACAAAACAATTTATAGAAGAAGCAAAAAAAATACATGGTGATAATTATAATTATTCTTTAGTAGAATATGTTAATGCCAAAACTAAAATAAAAATCATTTGTAATAGTTGTAAAAAAATATTTGAGCAGACACCAGATAAGCATTATAAACAATGCTGCCCATACTGCTCTTCATCAAAAGGTGAAAAACAAATAAGAAATTATTTAAAAGAGAAAAAAATAATTTTTGAAGAACAGAAGAAATTTAATGATTTAAGAGATAAAAGCTTATTGTCTTATGATTTTTATATTCCTTTGAAAAATTTATTGATTGAATATAATGGAATACAACACTATAAATCAAACGATTATTTTGGTGGATATGGTAAATTTCTAATTCAAAAACATCACGACTGGTTAAAAAGAAAATATGCTATAAAAAATAATATAAATTTGTTAATAATTCCATACTGGGAATATGACAATATAGATAAAATTCTTCTTGAGTATGGGTTGGTCGATTTGATAATTTAAAAGAAAAAGGGCGGTAATAAAACCGCCTTTTTTTATTGACTAAAATCATTTTTTTGATATAATAAAATTAAAATTATAAATAAAAAATAATATAATAACTAGAGTTTGCCAAAGGTTTTGTTGGTTGGACATACAAGGAGAATGTAATGATAATTGATATTATTGGTGCTGGCCCTGGTGGTATATATGCTGCTTATAAACTTGCAAGATATGCAAAAATTAAAGAAAAGACTCTTCAAATTAACATCTTTGAAAAAGGCAATCCTCTAGAACTTAGAAAATGTCCAATTTCAACTGGCAAAGTCGATAAATGTATAAACTGTAAAACTTGTTCTATTATGTGTGGATTTGGTGGAGCAGGTGCTTTTTCTGATGGGAAATATAATATTACCAATGATTTTGGTGGAACTCTTTTTGAAAAAATTGGTGCTGATAAAGCAATCCAACTTATGAAAGATGCCGATAAAATAAATCATGATTTTTATACTTTTAATGCTTCCGAAGAAGATTTAGGTATTTCTCAAATTGTAAATGAAGATTATCCACCTTTATTTTCATCAAAAGAAAACGAAGAAATAAAAAAAGAATGTATTAAAAATAATTTGAGATTAATGGATGCTGACATTAGACATCTTGGAACTGATAAAAATTATATTATTCTTGAAAGAATGTATAATTATTTAAAAATAAACGGAGTTTCAATTTATTTTAATACAGAAATCAAAAATATTAAAAAAGATGAAAATGGTTGGATTTTAACTCTAAAGAATAGTATTGATATTTATCGCTGTGATAAACTTATTGTTGCTACTGGTCGTTCTGGTTCTAAATGGCTAGAAGGAATTTGTGATGATCTCAATTTAAAGAAAATTTCTAATAGAGTTGATATAGGAGTTCGTGTAGAACTTCCTTATGAGGTATTTAGTAGTCTTACTGATAAACTTTATGAATCCAAAATTGTTTATAGAACAAAAGGTTATGAAGATTTAGTAAGAACTTTCTGTATGAATCCTAAAGGTGCAGTAGTAAATGAAAATACTAATGGTATAATTACTGTTAATGGTCATAGTTATGAAGATCCAAAATTTCATACAAAAAACACAAACTTTGCTCTTCTTGTTTCACAACATTTTACAGAGCCTTTTAATGATAGTAATGAATACGGAGAAAGCATCGCTCGTCTTTCTAATATGCTTGGTAAAGGCGTTATTGTTCAGAGGTTTGGTGATTTGATACGGTGTAAAAGAACCACTAACGGAAGATTAAAATATAATACGGTGATACCTACTTTAAAAGCAGAACCAGGTGATCTTGCTTTAGTATTGCCTCATAGAATACTTGAGGATATTAAAGAGATGATATATGCTCTTGATACTATAGCACCTGGTACAAAGAATGATGATACACTGCTTTATGGTGTAGAAGTAAAATTTTATAATAACGAAATTGAAGTAAACGATCATCTTATAGCAGATGATAATTTATATATTATTGGAGATTGTAGTGGTATAACTCATAGTCTTTCACAAGCCGCCGCTTCAGGCTTATTTGTAGCAGAGGATATTTTATGCAATATAGAGTAAATTTAGCACAAGCAGATGTTATTAATATGAATAACAGATTATATTCCAAAGAATGTTTAGAACAAATAAAAGATCAAATAAATAAAAAAAGTATTGCTGTTACTGACGAGCTTAGTGAAAATAAAATGACAGTTAATAAGCAAATTGGAAAAACAATTAAAGCAGAATTTGTAGATGATTGTTTATATGTCGATGTAGTTTTATTTAGACCAACTTCAAGTAAATTTATAAATTTATCTTTGGTAGGAAGACTAGAGAGATCTGATACTGAAGAAAATCTTTGGATTGGTGGCAAAGCTAAAGGTGTTATAGGTATGGACGAAAATGGTATACAATATGGTATAAGTCATCAACAAATAAAAGACCCAGAGATAAAATTCTTATTTGCTAGTAATACTAATTCTTTTTCTAAAGATAATTTTAAAACTTCAAACTTTGTTAAAAAGCAAATAATGTTTAATAATGAATAAATTTCATTTGACTAAATCAAAAAAAAGTAGTAAAATTTAATTATGGAAATAACTAAATTTTTAAATGAACAATATAGTGATAGTGCTCTATATATGACATATAGAAATATTTCGTCGTATATAGATGGACTAAAAAACTCTGGAAGAAAAGTAGTTTATATTTGTAAAAAACAAAATATAAAATCACAAATTAAAGTATCAGCACTTGGCTCGAAAATAGTTGAAGGGGCTGGTTATCTTCATGCTGATACTTCTATTCAAGGTAGTATTGTAACACTTGCTCAAAACTTTTGTGGGGCTAACAATCTTCCAATTTTGGAGCCTATTGGTTCTTTTGGTACTAGACATATTCCGGAAGCAGCTGCTCCTAGATATATATTTACAAAACCTACAGATTATTTTGATGAACTTTTCAGAAAAGAAGATGATCTTAATTTAAACAAACAAGAATTTGAAGGAGCAGAAATAGAACCAGTGTTTTATGTGCCGACACTTCCAATGCTTTTAGTAAATGGCAGTAATGGTATTGGTGTTGGTTTTTCCTCTAATATTCTTGCCAGAAAATTAGAAAATGTAATAAGAATTGTAGACAATTATTTACACAATAAAAAAAGTGAAGATGACTTGTTTAAACCTTACTGGAATGGTTTTGATGGTGAAATAAACTATTTAGGTGATAACAAATGGCAAATTAAAGGTAAAGTAGAATTAAATGGTAAAAAACTTTTAATAAAAGAAATTCCTATTTCTTGGTCTTTGCCAAAATACAAAGAAAAACTTAATAAGTCTAAAGAAAAGTGTTTTATAGAAAAATACACAGATCTTTCAGAAAACGATAAATTTATTTTTGAAGTAAAATTAACAGACAAAGAATCTCAAAAACCATTAGAAGATATAATGAAAGACTTAGGTCTTATTGAGGTAATTACTGAGAATTTAGTTTGTGTTGATGAAAATAATTCTATTAGAGAATTTAATTCTATAAAAGATATTTTTGATGATTATTGTAAAATTAAAAAAGATTTTTTTAATAAAAGAATTAAATCAGAAATAAATAGATTAGAGTATGAACTTTCTTATCTACAAAATTGTTTTAATTTTGTCACTGAAGTTGTTGAAGGTAAAATAAACATTCGTTTGAAAAAAACTGAAGTTGAAAAAATATTAAAAGATAGAAATTATAATTTTATAGATAAACTTTTGTCTATGCCAATTTATTCTTTAACCTCAGATAAAATTATAGAATTGAACAAAAAAATGGAAAATAAATATTTAGAATTAGAAGCTATGAAAAAAGAAACACCTGTAAGTCTTTGGAAAAAAGATTTGAAAGAATTGGAGAAAAAATTAAATGGCTAAAATGAAAACATTAACATCCGTAGAACATATCCTTGTGCGTCCTAATCTTTGGATAGGTTCTGTTTCTCCTTCTGAAAAAGAAACTTGGGTTTTGAATGAAGACGATACAATTTCTTTTAAAAAGATTTCATATACAGAAGGTCTTTTAAAGATTTGTAATGAAGCAATAGATAATTCTGTGGATGTTGGTATAAAAACTAATTGGGAAAAATCTACAAAAATAGATATTATTATTACAAAAGATACATTCACTTGTGAAGACAATGGAACTGGAATTCCAGTAGAAAAAAATGAAAATGGAGAATGGATACCAGTAATTGCTACTTGTGTTCCTATGTCTGGTACTAACTTTGAAGAAGATAGAAATTCTATTGGTGCTAATGGTGTAGGCATTAAAGCAGCAAATATTTTTTCTAAAAAGTTTGAATGTGTTACTTGCGATGGAAAAGGAAAATTAAAAATTGTTTGCACTGACAACCTTTCAACTAAAAAAGTATCAGAATTAAAACCTACTGCAAAAACTGGAACTACTATTTCTTTCTCACCAGACTTTGATAGATTTGGTGTAAAAGAATTTAGAACAGAACTTATGACTATGATAAAAACAAGACTAAAATTTCTTTCTTGGTTTTATCCTAAATGTCAATTTACATTTAATGGACAAAAAATTGGAATTAAAGCAAAAGATATTGCTTCTATGTTCCCACAACCAGCAGTAGTTCTTAATGAACCAAATGTTTATATTTGTATTTACCCTTCTGAAGAACCTTATAATCTAACATATGTAAATGGTTTATATATGCGTAGAGGTGGAACCCAGATAGATTATATCTTAAACAAGGTAATTACAGATATAAGAGAAAAAGTTTCAAAGAAATATAAAGCAATTAAACCTGCTGACATTAAAAACAGACTTGGAATTGTATGTTTCTTTAAAGGATTTCCAAATTGTGAATTTGATAGTCAAACAAAAGAAACTTTAACAAACTCAGTTGGAGATATAACATCGTATTTTCAAAGAGAACAAGTTGACTTGGATAAATTTACTGCCAAAATTCTAAAACAAAAAGAGATAATTGATAACATTACTGAAATGTTTAGACTAAAAGAGGAATTGGCAGAAAAGAAAGAACTTGCTAAATTATCAAAAGTCAAAAAAGAAATTGATAGTGAAAAGTATTATCCACCTATTGGAAAAACTGCAAAAAAATATCTTATGATTACAGAAGGTTTTTCTGCTTTTTCTGGTATGTCACCAATTCTTGGAAGAAAAGAAATTGGGTATTACATGTTGAAGGGTAAAATATTAAATGTTTTGGGCGAAAAGCCATCAACATTTATGGCCAATCAAGAAATCAATGATCTTGTAAATATTCTTGGAATAGATATTGCAAACCCTGATACACCTATGACTTATGATAAAGTAGTTATATTAACAGATGCTGATGCTGATGGTAATGCTATTGCTGGTTTGGTACTTACACTATTTAATAGAATTGCTCCTAATATAATAAAACAAGGAAGAGTTTGTAGATTAGAAACTCCTTTACTTATTGGTAGTAAAGGCGAAAAAATAGAAGAATACTATTTCACCTTACCAGACAAATCTAAGATGAAAAAGAATCTTGAATACTTCTATTTAAAGGGATTAGGTTCTTGGACTAAAAATAGATTTAATCAAATTTTGGAATATGAAGGTGGATTGGAAAAACTTATGGTTTCTTATACATTAGATGATAAAACTGATGAAAGTATCAATAAGTGGTTTGGTAAAGAAAGTGATGGTAGAAAAGATGCTTTGAGAGGTAAAGAATTTCACATAGATAACAATTTAGGTCTTTAACTTTTTTCTTAAATTGATTATAATTATACAAAGAAGGAGAAGAAATGCCGCCTTATGATTTTTTTGATGGTTGTAATTTTCAAGTTAGTTCTTTATTTAAAAGGTTTGAAAATTTAATTTGTAAATTACAAACAGAAGAATATGTTAAAAATATAGAAACATATTTCCATTTGTCAGAGAAAAACAGTAAATCATATGAAAAAAAACTTTTAAAAAATGAATAATTTATCTCTCATCTTTTGAATAATTTTTTGATTTATCATAATGACCGCTCTTTCCTTTACGATAAATCAATTTCATATAACAAGCTTGACAATAACCATGTGAGTAGTGAGGTTTTTTACAACCTGGTGTTTTACATCCATCATATTTCTTGGCATTTGGATCTATTTTACAATGCTCTGATTGTGAAATCTTAGATAAATTCTTTTTTGAATTATCAAGCTTGTTGTGATTATGATGATGAACTATTTTTCCATCACCATATTTTGCACCTGCATTTTCTCTATGATCATAAACCCAACGACCATAAAGACGATTTCCGGTCTTCTTTGAATAATGTTTTTCTGAAAGAGGCCATTCTTCCCAATGACGTTTATAGTCCAAAGGAGTTACTGTTTTTGCTTCGTCTAAAGTTTCATCATATTCCCAAGGCTCACCATCTTCCCAAATTATATTTATTGGTTCACTTAAAATTTCTGCTAATGTCATATAATTAACTTTTTAAAAGTCTTGAAAAATTTTTTTAATTTTGGTATAATAAACTAATGAAATACAGAATAACTTTTCCAACACAAAAAGAACTTGATTTACATGAAAGTTATATTTCAATAGTAAATATAAAACCTGATATAATAATTTGTTATTTTATTTATAAAAACCGAAGACCATTTGGATGGATTACTAAAAATGCTATTGGTAAAATAATTGATGCTGAACCTATTAAAGAACTTATCCCTGGAATTAAAGAAGATGAAAAGCATTGGTTTCTTAGATGTGATAGTAAAACTGAAATTAATGGTGAATTTCCAATAATAATAAATAAAATATTTCTAAAAAAAATAGATAATTTGTTAAAAAACGAATAAGGAGTTGAAGAAATAATGAAAACTAATTACACAGTTCCGACCCTGTCTTCACTAGAAGATCACGGAATCAAAGATTTGATTTCAGTTGGCGATTACGAAGAAGAGCTAAGACTGATTCAGCTAACTGGAATTCCAGTGAGAATTAGGATTGATAAAGATTATGTGGAATTAAACTCTACAGAAAACGAAATCAACCTTAGTGCTTACAAAGAATGTTTTATCAAACTCATGAAGTTTTTCTATGGAGTTGGTTATATTTATGGTTATATGAATGGTAATAAACTTACTGTTTATGATATTTATACGAATGATAATTTCTTCTCTACAAGAGATTTAAACATCATCGAAAGAGAAACAGGATTACCAGTTGTTAAACCAATCTTTGAAGGTAATTTTACTTCTGAATTTATTATTTCTGTTCTTAATAAGAAAATAAATGATGAAAAAATTCCAGCAGATGAACTTTTCATTCTTCCAAGTGTTTACATTAATGATGAACGCGAATGGGAAACAGCAAAAACAAAAGAAACTTCAACTGTAATTTATGGTAAAAAACCTGAACCAAAAACTTATTCTGATAATTATGGTTATTGGGATTGTAACCTGCAGCGTTGGGTACATCCCGAAGAACAAAAAAAGAAAGAAGAAAAAGTAATTTCAAAAAATCAGCAGTATGATGTTTTTCAGCTTTCAACAAAAAAAGAAAGAACAGAAATTTTTAATGAAACATATAAAAATGTTTCAAATTATGTAGAAAAAAATAAATCTATTTTTACAAAACCATGTCTTGAATGGTGGGATAAATGTGGTAAGTATATTACTTATTTCTATTCAATTCATACGCTTCCTGCAACAAGAATGATTTTGTGGGAGTATTCAGAAATTTATTATATCAGCTATATCGATCGTTATCTTCCAATCACAGAAAAATGGGCAGAATTCTTTGCTGAATTTTTTGAGGATAGCTATTATGAATTGATGAAGAAAAAAATTAAATTCGATTATAGTTTTACATCATTTTTTGAAAAAATATTTCATGATGAACTTTTGGAACTTGATAAGTTTTATGTTCAAGAAAACCCAAAATCATCAGATTGGAGATATGGTATTAATACCTTTAGTGGCTTGGAGGAAGAATAATGTATTTTAACGATAGAGAAAAAGCAATGCTCTTGAGCTTGTTTAGATTATATGGCCCGTCAAATGGTGAAAAGCCAATACTTGATTTTATTATAAACATTCTTCAAGCAAATGACATTCCATTTGCTCAAGATGATAAAGGAAACATTGTTTGTTTGAGTTATCCAAATACACCAATGCTTTCTGCTCACACTGATTGTGTTGGAACTGCTGAATCTGGTCATTATGTAAGGTTTGTAGATATTTATCCTTACGGTGATGACGAAATTATGAAAGGTCTTGGCAATATTGGTGGAGATGATAAATGTGGGGTTTTCTTAATTCTTCTTTATCTTCTTTCTGGTAAGCCTATCAATGCAATTTTCAGCATTTCAGAGGAAATTGGTGGAACAAATGGTATTAAACATGTTCTTCCACTAATTAAAGATAGCGAAATCTTTAAATCAATTCCTTATTGTATTGTTCTTGATAGAAAACATTGTGGAGATATTATCTGCAATAGAAATGATTATGGAACAAAAGATTTCGAAGATGCTCTTGCAGAAATTGGTAAAAAATATGGTTATTCACCAGTTCTTGGTGGATGTTCAGATATGAATACAATCAAAGATTATATGAACGGTTGTAATCTTTCAGTTGGTTATCACAATCCACATTCTACAACTGAGTTTGTAAGTATTGGAGATTTATATAATACTTGGATGTATTTGCAAGATTTGATTGATAACATGCCAAGGAATTTGCCAATGGCAAAACCAAAAACTTATAATAATAATTATACAAGATGGGATGGTACTAAGAATGATAATTATTGGAATAATTATTATTCTAAAAAGTATGATTATTACAAAGATGGTTTTTATGATTAATTCATAATTAAAAGGTAGTGTTGGTAGGTAATCAACACTACCTTTTTTGTTTATAATGTTAATTAAAAAATAAAGGCGAGGAAAACCCTCGCCTTTTTGCGTTAGTGATTTTTTTACACTACTGTTTTAAACTTCTTACTGCTTCTACTTGATCTCCGAATCTTGCAGAAGTAAGTTGACCTTGGAAGAAGCTTGCTCCATTTGAAACTCCTGTATATTCAGTTTCATCCTTTCCGCTAACAGGAGAGCTATTTGCATCTCCTAAGTTTCCTTCGTTATATCTGAAATTACCTTTTAATGTTGGTTGTCCTTTATATCCAGCTATTCCACCGCTAATTACGGAATCTATAACAACTTCGTTGTTTGTGGTTTGATCGCTTCTAAACTCTTCTATGTTTCTATACATATCTTTGTTACCAACACCCTCGGCACCTTGAAGTCTAGTTATTGGATTTTCTTTTGCAAACACCCCACTAAATGAATGTTCATAATTATATATGTAAGAATCATTATCTTTTTTTGTTGAAGCTGTATAAGCAAAACCATCAGCAGTATCAGAATTTCTTGCATTGGAAACATTAGTTACTTTTCCATTAACTGTTATTCCTATATCATTAAGTGTTATTGTTTTATTAGTACTTGGTCTTAAATTTTCTGCCATTTATTCCTCCTAGAAATTTATAAGATAGGGCTTTTCAACCCTATCTTATTTTATACTTTAGTCAGCACTTTTGTTGAGGGTAAATGTGATTTCAACCTGTTCAATACATCCAACTGGAACACAAGAAATTGCGATATACAAGATATCTTGCTGTAATGTTTCTGCTGTATTCATAGATGTATCAATATTATATGAATCTACGGCTCCTCCATTTTTATATGTTTCCATTATAGTAGTAACACTATTTCTAATCTTGTTGATATTTTCGGCAACTGTTGGTTGGAAAATATATCCCTTGATTGCAGAATTTAACTCTTTCTTCAAAGCAATCAACATACGTCTTGTATGAATCTTTGTAAGAGTTGAATTCTTTCTCTGACAAGTTTTTTCACCATAAGCAAGAATATTACCATTTCTTAATTTTAAGAATGGATTAATTCTGTTCTGATCGAGATACAAATTATCTCTATCAATTTTGTTAGGATATCTCTTGTCTTTAGAGTTTATTTCCAAATCAAGAGCAGTAGAACAATATCCATTAGTAGCACCTGCTGGAGCATACCAAGGGCCATAGTTGTTATCTACCTTACAGAATTGTGCTGCCATTACAATTGACGGCATAACATACTGATATTTAGATTCGATAGCATTGTAAACTTTTACCCAAGGCCAGTAAGTACAACAGTAATTTGACTGAAGTGGTGTAGTTCTCTGTTGAGAAGCACCATTGTGCCAGTTAATTACTCCGTCTCTTGAAAGTCCCTGTGGAGGATCTGCAATATAAATTGCATCTTCCATATATTCACAAAGTTCTATAGCTGCATTTTGAATATCCTCATTTTGACCATCGTCTGGTGTTATAAGAATATGCCAAGAATACAAGTCTTTGTTAGACAAACCTGATGTTTCTGTATCCATTGCGTTCATAAACAAATCGTCTACATCCCCATTAGGAACACCATCATTACCAAGTTTGTAATCATAATACTGATATTCTGTTTCTTTTTCTGCTGTGCTATCATCATAACTTATAGAATTGTTATTTATAGAGCTACCAAGATATACCAATCCACTGGATGTTAATGAAGCAGTCTCTGGAACTTCAACTTCTCCACTTAATTTGCTTCCTCTTTTTACAGTAACACTTACATAAGCAGAACCACCATTTTCTGGTTCTTCATTGATTAATTTTTCAAAATAATTATCATCTTCCGGATTATAAGAAACGTCTTCCCAGCTTTCTTTTTTTATACCATCAACGTATAAATCAATGTAATGCACCTTTTCACTTTCATCAAGTGGTGAAACAGATGTGTAAATTTCAACAGCAACATTTGTTGTTCCAGAACCATACTCTTTAGCTGTAAAAATTATCATATCATTATTTTCTGCACTAACACCTTGACTTCCTTCTCTCTTAATTAAAACACTGTCCTTTCCTGCAATATAATTATATTGTTCAAAATCAGCTTCTGTTGTCAAGGGTCCAAATAAATCATTAAGTTCATAAGTAGAAATAGCAGTAAGCTCATCTTTACCATCTTTACCACGTATTATTTCAGGTGCATCAAGACCATCTGTTTGATTAATATAAATTCTTTGATCGCTTTCTCTTGTAATAGTAACATTGTTCAATCCTTTTTCGCCAGTATAACTTCTTACAAGTTTACCTATTGCTTTTTTATTTTCAGTTGCTATTGATAAATATAAGCTTGTAGTTTCATTAGTGGTTTGAGTGATTGGTTCTAAGTTTCTCTGGAATAAGTAATTGTCATTAGCAACTGTTTTATCTTTATTAATTTCAACATTAAAAGTATAATCGCTAATTGCAATTTTTGTTCCTTCTACTTTTTCTTCTTTTTCATTTGCTACTGTAAAAATAAGATTTTCTGTATAACCTTTATCAAAGCTTACTGTAGCACTTGCGGTGTTATTTTCTGATGAAGAAGAAACAGGTGGTAAAACATAAAGTGCCAAACTACCAGGCTGTTCCGGAGCACTGTCTATACCACTATTGTTTGTCGTCCACCTACAAGATACTGTAGAAACTCCTACGTTCAACGTTGCATAAGGTAATTTATTGCTAATATAACTTGGTATAGCTTGGTCTATTACAGTGGTGTCTCCTTCTATAAATACTGGCATAAATAAAGATTTTTTATAAGAAAGTTTATTACCGCTAGTTTCAATAAAAGGTAAAATTTCAAAGTTTACATAATCTGTTGAGAAAAATAAGAAACTTAAAGAATCTATATCTGAATCTTCAGTGTGCTGTAATGCATGTTGATCATCTTCATACCCTTTATCATAAATCAATTTACATCTAATTCCAATATTTTTGCTTACTAAAACATCATCTATAAGTTCAGCTATTTTTTTAAAAGTTATACCTTCAACTGTTGGAATTTCTACTTTGACAACCATTTTATCATCTTGGTTTTCTTTTTTAATATAAAATCTATATGTTCCGCTAACAACACCACCGTCTAAATAAGCATTTCTAATGTCTCCTTCTGGATTCATAATACTACTAATAGTTGAATTTTCGACTAAATTAAGACTACCACCACTAATATTATAATGACCACAAGGTTTTAAGATTTGATATGGGTTTGTACCTTTTGCTATAACATTGTTTATTTCTGAAGCTACTAAATCTCCGCTTTCAGAAGCAGTTAAACCAACAAAATAAGGACCGATAACATTATCGCTTCCGCTCTTTATACCAAAAACCCTATAGCTACTTTCTGTTGGACTATTAAATGTATATTCTGTAAATCCAAATTGATTTTTTAAACCTTTGTTAAATTGTTCAACCAAATCTGATAATGTAAATCTTCCAGTAGATGGAGTTCTTAACATAACTGTCTTTTGTTTGTCACCAGAGCTGTCTTTTACATAAGAACAATATAATTCACCATTTTTGAAAGTTTTACCATTTATTACTTGTCCAACTGTAATTGCATTTTTGTTATTTACAATTAAAGCTCCTTTTGTTGATTCAGAACTATTTTTTAAAATAACATTTGATTTTGAAGCTAAACTTTCATCAGCAATACGAACGAAAAGAACTGTACCACCAGCAGATAGAATACTTCTAACTGCTAAACCAGCATATGTGCCAGTGATAGGTGCACCAAAGATTGATTTGAAGTCGCTATAAGAATTTATTTCTGTAGGCTCTCCTATAGGACCTTTTTTAGCAAATCCAATAATAGCAACAGTAGTATTAATTTCTGCTGCTGGATTTGTATATTCTGTATTGTCTATTTCTGTAAAATAGATACCAGGTGATTTAAACGCCATAAATTTCCTCCATTTATTCTTACATATATTATCTTTTAAATATTATAAAAAATCACTGTTAGAATAATTGACTTTTTTCCATTTTGTGATAATATATATATTATGAAAAAATTATCTACAGAAGAATTTATAAAAAGAGCTAAAGAAGTTCATGGTGATAAATATGATTATTCTATAACAAACTATATTAATAGAAGAACAAAAATAAAGTATATTTGTCCTATCCATGGAATTCAAGAACAATTACCAGAAAACCATATAAAATATGGTTGCGGTCAATGTGGAATAAGCAAAGCAAGCATAAAAAGAAGAGTTCCAATAGAGAACTTAATTAAAAGATTTAATGAAGTCCATAACAACAAATATGATTACTCAAAAATGAACTATATTAATATAGATACACCTATAGAAATAATTTGTCCAGAGCATGGTTCATTTTTTCAATCACCTTATGAGCATCAAAAAGGAGCTAACTGTCCAAGGTGTGTTAAACATTACAAACTAAAACTTTGTGATATTAACACCAATATAGAAGGAAAAACATTTAGTTCAAATACGTTTATAATGTCATGGCCTAAAGATTTTGATAAGAAACAATACGCTATTAACATTTTAAATTCTTTAGGTGATTTTCCTTATGATACATACCAAGAGAAAGAATTGATTTCTGATTATTCAAAAATAAGCAGCAGTCCAAATTCTTTATCTGGATTAAAAGTTATTAAAAATTTTCATAAAAATATATATACTTCAAGAGTTGGTGATCATATTACCCCTGTCGAAGCTTGGAATGATAAAGATTTATTATTAAAAACCATTCTTAATAGAATGGTTTATCACAAACCTCCTTATACACCAAAAGTAATTAGAGACGGTTTGAACATTTCAAAAAAAGCACCAAAAGTTTCAGTTTTCAAACCTTCCTTGGCAAGATTTTTAATAGAAAATTTTCTTAACGAGTTTGATACTGTTTTTGATCCTTTTAGTGGCTTTAGTGGAAGAATGTTAGGCTGTTGCAGTCTTGGAAAAAAATATATTGGTCAAGATATAAACAAAGAACAGGTTTTATATTCCAATCAAATAATTGATTTATTAAAACTAAACGCAACTGTAATTCAAAAAAATATTTTTGAAAGCAGTGGTGAATATGATTGTTTATTTACTTGTTCGCCGTATAACTTAAAAGAAACTTGGAATGATAATGAAACCAACTTAAGTTGTGATGAATGGATTGAAGTTTGTCTAAAAAATTTTAAATGTAAAAAATATCTTTTTGTTGTTGATAAAACAGAGAATTATAAAGAGCACATAGTTTATGAAATTAACAATAGAAGCCATTTAAGTTCAAATACAGAAAAAGTAATATTATTATAAACAAAAAGCCCATAGTTTAAAACTATGGGCTTTTTTATTGACTGTGTAAAAAATTCACTAACGCAAAAAATATAATTTGTCAAAAAGATAAAAAATACAAAAAAATAACCCAAACAGTTTTCCTGTTTGGGTTTTTAAATATACTAGGCTGTCATTCTAACACTTGCAAAAACAGAAAGTTTTTCCCACGGAATGTGATCAAACTTTTCTTTAAAATCATATACAGTAGAAATTTTAATCCATTCATCTGTTTCTAATGAAAACATAACATAATCACCATCTATATCTATTAAAAAACTATTTCCTCTTTCTTCCAAAAAAAATACTTTTTTGTTTCCTACTGTAAAAATTGGTGATAATCTTACTTTTTTCCCTTTTTTCCTTAAAAATTGAATGTATTCAACAATTGCTAATTTTTCAAAATTCTGTAATGCATATACATTCTTACTATTCTCTACTGCAACCACTTTTCTATTAAATTCAGTTTCTTCAATCTCAAATGGTTCTGTATACTTATATGATTTTATATCATTCTGTTTGCAAAAAGTTGTAAATGTAACGCCTTTTAATTTTTTATTATAACAATCAAGGAACTCTTGATAAGTCATTTTAGAAGCATAGAATGACTTGGCATTTACTTTTATTACATAATAAATTTCTTCACCAAGTTTTATTCTAGCCCCTGGAAATATATTTTCTGGGGCTATTTTCATAACACACTCCTTATTTTGCAAGTACTGCTTGTCTACTTTCTACTGCTACCAAATCAATAGAAGTGCCATAAAGTCTTTGCCAAAGTGCTGGAAAAAATCCAAAGATTTTAAAATTTACTTTCTTATCAAGAATATTCAAATTTAAAATCTTTTTTGCAAAAGGAAGAATTTCATCTATTCCAACATCTTTTCCTTTTTCTGCAATGTTTGCATTAATCTTTGCACATTCTTCCTCATTGGGAACTGGACATTCTCCAATTACCATATCCAACACATTCTTTGCCAACTCTTTAAAAGTTGCTTCCTTAGCCATTTTAAAATGACCTCCAAAAAAATAAATATAATTAAGTTATCAACGATAACTATTAAAAACAAATTAAAAGTTTTTCTTTATTAGTAGTTGATTCAAATGAACTTTTGTTTTGAATAATTCTGTTATTTTTTATTTCAAATATTTTAACATAATTTCCATCTTTATCAAGATTTTTATCGGTAATAAACCAATTGTTTTCATCAATTTCTTCTATAAAATAACCATAGAACCTACTGGCTTTTTTCCTAAGGTCTTCAATCATTTTATTTACTTCTGATTTTGTTCTTTCTTCATACAAATCGGTATGAAGTTTTAACATTCTTTCTCTACCAGACTGATCTATAAGACAATGAATTTTACCATCACCTATATCAAAATAAAAATCTACAACATTAAATTCTATACCAGAAGTTTCAATTTCTTCCATTTTTGTTGGAAAAAATTTTCTTATCATTGGAAGAATACTTTCTTTATCATTTACCTTCATCCAATTGAACAAAGTTTTTGCATTATGTATATATTTTAAATCTTTGATTTTTTTAAAAAACTTTTTGTCTACAAAATCATCTAATGATATAAAATTAATTCCATAGTTTTGTAAAATTCTTATAAAGGAAGTTAAAGCACTTTTATCAAAAACCTTTTTCATCTTTTCTCCTTATTGTATTTTAATTATAACATTTTTTCAGATTTTAGTCAAGAAAATTAAAGCGAACCAAAATTGGTTCGCTTTTTAAATTACTCTTTGCCAGATGTTTCAGTTTGTCCTTCAGCAGGTGGTTCTTCTGGTTCACCAGCTGGATTTTCAACTGTTTCATCGGTTGGTTCTGTTTCAACTTGTTTTTGCCCTTCGGTAGTTGATGGTTCATCACTAGACGATTCATCAGTTTCATCAACACTTACTTTCAAATTATCAGCAATCTGCTTATCCATTCTAGCTTTAGCATTAGCAGGAGTAATAAACTTCAAAAGTTTTCCATTTTCAATTACATCTACTTGTGTAACTTTTCCTTCTGCATCTACTGGATATGTTGTATAATCATCATTACCAATATTAGCACATTCATATGGATTTACAATTTTTCCTTCAACTATTTCTGTCATATTTTACCTCTTTAATTATCTTTTGAGCTTCCGTCAAAAGAACTATCTTCTGAAGTACTACTGTCTTCGGATGAAGTTTCGATACCATCTTCTCTTGTTTTCTTTATTCTTTCTACTAAATCAATAACGCCTTCAACAAACATTCTAATTTCTTCTTCTTTTTTAAACTGGAAGGTTGCTCCTATTTTGTTAAGCCATTTAAAAATATGTAATTTCTTTTCTTCTATATTTTCATCTTCCAATTCGTATTTAGATTTGTTTGGTAATATTTTTTCAAAAGCATTATTTATAATAGTTTTTACCATCTCAAACTCTGAATCATTTTTAAATTCAACTACATCATTTATACAAATACTATCATATTTTTGCTCTGTAATATCTTTTGCTATATCTTTCGCTTTACTAATTACATCACTATCTTTAAATGATGTATATCTATAACTTCTTTTACTTTCTAAATAAGAACCAGAAAAAAGTTGATAATAAGTATAAATATATTGATTGAAATTTTTTGCTTTTCTAAATTGAGATATAGAACTATAAATCTCTGGTTTAAATATTTTACTAATTATTCTTACAGTTTCAGTAGACATTGGAATAAAAGTATGAGGTAGTTTTAAAAAACCTTCTTCTACTGGATCTGGAAGTTTTTTTCCGAAATAATTTGCTATTGTTGTTAAGCATTTCCATTCAACCTTTTTAAACATTGTTTCTAAGCCTTTATCTGTTTTTACAGAAAGTTTTGGAACTGCATTTTCGAAGAAATCTTCTTCGTTTAAAGGTTTTAAAAAATATATATCATCATTAGCATAAATAAATCTTTCAGACAATCCTTTTATATTTCCTAAAAACATTTCAATAGTTGTGCTATTAAAAGTTGGAAGGAATTGTTCTGGAATTATATCTTTATGTAAAACTATATGAACTTCATCTGTATCTACCCACTCAGGAACCTGTTCCTTATTGGAAACTATCATATATATATTTCCAATCCATGGAGTAAATTTTTCAATACTTCTAAATAAATATTTTAAATTATTCCATTCTCTAAATCTTACCTGTGATATATCAGTAGGTAAATCATTTTTTCTTCTTTCTTCTTTATAAACTTTTTGCCATACAAGATCATTACAATCTACATATGGAAATACTAAATCTATCTTATTCATATATATTACCTTTTCCAGTTTCAATAGTATCCTTTAAAAAATCATACAAATGTCCATTCTTATATAATGTTGTTAATTTTTTATCACTTATTTTAAACTTAAACCAATCACCAATTTCTTTTTTTGTCCCTAAAAACAAATCAGATGAACCTGCCAGCCAATCTAAACAACTGTCTATTTTATTTGATTGAATTAAAAAATTTTTAAACATTTCTATTAAATAATTAAATCTACAATACTCAATTCTTTTTTGAACTATTTGTTCTTTATTTAATTTTTTATTTTTCCATTTATTAAACAAATGTTTTTTTAATTGAATAAAAGGTTTTATATTTTCTTGTTGCTCTTTTGAAATTTTTTCAAGCAAGTAATAATTAACCAATTCTTCAAAACATATCATATTTTTAACTTATTTTCCTAAAATCATTTCTGTTAATTCTTTTTCTGCTGATTTAACTATCATTTTATGATCTTTATTTTTTTCAAATAAAAGATTTTCTAATTCAACTATTCTTTTATTTACTTCTTCTGTTTGTTTTTCTTTTGGTTCTACAACACCTTCCACTAGATGTTTAATCGTTAAATAAGTTTTATTCTTTAAATTATTATACTCGTTAGACCATTTTTTGTCAATTTTTTCTAGTTCTTTATTTAGTTTTTTATTTTCTTCTTTTAATGATAATATTTGTTTTTCATAATTTTCAATTGTTTTTCCATTTTCTATTTCAGAGTTAGAGGCAGCTTCAGATAATGAAGAATTTTCGTTTTTAAGATTTATAATTGCTTTTTTAAAAAACTCTAATTTTTCAATTACTTCATTCTCTGTCATATAAGCTCCTCTATTTCTTTAACTAAATTATCTACTTTATTAGAATATCCTTGTTCTTTTATTTTAGAAGACAGTGTATCTATTTGTTTTTGAAGATTATCTAAATCATTATTTTTTTTATCAAGTTTTTCTTTTACTTCAGGTGTTATACCATATTTTAATAATAACTCTGGATTTTTTGAATATTTTGCAACAACTGACCTTTCATTAGTTTCCATTGCTTTTATACATTCTGCTGCTTTTTTATCAAATTCTAATTCTGAAATACGTCCAAATTTTAAATCATCAATATAAACAGATAACATAAATTTATCTACATCAAAATCTTCTGGGAAGTAATGACTAAAGTCTCCCAACATTTTTCTAGTAATTTTTGTTTTTGTAGAAAATTGGTTAATACCTAATTCCACCAACAACGATAAAAACAAAAGCATACTCATCATTAATACTTCTGTAGTTCCAAAAGAACCAGAAGTTTTATCTTTTTCTAATACATTTTCAAGAGTTATATCTTCGGCCTTTGCAGAATCTATTTTTGAACCTAATTGCATAAAGATTTTTGAAGAACTTCCAATATCACCACTGTCATTTTCAATATCAACTCTTAAAACTTTAAGCAGTGTTAAAGCAGATTGAACTAAAATTTTTGGAGATTTATTACCATCTGTATCAAATGTAATCGCCTCTCCAGTCTTAGGATTTACAAATCCAATACTATTTAATGTTTCTACCCAAGCACGAGCATCGTCATTTGAAGTATCTGTTAATTCATTTAATTGAGCAATAGCATTATCACTACTTGTCGTTTTGCTTGTATTTAAATAATTTGTTTTAATTTTAGCTTCTACTGTAGAACGATTTAAGTTTTTAATTTGTGAACCACTAACAGCTCCATAACCAGCATTTTTGAGTAATCTATTTATATCTGCATTACGTTTATCCCAGTAATCAGAAGCATTTTTTCCATTCCATTCACAATCAAACCCTTTTTTTTTATATCCTTCACTTGCTTCAAATTCTGATCTTTCTTCTGTATATTCTTCAATCTCCGGCCATAAAGTCGCCATTTGAGTTTTGGCAAAATTAATAGCATCTTTTTCACTAGAATCAGTAGCCTTTGAAATTAAATTTTCTTTTGTAATATCTTTAGCTGCTTTATCAATTCCTACATATTGTTCTCCTTCAACAATAAGATCGTCTATTTGTTTTAATGTATTAGCATTTTTTGTAATACCAGCACCAATAGAAATTGTTGATAAAGACATAGAGGTAATAATCGAAAGTGCTACATATAATACATATACAGCGAACCATTTATTTTTAGCCGACTTTAGTCTTTTAGACCATTCTTGTGTTCTTACTTTTCTATATATTTCATTTAATGAATTTATTTGAATACTATGCAACAACTTAGATACATCTAAGCCTATAGACATCAATCCAAGTAATACTGCACCTGGAACAGTAAGTAAAGTTCCAATAGCATACCCTGATTTTGTTAAATTTGAAATAAATACTAGATTGATGAATGCAGAAATTATACTTAAAAATATAAATGCAAATACTTTTCCATTAATAAAAAATGTATCACTATTCATTTGCTTTCCTTTTGGCCAAGCAAATTTTATTTTCTTTTTAGTTTTTTTTGTCATAGTTATTAACTTTTTTAGCTCCTAACTTCATACTTTTCTTATAATGGAAAAGTATATTTTCTTTTTTGTCATATTTACTCAGAAAAATCAATGCTTAGTTCTTCTACAAGATTAGAAAATCTAACCATAGTTTTTCCAACTAACAAACCAACTGTTCCGGTTAAATCTTCTTTTTGTTCAACATTTGTAGTTTTACAAATAGTCTCCAATTCATTCAAGCAATTTGATATTGCTTGAACCTGTTCTTTTAAATAATTTCCTTGCTCTTTGCTAGCGTTGGTAGGACGTGCAATTTTGGGTTCCTCCTTAGATTATATTTAGTAATCTATCTAATTATTCTTATAAATTATCAAGAAAGTTATCTTGATTTCCAATATATAATATTCATCTATAAAAGTCAATTATAAATTGTTAACATATTTCCAATGTAATCCTTTGTGATTTTTCTTAAAACCTCTACAACATTTACATATATTTACTTCATCACTTTTAGTATTTGAAGCTTGTTTTATACTTTCAAATATCTCTCCAGTTTCTATACACATAACCTTACATTTTTTTCTTGGTTTATATTCTCTTATTGGATATTCTTTTTCTCCCTCATAATAATAAAAAGTATATCCACCAGCAGTTCCTTTATTACTATTACATATTCTTTTTATAAGTCCTGGAACAACCTTAGCAAAAGCTGCTGCTTCATCTGTATTGTTAAAAATTTCTCCAGTGTTAGCACATATTACTTTTTTTCTTTCTTTAGGTGATTTTTTCTTTGACTCCTCTCCAATATAAGCCCAATGAAAACCACCTGCTGTTAGCTGTTTTCCTTTAATAACATCTCTAACACCACCAACTATATTTTTTTCTACATAACTTGCAGAAGGATAAATTTCACCAGTTTCCAAACAAATTACTTTTTTACTTCTTGCTTCGGAAAATTTCTTTTTTTGGCTTTCATACAATTTTGAATTAAAATATCTCTTTTGTTCTTTTTTGTTTATAACTCCCATCATTCTGAAAGCGTCTGCTAATTTATAATTGTCTGGATAAATTTTTATAAGTAAATAATGAGCAAGAAAATGTTCTCTGGCAGTTAATTCTATTAAATTGTCTTTATCATTTGTGCCACCTAAACACCTAGGAATTATATGATGTTTTTCAGAATATTCTAAATTTCTTTTTCCAAGATTTTTTAAATACTCAATATAATCATAATAATTCTTTTTATAATTCATTATCTCTTTTTCCCATCTGTAATTGTCATAGTATTATAATTCAAAGTAAAGTTCAAAACTTCACCATTAGAACCATTTCTGTTCTTGTCTATATACAACCTTTGTTCGGAAATACCATCATCTTTTCCTTTGGCTTTTTCCATTTCATTTTGATTAATAATTAACAGATAGTCGGCGGTGTCCAAAATGCCTCTGGATTCTGCCAAATCCTTAGATGTTACCAATCCTTTAGTTCCACCTTTTTCACCCATACCATTGCGGTTAATCTGAGCAGCAGTAAATACTGGACATTCAAACTGACAAGCTAAATTTCTCATTTCCTCAGCAACTATCTTATAATAAGAATACATATTTTCATTTGAAGTTTTATTATTTGTTGCTGTAATAAGAATGTAATCTATAACTATATAATCTGGCTTAAAACCAGTTATTGTATACAAATCCATTAAATAGTTGGCAAAAGTATTACAGCTAGCATTATGGGCTGGATAATTCTTAATTTTTATATCTCCTTCTCCATAATCTGCAAATATTGCTTCTGCTTGTTCCTTAGTTGTATTCATTAAATCTAAACCAGATTTAAGAAGTAATGACGAATACAAACGTTTTGCCAACCTTCGTTTATCTACTTCCAAAGAAAAGAAAACTCCTTTCTTTCCAAGTTTCATATTTTCTGTTGCAATATTTCCAAGCCAAATTGTTTTACCAATACCCGGAGTTCCACAAAATACTGTAAGTTCTCCTGCTTTTGGTGATCCTAAAACTCTATCAAGTGCAGGACTACCAAATGTCAAACCGGAATCTGCTTCTACCTGTTGAATTAAATCAAGTGTGCTTCCAACATCTGAAAGTGAAATACCAAAATCTTTATCAAGATTGATATTCAAAGCCTTTTGCATACGGTCTGACAAATTATCAAAAATACCATTTGCAATATCCAACTGATTTAAAGTTGTTGCTTCATAAGCTTTCATTGTTTTAACAAATTTTACAGTTTCATCTTTTATATACTCTGGTTCTATTTCTTCGATAGGTTTATTATATATTTCTTCTACAGCAGTTCTAATAGCCTTTGCTAATAGAGGATCAAATTGCCCAGACTGTGCAGCTTTCTCAATTGTAATTTTTACAGTTTCAAGTGATGGAACTTTTTCATAAGCATCGTAATATTTACAACAAAAATTCAATAGCCATTGTAATTTTCCATCTATAAAATATGTTTTTTTCTTATAATCACTTGTCTTTAAATATTGTGCAATCTTTAAAAAGAAAGACTTATCTTTTATTAAATATGCTAAAATAACTCTTTCAAGAGTTGCACTCTCAAATTTAATATCAGTTGCCATACATTTATTTTATCCCTTTTTCTTACCTTTGTCAATTTAATATCTATTAACATTTCCAAGTTCATCAGCCCATTTTTCCCAAGGCTGTTTATAATAGTCACCATATGGTTTAAATTTTGTTTTTCTATATATAATATTTCCTATTACACTTGGAATTCCTATTATTATTAAATATAACCATCCTAATCTTTTCGATTGTAATTGATGACCATATTCATGTTTAACAGCTTTTTTTGACACACTTCTATCACTGTCTAAAAAAATATAATTTCCTAAAGAAATACCACAATCGTTTACATGTTTAAGTAAATAATATTGTATCCCATCGACATTTGATATTTTCTTAATTTCGTGTTTACAAAACTTTTTATGCCACATAAGCATAAACAATCCAATTAAATTCTGTGGCAATTGCCATATAAAACTAAACATTTATCACCTCCTCAAAAAAAAATGAATCTTTAAACTTCAACAATTCTTCTAGCCAATAACAAGCCCTGCCTTCATGAATAAAAACTGGACTTGGAGTTCTTTCTAAATTATTTTTTCTATAATTTAATATATCATCCATCATCACAAAAGCAATTCTTTTATGCTGATTTGTTTTTACTATTAATAACGGAGATTTGTTTAAAAGTTTTGCATCTGTTACAGACTGTTCATACCATTTATATAAGTCGGATGATTTATTAAACAAATCATAAAAATCTATCTTTGCATAAAACTTGTGTTCAATACTAAATTTAAATTCCTTTGGACATCTAATATCGCCTGCAAAAAGCAAAATCTGATCTTCGCTAAGTGTTTCTGCATGATAGGCATTTTTACCACCGGTATAATTTCCAGAACCCATAGTTCTACTAAATATTTTTCCGGGGAATCTCTTTTTTAAAATATTAACACAGTCTAACTCGCCCCTGTTACCTTTCTTCTTCGAATTTTTTGATTTCTTTCTTGTAGAGCGTTGTTTATCAGGTATTACTTCTTTTAAAAACTCATCTTCAATATTCATACTTTCCTCTATAAAGTTTATGCAGTTTTAACTTCTGTTTCATTTCCAAGTATAGAAAATAAATTTTCTAATCCCTGAACTTTATCTTTTTCTGCTTCAATCATTTTTAAGTAATTTACCTGGCACTTCTTTAAGAAACTTATAAACTCTTTTTTATTTTCTTCAACTAAATCAAACATATCTTCAACATGCATTGTAGTTGGTTTCTCGTCCATGTTGAATTTAATTTCAACTTTCTTATAAGTTTTACCAGCAAATTCAATAGGTTTGTGTCTTCCATCCATCCATTCAATATAATCATTAAAACGTTTAGCTCTTTCATTATATTGCTTTATTTTTTCATTGCTAATATCAATTTCTTTTTCAATTTCTTTTGCTTTTTCAAATGTTTCTTTTGTCATATATTTATTTTACCTTAATTTATTTTTTTGTCAAAAAAATTTTCTGGTAGTTATATCCCCATACTTAACACATTCTTTTTTAAGAATATAATCTTTTCCAGTTTTTATCTTCATATCATTTAAATCTTTACACCCTTTTGGAACATTATAAATATAAATATTCAAACCAGTATAAGGACAATATGTTATAATTTTATTTATATTTCTTTGCATTTTTTTTAAACCAACCTCGTCTTGGTCTGGAACATAGATAATTGTAGTTGGTTTCTTTTCATAAATTTTACTTAATTGCTTTATTCCTATATCTGCTGATAACAAACAAGAAGCGGGTTGATCTTTTGTTATAGACATCGCATCAAAAGTTCCTTCGCACAATACAACTTCTTCATTTATTTTATCTATATTAAACACATACTCTTTTGAATCCAATTTATCTGGATTCATATATCTTATAGGATTATTTGGATCTACTGCTCTTGTTAAAAAATATACCATTTTTCCATCTTCAAAAAATGGAACTACAACTCTTTTATCAAATTTCGACTTAGGATTAAAAACATAACCAAGAGTTGGATAATAACTTTCGTCTAGTTTTCTACTTAAAGCATAATTATATGCTTTTCTTCCAAACATACCTAGATTTTGTCCATCTTTAAAAAGTTTTAACCCATCTTTTAAAATAAAATCTTTTAAAACTTTTTTATTATCGTTTTCTTGTTTTATTTCTTCATTAGATTTTTGTTCTAATTCAAAATTATAGTTATCAACTAAATATCTAATTGCTTCTCCATTAGTCGAGAAACCAAAATATTCTCTTACAAATACCAAAAAAGAACCAGAAAATAAATCTGTGCTTCTATCTCCCGACGCTTTAAAATCTATCCATTGACCAGTCTCTTTGTTTACATAAAGTTTTCCTTTCTTATCATTAACAAAAGGAGAGTGAATAACATACTCACCAGAAGATGTTAATTTTGGAGAGAATTCGCTTGTCATAAAATTTTGTATTAAAGATGATGGTATCTTCATTCTTACTCCTTATGTTAAAATTTTATCCTTAGTTTTAAAAATTGGGCATCTCTTTATACCTTGTGAAGCAAGAGTATAATGCTTGTTTTTTTCTGGACAATAAATAAACTGATCTTCTATTTTTGCTTTTTCGCAATACATACATCCAAAATATGGAGGAATATATGCCTGTAATTTTCTTATACAGTTAGATGGTTTTTCTTGTGCTTTATATCTTATTGTTATTTTATCTGGTTCATCTATTCTATCTATATAATCATTTAGTAAAAAAGTAGAAATTAATTTGTCTACTTTTCTTTTAAAGAGAAAACGAGCATCAAACAAATAATTAAGATTTTTTTTATTAGAAGAAGAAAATTCATAAGTTTGAATTAATTCTTTTCCTTTGTTTTCATATCTAATATTTACTAAGATTTCTATATTTTTTTCTTCTTTGATTTTTTTCATATTTCTCTCTTTAAAAAGAAATGGCGTAGAAATTTCTTTCTACGCCAAATATACTCTCTCCTTTGTTTTTTGTCAATTAATAATCAAATCTGCTAAATTTTACTTCTTCATTTGTTGTTTGTTCTTTCTTCTTATTTACGCCTTCTGTATGACCATTTTCGATTTCTAAGTAAAGATTACCAAACATAACCTTAACAATTTTTACAAGTTTTCCTGCATTAAGAGCTTTTTCAATTTCCCACAAAAATATATTTTCCTCTTTTCCATCTTTTATTACAAAAAATTTTGGTTTATCTTGTGTTAATCTTCCTAGCGACTCTTTAATAACTCTATCAAATTCAGCAGTTGATTCTTTTTTAATATCTTCTTTGTCTGTTAACATCATCATTTTCCCAATATATAATTATCTTTATAGATAAAAAAATACTATTTATTTAATTCATCTACAATTTTTTGCTGATAATCTTCATCGTATTTAATAATAGTATTTGTAAGTTTACTTAATAAATCTATAATTATATCCATTTTTTTATTTAAAGCAAACTGATTATCAATTATTTGAGAAAAAATCATTTTTTCCTGATTTTCTGGAAACACTGCTTTAATCTCCACTGCCTAAACCTCCATGAAGTCTGTCAAGCAAAAGTGAAAGATTATTAGCCTCTGCATCTTCTCCTTCACAAAGCATTTGCATGTTCTTAAATAGTTTTGATGCATCTGTCTGTTTTCCATCAAATACCTTTGCAGCATCTATACAAATATTCTTGTTTTCTGCAGCAAGCTCTTTCTTTCTCTCTTGTATTTCTTGCCACTGATCAAAATATCTTTTAATTTCTACAATCTGATCTTCTGTTAAATTTAAATTCCAATTACTTGCTGACATTATTTACTCTCCTGTTTATCTATTTCATTAATATCTACACAACTTGCTTTAGCTATTTTTTCTTGTGTAAATCTTGTTTTAAGAAACTGTTCATATTTTTTAACCATTTCTTGAGTAACTGCTACTCCATCCAATGTTTTGTATGCTTCTCCTTCAAGAAGTTTTTTAAGAGGATTAAAATATACAACTCTCCCATCAATAACAAACGGTTCTGGTTTACTCTCTCTGATAAGTTGCTTGATCAATTTTTTTGATTTTGAAGACATATCATTCTGTTTCTTTGGCATCAATTCCTCCTATCTTTTGCTCCCAAATACCCTCAAATGTCATTGCAAGATTAATAGCTAATTCACTAGCAATTGCATATTCTTCCTGCTTTACCTCATGTATTTTTGGCAATAAATTTTTCGCCAATTCTTTTATTTCTCCAAGAGCTTTAATATTTATATTAAAGGAATTAATTCCAGGTCTTTGTCTTTTAGCTTCTTTTTCCTTTTCAGCTTCTTCTTCAGCTTTTAGTCTTACCTTTTCTTCTTCCAGCTCCTTTAATCTTTCAGCAATTTGTTTAGTTTTGCTAACAACTCCTTCTGGTTCTTTTTCTACTTCTGGTTCTATAACTTTTTCTTTGGAAGTTATTTTCATCTTTCCAAATTTATTGTTAACATCCCAAGCAGAAAAATCAGCAGCAGTACCATCTGCTGTTCTTGCTTCATCCATATCTTCCATATTTTTCTCCTAACTATTTAAAATATCTATAATTTCATCCATCGCGTCTTCTTGTTCAAAATTTTGAGCCTGAATATCATTAATCCATTTGCTAGTCCATTCACTATAACAAGATTTTAGTCCATTGTCAAGTAAAAATTTCTCAACCGAATCTTTATCAAATTCACACCAAGGCTTATCTAATTCTTCCTTGATTGCTTTCTGATATTCTTCTGGATATTTTCTCAAATCTATAATTTTCATTACAGTTTCTAACATTTGCTGATTAGCAGCAGTCATTTTTTTATTCCAAACTTCTTTGTCTGCCATCATTTTTTCAAATGTCTTTGGACCTAATCCTTTAAATGCTTTAATGTTATCGGAAGCATCTCCAACAAGTGCTTTTTCTAAAAGAATATTTTCATTCTTTTCTACATTCTCTTGCTTTACTGGATTATACTGACTAACATTCTCTGGATAAAAATTCATTATTTGACTAAGATCTTTATCTGTAGAAATAATTCTTACGTTTTCACCTTTTTCTGCATAATATTTACAAGTTTGATAAATACAATCATCTCCTTCACAATAATCAACTTTTAATATTTTGCAATGAAAATGAGAAAGATATTCCAACATTTTTTCCAACATTGGTCCGACCCATTTATAATTTGGATCTTCTCCTCTGTCTTTTCTATTTTCCTTATATGGAGGAAATATTTCTCTTCTCCACTTTGTAGAATGTAGACCCTCAAAACAGAATATACAATCTTTATATGTTGTTATGAAAGGCATTATTTTTCTAAGAAACATGTGATAAAAAAGACCAAGATCTTCTTCCTTAATTACATAATCATTACCATTTTTTTGTAAACAATCTTTTTTAAACATACTCCAAGTAATAAAAAATATATTACTTGTATCTACACAACAAATCATTTATTCTCCTTAACTATGTCTCCAAGCTTCTAAATCTTCTACACTATTTTCTACAACTTCAATTCTTTTTTCAAGTTCTTTTGTTTTGTCTTTTAGATAGGATGTTTCATTTTGTAGGTATTTTAATTCTGCAGAATCACTTTTTTGAATTAATTCTTTGATTTTTTCTTCTGATGGCATTGTTGGTTCTTTCCAGCCACAAATTTTTCTTTTCCATTCTACATACTCTTCTGTTCTAAGAATATCTCTAATTTTTGATACTACTTCCTCATAAGTTTTAGCAAATATTTTTTTAAACAAACAATCTTCCGTAGCATTAACAGCACCTTCTAAAGGAGTTGGCTCAAACGTAATATGGTAAAACCCAACATCAAAATCTATATTAAGTTGAATACCATCTTGATCTCTGTAAACATCGTTTTCATAATCAAAAACGAAATTATCAATCATTTCTATCATTTTAATCTCCAATAATTTTCATTACTAAAGATATTTTAATATTTTTTTTATTTTTGTCAAATTTTTAATTATAATTAAAAAACAAATAAAAAAAGGGTAGATAAAAAATCTACCCTTTAAAAAATTACAAACTAATTTATCTCAATAAAGCTAAAACATTAGATGATTGCGAGTTAGCCTGCGAAACCATAGCCGTAGAGACCTGAGAGAGGATCTGGTTTTTTGTGTATTCAACCATTTCAGAAGCCATATCGGTATCACGAATACGAGATTCAGCTGCTTGAGTATTTTCAGCAGCAACATTAATACCTTTTTGAGCCGTCTCCATTCTATTTTGATAAGCACCAAGATCTGCTCTCTGCTTATTTACATTTTTTAATGCCTCATCAATAGTAGAAAGAGTTTGATTTGCTTCATCTGGACTTCCAATAGAAATTATATTAGCTTCCTCACCTTGCATTCCTTTAAGACCTAAAGCTGTAGCAGTCATTGTGCCAATATAAGCACGAATATTCTGATCTACATTTGCACCAATTTGGAACTGCATTACAATATCAGAGTCTCTAGAAAATCTACCTGTCAAAAGATTCATTCCATTAAATTGAGCAGAAGATGCAATTCTATCTACTTCAGCAACAAGCTGACTTACTTCCACGGCCACTTGTGCACGATCTTCGTCCGAAAAAATACCATTAGCTGATTGAACTGCTAGTTCACGAATTCTCTGAAGAATATCTGTTGTTTCTGCTAAATAGCCTTCTGATACTTGGATAAAAGAAACAGCATCTCCAATGTTTCTTGAAGCCTGATTCAAACCCCTAATTTGAGATCTCATTTTTTCAGAAACTGCAAGACCAGAAGCATCATTTCCTGCTTTGTTAATTCTTTCACCGCTTGAAAGTTTTTCCATTGATGATTGAAGTGCAGAAGTATTCAAACCTTCCATTCTACTTGCAAACATACTAGAAATATTATGATTAATAATCATTTATTTATTCCTCCTTGAATAAATTTATTCTTTATAATCTTCTTTTAAAAAAGATTTTATTTTATTTAAAATTTTTTCAGAGTTTAAATTTAAAACTCTCTGCTTCATTTTGTCAATATTATAAATACTAATATTTTCTTTTTCACAAAATTCTACAAATGAATTAGAAAAAGCAAGTAAAGTTGGATTAAATTTTATTTGGTTTTCTATAATTGATCTTTGATTAATTTTTATATTCATCCAATCTTTTACTGTTCCTCGTTTTTTTATTTCAAGAGCAGCACCTACAATATTTTCTACAACTTCTAATTCTTCATCTTTCTTATTATGAAGACCTGGAAGATATTTTAAATATACTTCCCAAACTTTTTCTACTCCTAATTGTTGAGGATATTTAAATCCGTCAAGTAAAAAAGCCTGAATTAATTTTTCAGCATCATATTCTTTTCTAACACAAAACATTCTGGCTGCTCTTTCAAACCATTTTTTATAAGCAAAAAAAACTTTGTTCTGCCAATATTTTGTATTTACTGGAGAAAAATTTTCCATAGCTCTTGGATATCTCTTCTCCATATAATATGGATAATAAAAATCCGAAAGCTTTCTGCTCTCGAATTGTATTTTTTCTTCAATATTCATAAATTGAATTATAACATTTTTTTGTTTTTTGTCAATTTGTTCCTAACTGTGCAGTTTTATCTGTATTTCCACTTTGTGCAGTAGAATTTGTATTTTGCAATTGTGCTGATGTTTCTATATTACTTTCTGGTTTTTTTGTTTGCTGTAATTTTTTTTGTTTTTCCTGTTCTTCTTTTTGAGCTTTTGTAAATAGTTCTGTCTTTTTCATTCCATCAATAACAGCCTGCATTTTTTGTTGATCTGTTTTTTCCATTTTTTGAGCAGCATTTTGCAAAAAATCCATATTCTTTTTTGTCGTATTTTCGTCTGGAACTGCTTTGGCTAACAAAGATAAATCAACAACTTCTCTTAAAGTCATATTATTGTCCTCCTTGTGGAGCAGGTGCTGCTTGCTGAGTAGGTTGTCCTTTAGCTTGATCGGCTTTTGCAATTGCAGCCTTTTGTTTCTGTAATCCTACTATCTCTGCTTGCTTTGCTTTTATAATCTCATCAAGAGCAGCTAATTCTTCTGGTGTTTCACATAATGTATTCCTAATAATATTTCTAAGTGTCTGTTTCATATTATTTAACTTTCAAAAGTTAAAATTAAAGGAAAATATAATGTTTGCTTATAACGAATTATCAGACTTAATAAATGGAGAGCTAGTAACACCATTAAGAAAAGACGGTGAAAATATAATATGTCTAAACTCTAATAGAGAAGAAGTAGTATATTCTTTTGATGATTTTGATTTTGATAAAACATTAGAGGAAAGAAGTTTTATAGTAGAAGATTCTAACGATGATTCTTCAGATGAAATTTCCAATGATGATTCTTCTGAAGAAAATACATCAACAGAAGAAATAGAACAAAAAGAATATTCTTTCGATTCTAAAAACGATCCTCATTGGTTAGATGTTGGCGATGCAGAATTAATCGCCCAACAGTTTGGTTATGAACCTTCTACTCCAAGGACAAAAATAAAAGCAATTAAAGAATTTGATTTAGAAGTAAATGTTTAAACAGGAACTCTTGCAATCATGTTTTTTATAGTAACTGGATCTTTAACCCAGTTTCTACTTCCAAACATAATTTTACCATCTTCTGTTGGATATAAATCCATTAAATAAAATGCTTCTCCATAAAACTTTAATTTAACATACTGCCAGAATGAAGCAAAAATAGGAATACTTTGTTTTTCTCCGTTTCTATCTTCTATCTCACAAAACAACATTTCCCTTCCATTTTTATCGTTATAATATCTGTAAGAATTTACATAGACAAACACATACTGTTTTGGTAAATTCTTTCTTCTTAATTCATCAAAGTCTCTGAGACAATATCCTTTTGAATAAAGTTTCTCTATTTTTTCTGCAATGGCACTGAACTTGGTGTGAAAAAACTGACCACCTAGATAAGTTTCTTCATATTCGATATAATCAGCTTCAGTGGTTTCACATTTTTCTACTTCATTTAAACTATCTTCCCATTTTTCCTCAAGTAAAGGAATTGTTTTGGTAGTCTTCTTTTTCTCGTAAAATTTTTCTACTACTTGCTGATAATATTTTCTATTACCATCTATAAGTTCGTCAAAAGCTCCACTTCCTATTAAGGCAGAAGTAACTCTTTTATTTATTTTTGTTCCAATATTTTTACATATAAAATCAATTATAGAAGTATAAGGTTGGTTTCTAACAATATCTTTTGCTGGTTCTTCTCCTACTCCTTTTATATCATTAAAACCAAAATACAATTTGTTTTCTTTTGGAAAAAAGTTTTCTCTACTATTATTTATATTTGGAGGTTCTACTTCAAATCCTGATTTTTTACAAGAATCAATTGCTTCCTTAATTGCATCTTTTTTCCCAGCTTCATTGGAAAGATTTATTGCATAAAAATATGGTTTAAAATATTTAGCCAAATAAATCTCTTCCATTGCCAAATAACTATAAGCAGCTGCATGAGCTTTATTAAATGAATATGCAGAAAGTGTTAAAAGATCATCGCAAAGTAATTCAATGTCTTTATTTGAAATTCCTTTCTTTAATCCAGTTTCTTTTGCACAAGCAACCATTTTAGACCATTTTTCCAAATCTTCTGGGTCTTTTTTTGCTTTTCCTAATTTCTTTAATAAACGCCTCCAAGTATCACCATTATATTTTCCATCAGTAAGATAATTTCCTATCGCCATACATTGCTCTTGAAAACAAATTGTTCCACGACCATCCTTAAGGAACTGTTGTATTTGTTCTGGATATACAGATTTACCACCGTGGTTTTTAATATCACAAAATGTAGGGAAACCAAATGATGCTCCAGGACGAGAATATGAGTTCAAACAAATAACATCATCGAATGTTTCTGGTTTAGCTTCTCTTGTCATCCTAGATGCTGTATTGCCCGAAAATTGAAACACAAAATTTTGATTTTCTGTTATTTCTTTATAAAGATTTTTATCTTCCAAATTTATTTTATTTAGAAAATATTTGAAATCTTCCTTACTAACATTTCTTCTTAGTATTTTCATCTGTATTTAAGCTCCATAAAAATTTTTTTGTTCAAACTATTCATACATTATAATAAAGATTTATCAATATATGATATTGGAACTATTTTTACAATTCCATCATCGTCCTCAATTTCAACTAATTCTTCTTCAATATTATCAATACACTCATCAATAATATCTAGAGTATTTAAGCCCAAAATATCATATTTAATTACTCCTGCAAATTCATCCAAAACTGTTTCAGCACCATTTTCTACCCAAGCAGTTGCAATTTCTCCTTTGTTTCTTACAACTGGTACATATTCATATACTGGTTTATTAAAAATAATATTTCCACCAGCATGGCATCCCTGTGAACGAATAAAATGTTGAAGCTTTGGAACAAAATCCAAATATACTTTATATCTATTATAAAGTTCGTATTGTGCCGGAGAAGTAGTTTTTATATGTTCTATAATTTTATTCCAATCTGTTTCGTCTTCTGGAAATGCTGCACACAAATTATTACTATCTTTAAATGGAACTTCATATGTTCTAAGAATGTCCTTAACAGCAGGTTTTATCCCTTCTTCAGTATAAGTTCCAATATAACAAACACATTCCTTTCCATACTTATCCTGCAAGTATTTAAAAATTCTATCCTTACCAGAGCCAGATACATCACTATCTATATCAAGTCCTGATGATCCAATTCCAAGAGACTGAATTTCTACTGGCTTTTCTAAATCAACTTTATCTGTAATTCCAAATAAATAAGGCAAAACATAAGCATCAGAAATATTTCCTTTGAATGATTTAATGGTATCAATCATATTGATACCATTATCATATGCAATTCTTGCTCTATATAATTCTCTAATCAATCTATCTTTATACTGAGGATATTCAGATAATTTTGATTTACAAAATTCTTTTAATTCTTCAAATGTTGTATCATTATTTTTTATTAACTCTGCTTCATCAAGATTATATCTATAAATAGCATCTGGAAGACGTTCTTCTGAAATAAATCTATCAAAATAAAGATTTAATTTGATTGGATCTATACAAAGATTTGTAATACCTAAACATCCTGCAAGCAAAGATCCCGATACTGATCCACGACCCTTGCCGCGAGGAATTTTTTGAGAATCACACCAATCAAGAATATCTTTAAGACAAAGGAAATATCTCATCATACCTTTTTTAATAATAATAGATGTTTCCATTTTCAATCTATCAACATATTCCTGAGGACATTCTTCTAATGAAGAAACTCCAAAATGCTTAATTAACCCTTCTGCTCCAAGTTTTTTAATTTCTTCTTCTTCATCAAACGCCATTCTAGGCAACGAAGATACTGTTGATGGTTTATAAATATAATTACACTTATCCGAAATCAAAACTGCATTATTACACCATTCTCTAATTTGTTCTTCCGAATAATTAAATCCAAGTTTTTTATTTAATTCAAGATAATCTTCTATCCCTTTATAATAAATAGATTTACAAACATGTTGAGTTTCTTCTCCAATACCATCTCTACTAATTTGAAATGCCATTTGTTGAATAGACCAATCGTCTTTATTTACATAATGAGTATCACCAGATAATACAATTGGAATTCCATTTTTTGTTGCTTGAAAGATTAACCATTCGTTATATTTTTTCTGATCCAAATCTTCATAAGAAACTTCATTTATCTGAACTTCTGCATACATTCTATCTGGAAAATGTAATATAAATTCCTGGAACATTTTTTCAGCTTTATCTATTTCACCTCTTTTAAGATAATTGGCAAATACAGATGCAAGACAAGCTGTTCCAAGCATTATACCTTCATTATGTTCAAACAATTCTTTAAATGAATTTCTTGGCTTATAATAGAAGTGTTCTTCGTCTGAATTGGATAAATAATTTAATTTCATTAAATTTTTCCATCCAATTTCATTCATTGCGTGAAGAACAACATGATTATTTTTGTCCCTAATTCTTTTTCCTTTTTCATCAAACCTTTGAAGAGTTTCTACAATATACCCTTCCATTCCAAGAATAGGTTTTATTCCTTTTTCTAAAGCATATTTTTGAAATCTAGGAATAGAATTAAAATTTCCATGTTCGGTAATTGCTATTGCTTTATGACCATATTCAACTGCTTTATCTATTAATTGTTCTGGAGTACAAACTGCATCCAAAGCCGAATATATTGAGTGATTATGAAGATTAACGTAGTTCTCCATGCCATGTTTCTCCTTAATTTTATTTTAAAAATTTTTTTAATTCTTTGTCAATTATTGTTCTAACTTCTTTTAGATTATTTTCTTTTTCTTTTTTAGTTCTTTTTTCTTTAATATGATAAATAGTTATACCTTTTTGTTTAGCAAGTTTATCCTTGTTTTTATCATATTCTTCTTTGTCTTTATGCCAATAAATCCCATCATATTCAAAACCAATTTTTAATTCTGGGATTAAAACATCTATTTCTTTTCCTTCTAGAATAATTCTATCATTTGGAATTGTTTTCAATTGTGGATAATTATCCATTATATATTTTCTTATTTCTAATTCACCTTTGGAAGATAATTTTCCAGGATTACAAATAGGACATAGTGGCAAATGTTGATTATCAAAAAAATCTACAAAAGTATAATTACATTTTTTACATTTAAAATTATATCTTTTCCACTCTTGACATCTTACTTTGTATTTTCCTTTATATTCATCCAGCAACTCAATATTACATTTTTCTAAAATTATATTTATATCTTGTAAGGCTTTTTTATATCTAATATTTTTTAAAGTTTTTTGTCTTTTATTATTAGAACAAAATGGACATCCATTTCTACACAATTCATTAGGAGACTTTTGAAAAATATTATTACAAATTAAGCATCTTACTTCTACTGGCGTTTTTGCATTTATATATTTAGAATTTGAAAAATCCAAGAATTTATGAATTTTTTTCATTTTATTTAAAAAATCTTCTTGGGTTAATTTTTGCTTGTTATGGCTATTTATTTTTCCACATTCTGGACAACCATTTTTCTTATGTGAATCTGGGGTTTGTTTAAATATTCCATGTATTGGACAAATTATTTTTACTTTAGTTTTTTGATTTTTATATTCTACCAAAGAATAATCGTAAAAATTATTATGTTTATTTTTTACAAATTCTAACCATTTTAAAAAACTATTCATTTTTTATTATTAAGTATATCACTTTTTTGTATTTTAGTCAAGAAAATAAAAAAAGCCACACAACGTGTGGCTTTAAATTACTCTTCTAAGTATTTTATTAAAGTATTAATATACCAAGCAGCTTTCTTATATTCCTGTAAAACTTCATCTTTTTTTCCTGAACGGCATAAATACTTGATTGCATTATCTTTACAGAAACCAATAAATTCTTCTGGAGTATTCCAGGCTTTTAATACTTTAATACATTCATATTCTGTATCTCCACCATAATGATTTGGGTGATTTACCATTTCTTTCTTTTCTTCTGCCATATAAAAATATTTTATATTCTTTTTAATTAATTGTCAATACTTCAAATATTTTGAAAAATTACCAATTGGTAAAATATCCCATAGTCCATACTTATCTAACTCACTTTTTTTTATTTCTTTTTTTTGATGTTGAGCATCTTTTAACCATTTTGGTGTTATATTTTTTAAAGACCAAAACCTTCTAAAATCTTCATCTTTTAAAGATTTAAAATTATAACATCTTTTTGGAATATGAAAAGATATTACCCATTCTCCATAGTTTTCAAAAGTCATACCTTCTTCAAATTCTTTTTCCATATGTTTTAAAAAATCTTCTTTGGTAAATCCTAGAATCTTATTCCATCTAAATGGACCATCTTTTTTAATTACATATGTAAGACATTGTCTTATATTTCTATCTAAACTCCTTTTTCTTTCCTTCTTTTCTTCCATCTTTTATTCCTTTTTCTTATTAACAAACTTCAAATATGTTTCCACAGAAGAATCAAAGTCCATCTTCTTTAATTCTTTTCTTGGATTTTTCTTACTTTTTAAGACTGCCATAATATTATGTCTGAATTGTTCTTTTACTTCTACAATTATAGCATTTAAGCTTCCATCATACTTAAACCTATAATAAACAAGAGGTAAATTTTCAGCAACAGAATTGGTAATTTTTTGTTTTAATTCTTGATTGACTGCTAAATAGTTTCTAAAAGAACCTTCTATAATTCTAGTATAATCAACTGCATTTATATTATTCAAAATCATAGTTGGCAATTTATTTAATAATATTTTTTTAACATATCTGTTTGCTGTATCTACTAATTTTAATTTAGATTTAAACCAACTATCTGCATCAAAAATAAAATATACATTTTTTGTAGAAAAAGATTTTATACTAATATATTTTTCTTCTCCTTTTGGAATTAATTTTTTAATTTTTGTTTCTAATTCTTGCTTTGAAATATTTTTATCTGAAAAATTTACTAATTTAATATCATATATTAAAACGAGTCGTTTATTTACTATATCAAATTTATTATATTCTATATTTACTTCTAAGCCCTGAGTATTCATATTATTAACTTACAAAAAAAGAGGACGGGTTTTATCCCGTCCTCGATTACGATGATGATACTTTTTAACTAATCTCTCTGCTTAATAACCGTCTGAATTGAATCGTCCTTACATACAATATAGATAGCACCCGTATCATCCTGAAATGAATGAGCATCGTAATCATTAATAATGACGCTATCTCCAATCTTAATTCCAATCTCTTCTACATTAACTTTCGGACCAATAGAATGAACTACTGGAGGTTTTATTCTTACTTTGCCGTTGTTAGTATTAACTTTCTGCCCTGAAGAATTTGCACTTGCAGTATCTCCCTGCAAAATAATTCCAGATTCAGTTTTTACCTCTGTCTTATCTTCGGCAATTTCTCCTTTTAAAACAACATATCTACCAGCAGCTTTTACTTCTTCGTAAATCATCTTAACTCCTCTTTTTAAAAATTTTAAAATAATAAATATTTTTTGTCAAGACCAAATATTATAAATATTACGATATCTATAAATAGGTTGATAAATATCACCTTTTTTAGCACCATACATATTTACAGGATAATATCCAATCCTTAATTGATTTCTACCATATCTACCAACTTCTTTAAATTTTGTAATACCAATATTATAAGCAATATAACAATCTCTTAAAGCTTGGCGTCTTGTATCTGTAGTAATCCCATATTCTGAATATTTTGAATAATGATTTAACAATCTATTAAAATACCAAAAACCCACCTCTAAATTTAAATCTACATCATACATTTGTTCTAATGTATATTCAGTTCCATGCATATTATTATATTCTCTAACACAAGGCTCAGTAATTTGACATAATCCTACTGCATTACCATATCTATTATAAGCATTAATTTTAAAATCACTTTCTGTATGAACAATTATAAAACCTTCTTCATGTGTTAAATTATATTTATTAGAATATTCGCAAATCTTTTTTTGTAATTCAATTGTATCTCTTACTATAAGATTACTATCTCCACAAATTAACCTAACATCTATAATTCTAGAAACATATTCAGAATTAAAATTTTCATCTAGTTTAAAATTAATATCAGCATCATTAATCGTATCAATATATTCTTTTAGTATTTCTTTTGGGAATTCTATATCTTTTTTTAAAGGCTTTTTATTAAAAACCACATAAAACACAGTTATTAAAAATATACATAAAACTATTAAACTTTTTTTATTAAAAAATTTCATATCACTTTTATAAAAAACAAAATCCAAGTAAAGAATTTTAAATTAACTTACTTGGATTTCACTTTTCTAAACTGAATTTTTAGTCGGAAAGAGCATCTTCTGACATTTCTTTTTCGGCTTCCATCATATTCATTAGCTCTACATTAGAAATTTCACCATTTTCATCAGAAACTTCATCAAGATCATTTACTTCAAGATTCATTGCTTTTTGTCTAAGTTTTTCTTCAACTTCATTCATTTTCTCTTGAAGTAATGGAATATATTTTTCCTCTTTTTCTCGGAAGATTTCTATAAATTCTTTTTTATAGAAAGAAATGTCTTCACCTTTATCATTTGTAATAACTCCTGGAACAGAATATCTGGTTCCATTTTTTACACAAACTCCAAAATCGCAAAGAAGCTGGAATAATCCTGAATATCTTGTAAGACCATATGTAGAATCCAAAACCATCCAAGCATTTCTACCTTCAGTTCCAAATCTACTTTTTTTAATTCTTGCTCTTACAGTTTTCAAAGAATTACCAAGACCAGTTTTTCTTCTCTCTTTTTCTTCTTTAAGTTCTGCATCTGAAATTTCTGGATTATCTTGAAGCGTTGTTAATCCTATCATAAGCGAAGGGTTATACATTACAGATTGTCCACCAGCAATAACTCCTTCTGTATTATAAGCATTATTAAGATCTGTATAAACCTTATTTGCAAATAAAATTGTAGAATTAGTATTTTTCAAAGTATTATCCAATGAAGAGAATAAAACATTTAAAAGTTTATTTGTTTTACCCATATCTTCACCACCAAGTAATGAAGCTCTTACAGATTTCATATTTGAAAGTGAGTCGATAATTATTAATACTTTTTCTTTTGAATGATTGGCTTCCAAAGCATAAAGAAGTTTTTTCAAAATAAGAATAAGACCCATCTTATATGTATAAGTTGGAGTATCTAATTTTGTTAGACCTTGAACTTCTTTATCTGGAACTTCTTCAATTTTTCCTGTTTCTTTGTTAATTTTATAACTATCCAATGTTTGAACAGACATATATCTAAGTTTAGTTAAATCAGCTCCAATAAACTGAAACAAACTTCTACCAGTGCCACCGCCTTCCGAATCCAAAACAATTACTTTTTCTATTTTAGGGTCTTTAGATGCAATAGCAGGAAGCATAGATTTTCCTGTTCCTGACTGTCCATAAAAGGCTGTAATTTGCCCTACTGGATATCCATTATAAAAGTTCTTACTACAAACATAATTTAAAGCATAATTTCCTGAATCAATCCATTCCTTTACACTATCATCTTCTTTTGAAAGATCTTGCATTTCTGTAAACTCAGAATTGATTAAATCGTCCAAAGAGAAACCGCTACTATTCTGTTGCTCTTTTTTTGCCATATTTTTTCAACTCCTCAATAAATTTTTCATTGACATTTTTTTCACTTATATAGAAATTATTTTTCTCGTTTCTTTTTACCAAAGAAATTAAAAAATCAAAAAATTTACATACAATTTTTTCAATTACTTCTAATAAAAGTGCTAAAATTAAAAAATATCCAATAAAATGCCAAAAATCACTAAACATAATTTCTGTAAATTTTATTAAAAATTCCATTATTACTCCTAGAGGGCTTAATGCCCTCTATTTATTAAATCATGTTTAACAATGCATCAATATCATCTGCTGGAGCTTCTTCTTTTGCTGTCTGAGGAGCTACAGATTCAGCTGGTTGTGAATATGGATCTAAAGCTGGATTATCCAGTGTTGGATCTGTTGTTGGTGCTGAAGCTTCTTCATTTGAACCATTTAATTGTTCTGTAAGAACTTTCTTCATTTCATCTGCAGAAACAAACTCTACCAACTGAGAATATTCCATACTTGGAAGATATCCAAGTAATTTTTTAAGTTTTTCAGGATCTGTAAATACAGGTGACTGTTTCATTGAAAGACAAGAACCAGAATAATCAGTATTTCTACCTGTTCCTTTTTTTACAAGATTATAATCTCTTCCTTCTTTTAATGAAAGGAAATTTCCTGCTTCACCAAGTTTAATCTGATCGAAGAAATAACCGTGAATCTTTGAACCAAATTCCCAGAATTCTGGTTTTGCTTCATCGTCTGCTCCATCCTTAGTTTTTTTACCACGGACAATTACACGAGAAACATATCTATCTTTGGCTCTTAACTGACCAGCGATATTCCATTCTTCGGTTCCTTTGGTTGAGGAATTATAAATCTGTTTTGATTTTGCACAAATAGGACAAGCTTCAGCTTCGTGGATATTACCATTTTTATCCTTCAAAGTCTGATTAAGACAATAATATGCTCTATTACCAATATAGTGCATCTTATGTTTTTCATAAAAAAGCTTTTCACCAAACTGTTTTAAAGGTGTAAGCATTCTTAACTGGAATGTTCCTTCACTTGCAGGTTTCCAATAAGGACTCTCGAAAGTTCCAGATTTTGCTTCTTTTTCCATTTCGTCTGCTAATGAGGCGAAATCTTCATTTGTAAATTCATTACTCATATATATCTCCTGCCTAAACTAATTGCCAATTTCGGGCTTGCTTAGGACTTTTCCCTAATAATAAATCTTTTTTCTTCTATTGTCAAATAGAAAAGTTCACTATTTAACTTTATGAACTAATCTGAATATTTTATAACTTGTCTAATTCTCCAAAAAAGTTTTTGCAAATTCAATTGGATTACACCAAGTATGATGTCGAATTATATATTTAGTTCCAGATTTTGTCAAATAAATAGTTCTTGGTATTGGGTATTTACAATCTTTACAACATACATCACACATTTCTGTTAATATTGGTTCTTCATTTTTTTGTTCTTTTTCATTATACCATTTTTTAGTTGCATTATTCATTTACCCACCCATTTAAAAAACTTTTGTAATAAAATCACTAACGGAAGTCTAAATATTTTTTAAACTACTTTAAAAATACATTTTAAAAAATTTCTCAGACTATATTTAATAATATTACTTTTGAACGGACATTTTTGTTCCGTTCGGAGAACTTTTTTGTCTACTCGGTTTTAGCAATTTTTTCCTTTATCTTTTCAATAGTCTCCTTTGTAAGAGTATTATTTCCTTTGCTAAACACAGTAGAATCTGTTATTTTACCAGAAATATCTTTTCCAATTTTGCCTTTTGCAAAATCTGCTTTTCTATTATCAATACCTGTTTTTTTAGCAATATTTGGATCTTTCTCTAATAAAGATTTTAGTATGAATAAATCTTCTCCTTCAAGAATATGTGTTTTTTCATAATTTTTTTTAATTTCTTTAAAAGACTTCCAAGTAAAAGCATACTTTGTATTCCATTCATTTAAGAAAAGTTTGAAAATTACAGAATTTGGATTTTCTTCTGTTGTTGCTAATTCAGATGATTGATAATCTTTTGCGATTTCATCCATTTTATTAAACAATTCTTTTTTTACTTCTTTTCTGTCTTTCTTTATTTTCTTTTTAATTTCAGTATTTAGTTCTTTACTAAAATCATCTAATTCATCTTCTCTTTTTGCAAAATGATAATCATCTCTATTTTTAATAATAATTTCAGCAAGTTTGCCAACATCTGTGTCTTCTTCTTTTGAATCTTCTGTTGCTGCTATTCTCATAAGTATAGCATCATTCGCAAGAGAATAGATTTTTTCCATTTCATCTTTATCTATAATTTTAGAATCTTTTGCTTCATTAATAACTCTATAAATATCCATTTTCATATTATTTAACTTTAAGTTAATAATATGATTGAAATTATATTAGAAGATTTAAATGATAAATCGCCAATGGCTACAAATATAAATATTCAGAAACTATATGAGATGTATAAAAGTGGATATCTCATCGGAAGACAGCAAAGAGATAACGCTTCTTTAAATGCTAAAAAAAATTTACCAGAAATTTGTTTTAACAGAAGTGAATATCTTCCTCAAAAAAATGGAGTTATTCCATCTCAAAGTTTAAGAGCTGGACAATTAATAAAAATTGAATTAAACTTAAATAATGTTTTAAATTATAGAGACTCTTCATCTGGTAAAGGTATTAAAAAACCATATCCAGTCAGTTATGGAAATGCTAATAAAGAAAAAGCAAATGATACAGAAATGAGAGGAGAAGAGAGAATTCAATGCAGAAGAATTCCTTGTAAAAAAGAATATATGACAATTTATATGCCACATAATTTATTTAAAGAAGTTTATGAATTAAAAGGTGGTATTATAAGAACAAATATAAACGCAAATATTTCTAATTTTCTAAAAAAGATAGAAGATTCTAAAAATTTTATAGAATGGATAGAAAGAGAAAAAAGAAACGGCCTTATAAAAACTTATAAAGATACTTCAAGAGAAAAGCTACACAAAAATATTAAAAAAGAAAAAAGTTTTTTTAATTATTAAGTTTTAACTTGACTAAAAATTTAAAAAATATTATACTTAAATAATGAATATAAAAGAAGATATATATAGAATACTTGGTTCGTCTAATCATTCTGAAAGTGAACGAGCAAAAGATGACTTTTATGCTACTCCCAAAATTGCAGTAGATAAATTATTTTTAGAATTAGAAAAACTAAAAATAAAATTACCAAAAGTAATAATAGAACCAAGTGTTGGAACTGGCTCTATTGCTTATCCATTTTGTGAAAAAGGATATAGTGTTATAGGATTTGATATAATAGATAGAGGATTTCCAAATACAAATATTGCTGATTGGTTAACAATTTCTAGACCAAACATTGATAATCTTGCAATTATTGCAAATTTTCCTTATAATAAAATTCAAAATCATACAGAACATTCTTTATCTGTTTTAAAAGATGGAGAATATCTAATTGAATTAGCAAAAATTCAATTTTTGGAAGGAAAAGCAAGAAGAGAAATGTTTAACAAAAATCCTCCAAAATATGTTTTGGTTTTTAGTGAAAGAATTAAATGTTTAGCAAATGGTGAAAATGTTGGTGGCTCATCTGCTATTTGTTTTTGTTGGTATATTTTTCAAAAAGGTTTTAAAGGAATGCCACAGGTGGATTGGTTATGAAATTAGAATTATATAATGGAAGTTATTTTATTTTTGATAGTAAAACTCCGCTTAGAGTTCTAGAATATGATTTGCTAATGTGGTTATATCGTAATGGATTTGATGGAAATATAGAATTTCGACCGGCATATACATTTCATCATTCATATTTTTCTCCTGATGATCAATATAACACATATTATAACACATATGATAATCCATATTATATAGAAACCCGTCAAGAAAATGGCTATTTATTAAATTATAGATATTTAAAATATTCTAATGATGCTTATAAAACAGAATTTATTAAAATTGGAATGTGTATAGTTAGTACAGGTAGCCATCTTCTTTTTTTAAATCCTGGTGAATATGAAATATTACAATCTGGATTAAAAATTCTTCCTAACGAGTAGAATTTCTTTTTTTATCATAAATAAAATTAATTATTTTACTTGGCAATAATTTATTATCTAAATTTCTTCTCATTAGATTATTACTTAATATACCTAAAAATTTTGAAGATATATAATGGGCTTCTCTAAATGAGAAGCCATTTTCTATTAACAGCTTCCTTACAATCCTTGATAACATGTAACAATCTAATATTCTAATATTACTATCATTTAATATTATTGCACATTTAGAAAATATTGGATCTTTTATTAAATCTTTTTCTGGTGGATATGTAAGTCTTTTTTCTCTTTTACTTAATATAAGTTGTAATACACTTTCTCTAAAAAGTCTTAAATAAGTCCAGTATCTAAGTTTTCCAAGAATATATTCATTTACAATAGCAAGCAAAAGCATTAATAAAAATATTTCTATAATCATGCCATTTGTTAGTTCTTTGACTTTTAATATTAAATTGCATCTAAAACAAAGAAATATTAAAACTATATCAAGTATTTGCCAAAAAGCATATCTTTTTCCATAATCATTTCTATATAATATATGAGATTTTACAGATATAAAAACAAATAAACTTATTGTATGTATTATTATTAAAAATATTTTATTATATTCACTAAATACTTTTTCATTATATAAACATAAAAATATAAGACAAATAGTTGCTAAAAAGAATAAAGATACTTCTATTTTTAATCTATTTTTTTCTGCTATCATTTGATTAGCTGAAATAGTCATAAAGCATCTTCCAAAAATCATAAATAATAACAATGCTCCATAAGCTGAACAATAAAGTTCTTTAAAATCAAAAAAATCAAAAGTATATCCTATAAAAGAGATTAATAACAATCCAAATAAAGATATAGTTTCTATCATACTAAAGAAACCTCCAGTTCGTCTTTCCTAAAAAAAGCAATATAACCCAAAGAAAATAATTGGCATATTCTTAAAACAACGCCAATCATACTAAGTATAACATAATTATTTATTACAAAATTTCCTATAAACCACCTAACAGTTAAAAACATAAAAGTAATAACAGAATAAGTGATCCAAGGTCGTATAACAAATCCATTTTTTATTTTTAATGATAAACAAATTTGATAAATTATAAATATAGTTAAACAAATAACTGGAATAAATTCATAAAATCTAATACAACATTTTGAATTACTAAAAATTGGAACACATAAAGTTTCTATCATAAAAAGAACAGCAGAAAGAATATACATATTATTTTTTATTATTTTTATTGTTCTTGTATTTCTTTTAGCTTCTGTAATAGAGTTTTCAAAACCTAAACTTTTAGACATTTTATAGAAATATATTTGTAAATAAATAATTCCTGTTATATATAAAAAACTTTTTGCTTGAATTATTATATTATACTTATCATTTATAATAAAAGGCATAATGCTTAATAATCCAAACAAGCACATAAAAAAAATTCCAAATAAATAACACAATCCAGCAGAAGTAAAACATTTATGTTTATAAATTTTGACTACTAAAAGTTTTGTTAATAAATATAAAAAGAGAAAAGCTTCTATGATAAAGAAATACATTTTAAAATAATTATCCATTATCTTGAATCTCCTATTATAGAATTTGGTGGTAGTTCATCATTCCAATTCTCAGGAATATTTAAATTATTATAATCATCTCTAAGATATACAGACAATGCAGAGTTTATTTCTTTGTTTAATTCCTCTTGAAGTTCTTCTATTCCTTTCATTTCTTCTTGAGCATAATCAAAACCAATTTCAATTGCTTCTATTATTCCTTTTTTTATTTCATTTTCTTTAGAACAAATTATTTCTATTAAATCTTCATCTATAATTTCCGAACCTATAATTGTCAATTCACTTGTTGTTTTTAAAATTTTTTCAGTTACACCATTAATCATAAATCTATGTTGTTCAATTACAGATTCTTTTGTTTTTTCACATAATTTGTCTGCTTTGAATATTTTTTCTAATGGAGTATAAACTTCTTTTTTAAATATGTATTGTAATAAAATGCTTACTTGTCTTAAAGCACAATTATTTCTTTTTCTATGATAGTATTCATTGGAAATAGAAGAAATAATTCCTTCAAATACACTATCTGTTGCATTCATTTGTTTATTAAATAATTCTTGTCTTTTAATACTTCTATTAAATCCACTTTGTACAGCAGCATTTACTACAATTCCCAAACATTCTATGAATTGAGTTTCTTTTTTGTTTATAATTTGTTGATTTTCTTGTATAATTTCTTTTTTTATTTCTTCCGCTGGAATTTCAAAATGCTTTGATTTTACGCCTTTTTTTATTACTGTTTTTGCTAAAAAAAATACTCCCATTAATACTAATATAACAAGAGAAGCTAAAATAATAATAATAAAAGCAAACATTGCTGGATGAGTATTTATAAATAAGTTTAAATCAAAACTAATGTTTTCCATTTTCTTCTCCTAAATCTTGATTAAAAGAAAAAAATAAATATAATATATTAAATAGAAGAAATTTTTTCATAATTTTGCACTAATCAACCCTTATACATCTAAAAAAGCGGCATTTGTGATGCCGCCGAAGAAAAGATGTGGACTTTCGCCCTAAGGAGTTAAGATGACTTTCATCATCTTTAATTAACTATGCGTCAAAAATATATTTTGCTTTTTCAGTATAGTTTTATTTTATTTAAGTATAGTTTTATTGACTAAAAATCAAATTTATGTTATTTTTTAAAAAAGGAGAAAAAATGATTTTAGCTTTTGGCGATTTACATTTAACAAAAGAACCTTTAAGAATTTTATCAGTACTTAATTTTTTAGATTATGTAATTAAATATTGTAAGGATAATAATATTAAAAATGTTGTAAATCTTGGAGATTTATTTGATAAACCAGAAAGTAATTCTAATGCTTTTGTTCCAGTTTTTAGAAAACTTATGGAACTTTCAAAAGTAGCAAATATATATTCAATTATTGGAAATCATGAATTAAAGGATAAAGATGGAAACGATACTCTTGTAGAAACATTTTCTTCGTTTGGAACTTTTATACAAAATACTGGTACTGTTAATATAGATGGAATTGACTGTGATTTTATGTCTTATACAGATAATCCGCAAAATATTCCAAGGAAAGGAAGAATTTTATTTGGCCATTTAGAGGTTGAAGGTTTTTGGTTTAATCCTAAGAAAAAAGTAGATAGTAGTATTTTTACTTATGAAATGTTTGATCAATATGAACTTGTTGTCTCTGGTCATCTTCATCATGAACAGCATAAAGGAAATTTTGAATTTGTTGGCTCTCCTTATCCTACAAACAGAGGTGAAGGTGGTAAAAAAAATTATTTCTTAGTGATTAAAGACACTGCCTGTGAATTAATAGAGTATAATGAAGGGCCAGATTATTTAACTATAAACGCTGAAGAATTTAATGAAAATATAGACTATACAAATAAAATTGTAACTGTTCAAATAAACAAAAAAGTTGAAAATTTTGTTAAATTAAGAGATATTCTTTTTGAAAAGGGCGCTTTGGAAGTAAATCCAGAGTTTAAAAAAGAAGAGATAGTAGACACAAATGAACATAAAATAGATACAAACGAAAGTGTTGTTAAATCAGCGGCAAAATATTTAAATGATATTAAAGCTCCTGAAATAGATAATGTAAAATTGTTAAAATGCTTTAAGGAGGTTTTAAAAAGATGTCATTAGAATTTATGCCTTATTATACAATTAATTATAATCATTATGAAAAAATTGATAATGTTATTACTGAAAAAGATATATGTATTACTTTTGATAAAAGTAATACATATTGTATTTTTATCAATCCAGAAAAAAAAGAAATTATTGCTAAAATAATTAGCACAAGCAGAGGACGTAATTTATATAAGAAACTTTTACAAAAAGAAGCATTAAATATACCTGTAAGCAATGAAAATATGTATAAAATTAAAGTAGAAATATTAAAACTTCTTAATGATTTGATAGAGCAATCAAAATACTCAAATTTTTTGGAGAATGAATAATGATAATAAAAAATATAACTTTGAAAAATTTTTATAGGTATGGGCCGAATGAACAAAAATTAGATTTAACTGGTACTGGAATTACTGGAATTGTTGGTCCTAATGGTTTTGGTAAATCTACTTGCATTGTTGATTCTCTTTGTTTTGCATTTTATGGAAAATATAGATGCCCATCAATTGATGATGTTGTAAACAGATATATTGGAAAAGACTGTAAGGTTGGTGTAGAATTTGAGAGCGATGGTAAAACATATAAAGTTATAAGATACAGAAAACACTCAACTCATAATAATAACGTTTATATTTTTGAAAACGATAAAGATATTTCTGGTCATACTGCTGCAGAAACAAATAGTAAAATAATTGATATTATAAAAATGCCTTATATAGCATTTACAAATTCATCTGTTTTTAGTTCTGAATTGTATTCTGCATTTTTGGCAAACAAAGTGTCTGATAGATTAACTGTTTTTGAAAATATTCTTTCTTTAAAAGAAATTACTCTTTTTTATACAGAAATTAAATCTATTCTTAAAGATTTAAACGAAAAAAAAGACGAAATAGAAACTAATAAAATTGCAACGGAAAGAGAAAAAGAAACATTAAATTCTAATATAGAAATGTATTCTAATAATGCTCGTTCGAAATTGCTTGAAATGAAAAAGCAAAAAGACGCAGCAAAAAAAGATATAGAAGCTGCAAATTCAAAAATAGAAGAACTATCAATTATAAATATTGATGAAGAAAAGGCAAAACTTTCTAACAATTCTTTAAAAGAAGAGTATAATAAAAATCTTATTAGAATAAAAAAAGAAATTGAAGAACTAACAGTAAGAGAAAATCCAGATGATTTATTAATAGTAGAAAAATATAAAGATTTAGATTTTGAAGATAATAAAAATAAAGAATTAAAATACAAAGAAGATTTGGAAACAATTAAAACCAGAGAAAATGGTTATACGCTTTCTTTGGAAAAGCTTAATTCTTTAAAAAGTGAATATGAGAATTTAAAAAATAAGCATATTATTGATAATAAAAAACTTAGTGATTTATCCGAAAATTTATTTAAACTTAAACAAGCTGCTTGTCCATATTGTGGTCAACATTTAACGTCTGAAAAAGCAGAAGCAGAAATAACAAAAACTGAAAAACAATTACAAGAGTTGAGCAATGAAATAAAAGATGACATGAATACTCTTGAAAGACTTGAAAATGAAATTGATAAAGAAAATGAAAATTACAATTGGCTTATAAAAGACGCAAATAGAATTAAAGATAGTTTAAATAAAAATTTTATACCAAATACAGATTTAGTTTTTGAACAATATAGTAACGCATTAAAAAGAATTAACGAAATAGAAAAACTAAGAATTCAAAATGATATAAAATATAACTCATTAAAAAGTGAATATGAAGAAATACAGAAAAAAATTGAAAATCTTAAAATAACAAATTATACCAAAGAAGAACTTGAAAATATTTCTGATAAAATTAGTGAGTATAAATCTGAGATTGATAAAAATGAAAAAATAATAGCAACTATTGATGGTCAAGTTTCATCTGTTTATGATAAAACTTATGTTGATGATTTAAAAAATCAAGTAGAAACAAAACAAAAAGAAGTAGAAAAAATAATAGAAGAATTAGAAGGATATAATGATGATATTAAGCATTATGAATTCCTTGCAGATTGTTTTTCTAATAAAGCAGGTGGGTTTAAAAAATATTTTATTGGTGAAATGATTGATGTATTCAATACAAAAATTAATCAATATTTACCATTCTTTTTTGAAGAAGATGTTAAAATTACTTTTGATAAAAATCTCAATGAAACTATAAAAATGGATGAATTCGAAGTAGGATTTAGTAGTTTTAGTCAAGGACAAAGACAAAGGGCAGAACTTGCAATTAATTTTGCTTTGTTTGATGTTGCTAGAATTTTCTTTAGCAACGACAATAAACTTTTAATTCTTGATGAAATGGATAAAGGACTTGATAAATTTGGTATTAAAGCAATGATAAACTTACTTAAAGGCTTTGACAAACAATTAAAGATTTTTATTGTATCTCATAACCCACTTATGGACGAAGAAATAGACACTAAAATAAAAATTAGTAGAGATACAAATGGATTTAGTATTTTAGGATAATAAAAAAGGACTGTATTTAACAGTCCTTTTTTGTTTTAATCAAATGTTCTTCTAACTATTTTCATTTTTGAATTTGGTGAATATGTATAAGTTGTGCAGTTAAGTTTCTTTTTAATAGCATCAGCTTTTTTACTATAATTATAACCATCACCATAAGTAGAATCTGCAGCTCCAGAAGTAACTACTGACGATTGTTGTGATTGTAATGCCTTTTTTATATTATCCAAGTCTTTATAATTACCTACATACCATTTATTATCCTTTTTGAGCAAAATATATCCTTTAAATGTTTGTCTTAAAATTACGCTTTTTACAGTAGTTCCTTTTGGATCATAATCATCAGGTAATTCTATTTCTTTTACATAGTTTTCTAATTGATTAGTTTGTGTTTGTTGTGTTTGTTCTGGCTTTTGTTCTACTGCTTGTTCTGGTTTTTGTTCTGGTGTCTGATTTACTTCTTGTTCAGATTTCTGCTCTGCTGCCAGTTCTGTTGCCTGTTGTTGTTTTTTTCTTGTTTTATCTAACAAGAAGTCTTTTCCTTTTCCTATTAAAGTTTTTATATCTTCAGAAACAACAGACGCATTAGGTTGAACAATTTTTTGAATTATACCTAATAATTCTTGTTCTGCTTTTTTATATTCATCTGCTAAGTTGGCTCCTTTTTCTGCTTGGGCTTTTAGTTCTTTTTTTAAACCTTTCATAACATCGACTGTTAATTCATCAACGTTTATTCCAGCAGCATTTAAAAGATCTCTTGGGTTTTTATACACTTTTGCTTTGCCAGAATTAAAAATATACATGCCATCTTTTGCTTCTACACTATTACTATCCATAGCATATACAGAATTTGTATTTCCCGAATAAATATAATTTTTTAAACTTTCAAAATTTGGTGCATTTAATAATTCTACAACTTTTTCGCTTTCATTTATATTTCTTAAAATGTTAATAAGCATTATTTTTGCAATAATTAAATGATCTTTGTTAGCAGCACTGGTTAAAAGGTTTATAATTTTTTTAACATTAAAATTATCTTCTTCCTGTTGTCTTAATGTTTTATGACTTCCTAATTCGGCATCCCAGCTTTTATTTCTTAAACTTCTTACTTTTCTTCTAATATTTTCTTGTAAGTCTATAAAACTATTATTTATATCTTTTCCAAAATCAATAAGTGCAAATTTAAAATCTGTTTTTAAAGAAAGTTGTTTGTTATAATTATCACTGCTTTCTATTTTGTTATTGATTTTTGTTAATTTTCTTTCATATTTTAAAATTATTTTTTCTATTTTGTTGTTGATGGAGTTAAGTTGTTCATCTATTTCTTCATCACCTGAATCTAATCCAATAGCACCTTCTTCTTTTAAAATTTTAAAACCTTTTTGTTTAATAACTTTTAAAACAACATCTTCTTCTAGATCGTTTTTCTTCTTTTTTATTTGATAACTTTTTACTTCATCAACTATTTTTTTAAATTTTTCTTTAACAACATTTTTTACAGATGAAATAAAATCTTCTAATTCTTTATCATTGCCTGGTTCTGGTAAATCTACATCAAGCCCAAACCATTTTCCTTTAGTTGGATTACCCAAGTCATCAATATTACTTTTATTACTGTCTAATATTTCTTTTGCTTCTTTATTTAGTCGATCTATTTCTGCTTGAGTTTTGTTCATTTCTTCTTTGTTTTTTACATACTCATCTTCTAATTCTTCTTTTTCTTTTTGTTCTTGTGTTTTTGGAGTAAAACCTTCGTCGCCTAATTCGGTTTTTCCACTAAATATATGTTTAGCATCTTTATATGTTTTAAAATTTTTTAATATAGATTTTTCAAATGTAAAACCTTTAAGTTCTATAAAAAGAGAGTTTAAAAATTTTATTTTTTCATCGGTAAAATAATTTTTTATTTCCTTATCGTTTTCGTCAGTAAAAATTTTCTCTGGTTTTATATTAGAGTCCTGTGATAAAGCACCAGTTGTTTGACCAACTGCAAAATGAGAACCTCCAACATTAAGAATATACATTAAATAAGTAATCATTGCAGCATTATTTTTATCAACACTTTTTTGTATTTCTTTTATAGCATTTTTAAATTCTTCTTTGTCTATTTTTTTATCATTGTTTCTATCTACTTTTTGAAAAATTGCTCTTATCTTTGATACGTTGTGCGGTGAAATTTGCTCTATAATATTTCTATTGTTATAAATAATTCTATAAAAGTCTTCTATTTTTGTATCACTTTCTTCAATATCTTTTGTATTAGCATTTTTTGTTTTTTCTTTTGAAATAATTTTTTTTGTTTTTTCTTTTAATTCATTAAAATCTTTAAATTGCTTGGAAGTATCTTCAATTTCTGCATTGATTTTTTTCATTATGTTATTTTCAGAACCAGAGCCAGTTCCACCAGCTTTTAAAATTATATCAAAATCATTTTTACAAATTTTCTTTATAGCATTAATCTGTGGATCTTTTTCTTCGTTCAAAAGTAAATATTCTTTAAAACTAATCATTATATTTCTCCAATAATATTAACTTTTTTATTGACAAGTTTTTTAAAAAATGTTAAAATTAATTATATAGGAGAAAACTATGTTAAATTTATATTTTAAACCTTTAAATAAAAGATCAAAAAAGCCTGTTCAAGCACATAGTACAGATGCTGGATGGGATTTATTCTCAACAGAAGAAATGATAGTATATCCAAACGCTCAGTTAAAAGTATCAACCGGAGTAGCCGTTCAAGGTAAATTTACAGATCCTAAAGATGCTGAAAAATGGAAGATAGAATTTAAAATTGAAGGAACTTCAGGAAATGCCGCAAAACTTGGGCTCCAACCAATTGGTGGAGTTGTAGATCAAGAATATACTGGTGAAATCGGAGTAATACTTGTTAATAATACAAACGATCCTGTAAGAATTGAAGCAGGAAAGAAAATTGCCCAATTGGTTCCTCTTTGTATTCCTAAGATAAATTCTGTTAAATATTTAGGAGAAGATGATGAGTTTGAAACAACTTCCAGAGGAGCAGCAGGTTTCGGAAGCACAGGAACCGCAAATAGCTAATTGTATATCCTTTAATGGTGTAATAACAACCGATTTAATACAGTTAGAAGAACAAAAAGTTGGATTTGTATTAAGAGGTCCTAATAATGAAGAATTTCCATTAATTATATTAAATTCTACAAAAAAAGAAATAGGTGAAAAACTTGTTAAAATGGATAAAATTTCTGCTTATGGTAGATTGATAAAATATAAAAATGATTGGGCAATAGAAATTTTTCAAGTTTTTAGACAACCTACTGAAGAAGAATTAAATCAACTTAGTTAATGAGAAAATATATGAATGAATTAGTTGCTTTTTTACGTAGTATTTATCACAAAACAATTATTGAAAAAGATTCATATACAGTTTGCATTCCAGATTTAAAATTAGCAATAGAATATAATGATTTACATTGTTTCGATAATGTAAATCATTTGCCAAAATTTGAGCAGTATAAATCTAATAATATTAGGTTAATGCAAATAACCGAATGGGAATGGAAAAACAAAAATGATTTAATTAAATCATTATTATCTACAATAATAAAAAATCAAAATACTAAAATTTTTGCAAGAAATTGTAAAATAAGTGAAATATCTAACAGTGAATATAAAAATTTTACTGAAAAAAACCATTTACAAGGGTGGGTTCCGGCTTCTATAAAAATAGGTCTTTATTATAATAATAAACTTGTTCAAATAATGAGTTTTGGAAAACCCAGATTTAATAACAAGTATGATTTTGAAATGTTAAGAGAATGCTCAGATAGTAATTTTACAATTGTTGGTGGTAAATCAAAACTACTTTCTTTTTTTGAAAAAAAATATAATCCAAAAAATTTAGTTTCTTATTGTGAAAAAAATAAATTTACTGGTAAAAGTTATATTGCCTGTGGTTTTGAATTAATAGGAGAAAGCGAACCAGGATATTATTACTATAAAAACAATCAAAAATTTCATAGGACATATTTTCAAAAACATAAACTTAAAGAAAGATTAGATGAATTTTATGAAGAACTAACAGAATATGAAAATATGGTTTTAAATGGTTATACAAGGTTATTTGATTATGGTAATTATATTTTTTTAAAAAGGTATTAAAAATGTTTGGAGAATATAAATTTTATTATATTTATGAAATAACAGATACTACAAATGGAAAAACATATATAGGACAACACAGAACAGATGATTTAAATGATGGGTATATGGGTAGTGGAAATATAGTAAGAGCTATAAAAAAAAGAAGACCTAATACACTATCAAAAAAAATATTAGAAGAATGCACTGTAGATAATATAGATGAGAGAGAAGTCTATTGGATAAGTTATTATAAATCTATTGGAAAAGCAGAATATAACATAGCAAAAGGTGGAAGTAGCACTAATCTTGGTTGCACTTTTGCTTATATGTCAGATGCCGAAAAAGAAAATTTATTTAGAAAAAGAGATAAAGAACCGCTGTTAATTATTATGGAAACAGAAAAAACTTTTACTTCAGTTTTAGATTGTGCGGAATATTTAAATTGTGCTCCTACAACTGTTTCTAGAAATTTAAATAAAGTTTTAAGTTGGTGTGTTGGTTATCATTTGTGTTATTTTAAAGAATACAGTAGAGAAAATAATCCTTACTTAGGACTACCAAGATTTAATAATAAACCAGTCTTAAAAAAAGATACTTTTTCAGTTATTATTATGGAAACAGAAGAGCCGTTTAGAACCATAAAAGAATGTGCAGATTTTATTGGGGTTAATAGAAGTGGTGTAAATAAAGTTTTATCTGGAGAATCAAAAAATACTGGTGGTTATCATATATGTTATTTCAAAGATTACAACAGGGAAAATAATCCTTGGCTTGGTAAAGATAGATATTCCGAAAAAAAGAAAAAAAATTTAAAAGACAAATATTTTGTAGAAGAATTGAACAAAACTTTTAAATCTTATCAAGAGATAGCCGATTATTTAAAAGTAGATAGAGTAACTATTTATAATTTAATGATTGGTAAAAAAACAAGACTAAAAAAATTAACAATAAGAAAAATTTAATAATAAAAAAACCGCTACAACTGTAGCGGTTTTCCTTTTATTCTATTCCAACCCTAGTTTAGATTGCGAAATTATCAAGAGTAACTCTAGCATAGTTGAATTCTGCACGTGGAGTAGCAGTTATACCATATCTTGAGAATGTTCCTCTTACGTTGTTGAAGTTATCTGGGTTAACGATAGTTGCAGACATCCAGTTAGCATATGGTGAGTATACAATACCAGCACCGTATGTAGAATCCTTAGCCTTATAACCAAGAGTGATGTCATTGTTCATTCTGTTTGGATCACAGTAAATAGCTACTGTTCCGTTTCCAAGAGAACCAGCATTATAGAATGTAGACTTATTGTGAGAAATCTCACCAGCCTTCCAATCTGGCAACATCTGAAGTGCAGCAGCAACCTGTGGAGAACATACAGCCCAATCAGCTGGAGCCAATCTGTTATACATTGCTACCTTTGTGCAGTACTGATACATTCTCTGTGCAAGAGCACGATGTCTATCAAGATAGTTACCTGATGTACCGTTCAATTCATCATCTGCCCAGTCAAATTCACCAGTCAATTGAGAAATTACGATATCATCGATAGCGTTCATAATCTGACGATCGATTTCATAGTTAGTCTGAACAGCAGCAACTTTTACAAGTTCCTGTTCAACGTCGATTTTGTGATAAGCATTCATATCCTGTTCAGCTTCTTTTGTCCATCTAACTTTAAGTTTTCTAGATGTTGTAGCAACATCCATGTGGTCGATGTCAAATTCCATCTCTGGGATATGGCTTGTTCCTTCCTGATTGTATACAACAAATACTGTAAATACATCTTTTTCTAATGTACCACCCAAGATAGTAAGAGCATCATTTTCAATTGTAATTGTTCCATCTTCAAGAGATAAAGTTGCAAGTTTAGTAAGACCATCATCAGAATAGAATTCAATTGCTTTACTTACTGCTTTTACAAACTTAGCCAAAAGACCTCTGTGGTTTGTTCTATTAAGGATTTCAATTCTCTTGTAAGTTGTTGGTTTATCAGCATCAGTTCCAAGGAATTTAACACCATTAAGAGCAATTTTCTTAGCTTCATCTTCACTCTGTCCTAAACCTTTTGTGATAGGACCAAGCTTTTCAGAAGTATAGTATGTAGAGTAAGCTGGATCTGTCTGATATGGGTTTCCAGAGAATTCATCTCCTGCTTCTACATTTGATTTACTATCTGAATATCTATATGTGATGTAGTAAATTACACCTGTTGGTTGCTGAAGTGGCTGAACAGATACTAATTTGTTAGCAATAAGTTCTGGCATAACACGTCTGATAACTGGGAACATTACCTTAGGGATAACATAATCACCAACAGCACTAGAAGTCTGAGGAGCTTCTGTAAGAGTATCTTCTTTCAATACATTTTCCTGAAGCCATCCTGCTGGAATAGAGCCATCAGAAACCATCTTTTTATAAGAGTTTTCAAGAACTAACATTGTGTTAAGACGAGTGTCTTCATCAGAGATATCCTCTGCAATCCAGTTCCATCTTTGGGCAAGTTCTTCTTCGTATTTTGCCTTGTCAATAAGTTTATTCTCGATCATTTATCAAATACCTCCGATTAAATGTTTGCGTATGATTTAAGAACGTTTTTTAAACTATATTTATTTTCAGCTTTTGGCTGATCTAAACCTGTAACACCTTCTGTAATGAAAGAATCATCTTTTGCTCCTTCATTAGTTGTATCATCATCTGATGTATCGTCGTCTGAGCTTGTATCATCATCTGATGTATCGTCGTCTGAGCTTGTATCATCATCTGATGTATCATCTGAGCTTGTATCATCATCTGATGTATCATCATCCGAACTACCTTCTTCTGCTTCAAAAACATTTGAAAGTGAATCATAGATGTTATAGAATTGTTCAGTTACTTCATCTGGGCTTCCTTCTTTAATCAAAGAAAGAATCAATCTCTGTGTTTTGTCAGAATAAGGTGCCAATAAGGAAGCAAGTGTTTTAGCTCCTTCTTGGATTTCTTGTTCTCTTCTCAATGTCTCTACTTCTTCTGAAAGTTTTGTGATAGTATCTTCGTAAGCATTGTCACGATAATTTTCAGAAACGAGAGGAGCAACAATTTCCTTTACTTGTTCGAAAATTTTCAATTCTGGGTTGTTCTTAATAACCTCAGCTGTAACTTCTGCACGGATACTTTCTTTGAGTTCATTGAGACCATCTAGCATTTTTTCTGTGAACTCTTCTCTGAGTTGTTCTCTATAAGCTACATTTTCTTCTTCGAGTTCTTCGATTTTTGCCTGCTTTTCCTGCTCCATTTGCTCAACAAGCTGATTAGTTACAGACTCTTTCCAAGCTTCAAGAGACTCTTGGATATATTTCTGTGAAGCTTCATCTAGCTCTTCATCAAGCAAATTAAGTTTTGCTGTTTCGGCCATTAATAAACCTCCGTTAATAAAATTATATTCTTTATTATTTATCTTACAACATACACCAAAATTAACAATTAAGACTTTTTCAGTGTAGTTTTTTGAGTTATATATTTAACTTACAAATTATAAAAAAAACCGAATTAAGAAATTCGGTTTTTAAATATTTTTACTTTTTGTTTTTATCTCTCTCGGCAATTCTTGCATTATGCTCAAAACCTTGAGCTTCAATTACTTTAAGGTTTGGTAAATGTAATGCTCTCATAGCAGCCAGATTTTTTTGATCATCATCTACGAATTTTACAATAGAATATTTAGAGCACTTATCCTTTAAGAAAGCAGCTTTTTTTGCTCCATCAGGCATTCCAGCATATTCTTTTGTATATTTTTCATCATTTACTGCTCTGGAATTTGTAAGATTTACCTTATTCTTTTTTAAATCTACAAATTCACCTTTAAGGTTTCTATATTTAAGCCATTTCATAAGATTAGTGAAAACAGCTTGTTCTGCCCCTCTGGCTGTTAAGAATGCTACATCATAACCTGCTCTAAGATTTGAATCCATCATTCTAAGCTGTGCTACTAAAGGTTCTGCTCCTTTACTTATAATCTTGCCATCTTTCTCTGTTTTAAAGAAAGACTGTTTGATTTTTTCTGGATTTCTAAACTCAGAGAAATCAAATTTATACCCAGGTTTAGGATTTCCTTTATCATCTTTGTAAGGCGATTTAGCAAATTGAGCAGTGTCTTCCCAAGCCACATTTTCCCATTTACCAGTTTCTGTAAATTTTTTAATAATAATTCCCATTACTGATGAATCTGCATGAAGCAATGTATCGTCGAGATCGAAAACTATCAAACCAGTTTTTCCATCTTTTAATTTAGTTTCTTCACCAATAATTTCGTATGCTTTATCAAGTGTCATATTTATATTCTCCTTAGTAGTTGAAGTAATAACTATTTGCTTCTTCTGTATATACAGTAGCATTACCTTCTGTATCATATTTCTTTAATGCTTCAACAACTCCTTTTTTCCAAGCATCTGCTTTTCTACCAGCATGACTTTCTACATATTTTTCTTGAGTTGATGAAAGATCACCGTTCATAAAACTCTTACCAGCTTTAAAAGCATATAATCCTTCATAACTAAACTGTCCTGGAACAGGCTTATCTGTATGCATAAAAATTAAAGTTCCAGCACCACCTTGTCCAGCAGTTCCAGGCATAGCTCCAAAAAATTTAATAATAGTTTTATCTTTTACAGAAGGTTTTTTTCCAGCATCAATCCAACCATTAATAATTTTCTTTACTTTTGTAAGATTTAATTTTTCGATATGATGTGCTTCAAGCCAACCTTGATTTCCTGTTTTTGCTTTTTGTGTATCTGTTCTTGCTTGACCATAAATTTGGTTTCTAAGTGCTTTTTTTCCAGCACCTTGAGTTGCTGAATATTGAGCGTGATCTATTTTTCCATCTTCTCCTTTTTCATTTTTTGCATCTGAAATTTTTCCAATTGCTTGTTCTGCTTTTCTTGCTTTTTTAAAATCAGAAAATTTTCCTTTTCCTTCTGCATAACTATTTACTTTTTCTGTTCTTTGTTTAAGTCCTTGTTCTACATCTTTGGAAACAAAATCCATTCTAATGTTTTCTGGATATTTTGCAATATCCCAATCTTTTCTATATTTCTGAAACTCATGAATATATGGTTGTAAAGCTTCATAAACAAAAGCATTAAATCTTTTTTTACCAAGAGCCTTTGCAATTTTTGTTTTTTCAATTCTTGTAGTAATTTCTCCTTTACTGTTTGTTCTTAAAGCATTGATTTTGGCATATTTTTCATCTGTACCATCTGCATTTTTTCTGCCAGTTTTTGAACCTGTTTTTACCAAAGCAGCGTCTGTAGAAATAGGAATTTCTTGTAAATTTGCATCAAAACTAATTTCTTCTGGTTTAATTTCTTCAAGTGCTTTTAATAAAACTTTTGAGCGTTCAAGCTTATTATCAAAATATCTTTTAGGAGCTCCATAATAATGTTTTTCACCTTCGTCATATCCGTATTCATATTTTTTAAGTTGTTCTACGGCTGCTTTTAACATATCATAATGTTTTTTAATAACAGCATCTGATGGTGCTCCTACTACTTTTAATTGTCCTTCTTTTCCTTTAACAACTTTTGTAGCATTTGTTAAACTTTTATCACCATCCAAACCAACACCAGAAGTAAGATTTGCATAATCCATCATTAAAAAGCAAATCTTTCCTTTCAAAGCGTTGATTGCTTTTAATTTTGCAACGTTATCAGAACCTCTATTTTTGTCTTTATCTGAATCAAAACCTACATCAGAGTTGTTTAATTTTTTCTTAAGTTCTTTTACTTTTTCTAAATCTCCTTGCTTTTTTGCAAACTCAATTTGCTTTTCGATTCTTTCTTGTCTACTATTTTCATAGTCAAAAAGATTAAATCCTTTTTTTGGCTGATTATTACTACCTATTTTACTATTTAAATAAGACCAATTGGCTTCTGTAATTAATTCATCTAAATTCATGTTTGTGTTTCCTATATATTTTTAACTTTATTTACTAATTTGAAACAAAAAAGACGGGAAGTATTTTCCCGTCTTAATTTTATTTCTCTAATTTTTCAATTCTTTCTCTGAGTTCTTTATTTTCTGCTGAAAGCTCTTGAACTGCTTTAAGAAGCATACCACAAGTATTATATAAGTCCATAGAATTTTTCTCTTTTGTAGAAAAAATTGGATCTGTATCGTCAGCAATAAAACCAACTTTAGGATTTTCTTTTTTATCATCAGATTTAAAATAGAAGTCTACTACCTCTATTTTATTAATTTCATCAATTGCATTATATTTAGTTGGTTCAATGTCTGTTTTTAAAGAGCGAGCAGAATTAGCAATAAATGAATTAGCTTTTATATTGTTAGTGAAGGTACTTTCACTGTCAGGATTTAAAGTAATTCTATTGTTAACATCAGTATCACTGCCAACTCTAATAGAATTAGCAATAAATGAATTAGCTTTTATATCATTAGTAAATGTGCTTTCACTGTCAGGATTTAAAGTAATTCTATTGTTAACATCAGTGTCACTACCAACTCTAATAGAATTAGCAATAAATGAATTAGCTTTTATATTGTTAGTAAATGTGCTTTCACTGTCAGGATTTAAAGTAATTCTATTGTTAACATCAGTATCACTGCCAACTCTAATAGAATTAGCAATAAATGAATTAGCAATAAATGAATTAGCTTTTATATTGTTAGTGAAGGTGCTTTCACTATCAGGATTTAAAGTGATTCTATTATTAGTATCAGTATCACTACCAACTCTAATAGAATTAGCAATAAACGAATTAGCAATAAATGAATTAGCTTTTATATTGTTAGTGAAGGTACTTTCACTGTCAGGATTTAAAGTAATTCTATTGTTAACATCAGTATCACTGCCAACTCTAATAGAATTAGCAATAAATGAATTAGCTTTTATATTGTTAGTGAAGGTACTTTCACTGTCAGGATTTAAAGTAATTCTATTATTAGTATCAGTATCACTACCAACTCTAATAGAATTAGCAATAAATGAATTAGCTTTTATATTGTTAGTGAAGGTACTTTCACTGTCAGGATTTAAAGTAATTCTATTGTTAACATCAGTATCACTGCCAACTCTAATAGAATTAGCAATAAATGAATTAGCTTTTATATCATTAGTAAATGTGCTTTCACTATCAGGATTTAAAGTAATTCTATTATCAGTATCAGTATCACTGCCAACTCTAATAGAATTAGCAACATTTAAATAATCTCCAACAATTAAGTATTTTTTAACATTTAAATAATCTCTAATAGTTAAATCACCATTAATTGTTTGACCACCTTCTGTATCTATAATAGTTTTTTCATCTAAACCAGTCTTAATAAAACTCAATCGTTTTGTAGAACAGTCATAAATCAACTTAAATGTATTATCAGTACCATAACCATTTTTTTCTTTTATAGAAATAACATATTTTTTTATATTATCTGAATCATCATTTACTGTTCCTATAAATGTCTTATATTTTTTATCAAGGTCTTCATAATCAGCTTCTGTAACGGTTCCGGCATTTGGAACTAAAGCATTATACATGATGTTTGTTGGTTTGTTTTTGTTTATTCCTGGATTTTGAAATAAGTAATCTCTAACATTAACTATTGGAGTAGTAATAGGACCTTCTGAATATAAGGCATCAGAAGCAACAGTTAAATCATTCGCTCTTATAAAAGAACTTCCGTTTTCATCAAGCTTTATAAAATATCCAGATTCAGAACCTTCTTTTTTGTATTTTCCAAATATAAATGTAGGCTTTGTATCGTTGACAGGTCTATCACCATTATAATTAAATGGTTGAAGAGGATCAATATAATTAAACCCACTGTAATCCTGAACATAGCATTCGTCATTTGTTAAACTACTACCAATTATTGTAGTATTATTAAGCTTATCTTCGAAAGTATTACTGTCTCCAACTACAAATATTCCTTCTTGTTTCTTAATATTGTTTTTATTTCCAAAAATATTTGATTTTTTTACAGTGTCTAATGTATTTGATGAACCATTAACAAAATTACTTTCACTATCACTTAAACTATTTGATGAACCATTAATAAAGTTACTTTCGCTGGTATTTAAACTATTTGACGAACCATTAACAAAATCACTTCCACTATCACTTAAACTATTTGACGAACCACTAACAAAATTACCTTCGCTGGTATTTAAATTATTCGATGAACCGAAAATTTCATTATTTATTTCCTCTACATCAAAATTAACAGTGCTCTCATCTTCTTTAACAATTATATTATTTTTTCCAATAACTGTATTATTTTGATCAATGGCAAAATTGTTTTTTCCAAGAATAATATTTTTTAATTTAGAATTGTTATTCTTTCCAAGGATAATATTATAATTTGAATTGCTAGTAATATTTTTTTGATTAGAATTACCTATAATGATATTTTCATTTTCTAGATATTTTAATCTGTTATCATTTCCAAAAATATAATTTAAATTACCAACAAATACAGTATCGTTATATGTTTCTCCACCATCTTTGTAACTATTATGATTACCAATAATTACATTATCAGTGTCTAATTTATTTAAAGTATTTTCAGAACCAATAATTATATTGTTTTCATTTATTGAAATTTTATTACTGTTTGTATTATACGCATTTGAAAAACCAAAAATAATATTTCTCTTGTTTAAAGTAAAATTATCTGCGTTTTCATAACCTATTACAATATTATAATCTACTGCATTTGAAGTTGGATTTTTAAAATTGTTTCCAATGTTTATCAAATGGTTTGTATTTTTTATATTTCCATTACCATATCCTATTTCTATATTATCACTACCATTATATACATTTTTTAAAGTACTAAAACCAATACCAATATTATTTTTAGGATATTTATTTTCTTCTTTAACAGTGTTCATTAAAGAATAAGTACCTATAGCGATATTATTTATTCCTAATATAAATTTATCACCTTCACTGGCAAGTTCTCTATTTCTATCATCAGTGTAATTACCCTCGTTAGTAGCTTTTACATCATCACCAAATAATGCTACTCCGCTACTATTAGTATTATTTGATTTTTGAGAATAGTTGACATCGGTTGAATAACCCAAGTTATTAAAACCAATTGAAATATTATTTACCTCTTCGTCGTTTGGAGCGATATGTGCTTCAGAAAGGTTAACATTATTGTTTTTATTTTCAATAGCCAAATCGTTTAAAAAATTTGATACATTAATATTTTTTATATCAAATGTTGTTCTATCTATTTTTTCTAAATAATTATTTAATACTCTAACTTCTGGATATCCTTCAGTGTTATTTACATACCAAGAAGAACCTTGTTTATTAATATCTGGAATTTTTATATATAATTTATACAGTCTAATAACTGTTGAATCATCTACTCCAAAAACACTATTAAATAATGTTTCAGAACAAATTCCGTATTTTTTTGAAAAACTATATATAATGTTTTCATTAGTTTTTGTTTCTAAAGTATTAGGATCAAAAAATATAATATAATTATTATTTTTATCTTCAAGAGAAACTGGTATTTCTATAACTTCTTCCAATGAAAAATAATCATCGATCTTTGATAAATAGTTTTTATATGTGTTACCAAATAAAGTTATTAAATTAAAACAAGAAGTTGGATCTTGGGATTTTAATTTTGGTAATCTTTCTATTATAGGTACAGAAGTTATAACTGTTCTACCAGAATCTGTTTTTTGATAATTATAATTTGTTTTTGAAACTTCTATATAATATTTTATTCTTCTTTTTCTATTGTATTTATCAGTGTTATTTTTCATAATAACACTTTCTGCTCTTTCACTATTAAAATTTAATTCGTTAACAACATCTTCATCAAAATAATAATTTAATTTTATATTGTTATCTTGATCGTTTAAGTTTATATTAAAGTGTTCTGCAAGCTGTCTTTCAAAAAGTTCTACATTCGGTCTGTTAAAAATTACAGCAGCGTTGTGATCATTATCAATATAAAAATCTCTTGAATATTGATTATCCTCAGTTTTTGTATATTTATAATATTCCGCCTGTTTGTCAGTAAGTTTGGCAAAAAATGCTCCTGTAGGAATTCTTATATATCTTTTAGTTTTATTTAAATATCTTCCGATTTGAAGATTGTCAGAGTTCATCTCTTCAAAAACATCTGGAAGAATTCCATTGTTTTTTTGTCCGTATAATGTTTTACAAACATTTTGCATTAACTCATAAATGTTTTCAACATCTTCAAAGTTTTCAAATATTGGTCTATTTAAATTTCTAGCAGAAAACTTATCTTCTGGAGAATAAAATTCTAAAATATCACCTGATAATTTATCACTATTAGTTATTTCTACTAAACTATATCCTTTTCTTATATATATTGTATTTTCTGGATTTGTTACTATCTCTTGATCTAAAGTTCCTTTGCTTATTTCTGTATCTGTTGATAATAATATATCTCCTTTACTATTAATAGTATATACTCTTCTTAAATAAACGCTGTCTTCTACAATATAATCATCATCTACTTCTTCATCTGTTGTTTCTAATACAACACCATCTACTATTGTTCTTTCTTCGGCATTATATTCACATTTATATAAAGTAGTTCTTTTTACTTTTATTTTATCATCTTCTTCTATTTTATCTCCAAAATATTTTTTTTTCATAAAAATTATTTTCTCCTCGGTTAGTCTTTAATTATTAACTTTTTATAAATAAAAAAACCGTTAAGTTTCAATTTAACGGTTTTAAAAAATAAAATAATAATAAAAATTAAATCGTTAATGTCCAAGTAAACTCAATACTTTCATCTGCTGTTTTTGTAAAATTTTGAATATTTTTTACAGCAAGCATCATTCCACAAGGCATATTAGAAGCTTGCTTTGTTTTAGGATTTTCTGTGCCAGAAACTGTATTAATTAAAGCATCGTTAAACAACCCAATTTGTTTAAATGTATATCCATTAAAAGGATTATATTCTCCAATAGCACCAGTTCCAGAAGATTGGGCTGGTATTACTACCCTAAATGTTATTCTATTCAAATAATTGCTAGAGCTATCTCTTTGAACTGAAATATCAGATGTAACTTCATCCCAGTCGAGTTTATTTGATTTAGTTTGGGATAATCTATTGAAATAAATAAAACAAGGTCTTCCAGCTCCTCTGTATTTTCCTTTTATAAGTCTTCCAGAATCACTTACAGTTTCTTCTAAGTATTCGCTACAATCATCTCCTTCGTACGGACAATAAATTGTTTTAATAGCACCTACAACTCCATATCTTTTAGACATTTCTGCTGAACTAGATACATTGGTTGTATTATCAGGATCGTTGACTGTTATAGCTCTAACTAATGAACCAGAACCAGAATAAAGTCCTTGCAATCCTATAGTTCCAGAATATTGATTTGATTTACAAATATCTTCATCTGTAAGACCTAGCATAGAATCAAAAGCATTTTCTGCTACATTAACATCTCCATCACCATACATATTAATCATGTTTGTATACCAAGTAGCATTTTCTTCTTCATTTGCGTCTTTTAATGATTGCCAATCTGTGTATTCACAACCAGTTCCAAGTAAAACTTTTGTTGGAAACAAAGCATATTGTTCTTCACTTCCATAAAAAGTATTATTACCTATTGTTGGATATTCTTTAATATCACTTCCATCCCATAAATATTGTTCTCCGTTTAAACAATATCCATCTTTATTATATCCTTTACCATCACTTGGCGAGTGATACTCTGCTTTTGTTTTTGTTATTTGTTCTGTGTCGTCTGTGGTTTGTTCACCTATGTTGCTATTTCCATTAAAACTTAAAGAATAACCACTTAGCATAAGCATAATAGCATGACGCATCCAGTCAGTTATTGTATTATCACCAGTATCATGATAAACCATTGTTTTATTTCCGTTTTTATCATGCTTGTATGCTTTTATATCAACATAACCATCCATAAGAGATTTTGCTATAGTTTCTTTTAAATCTTTATTTTTTTTCTTAAATAAATCTTTTAACATAATATAAAACAATACCCCTTTAATTATTATTACTTAAAGTAATTAATCCACTAAGTGTAACAATTGATTCTCCTACAGTAAAACCAGAATAATTTACACTATTTACTGGGTCTGTAGCAACAACATCATACCCGATTAATGGAATATAAGTTGGAGTTTCACCGGTACCAACTAATTTAAAATTTTCTGCTGCGACACCAGTGTATTTTTGAGTTAAATCCTGACCAGCTGTATCTGTATCTACTGCAAAAGGGAATAGGCTTAAAACATTTTCTTCGGTAATATCTTTGTTTAATGCGAGAAGCCATAAAGAATCAGCAATATGTCCAACTTTATCTTTATCCTGTCCAACAGTAAATGGTATCTTAGAAATACCACTACTACCTTTTGCAGTCAACACAACAGTTCCTTTACTATCTACACCTCCTGGTTCAACTGTTGGTGGCAATGCTGCTTGAGACATTCCACAAATATAGGCATTATTTAATGTAACTACAGTACTATTTTCAATATTATATGATTGTGTTGCTGTTCTTAATTTCTCCCATTCTGTACTAACATCGTCATCTGCTCTTATGCTTCCACCTTTAGATTTTAATTCTCCCATTAAAATCCACCAATAACTATATTTATTTGCATTTATAAGTTCGTCTTTTTCATAAAAAAATCTAGCATTTATAAATTTCATTTTTCTTTTTTATACTCCTCTATTTGTTAACTTTATTTAAAGCATATTAAATTCCCCAAAAGTAGTATTAAAAGTTGGATTTTCGTATTCAGTAAATTCTTCTTTATTTATTGGTTTTATTTTATTTGGATTAATTTCGTCTTTTTCTTTACTTTCATTATACATGATAGCAGGAATTGCATAATCATCAATCATTATTTCATACTGAATATTTAATTCTGTTCCTGTATATCCTCTGTTTTTATCATTGGTTTCTTTTCCATATTTATCTTCTAATACAATAATGTTCTTTATAACATCACCTTCTTTATAAGGTTTCATTAATCTAAAGAACAAATATTGTTCAAGATCTATATACTTACCTATAAATTTAAATTCAACAGGTGGTATAGATAGATCTTTCATCTTGAAATGTCCTTCTTTTTGTTCTATTGTATTAAGTGTGGTTCCATATTCTATGTTTAAGCCTAAATTAGTAATATAATCAATATCTCTATAATTGAATACAAAGACTGCATCTTTAAATTTATAACTGAATTCTTTTGTATCTATGAGTTTTAAAATAATTTCATCACTATTAAAATGAATTTTTTCTTTTATATTAAAAATACCACTTTCAAATTCGCATTTAATTATTAATCTTAAAGGATAGGTTAAAAGATAATTGTTTTTTACTAAAATAATATAAGGATTATAAGAATTTATTTTTATATTTTTTGTGAATGGATTAAAATATGAAAAGTATTTTTCTCTATTTGGAACAAAATTTTTTTCATCTATAAATCCTTTATCGTCATAAGTACTATATTGTAATTCTTTTCTAATAGGTCTTCCAGACATTTGTATATAATCTAATATATATACATTTAATCCATCATCACTAATTATATTATCAATATCAACATATTTTGTATATTCGTTTTTTTCTAAAACCAATCTATATTCAAAAAAAGCAATCTCTATTGTAGTTTTTTCCAGAGAAGATAAATCTAAACAATATTCTTCATCTGTATATTTTTTTAAAAAAACATCATCTTGGTTATTAAGTATGAGAGAAGTATCGTTAATTGCATTTTCTTCATCCGAATAAGTATCTATTACATAATTTTTATCAGAAGTATCTATTGATTGTTTTATTGTTAAAGTATAATCTTCTCCATCATTTGTTGTCAATATTTCTTCGTTTGCACTTTTTTTATTTATTTTAACAACTTCACTTTCAATATTATATTTTATATCACCTGCTGGTTTAAATGTGTTATTTATTACATAAGACAATCCTTCTTTATTTAAATCAGTTAAATCAAATATTATTTCTTCTTTTACATACGCTTCATATGATTTTTTTACACTTCTTACATTAAACAAATATCTGGCACTATTGCTTAATGTGCTCATAACTCTTATTTGTGTTATAGAACCAATGTCAACTTTATTAGCAAAGTCTGTACACTCTAGCTCCATATAATCATCAGTTTTATATAAAACTCCTTTTTTAAAAGATGGAAAATCTAATTTTTCATAATAATCAATTGTATCACGCTCAAAACTTACACTATTTCCATTTTTTATACAATTAAGATAATTGCCTGTAAATGCTGGAACAAAACCGGTAGATGTTTGATGTAATCTTGTATCTTCGCTTAAGTGTACTGTTATTGTTTCCCTGTCATCTAATAATGAAGAGAATTCTTCACTTTCAAAATAAGCGTTTTTATTAGTATATTCATTGTCAACTAATTTTGAAACTTTATTGTCTTTAAATTTTTGAGGGACTTTTTTTAATGTTATATATCCTTTACCTAAATATTTTTTTTCTGTTATTTCATTTGAAAAATCATTATCATTTTGTAAATAAATTATTAAATTATCATCATCACTTCCAATTGATATATTTATTTTTCTTTGAGTTTTTGTATATTTATCTATATTTTCATTAATTCTTTCTAAATTCTTTTTTGCTCTTTCTATTTCTTCTTCTGTTTTTGCATTATTTAAGTTTTCAGTTGCAGCTACTAATTCAGCAGCATTTAATTCTTTTAATATTTCATCATTTGATGAATAATGATTATCGTTGTAAAAATAAACTTTTTGTAATGAATTTATATTATTTATAAAAAAATCTTGATCCCAATATTTATTAACTAAATTACTATCAGGACAGAAATTTGGTTCTACTGCAAAAAATTCTTCTTTTAAAAGAATTCTTTCTATTTCTTCTTCCTGATTCAAATAGTCAATAACTTCACTTTTTCCAAAAGAAGAATCACTATAATATTTTAATGTAGAATATTTTTCTTTCAAATAACTTAAATAGCTTCCGTTATTGTCGCCTGATATACCATTATAATTTGCTAATCTTTTTATATTATCGTTTAAATATATTTTATTTATATATAATTCTATTTTGTTTGTTTCTGGATTGTAGTATGAACTATCAAACATTAATCTTTGATAACTTAATAAACCTAATTCTTCTTTATGATCAAAGTCTATTGTCTGTACACCACCTATATTACCACCTTTTCCAGACAGTGTTTCATATACACCAGGAATTACATTATCAAATCTACCAAAATTAAGATCTTCTGAAACTAAGCTTGTTTCTTTGTCTTCTATTTTTTTCTCTCTGTATCTGCTAACAATACCTGTATAAAGATATTTTTTTAAATATTCTTTGAAAAAATTTTTTTCTCCATTATTATTTAATGTTTTGTGTAAACTTTCAAAAATATCATAAACAACCCCATTTGGATTTTCGTATTCGTTCATATCGTTTACTACAAATCCTTGTGAGAAAGCAAAATAAACTTTATAAGTTTCTAAGGAATAAATAGAGCTAAATTTTGCAAATTCAGCCAATGACAAATTTTCAAATTCATCCCAAAATAATTCAAATGTGTTATATGTTCCAATAAGTCTTCCATCTATAAACAATTGTATATATGGATTGTTTTCTGTTATGCCTATAAATTTTATACAAGTTGGATTGTTGTCTATTGTATATTCTACATTGTCATCAATATATTTAGGTGTTAATATACCTCCTATAACTATATTTTCTCTATACCCATTAAAAAATGTTTTACCGTTTATTGTTTCATGATATCCAATTTTTCTTTCATTTTCTGTTAAATTTCTTGGAAACTTTCTAGAAGAATATTTCCATAAGTCAGAAAGAAATTCGTAAAAATAATCTTTTGCACTTTTATTATAGCCTACATTAAAACTATACTCATAGATTTTTCTATTTTCTATTTGATTTAATTTTTTTAATATTTTTTCAACACATTCTTTATATACATTTAAAAGGTCTTCGTCTTCAAAAATACTACCATCTTTTATTATAGAATAAGCATTTTTTAAAAAAGAAAGTGTATGAGCATTTTCTTCAATATCGTAAGGTGTATATCTACCATTATATCTATCAAAGCACTCATCTATTATATTAACTAAACCTATTGTATCTAAAGCAGCCATCTTTTCTCCTAACCAATTGTAACAATGTTATCCTTACCAATATAATTAGAACCATAACTTTCACAAATTTCTTCAAGAATATTGGAAGATATAATATTGTTTTCGTCTCTTGTTTCAAAAATATTATCTATATTAACTTTGATAGGTCTATCATTTGATATTTCTGTATATAGCATTTTTTTATACATTTCTGTTTTTACTTTATCTCTTATTCCGTTGTCATCTTTAGAGTATATTCTCATTTTCTCCCATTCATATACTCTGTCATAATTATTAAAAATAAAGTTATCGTCATCATCTTGTTCGCTAAATCCATAATATGAATCGTCATATTCATAAATTTTAGCAACATCACCATCTAAAACAAATCTACCATAAAAATTTACTTCTTCTATACCAAAAATACCACCGTCTTGATTTTTACAATTATCATAATAAACATTTTTTATAGGATGAACATCTCCAGCTACTTTTAGTTTTTTATTTGTAATATAAACCCCATTATTTGTAACTCTATAAAGTTTTTCATCTTTTTTTGAATAAATTAATGTTCCTTCTTTTATGTTTACATATTTGTATTGTATAAATTTATTCCTTCTACTATTTTTTAAAACAACATATCTATTGTCTTCCAATTCGTCAGATGTAAGTCCTATAAAATATATACTTCCAATTTTACTTTCTGCTATTTTTTCATCATTAAATTCTTCGGAGAAACTTCTGATTGTAGCAATAGAAGAGTTTAAATCGTTTTTATGTATAATTCTCTTAATAGGAGTAGATGATATCAAAGGTTTATAATACATATTTTCTTTTGTTATATAAAAAATAATATTATTTTCTGTTGATAAATCATAAGACTTATTGTTATAGTTTAATATATTATTTTCATCTATATAACTAACCAATTCTTTATATGTTGAGAATTTTAAAATAGTATTAGCAAAATTTTGAGAAGTTGGTAATGGATATCTTTTATTAAAATTTAAGTTCTTAAAACTATTTATCATTTTATACTGATAAAAAATATATTTTTTCTTTGCTTCGTTCAAAACAATAAAATAATTTCCTGGCTTCACAAGTCTGTTTATTAATTCTAGAGTATCCTCGTTATATTCGTTCCTATTTTTTCCAACTATTTCATAATCTCCATTTATTTTAAATGATAAATTATAAAATTCATTGAAACAAAATAATTTTTTATTAATATAGTCATAGTTAATAATATTTTTATGCGTAGCAGCAAAACTATTTATAAAATCAAACTTATCAACAGTTATTTCAAAAATTGCTTTCCAAGTGAAATTGTCAGTTTCTTTCCATTCTTTTTTAAAGAATATTTCTTTCTTAGCATCATCACTATCATTGGTTTTTGTGTTTTCATCTAAAAAGTCTTCTATACTATTGTTTATAACATAATCTATTTTTATAATACCTTCAGATTTACTTTCTTTATCTGTATGTTCTGCATAGTCAAAATAAGAATTGCTCTTATAAGTCATCTCTCTTATTTTGTTTTTTAAACTGTTTGTTCCAAAACCGTTTAAATCAACTTCTTCCATATTTTCCCATTGGTTTTGCTCCCAATTAGGTAAATTTTCAATATCTTTTGGCAAATATAATGTATTTACTTGAGTTGAACCTATTTTAAATACTGGATTGTAATAACTTAGACCATTAACAGTGTATTTTTCATTAATTCTATATACAGGATAAAGCTTTTCACTAGAACCATCTATTTTTAATTTATCTCCCCAATATTTTGTTGAATTGATAATTTTTATTTTTTCGGATATAGGGTTAAAAAATACATTGTTATATTTTTCATTAGCATAATGTAAACTTTTACCAACTGAGTTTACATATAATTTTTTATTTCCAAAATCATCTAGAACATAAGGATTTATTGAATATCCATTATTATTATAACCATTTTCACTAGAATAATCTATTATAAACTTATCTGCAAAGTTTTGATTCCAGCCTTCACTATCTAACATATAAAAATTATCGCGGTTAAAATCCTTTGTCCAGTTTAAAATCATAGATTCACTTGAATCACCTGTATCTACCTGCAAATATGTTTCTCTCTTCAAAAACTCTGGTGTTAAGAAATTAAGAAGAGCACTAATTTGATACAATTGATTTAATGAAAAGTTTCCAGTAGTATATTTTGGACTTGGTTTTACTCTTATATAGTTAGTTTTAAAATATTTATAAACTGGGCCTGTATATTTTACAACATCAACGGATTTTACAACGTCTTCTACTTTATTTTCTACTAAATATTCATCATCATAACCAAGAACGCACATTAAACTACTTTCTTTAACACAATCATCAAATTTTGATATATCTAGTATTTCGGTCATTTTTTCCGGAGTTACTATTTCATTTGTTGATAATTCGTCTAATATGTTATCTCTTGGATCTTTTGTTGTAAGATAAAACTTATAACTGTTAACATCTGATGTTATTAATTCTTCGTTTGCTTCTGAAATAGCAAAATATCTTCTTCTATCAAAAAAGTATTCTTCTATGTTAATTTCATATCCTAAAAAATTAAACAATAATGTAAATGTATCAGCAACACCTCTTACAGAATAAACATCCATTATATTTTCTGCTATTGTTCTGTATAACTTTTTTTGATTTTGCATTATCATGAAATGTTTAGGCTCTATACCCATCAATTGTGTTAAGTAAACTATATAGTCATAAGGAATGTCTTGATAACTTTTGTATTTTTTTACATCATCCATTATACTATCAAGTTTATCAAACTCTTTCATTATTGCATCCATAAAACCCATTATAGATGAATTTTTTTCCATTTCAGTATAATCAACATCAGGAACAAAATACTCCCAATTGTTTTGAAAAAATGATGAAGTATAACAATATTTCAAACAATAAAAAATTTCCCAAAGAACGTCATCTGATACTTCTACATCGTTTGTAAAATTTAATGCTTTTTTTATTTCTGTTGCTAAATATCTTTTTGCAACTAAATCTTTTATAGAATTTTCTTTTATATGTTCTTTACATGATAACAATAAATCGGTTAATTGCTCATAAACTACTTTGTTTGCATCGTTTACAACTTTTTCTGCTTTATATTTTTGATTGTTATAGCCATAGTTTTCATAATAATCATCTATGCTATTTAAAATATATTGATTTATAAAAAATTTTTCTAATCTTTTGTTATTTTTTAAAGTATTATATAATTCTGTAAAAGAAGGGTCTATAAATTTCATTAAAAAAGCCTCTACTATGAAGACCTTTTTAGATCTTCATAGTTTTAACTTTTTAATCAATAGTTACTCCAGATTTTTCATATGATATAATCGCTCCATGCTTACCAGATGTATTAGCTAGCACTGATACTATATAAAATTCTGCTCCAACTTTACTATCAGAATCTGAAGTAATGTTTAATGAATACTTTTGATCTGGATATGTGTCTTGATCGTTAACATCATAACCAAAGTATTCCAAATCAAATGTTTCAACTCCTTCTACTGATAAAATGTTTTTAAAAATATCAGATCTATAAACATTATTTCCTATTTCTATATCTTTTACAGAACTTAATCTATAAGCATCTAATACTTTTTCTACATTATATTTTATAGTTGAAATATCGTAGTTGGCATTATATCTTATTGTTCCAACTATATCAAAAGTTTTAAAGTATGGTTTTAGTAAATTTAATTCTGTTCCAATAATCTGATATTTTTTCATGTAATTTTTTATTACATCTTCTTCTGTATTACGTTCAGGTTCGTATGTTCTGTCGTTTACAAAATGTAAATAAAAATATCTGTCTGGGAATTCACTGTGTTTTGTTTTCTTTATAAAGAAATTATATCCACCATTAAATCCACTGTATAAATTTTCTGCTTCTATATAATAATCACCATATTTAGAAATATTTTTTTCTTCATCAACAAAAGTTCTATAAATGAATTTTAAATGATGACCTTTAGCAGGACAATAGAAATATTCACCACTTTCTTCATTGAAATTGCAAACTATTTCATCTGAATTTACTTTTATCACTTCTTCTTTTGGATATAATTTATAAAACTCTGGATTTGTTTTATTAGTTCCTAATAATAATTTATAAAACAATTTTACAGCTAAATAAATTTGTCCTTCTGACATGCCTTTATTATATCCTTGTATGTTAAGACCTTCTATACCACTTAAAAATGCTGTTTCGTCTGGATAATAGAAAGTAATATTTCCATCATCTGTATAATCTAAACCACTAAACACTATCTTATTTGTAGTGTTATGATATAGGAAAGCAAAGCTATAACAGTTTTTACTTATATACTCATTTTTGGATGCTTTTGCTCTTACAAAAATATTCTTATAAATATCATGTCCGGTTGCATTATATGTATAATCAGGATTAACAGCCAAAACATTGTCCATATTTTCAGAATAAATAAATTCTTCATCTTCGGCAGGACAATTATTTGTTGTTTCATCTACTGAAAAAATTAAAGGTATTTGCATATTTGAAGCGGCTATTATTTGTTTTTCATTATAAAAGCTTCTATCAATTCCTTTCATTATATGATTATAATTTTCAAAGCCGCCAGGCGTAATATCATAACCTTCTATTAAATTTGATATAAAACTAACATTTTTGTTTCTTACTACATTAAGTTCATTATATGTGTCTTCTTCTATATCATAATAACTATTTGTTTCAACTTTTTCTTTTGTTATTTTTACACTAAAATCACTTTTTTCTTTGTTTATATAATAAGCGTTTTTATCAGAGTCATAATATACGCTTTCACCTTCTATTCCTATAACAGGTGGTTTAGCATACTCATTACTTTTTTCATCGCTTGAAAAGAAAAAGTTATCTTGCTTATCTATTTTTAATATACTAGCATCGTCTAAAACATAAGAAACATAAGAAGCTTCTGCATCTGCATAATTTATATCGCTGCTTGTATATATAATAGAGCCAATAGATATGCTATTTTTTTCTGAGTCGTTATTATAACCAGTTAATTCGCTTACATCATCTTTTGGTGCTCCATTATCGTATGTTACAAACTCTGTATCTTCTGAATTATCTCCTATATATAGTTCTATTGCTCTATTACCATATGCTTTTTTACTTTTACTAACATTGTGATATGGTTCATCTGTTTCTTTATAATTATATGGGAAATTGTCCTTTAAGCCAAGTTCATACATTATTTCTGTTGTATTGTATTTAGAAGTTTTTATAAAATAAAGACTACTTCTTTCACCTATTGATTGTGAATTTATTGTTAATATGCATTCATCAGAAATGCCAGTGCTATCTCCATTATAATAACAACCTACACAGTTTTCTATATTATCCACATAATTACTTGTTTTTAACTCTATCTGTCTTCTATATCCAGTCAAAGCTTCAAACAAATCTTCTGGTTCTTTACCATTTAAAAGAACTAAATTTAAATTTGCTGAACTTATTTCACTTTCTGAAACTGATGATATCATTGTTTCTTCTTTATTAAAAAGTTCAAAGCGAAGATCATATTCGTAGCCACTTTCATAAATATTAGTATGTTTTCCATTTTTTATATCAACAATATTGTTTGTTGCAAAATTTCCTTTTTTTACACATCTGAATCTAAGTGCTCCATCTAAAATGTTTCTATATGAAATAATTTGTTCTTCTGTTGGTTCTGTTGATATATTATAGTATTCTTTTATTTCGTTTGTGTCTTTTGTTTTTAGATCATACCATTTATCATTTTTTAACTCATAAATTGTTTCCTTATCAATATTTACTGGTGAGAAAATATATTCAAGAGTATTAACCAATGTTTTTAAAGTAAATGCAACATTCGAAATATTGTCTGATTCATTACTGTTTTGTTTTGTTGTATCGTATTTAATTGATGTTTCTGGATTTATACAAGCTGTTTCAGGGTTTTCTCCTAATAATACTTTTGAAAAACCAGAATTATAAACTTTGTCCAATGTAGCAGCAACATCTTCATCATAATCTATTGTTTCAATCCTATATTTATAATTGTAGTCATTTCCGTTAGAATCTCTTATTATTTCTGAATCTTTTAATCCATATAACATATCACCTTTTCCTATATAAGGAAAATAATCATATATATGAGGTGTAAAATTTCCATTTGCTGCATCATTTGCATCATTGTTTAAAGAAAGTCTTCTGTAATAATTATAGGCGTTTATTATAGAATAAGCATCAAGTCTAACAGCCAAAATCCTATCTCCAACCTTTATTCTATAAAAATCTTTTTTCTGCTCTGGTTCATAGTATGTTTTCATCGAATTAGTTATTGCTTCATAATTTTGATATAAAAATCTTCGTTCGTTTTCGTCTTCTAGTTGTAAATTTAAATCTCCAAAGCAAGAACTTCCATTTGCAAACATACTATTATACATTATTTTTTGTTTTGTAATTAATTCATCTTCCGTTGCGTTTATTTCTTCGGCCAAACCAGTAGATACATCATTATTTTCAAGCTTCAATACTTTTGCTTCTGTTGTAATAGTTTCTATTGTTCCTGAAGAATTTGTTACTTTTTTTTGTGCAAATATAATTGCAACATATCTTGGTGGTTTACCACTACTAGAAACTTTATATATAAATGTTTTATCATTTATTGTTTTAACCAATTCTCCTTTTGCTATTTTTTCACATAATGTAGCAGGAGAATAATCACTACCCAACTCGTTTTTATAATCATTTAATACTTCGCCTGGATTTTTATAATCTATTTCTGCTGTATAATCAACTATATTTTGTAAAGAATCTCTTATTAATTGTACAATACCTTTTCTATATCCAGCATATGTAGTTGAATTATGGTAATTATACATACTATTGTAATATTCTGTTGTTTTTCCACCATATTTACTTTCTTGCTGAGAAGCATATTCATGATCATCGGTTGTTGGCTCATTATCTACATACAAATAATATCTATCATAATATTCTATAGGCTTTTTTCCTGCTTCCCAATTTGGTTTTATATGATTAAATTTATCATATAAATCTTGTGCTTCTTTGTGTAAATCAACAGTTATTGTAAAAATATCATCTAATACGAATTTTATATATTTGTATTTTTTACAATCAATACAAGATTTTGGATTTAAAGCAGTATATGACGCTCCTACTTCATTTTTAACAATATTGTTTTCTACAGTTAAAAGTTCTTTTGAACCATCTAATCCATCTATATCTTTTAAATATAATTCATCGCTTTGAGTGCTATGCAATTTAACCTTTAAATTATATTCTTCGGATAGCTTTTCAGATATAATTGTATCTGAGAATAATTCAGAAGTATCATATACAACTGCATTTCTTAACATTCTTGCATTATATTCTTTACCATTTTTTTCAAAACTGTATGACAAAGAATAATTTTGTCCTTTATCATATTTACTATCAAGATTAGTTTTCTTATTTACTTCATACAAATCTTTTATATAATAATTATCGTATTCACTACTAGATGTTAATAAATTATTAATAGAAGCATTTCCAAAAACATATTTTTCATTCAAAGTGTGATTTTTTATTGTTTCAATCCAAGGATAATAATTTAATTTTGAACTTGGAATATTATTTATTTCTTTGTTAAGAACTAAGAAAGAAAATATTTCATGTGGTTCTATTGTTTTACCATAATATTTTTTAAAACTGCTAGGCATATTATCAGGAGTAAAAGACTTACAGTTAAGAACCAAACCATTTCTTTTCAAAAGTCTATTATAATCTTCTGATGTTACAGCTCTATTAAGAGATGTTAATACTAATGGCGCATTTTTTACAGCACTATCCAAAACTTCAGCATCTTCTCCATTATAACCAGAAGAAACATTTACTATTGTTGCCTTTAAACTATTGTTATTTTCATCATATACAGTTTCGTCAACAGAAATATAAGAAGCTGAAATATTAGCATCTGCACCTTCACAAGTTCTATAAAAAACCTTTATTGTTTCACCTGCTGGATATAATCTATCTGACAATGTTTCATTGTTATATGTTACTAAATCTTTACTAGGAAATCTTATTTGATAATTTCCATTTTCATTCATTTCAACTAAATAACAAACAAGGTTTCCTTGAACTACATCTGTATCCAAAAAGTTTTCAACTCTTTGACAAATAGAATTATCTTCCAAATAAACCTTTATACTATCTGTATCTATATCTGAGCCTAACTCAAATATAGGACCATCGGAAGTATCGGAATAAAGTTCTTGATAGGTTGTATTACCTTGTAATGCTACAAGCCGATTGTCGTTTATATCTTTCGTATAATATATACTTCCAGAATTTAATATAACAGAGTATGTATAATCCGGATAACCGTCTTCGTCAAGTTTTAATATTTCAAAAGGAATACTTTTTCCATTAATATCTTCTGCATAAAATTTAAAAATAGAAGATTTTATTTCACTAAAATCACCATTATCATCTCTAACATTACTTAAATTTATTTTGCTTGTTGTAATATTATTAAATTCTATTGAAATTGGCAATACAGTTGCTCTTCTTGATCTTAAAGAATATCCTATTTGTTTTAACAATCTTCTTTTTGCTTCATCAGAAGTTGCAGTAGCCAAATAATTTTCATTATATAGCAAGTCTTGTCTTACAGCAAGGTTATCACAAATCCAAGCCATTAACTGTATCAATAATGTTCCAGCTTCAGAATTATAAAATTGTGTCCAGTTGCTTTTCCAGTTTGAATTGCTTTCTATTATTTCTTTAATCTGAGATATTACTGTTGAGTAATCCATACCAGTTTGTTGAATTACTGGTAATTCTGTCAATGTTTGTGTACTTGCCATTATATTGCTACTCCTATTTGCAAATTTTCTTTATTTTCTGTATTCAATGTTAAATCAAGATTTATTTTTACTACATCATCTTGTGTTGCTGATGTTAATGTACAAGAATTAACTGTAACTCTTGGTTCTTGTGTGTTTATACTATTTATTATTTCTGCTATTAAATCATCTATGCTTAACTGTGGCATGAAAATATAATCTAAAACATGAGAGCCAAATTCTGGTTCTCCGACCCTTTCTCCAGGTCTTGTTGTTAAAATTCTTTTTATATTTTCACCAATTAGTTGTGCTTCTGATTTACTAAAAACAGCACCGTTTTTATCATAAAAAACTAATCCAGAAAATTCGTCTCCTTTCATATTACTTAACTTAATGAAAATAAATAAAGCACTCTTATACAGAGTGCTTTATTGTTAAAACATATTACCTGGCATTGTATTTCCTGCCATTTTTAAATCATTGATATTATTAGAAGAGTTGCTTTCTGCTTTCATTCTATCTATTTCGTTTTGCTCTTCCTCAATATTATTATTTAATATTCTTATATAATCTTGTATTTCTGTAAGTGGTATATAAAAGATTTCTTCTCTTGTAAAACCCTGTTTTACAAGAGTTAAAGTATTAATCCTTAATCTTTTATACCAATCTTTCATTTCTTCTTCACTAATAACGAAAAAAGTCTTTTGTGAATGGTATAGAAGCCTCATCTTCTGCTGAACATTTTGGACAAGTCATTTTTACTACTGGAACTGTCAAATCTTCTATTTTTTCAAATGCCTTTGTTATCTCTGCTCTATCCTTGCCAGGTAATGCTTCAAAGAAATCGGCGTAATCATCTGGATTTACTGGCTCTCCATTATCATCTAAAATTTCTCTTGTTCTTACAACATAATTAAGAATTGTATCACTGCTGTCCTCAAATTTTTTAGAAATTTTTACAACTTCCTCTTCGTTTCCAAGAGTTGGTGCTTCTATTGTTAAAGTAAATTTGCTTACTGGAAGTTTTATAGTTTTTATACCTCTAACGGCTTTATCTTCTATTTCTTCCCACTCTACTTCAGAAATATCTATAGTTTTTTCATACTTCTTTCCACATTCAGGACAAGTAGTTTCAAATTTATAATCTTCTCCATAAGTTATTTTTCTTAAATAGTATAGTAAGTAGAATACATCATATGGTATTAATTTTTTTACATTAACATTATTAACAATACAACTATCAAGCAGTTTACTAAATATTGTTCCATTTTTTGAATAAGTTTTATTTCCGAGAATTTCCTCATCTGCCAATGACATTGGTCTGATTGTTATTTCTCCGTTTGCCAATTCGTCATCGTCAAAATCTTTATATGGAATTCCATTACTTGGAAGTTTTACTTGGTAATCTTCCATAAAGCAGAACTTATTTTTTCTTGCTTTTGTTGTGCTTATTTTTTCTTTAAATTCTTTTTCAATTTTTGCTGCTTTTGTATTTTTAATTTTAGATAAATCAATTCCAGGGGCTGGACCATATTGTTTTTCGGCCATACTAACCTTACTATTCATTAATTCTTCTTCTGTCATATATTATTAACTCCTTATATAATAGGGGCATAGCCCCCAAATGATTTACAACACTTCTTCTATTGCTTTCTTTTCTTCTGAAATAATTTTATTAAACAAAGGATTAGCACTTTCTTTCAAAGCAGCTTTATCATCCAAATTGTTTTCAACAAAATATTTTGCAGTTGCTATTACCTTTCCAAATACTTCCAATTTTTTAGAATCTACTTTTCTAGTTTTTGTAGCTTCTTCCATCAAAGCTTTGCAATCATCCATAATTGCAGAAGTCTGCATTTTTCTATAAGCATCTGACATTACTTTTCCATCTTCTAGCCTATCTTCAATAACTACAAGTTTAGAAACAAGTCTGTTCATTTTTTGTTCTTCACTTTCTGACATTACAATTTTTCCAGAAAGTTCTTTTGCTCTTTTAGAAGCATAAAAAAGATCTAAATCTTCGTCATAGTATTTAGAAATGCTTTCTTTTAAAGCTTTGTTTTTTGTATATTGTTCACCATATTGAATTGTGTCGAAAATCTGATTAACTGTCATAACTATTTCTCCTATACTTAACTTTTAAATCAAAGCATCAAATACTGATTTGAATGTTGGCTTTTTTACTTCTTCATTTAATGCTTCTTCATATACAGTACTAGATACTGCTTTTTGACATGATTGATTTCCTACAACATCAATAGAAATAAGTCTTGCACCTTCACAAACTTCTACAATACCTTCTTCTGTAATGTTAAGTTGTTTTCTTCTTTCTTCTGTTAAAGGTTTTACCTTTCCAGACATTCTTGTGCTAAAGCAAATAGGAAAACCATCTTCTGCAAGAGTAATGACAGAATTTTTCATTGGACCAGCTGGAACTGCCTTTCCTCTAATCTGTCCTGTTTCTTCATCCCAAGTCAATTCAGGGAATTTAACAGCTATTCTTTCCAAATTCACATGAGCATCCTTAGCGTGCTCTAATTCACCGAAAATAGGTTTTCCTGTTTTTTTAGATCTTGATATAGCCTCTTCAAATACTGCTCTTAAAACAGATTTTGGATAAACCCTTTTGTTAATATTTACAGAATCAGCTTCGGAAAAAACACCTTTAAAACAAAGTTGCTTTTTTGCGTTTTCTCCTTCACCTATTGTTTCTTCTTCAGCTACGATCATTACATCTTCGCTTAAAATTTCTTCATCTATTAAATTATCCATTTTTTCTTTCTCCATATTATTTATCTTTGAAAATAATCATTAACAAATGAGAATTTGTCATCTATATAGAAACCACAGTTTTTAGATAATGTAATTGCTTTTGACATTTCTTTCATAACCCAAACAATATTATCATTAGTTCCTTTTCCAGAACAAGTAATATTAAATGCCTGTAACTCTTCATTATACAATGATGCTTCGACAATTGTTTTACCACTAAAACCAAATTCATTAGCAAGATAATTCTGAATTGTATTCGTCCACTCTCTGACATTTGCATAAAATTCAGAAATAATATTTTCTTGAATGGTATCTTTGAGAATTCCATATTCAATATTGGTTTGCGTTAGTGAATTTTTTACAAAATCAATTTTTTCTTGCTTATCTAATAAAACAACTATTTTTAAAATTTTCGGATTTTCTTCTTTAAAATTCTCATCAGCAACTATCAAAATTTTATAATCTGTTTTTTTAAACGCTTTTGATAGTTTTTCCTTTATTTCTTCTTCCAAAGAAAATAAATAATTTTTTGTTTTTGATGTAAATCCAGTTGTTAAATTGTTTTCTGCTTCTACTCTAACAACTTCAATTTGTTCATTTTTAACAATCTTCTCTTTTTCAGAAGTAATCATATAAGTTTTTATCATATCTAACCTCCTCTGCTAGAATTATAATAAGCTCTTATTTATTAACATTTATTATTTTATTTGTCAAGGTCCAAATGGTATTAATAATCCAGTACCAGTTGAACCAGCAGTAGTTTCTATTGTTTGTGCTATGGTTGTTATTAATGATGCTTTTATACCAGCAGCAACAAGCATGGCAAACAAATCATTACCATCTTTTGCTCCAACTGCTGATAACATAGAATTAAAAGCTTTTTGTGATTTTGTTGTCATAGATGCTATACCAGCAGCTGCAAGCATTAAATATGCGGCAATTGCAGAAATCATAATTAAAATTTTCATAGGACCATGCTGTATTTGTGTTTGCATTCCAGAACCAACCAAAGGAACTGGTGAAGGAGCAGCATTCATCATTCCAACAACCAAGCTTGTAATAGTTCCACTGGTATACATATTTGATATTCCATCTGCCAACTTTTGTGCTTGTTCAATTGGATTAATGGATTTGGTTCCGCTTTGTATAGTAGTCATTCCAATTGCTAAATTTTGTATAGCAGACAAAGCCAAAGATGTTCCAATTCCAAAAATAGCGTTTCCTCCAACATGAACTGCAATATGCATAACACCAGTAGTAAAATATTTTCCTACAACTTCTGCAACACCAGTGCTATATTTGATACAGTCTATATCTTGTCCTTCATCTGCTATTGATTTTATTTTATTATATATATCGTATCTTAAACCGTTTTTTCCATCTTCTCCACCTCCATCGCCGCCGCCACCACCTTCTCCACCTTCTCCACCTTCTCCACCTCCATCGCCGCCGCCACCACCTTCTCCACCTTCTCCACCTTCTCCACCTTCTCCACCTTCACCACCTTCACCACCTTCTCCACCTTCACCGCCTTCACCGCCTTCACCACCTTCACCACCTTCTCCACCTTCATTATTATCTAAATTGTCTAAAATTGCATTTACTGCTTCATTATCACTTTCTTTTCCATTCTCAATGGCATCTATAAGTTCTTTTGCAGCCTCTTCGGCTATTTTGTTTAATTCTTCCTGGGTTGTATTTTCATCTATTCCCAAAGCATCCAATATTTTTTGAGCTTCTCCTTCTCCATTATCTAAATTTTCTATATATTCTTTAAATTCTTCTTCTGATAATTCTTCATATTTTTGTTTTATTTCTTTTATTGTTTCATCTGCTTTTTTTAAACTATCTGTAAGCCTGCTTTCGGAATTCTTTTTAAACAACACCAAAGAATTTTCTCCTGTATATTGTTTTATTACTTCTGATTTAAAATTACTTATCAATTCAATATCATTAACTCCATTTAGAATCGAGTTTAAACTCGATTCTAAACTTTCTATATTTAGCTCACGAGTCGTTATATTATTAAAATCAATTTTTAAAGTAGTTTTTTCGCCAGTTAATTTCATATACTATTTTAAACCTCATAACCAGATTGAACAGAAGTAGCAACCTGAGAACCTTTTGCAGCAGTACTTGGAGTTGCAGCCTGTGCAGCTGGAGAACCTTGAGTTGTTAATGTTGCTACGGTTTGAGCCAAATTATCTACTTGTTGTCCTAAGTCTATTCCTGCGGCTTTTATATTCATACCCTTACCAGAATTTAAAACCATTTTTCCATCTGCTTTTATTTCAACATCTCCTTTAATTCCAAAATTCATATTTTTATCAGAAGAAACTTTTAAATCTCCGGTTGTTGTAATTTCTACATTTCCATCATTTGAAAGTTTTACTGTTGTTTTTGCACTTCCATCTTCGTTTGATAGCGAAAGTGTAACACTTTCATCATTAAAAGTTAAATCTTGTTCTAAAAGCTTATCATTGTTTTTTACTTTTCGTTTTATACTTACTTTACTACTATCAAAATAAACCTGTTCTATACCTTTCTTTAAATTGTTATCATAATCATTAATATTATGTCTAAGAGCAGCTTTATTCTTTGACATAATAAATGTATTTTCTGGTAAAATATTTTTAAAATTTATTTTGTTCGATTCTATGTTGTTATAATTATCTATTTTGTTTGTTTTTGTTTTTACTATATAAGTGCCACTATTTACATATTCAGAATTTGATATATTATCTCCTTCATCATTGGAAGTATATGCATCTAAATTATTTTCCAATTCTTCATCTATTGTATCATCGCTTGGCAATACTAAATCTCTTCCAGCAACTTTATCTCCATAAAACCCGCCTAGCCAAACAAATTTATTTTGAAAGTTGGGATTATCGACTGTTGCAACTAATCCTCTTGCACCTACTTGCGGTAAAGAAAAAGCACCTGAATTAATACCATTTCCAAATCCAGATAATACATAACATTGCTTAGTTAAAGCATCTCCATTTCCAACCCCTCTTCCTATTACCGCATCTTTAATATCTTCTGTTTGATCACATATTTCTCTGGAAAAATCTCTTCCAGTTCCATTAAAATTATAGTTTTGATACAATAAAACGTCTATTGTTCCTTTTGTTCCAAATTCATTATTTCTAAAAACTATTCCAGCCCACAATCCCATCTTAACTCTCCTTTAAATATTTGGTATATAAATACTTCTATTTGGAGTATAATCTCTAATTCCATTTTTAAAATTATTTATATATGTTATAACCCATCCAAGACTTTCATCTCCAAGAAATTCTCTCGCAATTAAATCTGGTCGATATTCCAAACCAACCGGAATCTTTCTTTTTGTTTTATTTGTCATGTATGTTTCTAATAATGATTTATTAACAAAACCTTTTGTTTCTGTTTCTAAAATTGGATTATATACTGTTGTTTCAAAGTCTACTATATTCATATATTTCTCCTAATTATATAGAATTTTTTACTGCTGTTTTAAATTCTTCAAAAGTAATAGATAAATCTTGTAATAAATTCATAATATCTTCTAACGATCGACCATAATAAGAATCATCAATTTTAATTCCAAACTTTTTCTTATAAAAAATATTAGGAATTAAAGAAGCACTACCTACTCCTTCTATACCTGAAAATGTAGCATTTTCGAATCTTCTCATATCTTCAAATACATAACTACCAAAATCATTAACATTAAATATTTGTTGAAAGTTTATATTAATAACATTATTACTATCTATATAAAAATTTTCAGCTTTCTTATCCTCTATTTCTCCAATTTCTAATATTTTTACATCTTCTGTGTTTATTATATCTTTATTAAGACTTTTTAATTCATCCAATAAAGCACTTAAATAATTGTTTATTTTTTGTTTATCATCATCTCCCAAAGTTTTATAGTTTGGCCATCTTTCTTCAACATTAAAATAATCATATGTTTCTTCAATAGAATAATCTTCGGGACAAAGACTACTTATAAAATTATTTATGTTATCACACAAAAATTCTATACTATCATTTATATTATTTATTTTACCCATTAATAAAACATATACTTTTTTTAAAAAATCACAAGCACCAAAAATATCTGTACTTGTAAAATTAGAAGCTTTTCTATTTTCAATTAAAACTTCTGCTATTCCTTTAGATGGGGTAAATTTAGAACTATTTTCCACTCCACTATATTCACCACCTTCCTTAAATCTTATTCTTAAATCTTTTTCTCCTAATGTTCTTTCGGTTATTGTTAATTGTAATTTATTTTCTTCGTATTTTACTCCTTTTTCTTTAACTATTTCTTCTGCACTACTAACTATATTTTTATTAATTAAAAATTCTTCTAAACAATTATTGTTTTCAGAAAAACCAGCTTTTCTTATATCTTTTAGTATTGTTTGTAAAGATTGAGTAAAAATTGTATTTCTTTCAATCATTGTTTTTGTTCCATCTTTAAGTAATTCTTCTATTGCATACTTTATTTTTTCATCTATAGAAGCAACTTGTTTATTTATTTCTTCTATTTTTTTATCTGTGTTTGCAATATTTTTTTTGCTATTTTCATCGATATATTTAAAAAGATTGCTTGCAGCATCATAATAGGTTTTACTAATTTCTTTTAGTTCTTTACTTTTTTCATTTATTTTTTTTACAAAACTAACCATACTTTCTCCCTAATTATTATAAATTTTTACTATAAAAGCATTGTTTCCATTATCAAAGTTTCTTTTTATTATTTCTTTATCTTCTCCAGCTATTTTCATCATTTTTAAAGCACTTATATCAGAAGATGTAGTTGTGGTTGTACCTTTATCTATTTTAAAAGCATCAAGTATATCAGCATTTGCTTCTTTTTTTGAAAATTCAAAATAATTTAATTTAAAAATATCCTGAATGGTAGGTTTATCACTACCGAATAATTCCGGATTTTCAATACTTAGTTTAGAAACTGAAAAAGATTTTGATACAGATTTACTATAATTATAATAATTTGGAACTGTGTCTAAAAAGTTTTTTGTTGTTTCAGCAAGTGTTAAGCTAACAGTAAATCCTCTTCTATAAGAAAGATAACCATCATTATTACTTTTTGGAGAATAATCAATATAATAATCAAACCCATTTTGATCAATTGGATTTATTTGTAAATTTGTAACTATATATCTTTTTTCACTTGTGGCTCCATCTAATGTGTTTGTTACTTCAAAACAGTCAGTTGTATCATGATAATTAAACAATGTACTAACATTCATCAAATTATTTTTTTCATTGTTATAACCAAGCTGTATTCTTACTATTGGAGGTCTAACAAAAATACCTTGATCGCTTTTTATAAAAGGTAAAACTAACTTTCTATATTGATTTTCTATTTCGTATAATCTTTGAGAATCCCAATAATTCATCCAGTTATTACTGCTATATCTATCGTCTCCAGACAAGCCACTATCTGTTGTAATTAAATATTTTGTTTCTATTGTTACGGTATTTGAATTTGTTCCAACATAACTTCTTACTTGTAATAATCTTCCCATTAATTCTTCTGTTTGATATTTTGCTTCATATCCGCCATCATTAATTACTGGGTTAAATTGAAATGGTATTAAAAATTGTTCCAAGGAGCCTTGTATTATACTATCATCACTACTACTATCATAAGAATTATAATAAGGTTCTACATACAATCCACCAAGAATGTCTTTTGAAAGTCTTGAATCATAATCTAATATTTTTTCAGCTGCTGCATTAACTATATTACTTAAGCTAGCATTTGTTTTATTATATTGTAAATGACTTTCATGTTTAGCTCTTTGTGGAGAAATTATATAAGATCCACCTTTCTTTATATCAAAAACATCTTCTATCGTTTCTGCTTTTTTTGATACTAATCCACTAATTTTACTTCCATCAATCCAGCTACTTGCAACATTAATTCCATTTGAAATCTTATTTGTTATATCTTGAATTTTTTCTAAACTTGATGTTTTAGTACTACTACCTCTTGAACCATCAATATTATCAGTACCATTTGGTGTAATAAAATTATATTTATGATATCTATCTGTTACTACTCTTCCTGGTCTTGCAGAATACATATTGTAATAATTTACCAAATTTAAAGCCACTATTTCTTCTGCTGATGGCATTGATTCCAAAGCTCCGCTAAGTCTTTCTGCAATACCTGCAATGCCAAACCCACCAGTAAATTTACTTGTCATATCATCTATCATTTCAGAAGCAGTACTTTTTCCCAAAGAACCAACCAACATTCCAGATGCTGTTCCAAGTAAATTTGCCAAAGAGTTATAAGTTCCTAATTTAGAACTCATTTTTATATTTTTATATTTTTCACTTTTTGCTATTGCTAATTTTGTAAAATCGTTATCTGGGCTTCCGGGTCTGTTTGAAGTAAATTCTGGGTCTTTTTTTGATTTTAAACCTAAACTTTTTACATCATTTGCCGCTCCAATAACATTTTGTATTTTAAGAGAATTTACAGTTGCTTTTCCAAGTTTGCTTAAATCACTAGTTCCTTCTATATCATCTAAAAGCAACTCATCTTGCATATCAACATTAGTTGCTATGGCATTAAAGTCATTTTCTCCATCCCAAGGAGTAGAGCCTACATTATCAGAATTGTAAAAATCTTTTAAATTTACATAATTATTTGTTCTATCTGTATTTATGTTTTTATTCAAAAAACTATTATTGTTATTAACAGTTATTTTTCTTTCATCATAATTGTTATTTTTTACTTTTATATTATTTCTATATTCAGAGCCTGGATGATATGTTTTACCTGTTTCTTCACCTTTATCGTTTGTATCTACTCTTGTGGCTTCTTCTATATTATATGTATTTTCATAAGTTCCTCTATATAACCCAGAAGTTTTGTTGGTAGGATCAAAATCAAGATAAGTTTTTACATCCTCTTCGGTAGTTTTCTCTCCTTCTATTTTTGTTATTTTTTTAATAAATTCATTTTCGTTTATTTTGTTAGTAGTAGTATTTTGATTTGATTTATCAAAAATAGTTCCATCTGTTTTACTAACTGCTATTGTTTGCTTTTTTACATTATCGTTATCATTGTCATCTGTTTTTTCTGTATAACCTGAAAAATCCTCTATATATCTTTCACCTAAATAAAATTTATTTGTACTTCCTTCAGAGGCTGTTGTATCTATATTTGGTTGATCTATTTCTATTTTTTTAATATGTAAACCATATTCTGCTTTTCTAATATCATCTGCCATACCATTTAACTTTTATTTACTTCAATCCTTGGAGAGAGTTTGGTCTATTACTACCAATAGCTGAAGGTAATTCTTCTATTTTTACAGGTACACCATCTTGATAAGCACGTTTACAACCAATTTCTACTGCCTTTGCCATTTCCATACTATTATTATTTCTATCTATTATTTCAGAAATTTTACCCATAAACTGGCCCATTAAAAGTTTTATATCTAAAAGTTCTTTATTTGTTTCTTTCAAGGCTACAACATTTGTATTTGTATTAGTATTATTTGCAACTGCTTGCGATGAATTTGTTTCTTTTTTGGTTTCTTCTTTTGTTTCTTCTTCTTTATATTGTGCTTTTGTAACTGTTACTCTACCGCTTTTTCCAACCTGAATCTGCTCTTTTTTATTTTCAGTACTCTTTTTAGTTTCCTCTGTATTTTCTTTTGTTTCTACACTAAGATTGCTAGCGGCATCAGCAGCTTCTTCAATTGCCTTTTGTGTTTTAGGGCCCAAAGCTTTACTTATTCCATCAGCAGTTTCTCTTAAGAAACCTAATCCAGGAATATGAGATAAAGCTTTTAATAAAAAGCCGAGAACAGGAACTATTGTTACACTTAAAACTTTCATCAGCAAAGACAAAATTCTTAATAATGGTGGCAATAATGATTTAACGAGAACAGTTAAAATGCTCATTAATGGTGGCATTAGTGCTTTCATAATTGGAACAAATATATCAACCAAACTATCAATTAATGATTCAAACGGATCTCCAAGTTCTGTTAAAGATTTACTTATTATTGACATAACAATGCCTACTACACCAAGTGTTTTTCCAATACCACCAAGCGTTTTTAACATTTTTCCAGGACCACTTCCACTTGCTTGCTTAATACCAATTTTTATTTTTGATAATTTGTCTTTTACTGCTTCACCAGCTTCCATTAACCCTCTACCAAATTTTATTTTTGATAATTTATCTTTTACTGCTTCACCAGCTTCCATCAATCCTTTACCAAATTTTATTTTTGATAATTTATCTTTTACAGCTTCACCTGCTGATATTAATTCTTTACCAAATTTTATTTTTGATAATTTATCTTTTACAGCTTCACCAGCCTTCATCAATCCTTTACCAAATTTTATTTTTGATAATTTATCTTTTACAGCTTCACCAGCCTTCATCAATCCTTTACCAAATTTTATTTTTGATAATTTATCTTTTACAGCTTCACCAGCCTTCATCAATCCTTTACCAAATTTTATTTTTGATAATTTATCTTTTACAGCTTCACCAGCCTTCATCAATCCTTTACCAAATTTTATTTTTGATAATTTATCTTTTACAGCTTCACCAGCCTTCATCAATCCTTTACCAAATTTTGGTCCGCTTGCTACTATTTTTAATGGTTTTTTAGAAATAACATCTAATGCGTTTCCAATAGCTCTACCAAACCCTACCAGTTTAGATTTTTTAAGATCATCATACTTTTTGGAAAGATCATTTATTTCTTCTGTTATTTCTTTTGAAGCTAATCTTTTTTCAATATCTTTTATTTTATGCTCTGCTTTTATTTTTTCTTCTCTGTTTTTTTCTATTGCTTTCTTTTGTTCTTCTATTTCTCTTTGAATTTGTTTTTTCTTACCATCAGTAACTGCTTTAGCAAGTTCTTCTTCTAAATCTACTATTTTTTTATGTGCTTTTTCATTTTCTATTAATTTTTGATCTATTATTTCTTGCTGTGCTTTTTTTTCACTAAGTTTCTGTTCATTAATTCTGTTATTAATATACTCTTTTATTTCTTCTTCTGTTCTTTTACTATTAGTAGCAAGTTCTTCAAAAATCTGTCTGTTTCGTATTCGTTTATCCTTTTCATTTTTGATTTCCGTCAATTTTTCTTCTTGTGCCATTAAAGCAGTCAATCTTCTATTTTCATTATATCCTTCTTTCTGTTTTTCTTCTAAAAATTTAATTTCTTCTTGAATTGCTTCTAATTTTGTTTTCTTTTGTTTTTTAACATTTTCTTCTGTATTTTTAAGATTTTCTTCCTGTGCTTTATTAATTCTTTTCATTAAAAAATTAATTAAAGTTCCACCAACAATCATAACCAATGGTCCAAAACTTCTAAGTTTTGCACCTATTTTAGTGAAAACATCCTGTATTTTTTCGGTTGTACTTTTTGTGGCTTCTGTCAATTGTTTCATAGCTTCAGCAGATTTTTCTTCTGGTGTCATATCTACCTGTGAAGCTTCTGCCATATCAGCAGATGCAGCTTTAATAGCATCTTTATATGATACGCCCATTGCTTTTGCATATTGAGCACCAGCTATTGGACCCATTTGTTTTAATTTTTCACCAAATTCTTTGAGTCCAGCACCCATTTTTTCTGGATCTATATTTCCGGAAATAGCATCTGTAATTGAAATTCCTAATGCAGTATATGCTGGTATATTAGCCTCTATTTGAGTTGGATCTGTTAAATCTTCTAATAATTTTGTTGATGCTTGTGCTGAAATACCTACTTTTTCCAAAGCAGAAACTGTTTTAGCAAGAGACATATTATATCTTTGAACATCCATTGGGGCAGTTTTTCCAAATGCTTTAAGTATTCCACTCCATTCAGTTGTTGTTTTCATAATGGCACTAACACCATTTTTTGTTAGTCCATTTGCCTGAGCAACCTTCATTAAATCTGCATACATTGCAGTAGTTGTTTGAGCAGATACCTGTCCCCATTTTTGAAGCTCTACTGTGTTTTTTGCTACTTCTTCATGGCTAATACCAAATGCCCTTGCTAATCCATAAGATGCTTCAGCTGCACTTTCTATTTCTTTGGCAGAGCCAAGATATTGAAGTTCTGCCAAAGCTTTTACTACCTTTTGTGCATCTTCTTGTGTAGCACCCATTGATTTTCCAAGATTAACCACTGTTTTACTATATGCTTCTACTCCTGCCGCTCCTTTTCCAGCATTTATAACAGTTCTATGAAGTTCAGAATTAAAAGTTAATATTTTTACCGCAGTATCTATAAGTGCCTTACCTAAACCTAAAATACCACCAGCCAAAACCATATCTTTTAAATACAATCCTTTTAATGCGTCTGTTGTATCTCCTATATTATTATTAAAATCTTTTAAAGCGTCTGTGGCATTTTTAATAGCAGAAGTGTTTGCCTTTGTTTGTTTTCCTTCTTTTTCTTGTTCTTTATTAAACTCCTTTGTTGCTTTTTTTAATTCATCAACGGCTTTTTTTCTTTTTTTTAATTCATCTATATTAGCTTCTTGCTTTTTTCCTTCCATCTTGTAAAATCCTTTCTACTTTTTAACTTTTTGGGTTATCATGTGTTATAAGAGTTCCGTTTCTATATTTATCCAAACTTTCTTCTGATAAAACATCTTTTTCTATATTTGGATATCTGCTAACACCTAATGTTGTTGTATATCCATTAGTTGATATATCATGTTCTATACTGGTTATAACATAAAATCCTGTCATTTCATGGACTTTCTGATTACTTCCATTTACTAATTTAATGCCATGATAAATATTGTTATATTCTTTAAATTTGTCATTAATTTCTTTGTCCCAGTAAGCATCATTTATTGGAACTAAAACTTCTATATAGATTGGGTATGTATATGGTTGTATTTCCAAATTAAATTCCATTGCTGGATCACCTAATATTGTCATAGTTCCAGAATACATACAGTTTGCCAATGCTGTATTTATTTTATCACTTTGTTCTATTGAACCTGCGATATAATCCGTCGAAAATCCTTCTCCTGCTTTAAGTTTTTCTCTTGTATTTACAGTATTAGCAATTTCGTTCTTTTCTTGATTTGAGTTTGTGTTAGAGTTTTTTGTATTTATTTCAGTACTTAATACAATTTTACCAGTTCCATCAAAACTGCTGCTTGTTACTGATGACATCATAGCAAACTCATTATTGTTTTCTATTTGAAGATCTTTTACTATTGATTTATATGGATTAGCAGGTCCCCATATATATCTTTTTATACATTGTTGCTTTCTTATTTTTCTATAATAGAAAATAATATAAATATTTTTATCTTTATCGTCTTGGCTTTTTGCTGTTAGCCATGTTAAATTTGATACAGAAGATTTATCATCTGTTTTTATTTCGTTTCCATCTCTATCATGAGCTTTTTTTGGCTCTTCCATGGAATAATCTTTTTTTGATGGACATAAAGCACAAAATTCATTCATTAAACTTTCAACACTTTTATAAACAGATGGTTTTTCATTCGTACTACTATAATTTGATAAAGCAGTTTCTCCTCCAAAACTAAGAGTTGCTTTTCTTAAATATTCATTGAATACTGAACCTCTATTTTTTTTATATACATATACTGTATCTTTAGCATCTGATAATTGTTCTATATCTTCTTTTTTTAGATTACTAAAATCAAAACTCATATTAAAGCCATTAGCAGGATTTTTTTTAAAATCATTATCTTCATTCATAAATAACAATTTAATCCCACTATCTATTATTTTTCCATCATTATTCTCATTAAATACATGCATTAATATATATAAAATTTCCAATGGATATGTAGTAACTTCGGCATATCTTTGTAAAAAGCGTTTTCTCATTACTTCTACATTTTTTACCTCTATTGCATCTATGTCATATAAAATTCCATTTGGTTTTAATGATGTTTTATATCCAACAATCATATATTCATTTAAATATGATATTTTTGTTGTAGAGTTTGTAGAATTTCTTTTTTCTGAATCAGAAACGATTGTCTTATCATTATCTGCTGCTACTATTTCTGCAGCTTGTGTAACTAATACTGTTTTCCCACTATCTAATTTATTGTTGTTTATTTTATGTTCCCAGCTAAAAGTACTTGCTTTTTCTGGATTAGGTGCTTTTACATCCCACCATCTATTAGTTCTTCTGTTATTATTTCCTACATCTTCCAATCCATAATTTTTTATAAAATAATTAGAAATTTTATTATCGTTGTCATTTTTCGGAATTTTTTGATTATCATCACAATAGCCAAATCTAATTCTTAAGTTTCCAGGACCCATAGTTTTATTATATTCACTTATTTTTAAATACTCTTCTTGTAAATCCTGTGTATCCCCACTTTGTTCTCTATATGTTTCTTTTTTTTGACTATCTTCTTTTAACTCTGGTGTCATTAAAGATCTTTTTATAAGCGTATCCAACGAATAAACAACTTTTTCTTTTGAATTGACATCAAAGGCTTTTAATATTCCAAATTGATATGAAGCAAAATCTTTATCAAATAACTGAATGTGTGCTTTTTTTACGCCTTTATCTTCAACTTTTAAACTTTTAATATAAGGGTGATCTATAGAATTAATTACATTCCATCTTAATTTTGTTTCTTTTACATTTCCTGCTCCGTCTTTTACTTCTTCGTAATAATTATCCCTAAAATAAACTTCAACAAACGGAGTCATACCAGAATAAAAATCATAATAATTCTTTACATCTCTAACGTCTTGTTCTTTTATATTTTGATCGGTATTATGAGTAAAAGACCATTTGTTTACAAATTTTTTTATCTCTTCCCAATCTACCTTTTCTTCTGTGTCTAAATTTTCTACACCCTCTGTATCGGTTAAATTTTCTTCCTCTTCAGTTTCTTCAACATTTACATAATATGCTGCTTGGTCATGAATGGCATTAATACCAGTTATTGGATTTAGTATATTTCCTTTTAATTCATTATCTATTGTTTCCAACTTTAATTTTGAAGCAATAGTCATTCTTTCTTCGGCAAATGCTTCTATTTTAATAGTTTTTATTAGCTCTTCTACTGTTGGTTTTCCTTCTTCTGTTTCTTCTGACGAAGATGATGATACTGTAAAATCTTTTATAAGTTTTCTTCTGTAATCATCATTTCTAAAAAAAATGCCTTTTGATCCAATCTGTGCTTTTACACATTTTACAATTCCGTCACAAATTTTTTCATAAGAACTACCTTGATAACCATTGTTAATTATGTAACTTCCAAGATGATTGGAACTACCTTGGAACGTTATATTAACTAAATCATCAAACTGTGTTTGTGTTAATTTTTGTATAAAATCACTGCTTCCTTTTGTAGAATGTAAAACATTGTTTAATAATTTTTGAGCTGTTATTATACTACGATCATTTTTATCATAGTTATAATCTTTTACTTGTTTGGTTGTTAAAAAATTTCTAAGTATCCATCCAAATGTTTCACAAGCTTTTACCTTTATAGCTCTCTTTAAAAGTTTTGTTCCTAAAACCTCATCTATTGTAATTTTATAATCAAGAGTGTTATATATAAAGTCTCTTGTTGTTATATTTTTTTTATTTTTTTCAAGTACCCACTGATCATTTTCTGATTTAAACAGTACTCCAGCTTCGTCTGCTTTCTTCAATAAGTAAATTTTTAAATTTGACCAAAGAGCAGCTTCATCCGCTTCTTTTTCAACATTATATCCTGGTGAGTGTGTATGTCCATAACCTATAGATATTATTCCTGTTGGTCCGCAATAAAAATAAGGTGTCCAGCTTTCATATTTTTTTAATTGTTCAATTCCTTTGGCAGACATTGAAAATTTCCAGTCTCCTTGAAGACTGCTTTCACTGTTTAGATCGTCAGTTAATCCATTATCACACCTTATCTGTCCATCCGCTGTTGCCTTTATACCAAAATCTTCAACATCCAACGATATATAATATAATTGCTGACCTTCATTTACTACGTCATTTTCTTTAAAAGCATTGTCGCATTGAAATTTTGTATTAGGTTTTATGTCAGTAGTTATACCAAATATATCCGGCTTTCTATATGTTAGTTTTGTAAATATTTTGCCTGTATCAGTTGTATATGAAACCTTATAATAATAAAGTCTATTACTATCACCTAAAAAACTAATTTTTTTATTTGTGCTTGCTAACTTATCTGCCCAATATTTATCTGTTTTAGCATCAATTGCTGGATCATCTATTAAAAAACCAATAACAGCATCTTTAATATCATCTTTTTTTAACCCAGTATTTATAGAATAAGTTACAGTTGCATATGTTTTTTTTGGTGTTGTTGTTTTGTATCTAAGATCAACAATTCCTTTTTCGTTTTCTACTTTTATATATTCACAAGTAGCAGTAGTACCTTTAGCATCATTCCATGAAAAAATTGTTGGATAAAAATATTTTCTACCATTATTAAACTCATCTACTGAAAAAAGTAATCTTTGTGCTTTTCTTTCTGTTTCATTAACAAAATAAAAACCTATATACTTTAATTTTTTTCCAGAAACAGCCATCTTAAATTTTGGAAGATTTTCTCTTACTCCACAATCAAAAAGATATTTTATTGCGTTTAAACTGTAAGTGCTGTTAACTTCTTCTATACTTTTTACATCTGTTATTGCATAGTTAACACTATAATCTCCATTATTTGTTATTGTGACTATTCTGTGATTATTAGAAAGAGGTAATACTTTTACTCCACCACCAGTTGTTTTAATTTTAACATTATTATAATTTACAGTAAAATCAGAACCAGAACCAATTTTTGCAAAACTATATGTGTATTCACCACCACCAACTTCATTTACTATTTTAAATGTTATTTCTTTTCCATTATTATAATCGCTTTCGCTTGGTTTTGAATTGGCATAAGCTAATCCTATACCGCTTTCACTTAATTTATAAAAACAATATAATGCTGTTTTATCAAATTTTCCATCATCATATCTTTCATTTGATAACTCTAAAAAAAAGTTAGGATTATTATTTTTTATGTTTGAAAGTGTTGCTATATTATTGTTGTTATATATATATGAATTAACAATTCTTTCGGAAAAATATTCAGTATCAGTTTCTTTAAACACAACATTTCTATTATTATTTGTTTTTTTTACTATTTTTCCAGCCAAAGTTTTATCAAAGCTTAAGTTTTCCATCTTTTCCTCTTTACTTATTTAACTTAACAAAAAAACCCGTCCAATTTTGGACGGGTTTAAAAAACATATTTTTTTATTAAGCAGATTCTGTTGTTGTCTTAGAGTCAGAAACTTTAACAGCCAAATCATATTTAAATGTTGCTGTTATTTCACAAGCATCACCAGAAGAATAGTCAAGTCCAGCACCCCAATCAATATTTGATGGATAAATACCAAACAAGTTCCAACATCTAATAATATTACCCGCTGGGTCTGTTTGAGCTAAAGAAGCTGAAGTTGCATATTGAGTTTTATAACCCATCTGACCTGTAAGTGGGTTATAAATCATACAAGACCAGTTATATAAAATATCACCTGCTGAAAGTTCTTTTGTTTCTCCATCTTCTTCTTTTCTAATAAAATCATAGAATGTACAAGAAATATCATTCCAAGTTGGTGTACCTGCAAATTTAAACTGTTCATTCATACGATTTATAATTGTATCTCCAAAAGTTAAAGCAGGAGCGTTACATGTCTTTGCTACAAATGCCAAAGCCTCTTCTTGACTAGAATTACCAGGAATAGCAGAAAACTGAAAAATCCAGTTATTCTTTTTCAAAGGCTGCATCTTAAAAGATCTACTGTCTGATATCTTTATTGCCATATAAAATCCTCTTTCCTATAAAATTATCTTTCTACAAGAAAGAGGCAATGCTATTTTAGGGCACTTTTTATAAACTCTTCTATTTTATTAATTGTGTTTAACTCTTCTATGGTTTTCTCTATTAACACCACATTATTTTCTTTACACCACTCTCTTTTGATTTCATCCTTTATTTGCTGCTCTTTATATTTAATTTCTGCCTGCTCATCTGTTTCAAGTTTATTATATTTAAACGGCTTAAAATGATGTGGTCCTTGAATTTCTATTGCTATATTTTTTTCTGGTAAATACAAATCAAACCTTAAATTCTTTTTATATTTTAAATCTTCAAACGTTTTTTCTCTTTCACAAAAAATATTATTCCTTTTTAATTCATCATATACTTTTTGTTCAGTTAAATGTTTTGAATCGCAATTTGGACAGTCTTGTTTTAAATTAATAATTGCAAATGCTCTTTTTTTAAATTCACTATTACATATCTTACATCTACAAATAACAAATCCAGAATAATTCTTATATTCTCCTCCTTCAAAAGATACAAATTCTGAATGTTTCAAAGAGCTATTTATTTTTTGTATCATATATACTGAACTATTTCTAAGGTTAGCTGTTCTTTTACAATTAAGACATTCTCCATTTTTAAGAAAACTACCACAAGCAGAACATTTCTTTCTAAGAAAAGAAAGCTTCTCTTCTACATTTTCATTATAATCGATTTTTAAAAATTTAATTCCTTTTTTAGTTGCATACTCTTCTTTTACTTTGTCCTTTATCTGTTGTTCTTCAAAATTTGTTATAGCTTTTTCCAAAGGCATTCCACCAAATCTTTGAACAGAATAATGCTGAATTCCTTGGTATTCTATTAAAATATTTTCTTCTGGCAAATAGAAGTCAAATGGTAATGTATTTTTATATTTGCAATCTTCAAATCTTTTTTCTTCTTCAAATACAATATTTTCTTTTTTTAAGAAGTTTTTGATTTTTATATTACCCATTGATTTTTTATCGCATATTGGACAGCATGTATTACCTCTTAAAAAAATTCTTCTTTCTTTTAAAAAAACTGTATCACATTTATTGCACCTTATTTTTAGAATTGAATTTGCAGGTGTATATTCTTCAACTTGATCATATGAATATTTATCATTATATAAATTTGTTGCCAACTCTACAAACTCTTCTTTAATCATTGTTCGTTCTTCTTTTTGACAAAGAGGACAAGCAGAGTTTTCTCTTAATAAAGAAACGGTTGATAAAGACTGCTCTCCATGTTTTTCACAAATAAAAGTGCAACTACCAGTAGTTCCTTCAAATTTTATAAATTTTAATTCTGGGTGTAATTCTTTTATTTTTTCAAAATTTTCTTCTTTTACTTTTCTACCAGTCTTTGAACAGTTTGGACAATTGCTTCCTTTTTGAAATTGATCATATCTTACTTTCCAATATTCATTACAAATAGGACAACCAATTTCAAAATATGGTTTTTCTTTTGTATTAAAACTTTCTGGTATTTTGTCGTAAAGATATTCGATATTATGAGTTTCTTTACATTTTTCTATAAATTTTTCTTTTTTCATAATTTTGTGTTAAATTATCAAATTTTCATTTTAAGTATTATATCTGACTTTTATAATTTTTCAAGCAAAGTAAACGTACCATAAAAAGTTAAATAAGTTAAATTCGCCCAATCATCTTTCAATAATCTTCCTGCTAGATCATAAGCATCCACAACTTTATACGCACCTTCTTCTCCATTATCACCAATTAAATTGCAATAGTTATAAGAAAAATCTGAACTAAATGTTATATTGTCATTATTATCAATAGTAATTATACCTTCGTAATCAGTGAATCCATAACCAACTGCATTGATAAATTTATTACTATCTGTATTATTGATTTTATAACGCAAAGTAAAATTTAGGGAAGAGACCCGATTAAAAAGCATAAACGCAAATAACTTTTTTAACAAAACTTTGTCTGCTGTAGTTAGTGTGTTAAGTTTTTTTCCATACATATAATACATTCTAGGAATATAACCACTAGGAAATAAAGATTTTGAATGCACAAATATATCACTATTAAAATTACATGCACCTTCAAAATTACTAATCATATTATCACCGCTAACATTAAGACTTTTCAGAATTTTGCAGTCATTATTAATTGTGGTAAATCCGGTGTTGTTATTTTCTGTAGCTCCAATTGTAATATTTCCGTCACTTCTTCCAATTGATACTGTGGCTCCGTCAATTGTTCCTTGTCTTGGTGTAATTAAACCATCTACATGCAATGTATTACTAAAACTAGTTGGATTGCATATAGTCCTTTGTCTCCACCAACTTGACGGAATATCTTGAATACTGTTATAGATTTCTTCATTTGCAACCCCGTCAGATCTTGAATTATACAAAATACAAGTAGGTGTTGCAGGTAAGCCCCTACTAAATGTAATTGTCATTTTACCAAAATAACCTTGCCACTGTGTACTTATCCAAAGCCCTAACCACCATTTTCCGTTGTACTGAAATGCTTTTATTGACATCTCCACAGGACCAGCTTCTGTAAAGTTATCTTCATCTAAATAAGCATAAGTCGTAAATCTGTGAGAATAGCCGTGTCCGGCTTCAAAAGTTAAGTGCCCACCAGCGTGCCCAGCAGATCTTATAACACTTAGAAAGCCTGTAATATCCCAGTTATATGGTGAATTAATTTCTGTAGATGTAGGCTCTAGTATATTACCAAAAGGAATAACATATCGTCCGGATTCAGCAACATAAGGAATATCTATAGTTATATCATTTACAGTTTTATCCGCAGTTCCACCATTCGCCGGAAGTGAAGTCGGAAAATCTGTTATCTCCGATTTAGTATGAGTATGCCCTGTATCTGCCTTTCCAGCAACGCTTGTTTTCAAGGTAGCAATATCGCTTGTATTTGTTGAAATTGCCGTATTCATAGCAGCAGCATCATCTGCATGTGAACTTATCCAATCAGCAATTTCTTTAAGAGTGTCTAAATCTTCTGGAGCATTTGCAACTATTTCAGCGATTTTTGCAGTTACTTCTGCTGTTATTTGTTCTGCAATCCAAGTTTTTGCTTTTGTCCAAAAATGTTTTAGTCCGTCTAAACCTAAAAAATTCTTTCCCATAAAAATAACTTAGCAAATGCCATGTTTAATTTGAATTTTTTAGGCTTTTTACTAATTAAGCAATTCTTTCAAAACAATATTTTGATTGGTAAGGTGGCATAATAGAAAATTTATCTGGTTCCTCTTTACCGATTTGAATATCAACAGAATGTTGTGGAATGGTTAATTGAAAATTAATAGGAACGTAATCATCATTGCTACCAGAACCTGAGCCGTTATTTCCCCATTTTCTCAAACCATTTCGGTTATCATACGAAAACGGACCAGGATCATCATCGGCAGTAGGTTTTTTAAAAATGTTAAAAGGATTTAAATATATCCATCTGTGTTTTGGTGTTGTATAAGCAGGAACAGTACCACTTAATATTTGTTTAGATATATTATCGGTTGTTATACTAATTTCTTCATTTCCACCACTAATCTGCTGAAATTTTGTTCCTTTGGCAAGTATAAAAGTATCTGTGATTTGTTTCCAAGTTCCACCAAATAATTCTGATGGATTTGTATCCTCATTACTCCAATATAAACATCCTATTGGGTAAATAAAATCAAAGATGGAATATTCTGTTCCATCTTCCGCTTTAAATTTAAATTTTTTAATTGCTTCTAATCTATTATTTTTATCTATCATAGATAAAAATAATAGATCCTAAATATATAATTTGTCAAGTAATTTAAGCAATTCTTTTCCAACAGTAAGCAGTAATATAAGGCTGAATATAATCTTTGTTTGGAAAATTGTTATTATCATCTTTCAAATCTATATTAAAAGTGTGGGTATGTGTGGCATCTATATTTAATTGAATTCTCCTATGATAATGTCCAGCATCATCGCCATGTTTGCCTTCACCACCAAGAACTGTATAACTTATAATACCAGTTGTTTTTCCAGGATTTTGTATCTCTGTTATAAAAGAACCTTTTAAATCAGCCTCATCACTATTGATTTCTATATTATGAATATGTGAAGGGATTTTATCGGCTTCTATTTTAAAAGAACCACCCATTTCATTAATTGTTTTAAACTTATCTCCCATAGCTAGAATAAACCTATCTTTTATTTGATCCCAATCTCCGAAACCAAATAATTCTTTTGGAGATGTACTATCGCTACTCCAATAATAAACCCCAACTGGATAAATTATTTCCAATAAACTGTGAACCGTTCCATCGTTTGAAATAAACGTAAATCTTTTAGCATAATTTGCTATATCATTTCTATCTATCATAGATAGAAATGATACACTACTAAATTAATTTTTGTCAAGGTTTATTATATTCTGATTTGAAGAGCCTCTAAGTTCTAAGGTTGTATCTCTTAATTCTTCTATGTATTTTCCATCTATTATTTTATTTACAAGTTTTAATATTTTCTTTTGCTGCTTGTCTTTTTTTATATCTTTAAAACTATAACCAGTCCAAAGAAGTATTTTTATATCTTTAAACTGTTTTCTTATTTTTGAAAGTATATAAATTGTATTATCTATATTTTGAGGTGCTAATGGTTCTCCACCTAATATTGAAAGGTTTCTTTTTACTCCATTTTCCGTTAGTGAATCTATTACATTTTCAATTAATTTTTCTCTATCTATTTCTATTCCACCATTAAAATCCCAAGTTTCTGGATTATGGCATCCTTTACAGTGATGTGGACAACCTTGAAAATATAAAGCAACTGCTATTCCATCATCACCATCTACTATATCGTTTTTTACTAATCCTGCATATCTCATAATCAATAATCATCTGTAATAATATAATGTTTAAAATACTCAAACAAATGACCATACTCATGTAAAACAATAAACTGTTTTACATTTTTTCTCATTTGTTCGGAATTTAAATTAAACTTAATTCCATTAGCGTATTCATGTTCTTCTCTATCTAATCCAATAACAGGAACTCCTTTAGCCAATTCAACCAAACAGTTTTGGAAATACTTTCTCATACTACAACTTTCTGGTTCTTTTCCTGTTACATTTTTTACATACTCTCGTATATCTTTATGTATTTGAATGCTTTTAAGACTTTTTAAAATTTCATTATATCTTATTTTTTCAATTGCATTTCTTTTAACATTTCCTCCACTATACCATCTTTTTAAGAAAAATTCTTTAATTCTGTAAAGTGGTTCAAGAGCTTGTTTTGCCATTTCTCTTTGACCTTTTTCTTGTTGTTCTTTTGTTCTTCCTTCGATTAAGCAAATAATATCATACTCGTTTAAAAACATCTCCGAATTTTCTTTTAAAAAATTTTCTTTTGTTTTTACCGCTGGAACCCAAATATCTCCTGCTAAATCTATACTCATATTACTCCAATAAATAAAAGTATGGTTTTTACCATACTTTTATTTTAATTTATTTTTCCCAATTTGTCAATTTGTTTACATGAGTAAATCTATCTTTTGCTTCTTGTTGTTTTCCTTTATTAAAATGACTTACTTTTGTAGAAAGATATCCTGTAATTCTAGCATAATCAGATATATATTCATGTGAAGCTCCACAAGAAGGGCAAGGAGCATCATATTCTATATATCCAGAATATCCACATTTTTCACAATCACTAAACTTAACATTCAAAGCAAAATAAGGAATATCTTTTTCCATTGCATAATCTACAATCTGTTCAAGAGCGGTAAGATTATTTTGAGCATTATCACCTATTTCTACATAAGTGATACATCCTGCATTTGAATAACCAGTCAATTGACTTTCTATATCAATTTTTTCAAAAGGACTTATTTCCTTCCAAACAGGAACGTGCATTGAATTTGTAAAATATCCTCTTGGTTTTAGTTCTCCGTTTTCATCTTTATAAGCCGTAACATTTTCTATCAAACCATATTTCTTTAAAAACTTTTGATAAGAAGTATTACAAAGATTTTCAGCTGGCGTATAATATACGCCAAAATTAAGTTTATAATGCTCTTTATACTCATTACATTTGTCTTTAAACAATTGCTCAATTTTTTTAGCAAGCTCCATACCTTTTTCTTCTGTATGATCACAGCCAACCAAAATTTGCAAAGTTTCTGCTAAACCTATTTGCCCAATTGCCAAAGTTCCATGTTTTAAAGCACCTCTAATACCTTCTTTTTCAAATTCATCACCATAAGAGTAGAAAGTATTGTTTTCATACATAAACCTTGCCGAAGCAGGATTTTGTGCACAAATCCAATTGAACCTTTCTATCAATTCATCCTTACAATCAGAAATAGCATCTTTAAGAATATCCATAAAATAATCAACAATATATTCTGGATTATCCTTTGCTTTTTTCTTTGCTTCCATTGCAAGAGTTGGAAGAATGATTGTTGCTGGTGCAATATTTCCTCTTCCATCTTTCATGTGTTTATGCTCTTCATCAGGAGCATTTATATCCCAACCACTATAAGTTCTGCAGCCCATTGTGGATGGATATGTTCTAGGATCTTTTTTATTATATCCTTGATCTTGACTCCAATCACAATTGCAATAATTAGGATACATTCTTTTAGCAGAACTTCTAATTGCCATCTTATAAAGATCGTAGTTTTTAGAACCTTTATCATTTACTCCTTTCATTTTCTGGAAAATCTGACAAGGGAATATAGAAGTCTGTCCATTTCCAACACCTTTAATAGTTGCTCCAAGAATTGCTCTTACTACTATTCTTCCTTCTTCTTCTGTGCAGGTTCCATAGTTAATAGAACTAAATGGCAATTGATTACCAGAACGTGACTGAAGGGAATTCAAATTGTGAAGCATACCCTCAGCAGCCTGTTTAACTTCCTGGATTGTATCAAATACAGCTGCTTGTCTATATTTCTTATTAAGCTTTTTATTATCAAAATAAAAATCTTCTTTTTCTAATTTAAGTTTCTTAAAGAATTTTTCTTTATGTTCATCAATCCAATCTTCAAGTTCGTTTCTCCAAACTCCACCTTCATCTTTATAATCATTAAACATCATATCTGGTAGATTCAATCTATAAAAATCTCTGGTATCTTTTAAATAAGCAACAATATAATGTTTCATAAATGATTTTCTAACATATGGAACCAAAGACCAATCTAAGTGAGTTGCTGATACTCCACCAAACTGTTGAAGTGATTGTAACTGAAATAATACTGCTACCAATTGAAATGCTGTATTTGCAGATCCTGCTGGTCTAATAAATACCTGTCTTGTTTTAAAACCATTTGCTAAAAGCTCATCAATTGGGACTGAAAGGCAATTATGTGAAACATAATTGTTTACTATAAACCAATGACTTTCTGTTTCCAAATCATAAACAACTTTTTTATCAGAAATTGTTTTTATTTTTATAATTTTAGAATTGTCAAAATTTTTAGAGCATCCTTTATAAGAATATTTTTCAGCAAATTTAATAGTATTTACCTTTTCAGCAAAATCTATTTTTTCATTGTTTCTATTAATAACTATACTATAGCAGTTAAAATTTCTAGTTCCAGAAACCTTTCCAATTCTATAAACAGAACCTTTTTTATTCTGCAATCTTTTAGAAGGAGTATATCCCAATGATTGCAAAATTATACAAAATTGCTCCGAATATTTTTCTCCACAAGTTGTGTAAATTATATTTTCAGAAAAGCTTCCATCAGTATCCATAGCTGCTGACAAATAAGCATATTTTATGTTTTCATTTCCATTCATTACAAAATCTGGAATACTTATGTCTGCTGACCCATATTTTTTAGCTCCTGCAAAATCTTTAAAAATCTTAACAGCAAGTCTTGATCCATCTGTAACTCTAATACAAGGAGAAGTCCAATCTGATTTTGGATAACTTTTATTTAAAGAATAACCAAATACATCTTTATAACATTTTATAAAATCATCTACTATTCTTTCATTTGTATTTGTAAATGTTAATTGATATAAGGATTCTTCTTCGTTTACATAAACACCACCATCTGCATATATATATGCATATAATTTAGCCAAATTTTCTGAATAAGGTATAAACAACGGGTAAGTTTTTTTACTTCCACTTGCTTTTATTCTAAGAGTGCTTAATACTTCCCAATCTAAAGCAAAATCATTCATTATTACTTTTAAATCTTCAACTGTCATATTTTGACCAGAAACACAATTAGCATTTGAAAGTTTCTTTTCTTTAGCATAATTTGTATAATAAACATCGTATTTATATGACAAATATTTATAAAGTCTTTCTCCATTAACTATTCTTAAATCTATTCCTTTTAAATCTAATAAATTTAAAAAACTTTCTTTATAGTCGTCTGAAGAAAGTTGAAAATTTGATTGCAATAAACTATCACCTTCAACAATATCTTTTGCTTTTAAAATTAATTCTTTACCATCTCTTAATACTGGAAGTTTATGTTCTCCTGTTACTATTAATGGTAACCCTTTTAATGTTTTTAATTCAAAAACACTTTCATCTTCGTCTGTTTCTCTTACCCAAATTTTTTTAAGAAGAGTATATCCGTCTCTTGAAAGTATTTGTATATTTAAATTTTCAACGTTTATTTCTCCTTCTGTTATACCTACAATTTTTCCGAGATCTTTTAGTTTTAATGTTTTAGGTGTTCCATCAATGACAACTTTAATCCAAGAATTTTGTTCGACGCAATTATGTTCTCCGATCAAATAAGAGTCGAGATCATGTATATATACTCTATTGTTAATATGGTTCTTTGCAAACTTTGGCGATATATAATAATCCAAAGCCATTTGCTTTAGTAAAGCAGAATCGGCTTCTCCTTTTCTTCCACCAAAAGAAGCCTCATCAAGATTTGCGTTTTGATTTTGAACATTTGATGCTTCTAATTTTTCTTTTATTTCTTTTACTATTTTTAATCTTTTAAATCTTTCTTTTGCTCTTTCTTCTCTATACAAAATAAATGATTTAGCAACTTCAAAGCAATTTTCTTTCATCAAACCGTCTTCTACTAAATCTTGTATTCTTTCAATTTCTACCTTTTCTTCGGAAGAAATGTTCTTCAAAACAAAATTTAAAACCTTTTCTACTTTTTCATCTGAGATTTGTTTTTCTTTATCCACAGAATTATTAGCTGCTTTAATTGCTTTTCTAATGTTTACTTCGTTAAATTCTTCTTGTTTTCCATCTCTTTTAATTACTTTCATATTTCTCCTTTATTAGTGTTAGTTTAACTTTATAATACATTTTCGATTATGTATTTGTCAATTTTTTCAAAAAATACAGCTTTTTCTCTTTTACTAGGATGTTTCCCAGTTTTTCCACCATCTTGATAATTTAGAATAGCTTGATTTATATCTCTATATTTTTTTATATAAGTTTTTTCTAAAAAACATGCATCATCTTCATTTTCTATTCCATAACAAATAATTTCTTTATAAATAAGTTTTTTCCATATAATTTTAAGTTTTCTCTTGAAATATTTTAAAAAACTTCCAGAACCATAATAATCATCATCTATTGTTTTATATTTATGATACCCTATGTAAATTACATCATTATTCTTTTTATTAATTAATTTATAAATATAATATTTCATTATAAATTAATTTTATATTATATATAGCGTTTTGTCAATAAAAAAAGCCAGAAGTTTTTTCTGGCTTTACTTTTTATTTAGTTTCATGCTCAAACGTTTTATCGTTTGTTTTTAATTTGTCCATATCTTCTTGTGAAGGTGGGTAAAGTTTATTAGTCCAGTTAATTGCTGAGTTCATAGCTTTGTGCATACATTCTTTTTTAATTGCAGCATATTTTGCTAATTCAGGTTCTTTATCTTTCATTATTTTATTAGCAATTTCAGAATCTTTATTTTTTGATAAAACACTCTTTGCTTTCCAATATTTATCATCTGTAACTTTATTTGGTGCAGTAATTTTGTCAAACCCTGAGAAATTCCAAATGCCACCTTTGTGTCCACCATTCTTCTCTTTCATTTCATCAATTACAACTTTAATCTTAAACTTATTAACACCTTTGTCAAGCAAAAATTTTTCAACATCTTCAATTACATGCTTGTTTACTTCTGAGAAATCTACAACTCCTTTATAAAATGGTGATTTTGAAATCTGGAAGAAGTCTGTCCAATATCTCATTCCAAATGGTTGTCTTTGACCATTCTCTGAGAAGAATGAATTTGAATATCTAGAATATTGTGTTTTCCAAGAAGTTCCATCAAAAATTGCAAAATTTTTCTGAATTTGAATTTTTCCTTTTTTTGATTTAATTTGATCTCTTATAGCTTTAGATTCTGGATCTCTTTTTCCTTTTATTTCTTCAAGTTTATCCTTATCAGCTTTTGTTTGATATCCTGTTTTCATATCAGCAATATCTTTTTTATTTTTTTCTCTTAGTTGTTCTAAAGTTGCTGGTTTTTTTGTTGGATCTCCTCTTCTATCATATCTTTTGTTAAGTTCTCCTGGAATTTCTGATAATAATTGTTTTGCTTTTTCTATTTCACCATTTTTTAAAGCTTCCACGTATTCAAGTCTTTTACCGTTATAATTAGCAGCTTTTAAAGTTGTTGTATAAAGAGATACCAAACTTGGTTTTGCATTCTTTATAATCCAAGCAGCAGCGTTCCTATCTTTTTTACAAAGTCCATCATATACACATGAAATAATAGTTGCAAGATTTTTATGTCTATCTTTGCCTGTAAATTTTTTAACCATAAAGATAGAATTTTTCAAATCCTCTTCTGTATAGTTAGCAGAGTCAACTGCTGAAATTGCTTTTAGGTCTTCTTGACTCCACATTCCGTTTGCATATTTGTTAGCAAAAAATTCTGCTTCTGATGGAGAACCAGTATCAATCTCTCCGGTTTTACCACCTGATAATGCACCACCTTCATTTGAGTGATGATCACTTACAAATTGTGGATTTACAAGTGGGAAAGAAAAACTTTCAATATTTTCAAGAGTTGGAACTGGAAATTTGAAATTTTTATTTTTATTAGAATATTCTTTCAAACTTTCGTATGCCCTTAATGCTTCCAATAATTTTTCTAAATTTCCATTTGTAAATTTATTACTTTTTATATTATAAAAAGAAAGCATCTTTTTATTAAATTCTTCCTGAGAAATATCTTTATATTTTCTTTTATTGTTTACAAATAAAGATATAAGTTTTTTTGAATCTCCTTTAAATTCAAAAAGTGAATTCCAAATTTTAAAAGGTTTTACTTTTGGAAGCTTGGCAAAATCTGTTACTCCAACATACTGACCCTTTTTACTTTCTGTAAATCTATTTTTAAAATTTTTATCCTTTTCTTCATCACCATATTGAGCAAATTCAACGGTAATTCTTTCTTTTGGAATACCTTGCTTAATTAATTGCTGAACCATTGTAATACCAGATGTTACTCCATCGAGGTCAACATGGCATATAACTTTTGCTGATTTGGTACCGTGTGGAAGATGTAATTCTTCATTTATAATTTTATTTCTAAATTTGGTTAAAATTCCTTCTGTAATCATTTTTATTCTCCTTTATTAACTTTTTTAAATTTATATTACCTTACCGAACGGACATAAACGTTCTCCGAAAGGACAGAAAAGTCTGTTCTAAGTAATACTATTATAATATAGCTAGATAAAAATAAAATTTACAAAAATTTTATTATAGTTTAAGTTAAATTAAAATAGTTCTTCGAGGTAAGAAATGACCAATATAAAAAAGTTTTTTTCGGAATTCGAGGATGTTGTTTATTCATCTATAAATAAACAAGAAGGTGACAAAATTATAAATGGTTATCAAAAAATATTTAACATCGTCAATTTTGATAACTATAAACTAAGTCTTCAGAAAGATTTAAAAATTGCAATTAAACACAAAGCCTTCGCCAACAAAGTTTATTTATGGTTCAATAACGGTTCTTATTTTATAAACGATAGAGAAGTAGAACTTCGCTCAATTAATGATATACTTCCAACATTTTTTATAATTGAACTTGACAAAAAAGAAGAAGAGATGCAAACTGCTTAAAAACAATAAATAAAGGAGAAAAGATGGAAAAAATTTACTCAACACCTGTAAGAAATTACATACAGAGAAATGGTTTTGTTATGGTATCCAATTTACTTTTAGACTTTCAACAAGAATTAGGAATTACAGAAAGCGAACTTTCATTTATTATCAAGATAATGAAAAATAAAAATGGTTATGCTATTCATGATAAAGATTTAGATCCAACTGTATGCACCAAAACACTTTCAAGAAAAAGAAACTCCTTAAAAGAAAAAGGATTATTAAAATTTTCAACTATTAAAAGTCAGGATCCAATTACAGGAACATTTAAGACAGATGGAATTAGTTATGATTTATCTCCACTAGAAGAAAAATTACAGATTATTTCAGACAAAATTGAATCAGAAAGAGAAGAAAAAATTAAACAGCATTTAGTAAAAGAAAATAAAGTAGTAGAAACAACAGAAGATAGTCCATTAGAAACATTTAAAAAAGATTATTTAGATTATTATGGTATAGAATATATACTTAATGAATATGAAATTAAAAAGTATAATTCACTATCAGAAGAAGAAAAGAATATGATTTCTTATATATTCAATTATTGTTCAGATAACGATTTATTTGGAAAGATTGTTCCAAGATTATCATTATTCTTTAAGGCAAAATTTAGATTTGATGAATTGAGAAGATATTGTAGAGAAAATGGATTTACAGAAGAAAAAAGAGAGCTAATAGATAATTCAGATATTATTCAGAAAACTTATAGAAAATATTATCCAAATGAAGAGAATTTTGCTTTCTTTAAAGCAGTAGAAAGATTGATTAATAGAAATATAACAAAAAATGGTAATTTACCAGAAGGAATATTTAAATTATTTGATAAAGCATATAATGATACATTAAATAGGAGTTAAGATATGTTAAAAACAGATAAATTAGAAAAATTTAATTGGGACAAAAAAAGAAGTATAAATATAATAATTAACAAAGAGTATAAAACAGTTAAAGTTGGAGATTATTTTTTTCCTTGTGTGGAAGATTTAAATTTATTTATTAATAAACTTTCTGATATTTCAGAAGAATTATCTGAGGATAAAGAAGAATATGAAGTTTAAGGATATTTTTGATAGAGAAGTTATAGTAGAAGAGCATGTTAGAAAAGGTTTAAAAATTTTCTACGAAATAGATATGAATTTAATTAAACCAAAACAGGAAGAAACTACACCTGAAAATCCAGTAATGCAGCAACAACCAATAACACCAGTTCAGCCAGAACAACCAGTTAGTACACCTGCTCCAGAAATGCAAGTAAATACAGAACCAGTTCAACAACAGCAACAGCCTGAACAAATACCACAACAAACAAATGGTCCTGATTTAAGTGGATTGCTTGCTTCTGTTCAAACAGAAGAAGATAATGCTGCGGAAAATTCCGAAGAAAAAATTATGCGTCATTTCAAAGGAGAATATGTCTGCAAATCAGAACAGGCAGATAATATTCAAACTTTTGAAGATTTGATTACTATTCTTGGTGATATAAAAAAAGATGGTGTAAATGTTCTTGATGATTTTAGTAAAGAAATTATAATTCTCTGTGCTAATCAAAGATATGATGAAATAAAAACACAGCTTGATAAAAAATCAAAGATTTTTGTAGAGATTTATTTTGGATATAAAAAAGATGATTCTGTAGGAGTAAGATTTAAGAAGGCAGAAAATTCTGATAGTTTGAGTTCATCTATATTGATAGATAATCAAATTGTAACGCTTACTAAATTTAATATTGATAGAGTTAATCAGAAGATTGTTGAATATAGAAATTATGAAGCAAATAAATCTTGACAAAAAAATAATAAACGTATAAAATAAGATTATAAATGCGAAAGCATTATAAATAAAATCCTTTATTCTTATCCTAACCCTAGCTTTTTCCATCGCTAGGGTTTTCTTTTTTCTTGACAAAAAAAATATTAATTTTATATTATTATAAAAAGAGGCTATAATGGATTTTGAAGATGAATACGAAGAAGATGGAATTGATTTTAATGAACAAACAGAAATAAACGAATATGAAGAAGATGAAATAGAAGAGCCAAAATCAACATCCATTCTTGATACTTTAAAAAATGGTAAAAAAGGTATGTATTTTGATGAAGAACTTGTAAAAGGACTTATCGTAGATAAATATCAGCCATACCTTGATTACGAAATTAACGAAAAAGGAAAAAGAGTTTGCACTAATAGAGATAGAGCTTCAAAAGATGTAGAAAAAGAAATAATGGCAAATCTTTATTTGATTGCAAATGCTATTATTAATAAATATAGATATTGGAGATTTGAACCGTTAGAAGATTTGCAGGCTGAAGCTTTAAAAGCAATGTGGTATTATTTACCAAATTTTACACCTGGAAAAGGAAGTGCTTTTGATTTATTTAGTATTATTTGCAAAAGGCATTTACTTAATTTCACTCTTAAAAATTATAAACACAGAATTGCAGGAGATATAGAAGCTTGCTATGATATATCCTCTCAGCCTATTACTAATTATCCACTTTTATTTGATACACTTGAAAAAACTTTTTTAAAAATAATAGACAGACATTATATTGGAAAAAAGAGAAAACGATATATAGAACTTACATCTATCCTTATGGAATACATTGTTAAGAATGGAAAAATTGTAGGAAAAAATGATTTACTATCTGCTTTTAAGGAATATGGATATAAGAGTGCAGAATATAAAAAGTTTATAGAAGAAATAATGAAATATAAAGAAGAGTTTTATGATTCGGTAAGATAGAAAAAGGCAGGTTAAATACCTGCCTTTATTTTTAATAATTAAAATATGTTTCTACTGATTTAAGTGCATCATATTGATGTTTTCCAATATATTTTCCTTGTTGCTCTCTTTCTTGTTTTTCTCTGTTCATTTTTGCTTTATTTATACTTTCCTCATTTCTGTTTCTAATAATTTCAGAATATGTTTCAGCTTTGTAATCAATATTTTTTACTTTTTTATTTAGAGAGCCTTCAGTATTTTTAAAGCCCCTTGCTTTTTTTGCAATTATCTTACTTATTTCTCTTATAAAATTAGTTTTAGAAATTTCAGTTTCTAAGAAATTAGCAACTTTATTAGCAATACTATTACCTCCAGTTGAAGATACTTTCCCAGTTACCAAATTTAAATTAAAACTTTTAAGACCTTGTTTTAACCAATTATTAAAATCAACATCTTGTTCTGGTTTTATTTTTATTTCTTCTTTTAATTTATTTATTAAAACTTTTTTATCTTCACCAACTGCTTTTTTACCGTTTTTAAAAAGACCAACTTCTAGAACAAGCTCTCCTTTTTCAATTTTGTTTGTAAAATCATAAACATTTTTGTTTGCATCTGCATTTTTTAATTTGCAAAAATCTTTAATTTTTTCTGGCAATTGTATTGCTTTTATAAAATCACTTCTATTACCAGCAGTAAAATGAGAGTCCCCACTTTCATATTTATTTTTTGATTTATTATAAATATATCTATTATGCATTTCAGAACTTATTTTATCACAATCTATATTAAAAACTTTTTTTGCTATTTCCTGTGGTGCTCCATCATAAAGATTAATTTTATTACATTCCTTAAAAGTACGACCATTAAAATATATAATATTTATTAATTGTTTGTTATTATCATATATGCCAAACGATTTTGAATCAAAATATTTTTTATATTTATCAAAAGAACCATCAAGAGAATTATCAAGGTTAAAAAGTTTTTTTATATCATTTATAGATGCTAATTTTTTAAATTTTCTTACATAAAAAATATCACTTGTATAATTAAAAATGACTCTATTATTATAATCTGAAACAGAACATTTTATAAAATCGCCTTCTGAAAGTTTATTTAAAAGTTCTTTATATTCTTTTAAATAATCCACTATGTCTCCACCATGTTTAAAAGCATTAGACTTATATTCTTTAGACATATCTATTTTTCTAGTTTCAAGTTTAGCCGAACGACCATCTTTTTCATAAGAAATTGGAATTACATTTCTAGGTTCAAAAATAATACATACATCACCATCGTGATTACCATGAAAAATAATTCCAGCTACTTTAGAATGTTCTTTAGAGAAACTATGTATAAAATCTTTATAATTATAAAAGTTAGATTTAAATCTTTTGTTTTGTTCAGCAATCATCTCATCGTAAGATTTATTAGTTCCCCAAACTTTATTATATACTTCTGGTAAAAATATAAAGAAATTCTTAATTCCTTTTACATGCATTTTATATAAATATTTACCATACAATTTGTTATTACTAGACTTTGTAAAAACTGTATATAAACCAGGACCATACAAATTTCCAGCACCAATACCGCTTTTCTATTCATTTTTTTCTAAAATTTCTTTAAATTTGTCAGGTGGTGTTTGACTTCTATGATAAACTGTTGCTATATTTCCATAAATTTCTTCGTTGATAATTATATTATTAACTTTATTTTAAGTTAAATTATATGATAGATGTGGACGAATATTATAAAAAAATAGAAAGAGCGATGGTAGGTGAATTTAAATCTACTGGTCAAATTGAAAATGCCTTCTGGCAAGGAGTTGGTAAATATATGGCTGCAGGAGATACTAAAAGAGGACAGATGTTTTCTAATATGCTTTCTAATGTAGAACGAATGATGACTGGCCAAAAGAAACATGGGTTCGAACAGAATAAAAAGACCGCTAGTGATAAGTTAATTGAAAAGGGGAAAGAAATAAATAATGGATGAAATAAAGCCATATATATACTTAGTAAAAAATAAGATAACAAAGCAATTTTATATAGGAAGCCAATGTTCTGGAAAAATATTAGGAAAAAATTATTTTACAAGTTCTCGAAATAAAGAATTCAAAAATGATTTTAAAGAAAACACTAAAAATTATGATATTTGGAAAATCATAGAAATAGAAGATCCATCGGAATGTTTGATAATAGAGAATCAGTTAATAAAAGACAATTTTGATAATCCTTTAATTATTAATAGAAGTTATTTTTTAAATAATTGTATTTTTAGTGGATTAAAATATAAGACAAAAGAACAAAGAGAACAAAGAAACAAAGAAATAAAACAATATAAAAAGCAATACAGTGAAGAACATAAAGAAGAAGCAAGACAATATAGAGAAAAACACAAAGAAGAAATTGCTAAATATATGAAAGAATATTCAAAAAAAGAAAATATAGTAAATTATCAAAAACAATACAGAGAATCACACAAAGAAGAGAGAAAACAGTATGATAAAAAAAGAAGAGAAAGCGCTTCATATAAGCAAAAAAACAAAGAATATCAAAATAAATATATAAATAATAATAAAGAAAAAATTTTAAAAGCAAAGAGCTTATATAGGCAAAAAAATAAAGAACTTATTAAACAAAAAAATAAAGAATATTATGACAAAAAATCAAAAGAATTATATAAAAGAAGAAAGTATGCAAAATTGATTTTAAGATGCCCAACCTTAAAAAAGATATATATAAATAGTAATCAATCAAAAAAAACAAAAATAATTGATTTCTTAGAAAAATTAATAAAAAAAGGAGCAAAAGATGGAACAGGAAATTGATTTAGACAAAATAGCAGAATTTATGAATTCTGAACCAGAAAAAGAAATCGATGAAGTTGATAAAAAAGAAGTAGAGAATACACTTGAATATATTGATACTCAATTAGCAAATGTTAAAGAACAAACAAAAGTAATTACTACACCAGAAGAAGTAGAAGTACAAGAACATAGTATAGAAGATTTAACACAAATTGCTCTTAAGCAAATGGCAAAAATTGATAAGAAAACAGATGAAATTTATGATTTGTTTTATACACCATTGGCATTAAGACAAGACAGAAGTGATGCATCTAAAGTAGCACTTCTTGATTCTCAAAGAATAAAAGTTGAAATGATTAATGCACTTGCAGGATTAGCATCAGCAAAGGCAAAACTAGAAATGGCTAAACAAAAACAAATAACAGGAAACACAGGAATTTATGTAAATACACAGTCTGGTTCGGAAGTTGGTATTTCACTTTCTAATTTATGGAAAAATTTACCAGAAGAATAATTGACAAAATTGACTTTATAAATTATAAAATATTTTTAAGGAGAAAAATAAATGAAAAAATTTATATTAACACTAATGGCTTTTGCATTTACAATTTGTGTTTTATGTGCAGAAGAAAAAGTTCTTTTTGATGCTTCGGCAAAATCAGAACTTGATGGATATGATTATATTTCAAATTTTGAAATTACATCAGACTCAGGATATTTTAAAAAAGATTCGTTTGAAATTTTAGCACCTAATGAAAAAGGTATTAGATTTTTAGCACGTGGTGTTCCAAAAGATTATTCTACTTCTTACAAAATAAAAGTTGCTTATCCTTCATTTTTAAATGAAAAAGATGATGGTATTGGAACTGGATTTATTTATAATGTAAAATATATTAAATCTATTAAAATAGAAGCCACAACTAATAGACCTTATGATGAAATTATTCTAATGTATAGAACTTCACCAACTGGATTAGTAAAAGAAGTTTTAATGCCACAGGATTTTAATACAATTCATTCAATGGAAAGTTTTGAACTTATTTTTAATAATCCAAATTATATAGAGGATCCTGTAAAAAGAGAATTAAAAACATTACCTGTTCTAGGCTCAGAGGCCGATGGTTTATATCTAGAAGGGTTTAAAATTAAAACTAATGCACCAAGTGGTTTTAATGAATATTCACCATATTCAGTTTTCTATATTAAAAAAGTAACTGTTGTATATGATAAAATGTTTACAGATGAGCAAATTGAAAATGGTAAAATTCTTAAAGAGGAATTTGGTATTGAACCAAATACAGAAGCTACTATAAAAGCAAAAACATATATTAGTGAAAAAAATCGATTAAAAAGTATAGAAGAAGAATTAAAAGATCATCCAGAAATTAAATAAATTTAAAAGCCAGCTAAAATGCTGGCTTTTTTATTAACTAATCGTTCCCATATCTTTTAACTTAGTATATATTTCATCAACCTTTTTTTCTATTTCATCAATTCTAGAATCAGAACTACCTGGGATAAACAATTCACCTTCAATTGCAAGAACTCTATTATCTAAATTTGTTATATTTTCTGTATTATCAGTGGTGATAGTATCTATTTTTTTTGTAATTTCATTATACTTATCATTTATATCTTCTTGCAAAGTTGAATTAACATTATTAATCGTTGTATTTACTACCCTTATAGAAGAATTAATGCTTTCAATTTTGCTTTCGTAATCACTTAAAGATGGAATCTTATTTTGATTAATTATAATATTATTATTACTATCAATAGTAATTCCATCTCCAAAAACAGTTGTAAGAACATTTTGAATATCTGATATTTTTTCAGATAAATTGCTGTTATTATTATTTATAGTATTACTTAATTCTTCTGTTTTTTCGTTAAAAGAATTAGCAGTAGTATAATTTGATAAATCAATGAATAAAGTATTATTTTCATATTTTAAAGGAGGATTTACAGAAAATGCTTCTGCTTTTTCTGTTTTAAGTGCCTCTATGCTTTTTCTAGCTTCAGAGTCTTTAAAAGAAAAATCTACTGAATTTACATTTAATGTTTTTAAATTTGCCATTTTATTCTTACCTTCTTTTTTAACTTTAAGATAAATATATGAGTTTTTTTTCAAATTTGTTAGATAAAATAAGAATGGTAAATCAAACATCAAAAACACAAACTGTGGCTAGAAGTTATATTTTTGGCGTAATATTGTCTGGAACATATACAAACTGGAAAAGAGACCCACATCCTACAATTTTATGTTTAGGAGTTTATACAAAACAAAATGGTTTTAGATACGTGCATGGTATTCAACTGCATGCTATAGGTTCATATCAAAACTATTTGATATCATTGTTACTAAATATGAAAAAAAATGGAGTAATAACAAACCCATATACGTTTTTTAATTATTTAAAAGCAAATAATCCAGCAATAATAGAATTAGGTTATAGAACATATAGATTAGATCAAACTAATTTTAGAGTTGTTAATCCTGGTTTAACAAATGTTCAAGGATTTTTTAAATCTGATGATGAAAGAGATGGTTTTTTAAATGTTTTAAATCCACAACAAAGAATAAAAACTCCAATAGATATAAATACATTAAAAGAAAATATTACCAGAGTAATTAATACTATAAAAATTTGGTAATATATTCTTGACAAATAATTTCTTGCTTTTTAAAATCTAATAAAAAGGAGTTAGATTAATGAGTTTTAAAAAAATATTTAGATGTGATTTAGGAAAAGAAAATTATTCTCAGTTAAACAATAAGATTAATCCAAATAACACTTGTAATTCAACAAGTATGGTTATGGCATTGGATTATATGGGATATAAGTTTCCAGATAATATTTTTCCAGAGTATGAGCAGCCAGAAGATAAATTGACAATGCTTTGTTATACAGATGAAGAAGTAAAAGAATTTTATAAAAAATTGTCATCTCCAATGTATAATCAGTGGATAGCAGAAATGGATAAAATAAAAAATGAATCACCGGATTTACCTTTAAAAGATTATAGATTTATTGATAGTTATCCTCCAAACGAAGTTCATGCAGTTTTGAGTTTTGCTACAAACAAATTTGTTGGAAAAGAAGATGCAACTTACTTCAAAGAAAAATCATCTGTGCAAGAAATTGTAAAAGAACTTACAGAAAATAAACCAGTAGTTGTTTCTGTTAAATTTGGAGATTTAAATCATGTATTAACATTAACAGGTGTTGAAATAGAAACAGAAAATGAGGGAGAAAGTTGGACACCTACAAGGTTTTTTGCAGATGATACTTTTGGTAAGTTTAATATTAAAACCAAAGAGTATGATAAAACTGTAAGCGGAAACAATTCAGAATTTGCAGTTGATGAATTAGTTCCTTGTTTAAAAGCTATTAATTCAATGAATAAATATGCTCATTATTTTAATTTCCCAACAGCGGTAGTATAAAATATAAGGTGCCAATTGGCACCTTTTCTTGTTTATAATTCACTAAAAACTATATCTTTCTAAAAATTCTTTTGTCATAGGTAATTCTATAAAATCTGTGTTTTTTCCTGTTTGCGTTTTTACAACGATTTTATTATCAAAGATATCTAAATCAACAACATTTTCTTTTATTTTTTCAACAAGAGAAATAATTAACATTAAAAGTCTTTCTTTTTCTTCGGTCATATTTTCCCCCACTTTTTAATCAAGCTATTACATTTTTCTATTACAGAACAAAACTCATCTTTAAAGTGATAAGGAGGGTGTCCTGCTTTTGAAATCATTTCAATATCTAATAAATCTGGGCAGAATAACAGCATAAACAAAGCACGCATTTCGTACATCTTATGAGGTTTTATCATAAGATATAAATCATCAGTAAATGGTTGTAATTGATACCACTCAAAATTACATTTATTTATTACGTTTGTAATAAACTGTTTATCATTTAAAAGCCACCAATATTGAGTGCTTTCTGTATATGTTCCGCACATAGAAACAGTGCCTTCTGGTGGTTCTTCAAAACGTGTCATTTTTTTGCCAAGTTTATTTATAATCTTTTCAGCAATATCGATTTCAATCTTCCCCTTTTCTATATTTTGTTTACCATCTTGCTTTATAGCCCTAAGTCTGTATTTTTTCAAATCTTTATCTCTCCAAAAATAAGTAAGAATTCTTGTATCACATCCACCTGTCAAAGTAGGAGTAAAAGCATTTCTTTTACAGTAATCAGACACTAGATCAGAATACTTTTCTTTCCATTCTTGAATTAGATATTTTGCATCTTGTATATCTACAGAGTAAAGTCGTGAATAATCATTTGGCTTTACAGATAATTCTCCATTATCTGTAAGAACAATCTCTGACCAATTTGTAATCACTTTGTAAGGAAGTTCAGGTTCTGCTGCATTCAGCATCTTTGTAAATTTATCATCAATTCCCCACATACTGTGTTTGATGTTCAGTACAGGATAAAATATTTTCTTTCCGTTTATTTTTAATTTATGGTCTGTAGATAAAATAAAACCGTCTTCATTTTTAATAAAATAAAATTGAGGGCAAACAAGATGTGTATTCTTTATTGTTATTGCCCTACCACTTTTATATATATCAATATCGAAAATATCTTTGTTGTCATTATGTATAAGAAAATCAGATGAGTTTATTGTAATCATTTCCGTTCTCCATATCTATAAAGTGATTATCACTTTTATTCAAAGTTGTTTTTTCGCAATATATACAGGATAGAATTGCGGTCATAGGCACCTCTTTATATCCACATCAAAGCAGCACTTACATTTTGTTTTTGTGCAAATAATCGGTTCGTCTTTTAATTTAAATCTATCCAGGCTCCAACCGTCAGAACAATCCGCAACATGTGAATCTATAATATTTAAGAAGTTGTTCGTGTTGGTACATTTAAAACCTTTCAAAAGAAGCCCCTGTGTCTTTTCATTACATTCTTTTATATCGTAATCACAAACAAGTTCACTTCTTGAATTGTATTTTTTGAAAGTTCCGTCCATAAATTCTACTTGTTTTATAGGAACTTCTGCAGTAGCAAAAATACCTTTATGTTCCCATTCAGTTGCAGGAATTCTTGAGTCTCCGTCTATTTTATATAGAAGATTTTCGGAACGGCATCTTTCTATAAAGGACTTACACTCCTCTTTATTTTCATTACCAAGGCTTACTTTTTCACATCTAACAATAGCACCTGTTTGTTTTACTTCTTTTGCTTTTTTAAAGAAACTTTCCAAATCTGTCTGTTCGTGATATGAACACAATAATTCAAATTTACATCCTCTGTTTTTCAAATAGTTACTAAGATTTATATAGAATTCTACAGGAGCAGTCATATTTGATATAAAATGAAAGGTCTTTATTTTTCTCGTAGGAATGTTTTCCATTATTCTTTGTATATCAAACAAGGACGCTTCTCCGCCCACTATAGAAAAATGAACATTTTCAAATTTCGACTGTTCTATTAAACTATTTATTTTTCTAGCAGTGAATTCGTTTTTTTGTTGCTCTATAAAAAGTAGTTCTCTATCAAAATCAACTCTTTTTTTATACTGAATACAATAAGGGCAAGACAGATTGCACATATAAGTAATCTGCCACCTTATTGCGAAGTCAGCGTCTACAAGCCTTTTTATCTCTTTTACGTTTTTCATTTATACTTTATCTCCTTTTTATCATAATCATTTTTTAATTATCCATAAAAGAGCGGAACTCTTCAAAATCTTCATCTGGTATCTTGTGAAAATACTTAAAATCACAAAACGGATTTCCTTTCTCATCGAGTTTTTTGAATGGAAGTATTCCTTCTCTATATAACTTTCCCTTTATGGGTGTTTGAAAATAAAAACATAAATGTCTGTTAGGTCTTTCTTCAATATATTTCTTTATTTCACTAATATTTTCTACGTAAATGTTATCATAATATTTGTTTTCGATTCTCGGCATGTGTTCCCAAGTAGAATTGTTTGGAATTGACGGAAGACTAGATAAAAACTCGCTGTTTGAAATTAACTGTCTATCTCCCATAACATTTCCTGTCATATAGTATTCTTCCACAATCTTTTTTGCGATGTCTTGTCTTTTTCCATTATGTACTATGCAGAAGTTCCTGCATCTAATTCTAAAGGTTTCTTCCCCTATCATTGTCTGCATAACAGAAGGATCAGAAATATAAACATCAGTATCAAAATACAAAAGGTCTGGGTAAAGGCTGAGTATATAAAGCCTTATAGCGTCACTTGCAATCGGTTTATGGTTTATTTTTAAAGCATTTTCAACCCACTCCTTACATTTTTCTTTTGCTTCGATAACCTCGGGAGATTTGTAGTCAAAAACTTTTATTTCGCACCCCATTCTTTCCCAACTTCTTATACAGAACTGCTGGAACTTACTTACAGGTTTTCCGTCTACAAAATAACCGTCATCAAAAGGGTTTGTCGTAAAAATAGTCATTTAGGTTATCCTTCTTCCTTATATAATAGATAGCTTTTCAATAATCCTGCACCCCGGTTCAAGATAAACTACCTTTATTCCCTGTTTTTCAAGTTCTTTTGCCTTTTCAAAATTAAACCTTAAACTTGCACAAAAATTATTAAAAGCCTTTATCCTTACACCGCCGTTCCTTTTTATCTCTCTTTGCTGATACAACATTCTATAATAGGAAAACGCCTGTTCGCTTGGAATTATAATCTCAAGTATTTTTATAGAGGGAATTGTTTCAAGTTCATATTTGAAAAACCTGTCCATATTAAACAGATAAATATTTTCTTTATCACACTTTTCTGCAAAGTCAGCAATCATTTGCCGTACAATTCCTATCTGCCGTTGAGTCTTTACGTTTGCAAAGATATCTAAATCAACATATTTAGTATTTTTCTTCTCAAGAGAAGTTTTTCCTGTGCACATTCCGCCTAAAATAACGTTCATTATATTCTCCAGATGCTTTGATGCCCACAAAGCGTGCAGTTTATTGCTTCACAAATTCTTGGCTCAACAACTTCGAAATCTTCTATTTTCATTCTGTTTGTGCAGGTGTTTGAGGTCTTTGTCCTGCCGACAACTGTATCAAAATCTATGTATATGTAGTCGTGGGAATTTGAACAAAAATAGCCCACTGTATGAATTGCTTTTTGCCAGAGGTTCTGCTCGTTGTTGCTATCCATTAAAAGCTGGTTGCGTGAAGTGTAATTCTTCTCTGTTCCGTCGGCGAAGCAGACTTTATAACGGTCGTGCTTAACTTTCTTGGAGCTTTCAACAATCAGTCCGTCTTTTCTTGCCTGCTCTTGGCTAGCACGCAAATCACCTTCGACCATATAATCAAGATTTAATTTTTTGCATTTTTCTATAAAAGCTCTGCATAGGTCTTGATTTTCCACATTGGAAACCATTTCGCAGCCGAGAATATCGAAGCAGCTTCTTAATGCCTCAACCTTTTCAAAGTATTTTTCAAAAGACTGGAATTCATAGTGGAAACTAGCGACCACGGTTGACTTTATACCTTTTGAGTGGAGCAAATCACAAAGGTTTTTGTAGTACTCTACAGGCTTTAATAAATTGGTGGTCAGATTTATTTTCTTGATTTTTCCTGCGGTAAAATTGCCGCATATCTTTTCCAAATCAAGTATGGAAACCTCTCCGCCGATAAGGTCAATTTTTACATTATGAAAATCAGTTGAATCAATCATTCTTGAAATTTCTTTTGCAACCTCACAAAGACGCTCATTCTGCTCTTTGAGCCGTTCAGGAATAATTCCAACATGCCTATTTTTTCTTATACAGTAGGAGCAGTCGGCGTTACACATCTCTGTCATCCGCCATTTAATTATAAAATCTGAGTTGTCTAGGTCAGTTATAGATATTATATCTTTCAAATTTAATACTCCTGAACAGTTCTTGTAAATGTTTTTGAGATAGAGCCTAATATTATCGGAAATTCTGTATTAGTGTCTGCATTTAGCCACGCACTCTTTTTTGCACTTATATTCACATTGCCCCAATCCGTTCTTAATTCAGAACCATCTGAATATTCATCGTGGAATACGTCTACTAAGAATGGCTCTGACGATACTTGTAATGTAATGCTATCAGAAAATTGTCCAAATCGCGACTCTGATACAGGGCTAAGATTAGAGAACGTGGCGTGATGAAAATCCGGAGTCCAATAACTGTATAAAATATGAACACTTCTGAAATAAACTTCTACAGTAGGAATACTTCCTCCCGAATCTGATAAGCTATCTCCTGATGTACTTTCCCATACATAAAAAAAACCAGTCGCAGTAATGTCTGTGTAGTCATCACTACATGACTGATACAGTGCACTAGTTTTCAATGATGTAAAATATAAAGAGCATGTTATAGTTGCTGTACAACTATATGTAACAAATTTATGTATAACATCAACTCCATTTACTTTTACTCTTTTTACATCCGTGCCATTTATTTTGACCTGGGAGATATTACCTCCGTTACATTTTAAGTCATATGTGTATGAAACTGTCGCCATTTTTCTCCCTTTCTAGTTCGTGTAGAGATTTAAGATACCGTCGGAATAAGAGCCGGTGATTACAGGCCTGCCGCCTATAGTCGCGGACGGCGCTGTAAGCCGGTTCGTCATTGTAACTTTTCCGTCTTTAAAGATATTAAAAATGGCAGGTGCGGTTGCGCTTCCATCTCCAGCGTTATCTTCACTTACGACACGGAAAATTCCGTTTGTATCTCCAGCTCCAAAAACAGTAACGCTGTCATTCGTTATTGCAAGTCCGCCAGAATCTCCTATATCTGATTCCCTGCCTTCGATATACAGGGCTTTAGTTTGGACTTCATGCATTTTATAGCCATTATAACTTTTTGAGCGATAATCTATGGATTGCTGTCCATTGCCAATTTTAAATTCGTTTGCCTTAATTATGCTAGGTAATTTGATTGTAGCATCTCCTGAACCGTTAAAACTTGCACCAGTGCCAGTATAAGTTGCAGATGAATCTTGTATGTTAATAGTTCTTGCGGTTTGTAATTGTGTAGCAGTTGCGGCATTACCTTCTAAATTACCAACAAAACCTTCAGATGAATATACTTTACCAACAATTCTAGCTACGCCATTTACTATTAAATCTTTTAAACTTGCCATTATTAATCCTGCTACATAAACTGTAGAAAAAATCTACAAATTTGAAAATTACCACTTCGACCTATATGCTTTCGATTTACTAAGTAAATTTACTAACAAGTTCTTGTACAGTCCGTGGTCGTAAATTCCCAACTGTCCATCGGTACATAGCTTATATAGCATTATTTAACTTATATTCTTTTTATATTTCCATAAAATCGTTTGCCGTAATTCTGTCATATTCGGGTGTTCCACCTTCAGCATAAACTTCACCAGTAGTAGCATTCCAGTACTTATAATAGTATAAATCGTGAGTCTGACCATCATAGCCACTAGCCCAAGCATTTTGAATAATCCAATATAATAATATAGGAATAGAAGTCGTTGTTGAAGTCATTGTTGAACTAACAGTTAATGAACCAGTGTAATCTATTATTTTTCCAATATTGCTATATGCAGTAGCAGAAGGCCACAATATAGGGTGTACAGACCATTTCCAAGAACTTTCATACATGATACAACCAATAGAACTGCACTTGGAGCTTGTAGGCGTACCATCACCTCTACTTCTGAATATAACTCGTATTTTATGAACGTCATTTAATTTTAGCTGAGAACCATTTGTCCATGTTTTTAGCTTTTTTGTATAAGTGTTGCCAGCGCATCTTTCAGTTATTGTTGGAATCGGTAGCAACTCCATTTTTGCTACACCTGATTTACAAAATGATGTCTGATTATTAGTTTGTTCTAATTCCATACAATGTAGATTCTTATGATTATCAATACTTATTGGCGTATTATATAATGCTTTAACATCCTCTGCTGAAAGTGCAGTAGCATAGATACGAAAGTCGGAAATATTAACATTTGCTCTCCAAGAAGCTCCCCACAAAGAACCTCCATTCACTGTTATTTTAGTCCAATCAGTCAATGTGCATATATATGCGTAATGATGCCATTCTCCATCTCTTGATATAAACTGACTTATTTGATTTGCAGATGCTACTAATGTACCATCGCGATAGTATTTAGATACTGTTGCTTTTGAATGCCAGTTTGAACCAGAGTTGGCATCTGCATCTAAATAATACCCAGTACTTTGTCCAGCTAAAACGACCCATCCACTAGTATCAAATTGAGATACTTTCGCCCAGAAACTTATTTTTATTGGTGTTGATGGTGATACAAAACTTCCTTGAACATTTTGAGCGTATCCAAAATAACTGCTACCTTCATATCTAGGCGTATCATTACTGTAAGTTAGTGTTCCACTTATAGTTCCATCATTACCATAACCAGAACAATCAGGCTCAATATTGTTATATCCTAATTGAGAATAAAGAGAGTCTGATTTATTTGGAATCCAAGGAGTTGCATGATCACCTTCTTCAAGTTTAATATTAGTTACATAAACCTTAGCACCTGCAACATGTCCAGAATAAATTGTTCCTAATCTAATACCTATAGATTTATTTGTTGCATTTCCATCACCATATTTAGCCATGAACCAATAACGCTGTTTAATAGTAGTTATATCAATTTCTGTTTCACCAGTATATCCACCTGATATTCCTTGACAGTTCTTAAAACTTTCCATCTTTGGAGTATTATTTGGATAACTGTGAAATAATGTATGAATTTTTGTATTTTCACTTGCGTAAGCATCAAATGAAAATGTGTATGACTTATTTGGTTGAACCGTATAACCTTTAATATAATCTGCGTAATTCGAAGGAATTGATGTGCCATTTATTAAAATTTCTGAATTAACTAATAAATTCTCTCCACCTCTACTTAATTTATAATGTAAACATAAACCTTTAGAGAGTTCTTTTATTTCTTTTTGAGAAAGGCAGTGGTCATAAATACGAACATCATTAATAGAACCGCCCAGTATGTACCACACAGTATTTGAACCTAAAGTACCAATACCTCTAGTTGAAGTATTAAATGTGCTATAATCTACATCAGATAAATTTGAAGTTCCAACTAAATTTCCATCTTTATATAATGACAACAAATTGTCAAATCTATCTATAATGACAACCATGTGATACCAGGTATTACTCTGAATTCCAGTTAATGGGATGATCTTTTTAGCGCTATGATTGTTGTGTACATATAATCCTGTCGTATTTAATCTAATACCCTCCCAATCAGTTCCAATTGTCATAATCGTATGAGAGTTATCTTGAGTTGCTGTTGCAGTGCCACTATACTTAAACCAACAAGACCAAGTTTCTTGATCATGTAGTGGTAATCCGTTTATATTTATACCAACTTTGGTATCATTGCTGTTTCTAGAAAATGTTGCACTATTATTAGTAATTTTTCCTGATGAGTATGATATATTCCATTGAGATATACTAACTTCACTTAACCCTTGATTATTCAAATTCCCATTTAATGGGAGCCATACTTGTAATGCCATATATACTCCCTATTATGCGAATGTAAAATCAAGAGATTTTGTAGTTGAGTTCCATTGTAATGAAACTCCACCACCAACTGTAAATTGCTTTGATTTAAAATTACCAGTTGCTGGTATGTAGTTCAAATCAGTTGAAGTATAAGTTCCTCTTGCAGTACCACCATCACCTTTACCATTAGCCCATATAGGATAGTATGTTGTGTTATTTGTATCATGATTTGATACTTTAAGATTTGTTGCAGTAGTAGCGGTACCTCCGTTAGCAGGAAGTGAAGTTGGTATATCAGAAGTATATGCTACAATAGACTCCGTGGCTGTGTTAGCATTTCCAGTTACATTTGGTGCTACTTTTATTTTACCATCGTCTAATCTCATAAAATCATAATTTGATCCAGATGATCTAGGAAATTTTAATCCTTCACCTACTTCAGCGTGATCATCAAACCAAATTGCATTAGCACCTTTAATATCGCTGTTTTTCATATCAAGTTGAGCAGTATCAAGAGTATGTTGATTAGCCTTCATGACAATAGGTCCAGTTAAAGTATCTCCTGACTTCTTTACATAAGTTGATGTAATAACATTTCCATTACCATCTTGTGTAGCTTTAGTTGCAGTTCCACCATTTGCAGGAAGTGAAGTCGGTATATCATTCAGTGTAGCAACTTTATCCAATCCTTCATGAACATACAAATCTCCGTCTACTTGCAATGAGGATTGAGTATCTTTTTCAGCAGTTGCAATTCCACCACCATTTGCAAAACCATAAGTTCTACCATTTGAGTAACCATTACCTGAAGTTAAATAACCCCAACCAGGAGTAGAATCAGTTACTGTAGAAGAATTAAAGCCATTGTTAGCTGTGGCTGCACTATCCGCAGTTCCTGCCGTACTTGCCTTTCCACCATAATTATCCTTTGTAAGTCCTAATACACTAGATATTTTGTTT
>OBLI01000007.1_pt1 | contig 186282 bp, 165 predicted proteins | sample 1519701 | NCBI WGS metagenome assembly OBLI01 (sample SAMEA3663005, study PRJEB22513) | pig gut metagenome | biome: pig gut; feature: pig-associated habitat; material: faeces | place: France | collected 2012
TAGACAGGTGGTAGATTTATTCACTTTATAGTATAGCAAGATAATTAATACTACTCTAATTGCTAGTAATTGGTCAGGTTCATCAGCACCATTCACATACACAATTAACGTAGGAACAGAGTATACAGATCCTACTGCATTTGAAATTGTTCAAGATCCATCTTGCAGTGATTCTCAGAATTTAGCTTTTCTTAATCTTATGGGAGGACCATGTAGTTTGAGTAATGGTAATTTAACGATTAAAGCATATGGTAAGAAACCTACGGTAAATATTCCTATAGTATTAATATCGAGAGGTAAGTTCTAATGGATGGATTACAGAAAAGTATTCTAATATGGAGAGATTGAAGAAGTACACATAAGAGAGAAATGAATACTATGACGGTAAAGTTTAATATTTCTTCTACTCCAGGTTATGGAACCTATTTAGATGATGCAGATGGTATGCCCTATGGGAAAGAAGAAGCAGCAACTTCAGCTTGGCAGGAATTCTTTGGTTATAAACCATGTCTTTTCAAAAATGGACAAGTTGTGGGATACTTAAATCCAAACGATTATACCAAGTTTGAAGATGGGACTTCTGCAGATATCACGTCTGGAAATGCTGGTGATGTGATGGTGGAGTTTCCAAGAAGAGGAATTAAGATTAGTAAATCTGGATCAACCGTCACTGTTAGTATGACAAAAGATCCTGATAATTCAGAGTTTACATACTATGCTCATACAAGCGGATCTACTAGAAAAGATTATTTCTATGTAGGAGTATATCTTTGCAGTAAAAATTATAGTGGTAATATGATGAGTTTATCAAATAAAGAAGTATATCATGGAAACGGAACTAAGCATCTTAACTATTCCTCAATGGCGTCTTATAAAGGATCCAGATACTGCATGTTTTCATTTTATCAATTTGTATTTATTCAATGTATGTATTTATTACAATATAAAGGACATTTGGATTCTCAGGCAGTTCATGGATATGGAAATTCAAATGGATGCGAGGATACAGGAATTACAAACGATAAAGGATTAATGTATGGATCTTCATCTGGAGGAAGGATAAAAATATTTGGAATAGAAGACCTATGGGGTAATGGTAGATGTTTTATTGCCGGTTATTATAAGGCTGCAAATGGGAATGTGTTTACCTACACACCACCAAGTAGATTTCTTGATTCTAGGATGAACCATGGATATTTTAGAGATGTTTCGAAAACATATATAACCGACGTAAACGCATCCAATGAACTTGGTTTTACCCCTATTTCTGCAGGAAGCGGGGGAGGCCCATCTAAATATTTTTGTGATGTTGGTAGAATTGAATCTTCAACATCTGATGGATATATGAATGTAGCAGCTATAGGGGGAACATATGATGGAACAGGTATGGGGATATTCTATTTTTCAGCTGTATATGCTGAAAATAGCTGGGATAATTATACGACATCTCGTCTTATGTATCTATAGTCCAAAAATATCCCTTTAAAACAGTAAGGTAACCTAAAATCTTAAGAAAGGAGATGAATGGTTGCCTTACTTTTTAAGGTGACTACTATGAAATTATGGCAAAAAAAGGAATTGATATTTCGGAACATCAGGAAAAAGTAGATTTTGCAAAAGTAAAAAATGAAGTGGATTTCGTGATTCTCCGAGAAGGATACCGTCAGACAATTGACAAATACTTCATGACCAATGTAAAAGGATGCAAAGCCAACAACATCGAACTCCCAGGGGTTTATCACTTCTTATACCCACTCTGTGAACATGATGTGATTGCAGAAGCAAAGAGTTGTATTAAGAATGTGGAAGCAGCAGGTCTTGACAAGTCTGTACGAATTTGGTGTGACCTGGAATATGACACGATTGACTATGCAAAGAAAAAAGGCGTTACTATTGGAAAGAGTCAGATCAACGAATGGACAAAGATGTTCTGTGATTATGTAGTATCACAGGGCTATATGACCGGCGTTTATACCAACTGCGATTACTACATTAACTATTATGAAAAATCGGTTTTACAGAAATATCCGATTTGGCTTGCGGACTATACGGGAGATCCAGACTTTGACTGTATTATGCATCAGTACTCCTCCAAAGGAGTGGTCGCTGGTATTTCTGGGGACGTAGATATGAACTATTGCTATTCGGCAGACAAAGAAGAACTGGATACCATGATCTTCAATCCGGATACGGTTATCAATATCGCAATCGCAGAAGAAGGCTATGTAGAGAAGGCATCCAACAAAGATATGGATTCCAAGACTGCAAATCCTGGCAGCGGGAATTATACCAAATACAATCGTGATATGCATGCCATTTATCCAGAGGTGATGGATTTCCCGGCACCTTGGTGTGATGCATTCGTGGATTGGTGTTTCTACAAAGCATATGGAATCTGCAATGCCAAATCTCTTCTTTGTGGAAATTTCGATGACTATACTGTAGCATCCGCAGCCCTTTTTAAAAAGAAGAATGCGTATTACGATACTCCGGAAAAAGGCGATCAGGTCTTCTTTAATTATGGATCTGGTATTGCACATACCGGACTTGTCATTGGAGTCAATCATACAACCCGGAAATTTACAACAGAGGAAGGAAATTCCTCCAATAAAGTGGCAAGAAGAACCTACAGTTTTGATGATTCGACGGTGGATGGATTTGGGCGTCCTCCATATGGAATGGTTTCTCCTTATCCGACAACGGAAGTTCCAAATTCCAGTAGCATTTCAGACAGTCTCTATGCACAGGCACAGATGCACTTAAATCGCTTCATCAACGCCAAACTGGATGTAGATGGAGATGTCGGAGAACTGACCCTGAAAGCTTACCGAAAAGCCGTGCAGTTGTCGTTGAATATGTCTTATGGTGCTGGATTGGATGTAGACGGAGAAGCAGGAGAACTAACGGAAGCAGCGTTACAGAAAGTGGTAATTCGAGAAGGAGATATCAACAACCTTGTAACCACACTGGAAATTGGTCTGTTGATGCATGGCATTGACCCAAAAGGTGTGGAATACTTGGGTATCTTCGGAAGCGGATTATCCAATGCCCTCGGCATTTATCAAGAGCGAGAAGGTCTTGATGTAGACTACGAAGCAGGATATGCGACCTTTATGTCCTTAATGGGATATTAAAAAGAGAACCGTATAGGAAAATTCCTATACGGTTCTTCTCTTAGTCATCCAGATCCTTTAAGAGATCCGATGCATTCTCTGCCATATAATGGCTCAGACCTTTGTACATCTGGTTTTCCTTTTCTTCGGGAAATCCACGATACTTCGTGTATGCTGGATAGAAGATGTCATCCTTAGGGTCGTATACGATTACAACCCCAAATACGTGTAAAATGGAATTGATGAAAATCAGGAATCCACTTTTACGAAATTCATCAGACGGCATGCGTTTTAACGGGTTTTTGTCAGAAAGTTCTGGCCGTTTTTTCATATCTCTTTGTCCTTTCGAATGCTTATTTTTTATTTTAGAGTTCCTCTTTTAATGTATTCTTAAGCATCAGACCAGTGGTTACCAGGTCACTTTGTAATCCCATTCCTAAGAGATAGGTATTGACCGTGTTTAGCGTTGTCTTATTGGTAACATTGCTTTCTGATTCGGAGATCTTATAGTACCCTTTGGTACTGATATCTCGCTGCATCGTATTCTTCATTACAAGGTCGTCACTACGAGGACCGTTTAACTCGTGTAGAGTATTGGTAAGTCCCATAGATACCAGCATGGTATTTTCCAAATCGGAACTACGTCCATTCTTATCTGCACCAACCAACTGATTGGTAATAGGAGAACGAGTATCCACAGTAGTACTAAGACCATTCTTATGCATAACCGTCTGCTGGGTTCGTTTGATGTTTAACCAGATGACCGGTACAGGAAGTGGAGTTCGAACCACATTCTTTTGATCCATGGTAACATGTGGCATATAGACATACTCGAATAGTGGAATCTTAAATGCTTTGCTGGTTCGATCAAAGGCATCCATATCAAGAGGCGCTTCGTAATCAATGGTATGAAGTTGGAGATAGGCTTTTGGATCTGCAAAGAATCCTTTGAAATACCGATCAAACTCTGCATCACTCATACCAGAAAACTGCTCTCTGTAAAACTTTTCATTGGTTCCGGATGGATCAATCATCTTAAAGAAGCGATAAATCTCACTTTCCATCTTTTTTCGTTTTTCCGGAGTCATTTTTCCCATCTTATCATCACCCCTTTACATAGTTTCATCCATCGCAAGTTTATATGTATAGTCACTACTATCCATTCCAAGTTTTAATACTTGTCTGCTGTTATCTGGACCGATCTGAATAGAAATGCCATAGACATCTTTCGAATCATCAAGCCCAAATATCACAAAATCCAAATCGGTGGACGACGGATGAATAAAGAAACGTACCTCTCCACGTGGAGTTCTAAGAGAGCCTACATCTTTGGTTACTTTTTTTAATATGAATCCCATTTGATTTTCATTAATGACATAGTTGACTTTTCTTCCATTTAAATCAATATAATCACGGATTGTGTCCTCATCAATCCCCTCAATGTCATAACAAAGATCTTCAAATTTTTCCTTTGGATAATTCTTTTCCGTATATCTTCCATGTCCAGTTAAAAACATAGAAGAAAATTCTTTGTTTAATGAGGAAGATGAGGATTTCATTCCGTTATCAAAAATCTTCTCCTGTCTCTTAATCATATGATCTAAAAATTGATTCTTATCATCTAACTGCGAAACCAAATCAAAGAAACTAGTATGATCTCGCTGCATCTTTAAAATCGTTTCCGCGTTATTTGTTCCAATTCCAGATGCTAGCATTGCATTTGTGTAATCCGTAAATACCTGCAAATCTTCCATTTCTAATCTTTGATTAGGATATAATGCAAATAAAAAAAGAGCTTCCACAATTACAATGGTCTTTAGTTTCGCTTTCGTATCTACAAGACTTGATCCACGCATTGTCTGCAAAGTATTTGCAAACATCTGAAGCAATAACTCAAAATAGTTATTGGAATAATTTCGTAGTATTTCATCTGCAGGCGCAATATCACTGTCCATATCAGCGGTCATACCAAATGCACGAAGTTTGTATGGAAGAAGCTTCATAAATATCGTTCCAAAGAATTCTTTATAAAAATCTAAGTTTTCTCTGCTGTAAATTTTTTTACTTAAATCATTAATGGTAAAGTAGATGCTTTGCAAATCTTCCAATTCGGTAGAAGGCGCATCTAATAAACCAAGAAGTGCATCTAATTCTTTTTTATACTTTGCATTTTTCATACTTAAAATATCATTTTTAATAATGCAATATTCTCTCCAGATAGTTAGATGCGTAAGATCTGGATCATGAAGGATGAAATCCACGAACCCCAGTTCATGCTCATAAGAATCCACGAAGGTATCGTGAATAACTGCTTTTCCTCCACCATCAATAAATTTCTGAAGAGTCTCCTGATGATACGCAACTACAGAGGGAGCTCTTCTTTCACTAATTCGAAGACAAGGATAATGATCTAATAGATCCAGTCTGTCTTCTAAAGAATGATAATTTCCATATCTTCTCTGTAAATTCATAGTGTTTGTCCTTTCTGTACCATCACAATCTTACCAGAATTTGGATCGGATAAAGTACGTTCTTTACAAGCCTGGAAATAATCCAGTAAGACCATATAATTCTTATCTGCAATCTTCAGATAATCGAAGGTATTCTTATTTCCTTCCATCACCTGGTCTTTTAGCTGCTCCTTTACACGATCCACTGCCTGAATCTTATGATGCATATTTTCGTGTGTTTTGATTTCAATTTCCAGATTCAGACTTGGAATAAAAAAATCCGGGATATAGAAATGCTTCTCTCCATTGTAGACGTAATAAAACGTATGTGGAGATGGAGCCATAACATCTTCCGGATCCATTTCCAAGCATTCATCTAAGAATCGTAAAAAGTCTAATTCATAAGTACCCGTATAAGGAGTCTTATGAACATGATCTCTCCAGAGATACATCCCGCTGATCTTTCGATTCTTAAGCATCTTCTTTTGCTGCTCTGGATCATCTAAGAGAGTGGTTTTTCCATACCGGTTAATCATACGCTGTTTAAAAATCTCCCGGTATTTCTCTTTGCATTTTGGATCGTTACAAAAACGATTGTATTTTCCGGTGGATTCATTCCAACTGGTTGGTTTTCCACACATGACACAAGTCCCATGATCTTTACCTGTTTTTAAGTAGTAAACATATTGGGTCGGAGTCATATTTGGGGGAATGCTTTCACTATGTTTTCGTTCTATATGAGACACCAATCGGGATGCATCTGCACTGATGGCATCACAAAATGGGCATCTCATTCGTTTCGTTCTAGGCATATTGTCACCTCATTTCTACGCTTAATCGACTGTTTTTAGGTGGGTTTTACAGCAAAAAAATAAAAAAAGAAGAACCCCTTGTTAGCGAGGCTCTTCTTTTTATTTAGCGTTTTCCATCTGGACCGAGGATATAACCCTCGGTCCATTCTGTAAACACATGGACATATATGTCCATGCGTTTTTTCAGTTGTCGTTCTACTGTTTTGTAGAACGACGCTGCGTTTTCGATGGTAGGCATGTTGAATTCCATACCATCCTCCGTTTCATAAAATGATCCCGCCGTAAGCACGGCGAGAAGAGCCACATGATATACATGGCTCATGTCTTTTGAACCTTGATGTACCAAATGGTACAGGAGGTTCTGCACGTTATCTCGGTCATATGTACCGACACGTGCAAGCAATTTGTCGATGCTATTTCTAGCAACGACAATTGACGTTATCGGGACATCACTAAATAGAGTTTCGACTCTATTTATTGATGTCGAAATCACCCCATCCTGATTCATCAGAAATGGGGGATTGTCATCCTCTGGCTCTATATAGAGCCAGAGGTTTCCTCCTTGTCTAATCGTTTTTTCTACTGTGCGGTAAGCCGCACAGCATTTAGCTGTTGAAGGGAGGTACCAGGATAAATCTCCAAACCCCCCTCCATATCTTTCAGTAAATGTCCCCGTTACGAGGACTGTAGCAAGTGCTACATTTCCATCAGTGATGATCTGGCGTAATGTATCTGCCAGATCATTTCGGTCCCAAACTTCATCCATGATGAAGTTTGCTTCACGCTTTGCTGTAAGGATTTCTTTATAAATTTTTTTATTTAACATAACTACCTCCGGGCTCTTGATGTTATCTCCACCCATTATATTTTTTTATTTGCCGCTGCTGGAATCTTTCAATTCCTCCCGGCTATTTAATTTTTTATGTAAAGGAAGAACCACATTTGATTTAGTTTACTTCCTTTTTGTCACGAAAATCCTATATAAGTATTGAAAACAACTTTACGGATACAAAAAAAGAAGGGTTTTATACAAACCCCTTCTCCTTTAAAAGATTACCGATGTTATATGTAAGCGGTCCATCAGTCCGTTTACTAACTGGTTTCTCCGGTCTTAACAGATCAGGACATTGAAGAACGTGTCCGTATGGACGTTTTCTCCATTTCTTCACTCTGTTCATAACCTTCACTTGCAGGCGATCTTCCAACGGAAAGTATGCACCTTCCAGTAAATCAATGTACATATGTCTGTATTTTTGGTCATTAAACATAGCAATGAATTTTTCATAATCCGTTACAATCTGTACATACTCATTTGATTCTGATCTAAAAAACTCCATATTAAATTCCCTCCTAATATTAATTTGTCTTTTGGATTCATAAAAATAATATATAACCCCACTACCCACATTTTACATACAACTAAAATTTCTGTACCATCACATTTTTATAAAGTTTATAGAAAGGGGTTGAATCTATTTGGCAGATTTATCAACTGTTGATCCAGCGTTTGGAATTGACGATTTCAACAAATCAAAAGTATATCCGTCTGACGAAACCATCGTTCGGAACTTACTTTTGTTGCTATTTGGAAAACCTGGATTTTATCCATCCATGCCAAAGCTTGGTATGAATATCAGAGAGTATCTATATACCTTAGAGGATGATATGGATACCAGTGCAATCAAAGCAAAACTCGCATACCAATGCTCGGAGTTTCTTCCTCTCTTGGAAGATGGGAAGATGGATATTTATGCAACCCATATGAATGGAAACCCTGTGTTATTATTTGCGCTTCCGGTTATTCGACAGACTCGGTATTCCGATCTGGTGATTGGAATTACCACACTTGCAAACGGAGAGATGCAGTTTAACTTCGCTTTCTCAGATGAAAGCAATAATAAAATTTAAGAAAAGGAGATACTAAAATGCCTGAAAATATGGAAACCAATACGGCCACAAATACACCAACCACAGATGCTGACAAAGCATTTGACAGTTTAGATCTGGTTGGACTTATGAATGCTCAGAAAGCAAAAAAAGAAGAAGTAGAAAAATCAGAATCCAAAGAATCACCCGATGTTGCAGGGTCTACTGGATCCTTTATTTCTATGCGACTTAGCAGCGAAGAGCCGCATAAACCAAGCCCGGTGGAGGAACTGTTAAAGAAACAGAAACAAGATATCAGCAGAGGGCTGATTGTCGACAATTCCGATCTGGAACAGAAACCAAAAGAACTCCGAAATCCTTTTGACAGCGACCTTCGCAGAACCGAGTTCAAAGAAGCAATCCAGGAAGGCGACGAGAAGCTCATTAAGCGTCAGGCGGTTGTACAGATTAAACAGGCGGATAATCCGGCTGCAATGGCAGAACTGGAAGATGAGCTGGAGTCTGTACGATTTGATGAAGAAGGAAAACCATACTTTGATTATACTGATACAAATGCAGTTGGGGAAACAAAAGTCCTGACTCCGAAGTACTTTGTTATTCGTACCCCGGAATACGGTCCTTACGACAGAAAAACCGAGCAGTATTACTGCAGAGGTATGAAACCCGATGAAGTAAAGAAAATCATGGACGATCAGAATAATGCAAATAAGAGCGCGGACGAAGTGGTAAGTGAAACAAAAGAAGCAGCCGCTACCCGTACCGCAGAAGAGGAAGAAAACCATAAGAAGTTGGTGAATATTCTGATTGACAAAACAGGATACGGTATTAATCCAATTGAAATCACCGACGATGAGAAGAAGGTCATCTACGAAGCAGATGAAATTCTTCTCACATCTGTAAAGAAATTGGATTTAAAAACCATCAAGATCAATGAACTGGACAAAGACAAACCGAAACGTTCTTTCCAGGAAACTGCAAGAGCACATCAGCTCTCCGGTTCTCATGTGGATGTTGCCTTTGCAATCTCCGGATTCCATGCACAGATGAAAGGACTCGGCTATGGAGATCTGACAGACCTTGCCATCGATCCGGAAAACATCACCTTTAATGAAATCTATAAGCAGGCGACGGTCATCTATAACAACATGGTGAATTTGTCAAGACCTGCATTTACCGATATTGATGATTTCCTGAAGCATTTCGCTTGGCAGGATTTGGATATGGCAATATATGCTCTGTATGTTGCCACGTTCCCGGAAGTACAGACGATGGGATTAAACTGTGGAAACTGTAAGAGCAGCTTCAACTGGAACTTCCGTACCAGAACGTTATTGAACTTTGACCGTTCACCAGATCGTTGGATGGAACTGTACCGGAAAGTAATCACGGCAACTCCGTTTGAACAGCCCAACGTATTACGGGAAGCTCCGCTTTACAATACCTCTATGGTAGAACTTCCAATCTCCAAGTACGTCATTGAATTTGGTCCAATCAGTATGTATGATTATCTCTACAAAGTCCTTCCAATTGGAGATGATGACCAGTTTAAGACCATCTTTGGAGAAAACCCATCCAATCATATTAAAATGGATCTCTTCGTAATTCCGGCAATTCGTCAGATTCTGGTTCCGGATGGAAATGGCGGATACGATCCATATGATACCTTAAAAGACATGATTGACATCTTGGGTACGGTATTACCAGATGAAACCAAGATCATTCGTGCTATTGCTACAAAAACCTTATCTGGTCTGGCACCAACCTTTGGTCTTAGCAAAATTATCTGTCCGAAATGTGGACAGGTTACCGAATTCCTTCCGGCTGAAGTTGCAGACATGGTTTTTCGCGCATACACACAGCAGGAGAATACGACCGTCGATGCCGAGAAGTTGCATCTAATTTAGACACCTGGCTTGCCTTCTTTAAAGGAGAACTCACTTTGACTGACATCCTCTACAATTTACCATTCAAGCGATTGATGGAACTTGTAGAGGCAAGGTCAAAGCGTCTCGTTGATGAACAGGAAGCTCTAAAGAAACAGACAAATGGTTCGTAGGTCTGTGTGTTATTTATTTGCGTATGGAAAGTCTCTCAAGGGAAGAAAAATGAATGAGGGGTTATCACCATGAAAATAAAAAAATTAAACAAAACACTCCCATGTTTTGTATCCAATATCAGTCACGGAAAAATGGAAATCTTAGAAGATTTGATTGGAAGCCAATACGAAGAATTTCGATGTATCTTTGAGTTGTTGAAAAGCTTTGTAGATGATATTACCGATCTAGAACACAAAGAGAGTGATTCCGGAAAATTGATTATTCATGTACATACAGAAAGCCCAAAAGCGGCACGGGAGATTTTCAACGAAGCAATGCAATACTTAGATTCTAATCAAGGAAAATGTAAAGGAGATATCACCACAACCGGGATGGTTGTGAAGATGAAAATATCTCGGAAATAAATTCAATCACCACCTTTCAACTATGCAATATCTTTGTAGATATTAATAGTGAAAGGTGGTGATCTTATGTGGATGATTCATCAAGAATCAAAGGTACGTCCGTACTTATCAACCGATGGTGTACGGTAACCATCCGTAATGTTGGTTGAAAAATTACCCGCTGACACCGGGTAATTATGCAAACGCCTTTAAAGACGATTATGCATCAAACGACAAAGATGCTACATTTGCATAAGTTTGCTTTATGAGGGGAGTCTTTTGATTCCCCTTACCATCTTTTGTTCTTTGTCTTATTTTTTTGGGTTGAAAGGGGCCCTGCTAAAAAGACCCCTTTCACGAAACGTAATGGTATAATGTAAGTGGACCAGACAAGATGGAAGGAGTTTTTCTTGATCCTATCTGGTTACCTAACTGTATAAACGTTGTTAAATTATCAGTCCCTATCAAACCTCACTGAAAACAATTCGATAACGAAACACGAAGAAAGTGGGTGAAATTATTATGGCATTGCTTACTGAATCGACAACTGTAAGTGATTCTTTTTTGTTTAAAAAAATGAACGAGAATGCCGCAGTCACATCGCGTGTTTTACAGGCGATCAAATCCGGAAAAGTAATTTCCGAATCAGATATTGAAGAGCAATTGATTCAGATTAGAAGGACACGAATCTCTCCACTTGCCGATCAGGTAATTGGAGCATTTCAAAGAGGAGACATTGTTCTAATTTATTCCGAGACGGTGCGTGTAATCCAGTCCATTCCATTTATCGTGGCAAATGCATCTGGAAAAAACCGTGCTTATATCTTTACGATGTCCTATGGTACCTATGCAGTTCCAAAACGTGCATCGGATAAAGAGAAAGTATTCAACATTGGAATGAAAGATTTGTATGCCCTGATGGAGGGTGCATACATTGCACTGGAATATTACAAAACTCCGCAGCTCTTCTCCAAAAATATCGGATTGATGAAAACATGTGTCTCTGTATACACCAGCATGTTTCTGCGTATTTTAAATAAAGAGTATGCATTAAGTCTTGCTCCAGTAGAATTCAACCAGGTATCGTACTGCATTGCAAGATTTTTCCTGGAAAATGTATGGGAACTTAACAGCAACGAAATGTCCCATGCCTATGCATTTGGAACCATTCTAAACGGAAACCGAATGGATTTTATCCAGCTTCAAGATGAATGGGAAAATGCTGATGTAAAGACAATGGATCAGCTGATTGAATTTTTACGAGAACATTTCCCGAGGCTTCGATCCTTGACCATTCGTTATTTTACGGAATATTATATGAATACCTACCGGGCAACGGTTGTACTTGGTCTTGATGTTCTTCCGTACTTCCTCTTTATCATTTCTTCTTCTTTGCTTGGTAGTTTTATCGCAAACCAACCAGTAATCTATGAAATTTTAAAGAATACCAAAGGAATCAACTACTATTACAACGAGTTGTCAAAATTCTTATAAGAAAGGAGGAATGACGTATGGAATGCCCTAGAGGGTGGATGATTGCAAAGAATAAAGATGGAATCAATGTGCCATTCTTAATTAAAGTTCGTAACAGTGATATTTATTATTCCAGTACTGTAAGCGGGAAATACCAGATGGCTGGGGTCTTTACAGAGTCTCAGATGAAGGATATGGATGTTACCATAGTTCCTCCTGGACAAACGTATATGATGAAGGTAGACGACTGGTATTGCTGGTTAAACAACAATGAGACGTTTGATATCGGCACGACCATAAGTGCCGATTCCTTTACACTTTCCGAGGATCATACAAAACTGACCAAAGAAATCACATTTCCATGGAAAGTGGTATACAAAAATATCTTAAATATCTCCATCACCAAAGAGTGTGTGGCATTGGATTTAAAACTGGCACACTTTAATATCGTGATGGGAGAAGTATCCGAAGATGGCGATGTGATGAGCTGCACCTTAGAACTTTTCAAACATGACGGAAGTGTGTTTGAGGATTCCTGTTTAACCGATTCCGAGTACATAAATTCAAGCATCCGATTTGGACTTACTGCCATGGTATCCCTTGGTGAATACAGCCAGATTGATACAAAGGAGAACATCGGCGTATCTTGGGATCCATCTGCAAACTTGATTGGTTCTGGATCTGTTTTGACTCGTCAGGAAGTCGAAGAGATGATCAATAACTTGCGGCATGATATTGAAACCGGCCAGGTTATCACACCGAGAGACATTATGGATCTTGTAAATGATCCAATTGATGCATCTGTATTGAACAATGGTTATATTCTGGATATTGACGAGGATAGTGCAGTCGTGCATACCGACGATCCAGACAATTCCACTACTACTGTAAACGGAGAAGAAGTAGACACAATTGACCTGTCTAAACTCGGACTGTAAAAGAAAGAAGGATAGCAAAAATGCTATCCTTCTTTTCTTATCGCCATTCAATTTCGTATTTCTGTCCGAATTCGTCAATCGCCATTCCAGTAGATCGATTGGTACTGACAATCTTCGAAACAGGCATAGGATAATCAGGCACTTCATTTCCATCTTCATCACGAGCAATGTAATAGAAATCGGAAGTATCCTCGTGATTGATGCTTACCACAACCTGGATGTTGTCGTTTTCATGAATCAGATATTGCTCTGCCTCATCGGTTCGATCCGATTTTCCATAGAGATTGATCTCTTCTTCGGTAACGGGTCGAGCCATACTTTCATCCAGATAAGAGCTAACGTCATTTTCATCGATTTCCGTAATTTCATCACTGCCTTCATTGAAGAGCATCTGACGTTGATCGATGAGCTGTTTTAAGTAAGCAGAACCATACTCTCCAAGATTTCCAGCTTCCTGGGCTCCAAGACCAAGTTCTTTTTTCTCTTTGAAAGACAGTTCGGTTGCAAGCTTCTTTAAGTTTACCTTCTTCTCCACAATGGAGGTTGCAAGCTGTCTCGCAGATATGATGTTGGAAACCAAATCCTGGGTATTCTTGGTTGTTCCACGTCCAGCTCCTTTTTTGCTGTTGATGGAATCGTATTCTCGCTGAAGCGAGTCCACGAATCTTGTGGTGTCTCGTAAGATATTGGTATACAAGGCATTTTCTGATTCGAATTCTTTTCGGAAATCAGTCGGTTCACCCTGTTTCTTTTTCTTCTTTTTCTTTTTCTTCTTTTCACCAAAGAGATCATCAAGGCTACTTGCTTTACCTCTTCGTGACAAAGAAGCTCCTGCTTCCGCTTCTTTACAATCTTCCACCAATTCAGAGAACCAGTCGTCCGATTCTATCTTCTCCTTTTTCTCTTCTATCCCCTCTGGTTTTCGTTTCTTTAAAAATCCAACGGAAATAAATGAGGATGGGATCTCGTCCGCGTGGTCCTTCATATAAGAATCTCCAGATAAATATTCCAGTTCTGAGATCAAATCATCTCGTCGTTGTTTTGTTTCTTTATCTTGAGGTACTAAATCTTCAAGATCAATATCGGGTTCATAATCCATAGTTGTTGCCTCCTTTCTAAATGTCGATTAGCATCTTGTTTCGACGACGGGATTGTATGAGAGCACTTACAATCTCTTTAATCGAAAACTGATATAATATCTCTGTGAGGTAGGTGATAAATTATGGCATTACGAAAAGACAATGCAATGCTAATTGACATTCAATACGTCCGGGAAAATAAACAACAGAATCTCCCGGATTATTGCTATATGATATGGAAGGATTTAGACAGTGGTGAAAAACATCTAGAGGCAATCAAAAATCCTCCTATCAATGTATACTTTACAAAACCGGAATACCGAAATTACGATTACAACAAGACAGAAGAATCCAAAGACCATCTATACAAACGGACCATCCGATACAAAGATGTACTTTATGCCGTTGCAGAAGAAGATGGACCAGAAGCACAAAACTTTATGAACCAGTGCTTCCAGACACATAATTATGCGGATCTGGAAAAAATTAAAATGAGTCGGTATGCATTCGGACACGATTATGATATCCGGGTCTTATATCGAAATCTTTGGATGGACCACTACGACAACGACAGGCCAAAACCCATTCATAAAGCCTTTGGCGATATTGAGGTCGATACCATGGAAGCAAAAGGTCTTCCGGACCCAAGAAAATGTCCCATTGACTTGGTTACCATCATTGACGGAAAAACCAAGCATGTCTATACCTTTTGTTTGACTGGAGTGAAATTTAAAGAACCCAAAATCAAAGATACCACCACTCCAGAAGAACTGGATGAAATTCGTAAGAAACGAGAAATGTACGCACATCGAGAAAAAGAACAAGAGTACTGGATGGCTCACCAGGAAGAACTCATTCAGGAAGCGCATAAGAAGTTTGATGAATCTTATCCGGAGTTTGAATACTCGGTATATTTTTACGATGACGAACGAAAGATGTTAACGCATATCTTCCAGTTGATTCATCAAAAGAAACCAGACTTTATGCTCTTTTGGAACATCTCTTTCGATATTCCGTACATCATGGAACGAATGCGAGCACTTGGTATGGATCCAAAGGAAGTAATTCCGCATCCTGATTTTCCAAATAAGCAATGCCACTTTAAGAAAGACAAGTTGCATTTTGCAATCAAAAACAAAACGGACTTCTTTAACGTATCGGATTATACGGTCTATGTCGATCAAATGATCAATTACGCCGCAATCCGAAAGGGAGCATCCGAACTTCGAAGCAATCGTTTGACCTACATTGCCAAGCAGGAAATTGGAGATGAGAAACTGGATTACAGCGACGACGGTACCATCAAGACGTTGTCCTATCGAAACTGGTTGCTGTATTACCTCTATAACATCAAGGACGTTTTGTTACAGTATGGAATTGAAGAATCCACCAGTGACATTGAGACATATTACGTATACAGCTACGAAAACATTACCCAGTACGAAAATGTCTTTAAACAGACCGTAAAACTTCGAAACCTGCAGTATCGTTCTTGGGATGAACAAGGATTGGTTCCAGGAGCAAACATCAATGCCTTCTTATACAACGAAGACGAAGCGGACGATGAGGAAGAAGACGACGATGACGTAGAGGAAAAGAAGAAAAAGAAAGATGTAAACTATGAAGGAGCCTTGGTTGGAAATCCACTTCTGATTAAGAACTTTGGTATCATTCTATACAACAAACGAGTCAACAACATCTTCCTATATTCTATTGACATGGATATGAGTGCCTTTTATCCAAACACCGTAGGTGCTATGAACATCTATCCGCCTTGTTTGATCTTTAAGATGATTCTAATGGCCAATCAATACGATGTTCGAGGCGGAACCATTCCGTTTAATGGAATTACGGATGTGCAGGTGGTAAAAGAAAATGACAACTCCTTTGTAGGAGATGTAGCAAAGGAATGCATCGATAATTTCCTGACTAGAAATTATGTGTCCTTTGCACATAAGTGGATGAATTTCCCATCCATATCACAAGTGTATCAACGATTAAAAGTAAACATGAGATAAGGAGAACAAAAATGGCAAAGAAAGTGGAACTACGAAATATTTTTGTGAAGTGGGCAAGACTTTATAAAGATCTCTATTTAATTGGCAGTCGATGCTTTTGTGGAGGTGATGAATCCGAACGATTGACCAGAGGATTTTATTTCGGGCTGGTAGATCAACCCTATGTGGAATTGTTTCAGGAGTTACATCCATCCTCGGAAGTTATGTACATTCCAAGTATTACGGAAGCGAAAGATAACATCGAAAATTCTATGGAACCTTTGAAGAATCAATCTGCCATAAAGGAAATAAAGGATCGTTTTGATTTCTTATATGAAAAAGTAAGGAATCATGAGGAATGGTTACCAATCCCTTTAACGGATGAAGAAATTGAAAAAATGATGAAAAATGGGGAACCGATTTCTCTTACCTTAGATGGACATGAGCCCATTACCATTACAAAAAGTTTATTTCCTGGGATGACCCCGAAAATGATTCCGGAGATCATGTACTTCACATACAAAAGTGATGCAATCTTATATGTATACTTCAAGTTACATTATGAGTGTTTTACGTTATTTATGACATATGGGTTTCTTTTATAGAAACCCATATTTTTTTCTATACAAACAAATAGTTAATGCAGACATAAGCAGAGATATACCAAGTTTTTTTCTTTTCATGCGCAGATTACACCAGGAAGAAGCAGACAACTTCCTGGTGTAATCATTTTTTTGTACAAAACCGCACTGAAAACACTTCAATAAGCGTGGATCAAACAGGATCCAGAAAGGGGTGTTATGATTGGCACGTAGTAAACCAAGTAGAAATCGAAACACCAATCGTCCCGCAAATGAAGATCAGACACAAAATTTGAATATCATGGGGAGTCGTGGTGTTAAAAATATTATGCGTCAGATCAACAGCATGATTGGACAGTCAAACCTTACGTTGTATGGAACCGACCGAACCTCTGAAGTTGATGATCTGGATACAAAATTTTATAATATTATGAAACAGGAAGTTGGAAGCCTCACGAATCACGAAGATGGGGATACGACTTCTTTTTTGTCTAAATTATATTCCAAAGATCGAATTGATACCGCTAGTACCGATCGGTTTGTGGATGCCTTAAATGGATATGGGAATGGATTTGGCTCTTCCGATACTTCCACCAATGCAATGAACGGTTTTCTGGAAACGGTCTATCGAAATCGTTTGATGGAACAGTCCGATTTGCATCAGGTATCCACTCAGTTGATTGAGTTACAGGAAGCAATCATGATTACCAGAGATGCCATCATCTCCGCAGATGTGGTGGAAGGTAGAATGAATCGTACGCTTTCCTTTGATGGGAAAGATTCCAGTGATACCGATGAAGACAACTATGTTGCCGTTGTTGAACAGCTGGAAAAACGCTATAAGCTTCTGGATAAAATCAAAAACTTTATTGTCCCATTTACCCTGGAATATGGAAATTATTATGTTTATATTATTCCATATTCAAAATTATTCTCTGATTTTATGCGAAACAAACGATCCATTGCAAATGGTGGAGGAGGCATTCGCCAGATCGGAGAGTCTACAACCATTTTGGAATCGGTACAAGAAGAAGATCGAAAATCTGGATCTGGTATTGGAGTAAAAAGCAAATTAAATTCTTCCGGTGTGATTGATCGTATGTTTGATACCTTCTTAGAAAAGGCCGATGATACCTTCAAAAAGCAGTATAACATCACAAACAAAAAAGATGAAGCTTATCGGAATTTAAAAGACGAGTATTCCAAAGACGTATCATCCATTATGGAACGTGTGGAAATCTGCAACGATCCGGATATGGCGATTCCATTTATTGAAGAGGGACTGGAATCCTTCGAGGCTTATGCTGAATACTATTACGAGGGATACGAAGACCGGGATAAAAAAGTTCCGCGTATGAACGTGGATCGTCCAACCAATAAGAAAAAGAACTTAAATCCATTTGATACCATACAGCAAACCGGATCAGTAGATGGTGCATATAACGCGGATGGAAAATCCGTCGACGAAAACTTTGACAATATCAAAGATGTGTACATCAAGATGATTGACCCAACCAGAATCATTCCGGTAGAGATCATGGACGAGTGCATCGGATACTATATGGTGTATGCGGAAGAGACCACGAAACTAAATGGTGTGGTTTCATCTGGATTAAACTATCAGGGTCTTTATGGAAATGCAGCAACCACAACGTTTATTGATGAACTGTGTGAACGAATTGTAAAATCTTTCGATAAGAAATTCTTGGATGAAAATATCAAGTTCAAGCGTCTTATCGTACAGGCGATTAACTATTACAACTTAAATACAAACCGAGTGAAATTCCAGTTTATTCCGGCGGAATATATTCAGGAATTCAAGGTAGATGAAGACGTGGATGGTCATGGACAGTCCATCGTAAAGAAATCTTTGTTCTATGCAAAGATGTACTTAATGCTTCTCATGTTCAAACTCATGTCCATCGTTATGAATAGTAACGATACCAAGGTGAACTATGTAAAGCAAAGCGGTCTTCGAAAAGATGTGGCAAATAAGGTCGAAGAGATCATTCGGCGAAAGCAGTCTCGTGAAATCAATATGTACGACCTCTACAACTATTCTTCTCTGATCAATAAGATTGGATCAGGTAGTGAGATGTTTGTACCAACTGGACGAGGATCCGAACGACCGATTGAAACCGAGATCTTAGCAGGACAGGAAATTCAGTTAAACACCGATCTGATGGAGATGTTAAAGAACTCATACATATTGGGTACCGGTGTACCAGCTGCGATTGTAAACTACTTAAACGAACCAGAGTTTGCGAAAGTAGCAGAACAAAACAACAGCAAGTACAATGCTCGTGTAGTAAACTACCAGCTTGACTTTAACCCGGATATCACAAATATGTACAAATTGATTATGAAGTGGGCAACCAATATTCCACAGGATAAAATTGATCAGTTTAAGTTTACTTTACAGCCTCCAAAGACAAACATCACAGCTGTGAAGTCTGAAATGATTCAGTCTTTCCAGCAGGTAGCCGAATACATTGTACGTCTCTTCATGGGACCAAATTACGACGAAGCAAATCCGGATAATATCCGTGTGATCAAAGAACTTTCTCTGATGCTTGCAGAAGAACAGCTTCCAAGCCTTAACCTGTCTCATTTACGAGAACTTTATGAGGAGTCTAAGCTTCGGGCAACACAAAGCAAATTAACGCCAAACCCAGCTAACAACGATAACGGAGAAGACTTGGATTTGGGTGATTTGGAAAATAACTTATAAAAAATTGAGGTACTGAGAAATAAATCTCAGTACCTCTTATTTTAACTCCTTACAGAGTGCTCAGATCAGATGAAGTGAGCGGTGTATTGTCATTCTTTGTCATAGCGGAAGAATTCTTGTCAACAAGTTTTCCATCAATGACATTGTATGCAAGACCTCTACCAAGAAGGTCATCGTCACCGGAGTTAATTCCGCTGAAGAAGTTCAGGGAGTTTGCAAGTACTTTGTAACGATCAAGAAGAGATTTCGCAAGTTTGTTGATCTGAAGAGACTCATACTTGGTGCATCTGAACTCTACGTTGTACTCTACAAGCTCGTGCTGTCCAGCTGTATAGTTGAAATGATCGTTCTTTAAGTTTGACGGGAAGCAGTTTGCAAACAGACAAGCATACTCTACTTCCTGACCGGTAATATCGGTCGAAACATAAACGAACTCAGCAGTCTGATTGGACTGCAGCTTCTGAATGTCATCCAGTCCATTGTAGTGAGACAAACCGGTCAGAAGGTCTGTTGTACCATTGATCCAGGTATGGATTACCTCACGGATTGGAGATCCAGAGAACTCATAACAGTTTACACTGAAGTTGTTTGTTTCATCGGTTGCAACGCTTGGAATCTCGAAGGATTTACCTGCATAGCCACCAGTATACTGATTGAAGCTTACGGAAATATCCTGGATACCCTGTACAGAAGTGTTACCATATTCCAGGATATGTTTAAACTTGTTCAGTTTAGTCGGAATGGTCTGATTTAAAAATTCTGGTTTACGAACCATGAACAGACGACCATAACCTGTACGAAGCGGGTCATAGTTTGCCAGCACTTCGTGTGTTACATTACATCCACCCATAAAGAGCGCATAATTCATCAGATCATCACTGGTGTGATTTTTGATGTTTGTCTGAATGGTAGGAGCGTCAGCCATCTTTAATTCCTCCTTCCTTATTCTTCAACTTCCGCATAGCTACGTTTGTTGATGTCGATCTCTACAATACCACGTTTGTAGATACCGCGGAATACGATCTCTACATAGCAATGGATGATGGATCTCTCCAGCTCCCATTTGTTTGCTTTGAACTTGATATCGATGCTCTTTACGTAGCGTTCGTTCCAGTCGCGGAATTTTTCTTTTTCAAATGTCGTAAAGCGTGTTCTTTCATCTTCCTCGTTGAAACGATACAGACGTTTGTTGATATCGGCTTCAATGATACGTTTTGCTTCATACAGAAGATGAACGTTGGACTCTTCCAGCAGATCAGAATTTTCTTCCTGAGAAGTATTCTGTGTTGCTCTCTGGTATACGTTGTCTTCTACGGTTTCAAAGTAGTTGAAACGATACAGGTTGAGCTTCTGTTTCAGTGTGGTCTCATAATCTTCTACGGTTGGGCAGAGACTGTTCTTAACGTGACCACTCAGCTGGCAGTTCTCTTTTACAAACGGAATGTAAAGTCCGTTGTTCATCTTATGTTTCCAGAACTCATCCGACAGGAAGTAGGTAATCGTAACCGGAATTCTCTTCTTTGTAATCGGATCTTTTGTATAGTAATGATGGATGTTCTTGGAAATGATCTTGCTTGCAAATCCACTATACTGACTTACCATGGACTCCAGTTCATCGTTACCAAGAGATGGCCGGATACCGGTATCCAGGTAAAGAAGTCCATCCTGTCTTGCAAGAGCAAGTTTTGCCATTTCGCATTTTACATCGAAATCATAGTTTGCATCAAAGAGCGCGCCGCAAGCGATTCTCTTTGCGGTCAGGATTCTCTTATCCAGATCTCCATTCCATGCTCTCTTATACATTTCATTGACGATATCCTGCATGGTAAGTTTCACCACTTCAGATTCCCCAGCTGCATTGATAACCGTCTTCGTACCTGGATTGTCATATGCACCATTGGTACCGCCATAGAGACGTACACCACGTACATCATCAAAGGCAACGATATCGGTTGACGTATAATCTGCTGCAACGTAATCGTCTGCAGATGTATCAATGTCAGCGGTCAGTTTTTCTGGGAAATACAGGAATGGAAGTGTGTTGTCAACGCTGCCTACTTTAAGACCAAAGATTGGATCGAATCCATCCAGATCTGGAAGACTTGCTTCAGAAGATTTTTCATAGAGATCTTCAATCTCCAGAATCTTCTGGAATGCATCGCGTTTTTCTTCCGGAACTACTGCAATGCCAGCAATCATTGCATCGGTAATTCCGTTATCCTTTTTCTTCTGTTCCAGTTCTTCACCGAGAAGTGTATGCTGCTCTTTACAGAATTCGATATACTGGGTATATACTTCTTCAATCTGATCTTCATCTACATCGACATCCACAGATGCAACGCCATCGTCTGTTTCAATGAGAACATCATTGATGAAGGTAGCAGTGTCATATTTTACGGATGTTACCAAGGAACCCATATAGGTTTCCTCTTTGACAAGACCTTTATCAGAAGTCAGGATTTCAAATCCCATCAGTTTAATGCCATATTCTTTCTCGTAGTAGATGTTGTTTGCGATACGCACTGCGTAATCGTTACCACCTTTCCCACGACCATTGGCAGAAAAGATAATAATACCAGGAACCTGGGTATATCCTTCCCCGTCTACATATACGCCTTTTTCATTTTTGGCACCATCCAGTTTTTTACGTACTGCCTGAAGATCTTCCTTGGAAATGATTTTTGTACTTCCTTCTTTTGTCGGATCTTCAAATCGGCTGGTATACTTAATCCGGAATTTTCTCTTGGAAGCTGGTGTGCCGTCTTTTGGATCGATTTTATAATACAGGGATGCAATCGCATGTGCTCTGGTAGCATCATCTGGCATACAACGGATACACCAAACTTTTGTATTTCCAGTAGCAAGAAGATTGTATGCCTGCATGATAGGCTGTCCATATTTTTTAAAACTCGGAGTACCGAATGTTCTAATGAAATCTTTCTGAGATCGTTTCAGCACGAACCTGTTATCGATACCTTTATCGGATACAAATGCTAAAATGTAGCCAACCGCAGGGTCGATCGAAGTATCAGAAGCATTGTCGTCGACAACTTCTGTATAGTCTCTCACGTGCGTTTCTACATACGGAAACGAAAACTCAGGAACAATCTGGGTTGTAGCAGCCATTTTGAACCCTCCTTTATTTTAATCTTAACCTTATTTCTTTTAGATTTTTCGTCGTTAGACTTATTGAACTTTATATATTTGTTTTGCACCGTTCCCTGGGAAGTCGTTACATCTTAATGATCTGCTCCAACGGGGAAACGGGTTCCTGGATTCCTTCTTTGGTTCTTTTTAATGAAGAAGTGACCATGGAGTCAAAATCTTCAAAAGTAAGTGCCGTAAAGGTAGACGTAAACTGACAAATCTGTCGGTTGTTTACCATAATGAAATCCAGCATTGTTGCATTTGGATCGGAATTCAGACGCTCTGCAAACGTTCTGGTTGGTGCTGATTTATCTCGATACTGGACGGATAAAATCAGTTCCCGGTTCGTCGCCGGAACCCCAAGACTAAGCTCGTTTAATTCCAAATTCTTATTCCAAAGAAGCATCGAATAATCATAGCGAAGTGTGGGAGGAAGTTTCCCTTTCAGGATCATATCCATAAAACGTTGTACATTTAAGGAGTTATGAATGATAAAGTTGTTCATAATCTCCTGTCCTTCAAAGTATTTTAGCACACGTACGGGTTCTTCCTGTTGCATACCTGGAATCAGCATTTGTTTGATTTCAGAATCGTATACATAGAGGTCCATACACTCTGCAAGTTTTAACGTTCGAAATTCTTTGAATGCCCCATTTTCATATATGCCAATCGGAAGACAAGCGATCACACGGATGGTTTCGCCGTTGTCTGTGGCAAATTTACCAGCTGTGTCAAAGAAAGACATTGGAATATACACTTCCAGATAAGGGATGTTTACTGCGATTTTTCCTTCCCCATTATCAATAAAAATTTTTTTGATATCCAATCTCTCACACCCTAACTTTCTAAGTTTATAAAAAAAGAATGCTATAAGACGACCAAATAGGCCATCTTATAGCAATGTTTTTTAACGCAAAGTGCGCTTTATTTCTTAAGGAATCCGATGGATACTGCGATTTGTCTCAAATATTCCTCTGATGGAACTTCAATTTCTGTAGTATCACCAGGTTTCGGGAACAGCTGAAACATCAGCGTCTGATTCTCTACAGTAATGTTTCTTACTTCCAAATCAAACAGCACCTTTGGAAGCAGTACCTGATCGGAAGTATATCCTTCAAATATATGGTTGTGAATGATTACGGTAAGTGCAATAATCTTATTAGATTCTGCATCTCTATTTCGATAGATGTTTCCAGAGTTGATGATCAAAACCGTATCCTCTACATCCTCATCTTCGATTGAATCATGTGCATATGGAATAACGCATGAAGTATAAGGCTCAGATTCTGTAGATTCCACCTGATCTTCATCCGAAATCTTTAAAAACTCTTCCACCGGAATCATTCCTTCCGATTCGATTTTATCCATCAGTGGCTGCATCCGTTCTGGTACACTGGATTCTGCAACCTCCTCTTCATAGGTACGGTTGTTGAGCATTTCTCTTTGATAAGCTGCTTCGTTATCTCCAAAGAGTTTTCTGGTTTCTTCCAGTTTTTCTTTACTGAGATCCATGCAAGCTGGAATGTCGATGTAACGGATATAGGAACCATTTTCAGGAGCTTTGGAAAGTTCATTGATAACCGGAATCTCTTTTTCCAATTCGGAATTGAAGAGATAGTCCACCAGATACGGAATCTCGCAGGATTTACGAGCAAATGTTTCTACACACCACTGACCATATTTAAAAAGTTCTCCTGGTTTAAGGTCTCCTGGATTCTGCCAGTTAAAGAGATCATCGACACCCGGGATATACTCGAAGTTTTCTACCAGAACGAAGGCTTTCATGAGAGACGATGGACTCGTTTTCATTGTCTGCACATATTCGTTCAGGGAAATGGTTCCAATTGTCTTCGTCCGTTTCACAATTGCAAGATCTCTTACATTGATGACAAATTTTGGAATGAGACTCATCATGAAATCGAGTTTCAATTTCATCATCTTCATCGTCTCTTCGTCCCTTCCCATAAGAAGAATCCGATCCACGTTCTCATCGTAGAAATACTTCCAAATTGCAATTGCAAGACCGGTGATTAATTTTCCAGACTGGCGATATCCAACCATGTACAGATTCTCATTTTTAACCACGCTGGTTCGAATCATATCAAAGACAACATGAGTTAATTTCATGGAATCGTTTCCAACCGAATCCTTGGATGGAACTCTTACCGCATACCGTAAGAAAAACCAAATGTTATTTTTACACTCTGATTCGATAGCTGCAATTTCGCGTGGCTGGAAGACATACTTTTCATCATGAAGATGTTTCGCAGCAGCTGGAGCAATTTCCGGGTTGTTTACGGTCAACATATCCTGATAATATTCACAACCCTCCTCTTTTAATTTCTTGGAAAATTCCGTAAAGGGCTCACAACTGTCACCGTAGTAGTATGTCACGTCACCTCGTTTGGTACAAATGGGCTTGACTTCAAGCCCATCCTCGGTATCGGTTACACTTATCTCATCGGATGGTTCTTTGGTACCTTCCTGGTTCTTTTCAATCAACTTATCAATTTCTTTTTCTTTGTACTCGAAAAGCTCTTTGGAAGTCATTTCTTTTTCCGGGATTGGAATTCCAAATCGAGTCAGCTGCTCTATGATCGCATTTTTGCGATCTGCTTCTTCTTTTGCAGATGCTTCCAATCGCATCGGATGTCCGGACCAGGTGGTATTTTCTGCTTTGAACTTCTCCAGATATTTCATATAAAACATATCGTATGATTTGATTACCAGAATGACCCGTTGTTCCATCTCTTTGTCTTCAAACAGGTGGTGTACCAGACCATTTAAGTTATTAAGCATGGTATGGACAAAAAGCTGATCCCGTTTGTCATACGGATCTGCATAGGAAATAAACCGCATTACCGCGAATAAAAAGAGGTTGTTAAACGGATGGTATTCTTCTGGAAGGAAATGATCCTCCAAATTGAAGTACTGGTAATACCATTTCGGATTGGTGATATGAAATCGTTTGATTCTGGCAGCACAACGCTCCATGCAGTAGGAACCATTCTTATCACTGAAGAACTGCTCCAATACGCGGCTGGTTTCTTTTTCCGTTAACTTGGCAACACGCTCCATGATAAAGTCCATGCTGATCGCACATTCCTGTGCTTCCAAGTCACGCTTGGTCCTTCTGTACTCCAGATCATCGGGATCCATTGTATCCAGCACCTTTTTCATTTCGTCAATCTGTGCGACTTTTTTATCGAAGGCTTCTTTGCTGTTTCTGGATTTCCAAGCTTCCTCGGTGTAGTCCGCAATGCTTTTTTGGATGTCCTCGTAATCCTTTCGAGAACGAATCACGGAGTTGCTGGTTGTTTTTGCATCTACCAATGCTTTTCGGATATCCGAAAGATCCGTCAGCTTATCTGCTTCATCTCCGTCATAATAGGTATCATAGATTTCCTGAATCTTCTCATCTGAAAATCCCTCCAGCTCATCTAATGTATAACGGATACATTCTTCCAGGAAGGTTTCTTTTAAGGAAAGATTCTTAATAATGGTTTTTGCCTGATCTGCCATAAACTCGTGTAAGTTACGGGCTTCTTTCATCAGGTCTAAAAGTTCATCTCGTTTCATTATGGTCTCCTTTCAATAAGTTCTTATACTCATGTCTTATTGCTAATGAATTCGTATCTTCTAGGAATATTCTTTATATATTATTCTTATGAATAAATAATAAATAAGGAGGAAATACAAATGAAAATTTGTACCAAAGAACTAATTTTAAGTATAAAAGAAAGGAAAAATAGGGTGTACACTGAAACAGATCCTCCAATTTTTGAGGACGACACTGTTTTAGTATTGCATAGAGCACCAAAAATAAAAGAGGGGGTGGTGCGTATAAGATAACAACCCCAAAGGAAATATGAATATAAAAAATTTAATATGAGCATGTGAAACAAGAGTGTTCGCAATGCCCCCTTTTCAACCCCAATCTAATATATAATCTGTATTCATATTTCCCGATTGTAACTCGTCAACCAATATTTTGTAATATTTTCTATTATCACACTTCTCTAAAATAAAAGAAGGAAATACCGTTCTGATATTTCCTTCTTTTTTTGTAGTTAAAAGAGATCCAACGATACTTCTCCACTTTGGTCAAACTCATCAGCCAAATAGTCAGGCGTTGAATCAAATATGGTATTCTTTACAAGTCCTGCTTTTTGAAGCTGATACGTTTTCATCTGCGATTCTTTTTCCGCAGTACGCATATCGTTTTCAAATTTATGCATATCTCGTTCCTGTTGTTCTCTTTTTTTCGCAAATTCGATTAAGTACGAATCCACTAAGTTTGGATCAATTTCTTCCGGTCTCTTTAATCCGGAGTTATCCAAATCTTCATCCCGGGCACCTTTTGTGATTCCAAACAATCCCAGATTGTCTCCATGATAATAAACATAGAGTGCAATCAGATAGGACATAATACTATCGTCATGGACAAATTCAGACTATATCTTTACTTAAAGTACCTCCCATTTCGGAATTTCTCCCTACTTGTAAAACCTAGTCGTTGATCGTTACTAATAGTCTTCCATGCTGATTGTCTTCATGTTTACATTGTTACACTTTGGTAGTAAACACATAACAAGAGTTTCCAGCTATAAAAGAGGATTTACCAGGACCCCATGACATTGTTGATCCTGGTCCGGCCTCAATACGACCGGATGCTTTTCGAATCAATCGAGACAAATCTCGAATGATGTTGTGTGAGATGAAATCATCTTTGTTTTCATTTACTCGTCTCGCTAAGATCGCAAACATTGCTTCACGAGACTGACCCTGTGTATACACACCATAGTAGGTTTTTGTAGTCGCTTGCGTCTTTAAAAGTGACGTAATATCCTGCGCTTCTCGCATCTTTTCATCGACCAAATCTCTTGCACGGTCATAGTATAAGTTGTTGGCGATTGGAGTGTTATTCACCAATATATGGTCAATCAAGGAATCTCCTACATGGTTACGTTCAATGCAAAGACACGCTTTCGGAATATACTTCGTTACCAATTCCGTAATCAATGCTTCAAACATCGTTTCACCAATATAGTTACATTCAAATTCTGCAACTGGATGTAACGTATACGGATCCAATATACTGATGGCATTGTTATCACCAACAGAACCAGTAGCACAGTCAATTCCAACTAGATATGGTGTATTTCGATTTAATTGTTCGTAAATATTAAGTGGATAGTATTCCAAGAGCCAGATGGTATCAATTGGTTTATGCTCCGTTTCCACAATGTATTCAATATCTTCCTGTGGATATGGTGATAAGGAAGAACCATGCAGTCTCTGAAGCAGAATCTCTCTTCGTACTACCAATGGATTACCAATCTTAGCCGCAATTTCCTTCAGCCATTTCTGAGATAATCCAATCTGGTAATACTGATATTCAATATACAGAATACGATTGCAGGTTTCACCTTTGCTATCCAAATATGCTTCAATTTCTTCCGGTGTCCAGTCGTAACATTTTTCTGTCCATTTTTGTGTATGGTCGAGAATGATTTGAGCCTCCATTCCAGGCTTGGTGTCAAGATCACCCGTATCTTGTAAAAATCAAATATGTCTTCATATTTGCCTGACTATATCTTCATCCTAGTTATACTAGGAGCTCACCATTTCGGTTTCACCTACTCCTTTCGGATAGTCGATGATGGTTACTATTAAGTCTTCCATGCGGATTGTCTCTATCTTATTCATTGTTACACTTTGGTAGAATAAGCTTAACGAGTAGTTCCCCGCTGTAAAATGAGTTTTTCTTAATGCTATTACTAGCATCCACACCCAGTGAAAAGTAGGCGTGCATGTGAAAATTCGACCATACATTGCATGATTCTTTTTGGCGTTCGCAGCCGCTTGTTCAAACGTCGATACAGAGTTTTCTACGATAGTCTTAATGTAATTTGTAAATTCAGGTTCCTTTTAAATAAGCATTATATTTCTATAATGAATAGACTATATCTTCACTTATTGTGCTTCCCGTTTCGGGATTTCTCCCTACTTGTAAAACCTAGTCGTTGATCGTTACTAATAGTCTTCAATGCTGATTGTCTCTATCTTACAGATTCTTACACTTTGGTACTGTAAGCTTAACGAGAAGTTTCCAGCCATAAAAGAGAAGTTTTATTTCGACATACCTGACTAGATTACCATGTGTAGTTGACAGAAATATCTTTTCTACTTTTTCTTCCTTTAATATCTTTCACAAATGTACGAGATACTCCATTACGGTCAGCAATCTCTTGTAATGTACCATTCTTGTTTTCAATATCTTTACAGATACTATGAACGACTTCATCTGCAAGTTTAAATTTTTTATGAGGAATATTATAATTTTTTGAAATATCAGTACGTGTATCTCCATATGAAATTTTTTTGACATACTCAACTCGGACGTCGAGAGTTTCCGCGATCGTTTTATAGTCATACCCATCCTCTAACATTTTACAAATCTTATGCACCAAATCGCGGCTTTTACGTTTTTCCGGAAACTCATAATCTTTTGAAATATCAGTCCATGAATTTCTCAACCGTATATGCTCTATTGCTCCAATGCTCACATCAGTCATTTTTGAAATTGAATTGTTAGAATATCCTTTTACAATATACTCGCAAATCGTTCGAACACTTTCTTCACTTAACTGCTTACTTGGAAATTCGTATTGATCTACAATGCGTCTCCACATTCTTTTTTCTTTGATAGATCTAACTGTTGATTCTGATATTCCCAATTCTTCTGAAATTGTAGCTATATTATAATTTTTGCAAATGAGTTTGCATATATTATGGACATCCGTTTCTGTAAGTTTATATCCGCTAACAAGTCCAGTATTATACGCATGACGTATATTCTCGGATCTAGTAACCCATTCAAGATTAGGTAGTACGTTATGATATTTTTTCCCATCTTTATGATTAACGTCAAGATCTTCATATGTAAGTCCTGCTTCTATATATCTATCAGGAATTGGAATAAACATAATTGCTATCAATCTATGTATTCCTGTGTTATAACGTACACCTGAATTTAATTTTAACGTTATAAAATGGTAGCAGTTAATACATCCGCTATCTGCACTTAATTTCAGCTGTTTATTAGTTGAAATTTTTCGTATATTTCCTTTATTTGAAACTTCATAATCTAAAAGTTGATGAAACAATATGACTTGTTTATATTCCTCTTCTTCATTATAAATATAATCAAAATATTCTGATTCTGTCATTTTATTTTCTCCTTTCAAATTTACTATTTAAAAGAAGGTTTGGTAATCTATTAATTAATTTTGTAATCCATCGAAATGTATTATAGGTGCAGTTAAACCACGTGCCAGAGATAGTGCATTATCATATGATGTCGCTTTTGTCTTTACGGTAACTGTGTTTTTTGTAACTGGATGCTTCATGAATGTAGCATTCTTCTGATGCTTTATATTTATACCATCCTCGTCTACATAATTATCAAACTGCATATATTCAGGTAATAACTCTAATTGATCTTTCAAACGACGAAGATTGGTCTTTGCGTTCTCCCCATCTTTATTCACGAAAATGAAATCTGAGTTTGTAGTACCAAATGAATACATCCATCCTTGTATCGCAATAGCAGACTGTGTCTTGCCTTTCTCAATGTAGACTATATCTTCATCCTAAATAAATTATTTAGGAGTATCCCACTTCAGGATTTCTCCCTACTTGTAATAACCTAGTCGTTGAACATTGAATAATATCTTTCTAGTTAACAGAATTTTTGAATATAACGCTGTATTATCATCAATTCGGTTATACCCATACGCCCTCATAACTTTTGTTTACCAACACCGTTCGATTATTTTTGAAAAATATTATTCCTTAGCTGCTGATTGTCTCTATCTTATTCATTGTTACACTTTGGTAGAATAAGAATAACGAGAGGTTCCAGCAATTCAAGATAATTTGTTTCATAGATTACTCTATGAAGAGGCAGAAAGTCCGCCTCGGAAGACACAACCACGAATCATAACCTTTCCAGATACACCATGCTTGTGCAATGTTACCACGATTGGCACGATATGGAACTGCAGTACCACCCTGATCTGGAATACGAGAAATTTCACGTAAATAGTACCAAGGATTTTGTTTGCACTCAAGTAAGACCCTTGCGATTTCATCTTGTGTTAAAGCGGTATGCCCATCTTTATCCACTGCATAGGGATTGATCTTTACAAGAGATGGGTCTTTGATCTCTAGCATAAAATAGCAATTCTTAATTCCTAAGGTTGCCAGATCTCGTGCTAGTTGGACAAAAGACCGATTCTTAGTACCAAAGTCGTAAAATTTATCTCCAATCTTTATAATTCCAGGAGTTTTTGGTGCTGCTGGTTTTTGTTTTGGAGTTACAATTCTGTGACGAACAGGAATTGTTCCCAACTCCATAAAATCACATCCTTTCTTATCCGTGATTAAAAAACTGTCGAAATGACTGATTTGTACAAAGCCGCAAAGTCGAATTCTTCAATTGCATAGTATTTGCGTAGAAAAAATGATACTCATAGAAATGGAGGTGAACATTATGAGTATTATCAGTGTATTTAACACTGGCAAACATGCGCTGCCTCACCTGTTTACTCTTAATAAGTTTCAGACGCCCTATGAGGCGCCTGAAAGTTATATAAAATGCCAGAAGAGCCTTGAGGAGGCTCAGGCATTTGAAGTAAAAGTTAAGTTGGAATCGATACGACTTTTTCTAGAAAGCTGTATCGATTCCAATGGGAAGTTTCAGGAAGAGAAACTTCCCGTCCTCAAAGACTTTACAAAGTCGATGGGGCTTAACATAGTCAGATGTTTCAAGGGGAACAACCCTCTTGAAACATCCTGGAATCTGGAGAATAGGCAGGCTCCAGCATTTTATGTTACATCTACTGTCGTTAGCGAGAGGGAGCAACAACTCGCTAACGCAAATGATACGTCATTAAATGGCTATTACCTGATGGCGTATCATTACGAAGAAGTAACAACTTCTTCAGGACTCCATCGGATATTCCGGATGGAGTTCATGGGGGACTCATCAGGGAAAAAGAAGAGCAGCAAGTAAAAGCTGCTCTTCTTTTTTTATTTTTAACGGATTAATAAAATGGATTGCAAGATCGGAAATACTCTGCTCCTAGTACATTTTCATAGTCTAATACCATATCGTGAATATTTTCTTTATCCGAATCTTCAATCGATTCCGTCTCCGGGGTTGCGTTATATACAAACGCTAAAAATTGAATCCCGATAGAATTCCATTGTGAAAGTTTGGAAAGATCTACTTCTGTAAAGATATCCGTTTTTTTTCTTTCGTCGTTTTCCTGGAAATACACATCGTAAAAGGTATTCTGATTAACAAATCCGATGAAAATAGTTCCGTCTTTATTTGATTTAAGCGCCCCGTATAAACTATATAAAATATTCGGATCCTTTTGGTCTATGATAATATCATTAAATTGCATCATAGAGAGATATGGGATATCACTTTCTTTATCACAACTAAACATAAGTTTTGAAAACTTGTTTGTTCCTATTTCTACCCGTCCAAGACCATATGGAAAATAAGTTTGTTTTCGTGTAAAAGGTTCTATCCCATTTATACAAATATCAGAGATACGTTCATCACTGTAATCAAAGGAATGATCGAATGCTACAGTGGATTCATAGATTGAACTGTAACCATATCGGTTATCAATAGCTAGCGTATAGAGATAAGATTTCATAAATGGAAATTTTTCCACAGTTTCTTTAATAATCATCCAATGGGATTGATTAAACAACAACGGAATGGATGGATCTCCGGCGATATCATATACAGAAGGTTTAATTAAATACATACTTTTATGCTGTATTACTCTCTCGTATAAAATAAGAGCTACTTGTACCGCGCTTCGGTTCATTCCTTTAAATCCATTTATATAAATCGGATACTTATTGATGTATGCCCAAATATAAGCAACCTCCCATGGATGAATCTCAAAAGACATATCTCCTTCTTCACGACGATCCATGTCTACGATGGTTTTGGTATCATCAGATGGGAGGTTTTTTGGAATTTGTAAAATTTCTCGAATAAAAAACCAAATGTTTTTCTCACACTCGGCCGTGATGCATGATACCACATCTATTGCATCCTTATATGCTTTTGATGTTTCTGCACGAGCCTCCTCGTTCATAGCACCAATGTTTCGGTACTTCTCTTCAATCTCTTTATACTCTTTCCCGAATTCTATTAGATCGAGTCCGTCCAAAAGATCATTTTCTGTATACAGAATAAATTCCAGGTCTGGGTATCGGTCGACTAATTTTTGAAAGTGTTTGTTCATATGCACCTTTCCTTTCTTTTTTGTCTTAACCTTGTGTAAAACAAGAAATTAAGTGCTACGAAAGAAGGTGAGGAAATGCAACGAGTAGGGTTTATTACCTATGACTTTGATTTCTGTAGACTAATCGATCAGTTAGCAGAACTTTATAAAAAATACAAAAAAGAGCCTGTTGGATTTTTATTGATGCAAGAGGATCATTTTGCTCCTCTATATATCCTGGCATCTGGGAAATACAAAGACGGTGTACAAGTCTATCTTCAGATTGGAAAGCCTTCCTTCTACGAAGGATATCACATTCTGGATTTACGAAAATATAACCAGGAACTTTATCAATCGTTTAAGTCTGTGATTTACAATAGCATCGAAGGATTTCGGGATGCACATCTTCATGGAGATATGGAGGATTGTGATGAATATGATCTTTCCTGTAACGGATTGATCATTGGAATTATAAGAGGTGTCGAACAACAGACAGACATTCATTTCCAAATTGACGAGAATATGAAACGACACATTCAGGAAGTGTTTGGGAAAAAAGAATAAAAGAATTAGGATAGTGAATATAATTTCACTATCCTAATTTTCTCATCCCTCATAACCAGCTGGATATCCGACATACAAATCGGGTTTTGGAGCTGGAATACGAGTCTTTAACACACGCTCTCGTAACAAAAGAAGTTGTTTCTTTACCTGCTCTAAGTATCCGCGGCTATGTGGTACTTTGTATCGTTTTTGCTGTTCTGCATCATCTAAGATATCCAAATAAAACTGCACCGTATCCAGTTTGTTATGGATATAGGAGATGAGCATCATCTTATCGGTATCGGATTCAATGCTGTCTGCTTTTATGGAAATGAAATCCAAATCATACTGATCGATCTTTTCCAGTTTCTTTCTTCCAAAAATACCGAATTCTTTCATATACTGTGTTTCCGTACTTTCCATGTAACTATGGATAAATTTCTGTTTTCGATCCTCCAGGACGATTCTGTTGGCTCTGGAGAGATTCGAAGCAGTAGATTCATCGACAAACCACTGTCCATAGATATCTACTAAGACAGACTCCATATAAGGAGATCGGATATGATTCTGCATTGTGGTCATTTGTTTTTTAATCAGATCTTCTTTTCGTTCCCGTAAATTCTGAACAGTGTTTAATGAAAACTTCGCTGTTGTTTTCATCGCTTCGTCTCCATCATCCATGGGATAACGGCTATCCTTTAAGAGACGATTCATCACGCTGACTAATTCTTTTGTATATCCCAATTTTCGTACAAACGTATCTGCTTTGATTTCGTGTTTTACGTCTTTCCCTTTCTGGTCTGCAACACAAGCGTTTAAGATGGGAAGGGACATAATAGATCGAAAGATCTTATCTCGTAAGAGCAATTTGTTTTGCATTTTCGTCTGTGCGTATTCGTATTGTAAAATGGTTACCACTCTGGAAGTGACGGATTTGGATTCCACTACATGCCCAAGTTCATGTAATAAAATCGCAACCAGTTCTCTTGGGGTTGGTCCTTCTGTTTCTGTTCCTAAGATTGCCTCATCTATTTCAATGGTCCAGCGGGTATTTTTCTCCCAAAGACTTTGGATGGTTGCAAAGTTTGATTTTCCACTGGTTACAGCTTCAATAATCTTATCGACGGTTGAGCGGTCCGGAAAAATACTCATTACAAACATCTTATCATCTGGGGCAGATGGAACAACAGATACGACAAATGTGTCGCCAAAACACTCGTGAAGAGTGTCCGCAATCAGATTTGCACCTGATTTGGAGGTATGAACTTCTTTTAGTACCCGAAACGCATTTTCCAGTGTTTTTAAATGTGCCGGGTTGATATTACGAACCCTCATGTCTCATCGTTTCCTTTCTAAGTTTAAAAATTTACCATTAATGGATTGTATTTCCCTCAATGAATCTGCGGGATGGGAAAACAAGAGAATGAGCCTAGGCGAAACTCATTCTCTTGTTTTTTGCCGTTCAAAAGTTAAGGAGACACATATGAATTACAAGCACACTGAACCCATAAGCGATACTTGTAGCATGGAATTATGGACGTCTACCTGGCCACACGAACAAAAACGTCCAATAAGGTCGACGGACTTATCGACCTTACATAAATGTTTTCTTATTTTCACATGCGACAACATAAAAAAGAGTAGAGTGATACAAATCACTCTACTCCTAATTTACTCACTACCAGATACGCTGCAGTCCTGAATTAGAGCATATTGATATACGGTTCTGCATTCACGATGCCAAGCTGAGCCTGGATACCCTGAATAGAAGCGTTTGTATATCTGGATACACCCATCAGGTTAGTCATGGATCCGCCCGGTTTGTTCGGATCACGGTAAGCGCTGTTCTGTGCAGTTAAGATATGGGTTGTATATTTGTAATGTTTGAATGTAAACTGCTCCGGAGAGGTCGGGAACGGAATGAATCTCAGGCCTCTGTGCATATGAGCTGCTTTATCATATTTTGCATTTACTTTCTTGGTAGATACAACCTGAACCTTTACATCGCCGGAAGTCATGATACCGTAAGAGTAGTCAAGTTTAACACCATTAATGGTGCTGCCCGGACGTGTTACCCAGTTTACTTCTGGATTCAGGAAGGAAATGTATCTCGGGTTACCGTAGATAACGAAAGTAAATCCATCCAGTTTCGCATTGTCTGCGATATCGGTGATCAGACGGTCGATCTTGAACTTCAGCATCTTGGAGATGAACTCGCAAGGCAGAGCAGTTGTAATGGATGTGGAATCACAATCGAATTTATCCTCAACGATAAACGGATCGAATCCAAGAACATCCAGCTGTGTTCCTTTGTAGAGCTCAAACTGCTCATCCAGCCATCTCAGGATATCGGAATCCTCCTGCTGAACCATGTACTCAGTCATGTTGTTGTATGTTTTTCTGTAAAGATCGATATCCATCAGAGCCTTTGTATCTTCCAGTTCTTCCAGGGAGTAGGAAGCATTTACACGAGAACCATCCTCGATCTTCCACTCACGCTCTTCTCTCTCGTAATCGAAGGTTACGGAACGTTCGTTGAGCTCATTGGAGATATGACCGGAAAAGATAACGCCGGTAATCTGATCGTTGATTGCTTTCATGGATACCGTATTCAGACGGAAGTCACAGGTACCAAGCAGATTGTCATCAACCTCTACGATTACGTTTCCATCAGCATCCTTTACAGTTTCCTGGATTCTTCCACCCAGCCACTGATTGTCAGAAAGGTTTACACGCATCGGCTGCTTCAGAGTTACAACAATATCATCGCCACCCTTCGGATTTGCAACGGTAACTTTTGCAACAGAGAGAGCGATGGTGATGTTTTCTCTTTCTGCGATCGGAGCATCTGTCAGTTTTTCAACGATATTGAAATTCTTGATGTCGTCAATCGGAACAACATCTTCTTTGATCGGGAAGCCCTTACCTGCTTCGTATGCTTCGATGTACTCATCGCTGAAGAAGCACTGCGGGAATCTCCATCTTTTGCTCTTGTCGTTGTTGTCTACGATATAAGTCTGCTCGATATGTTTCTTTACAATCGGAGTTCTGGTTGTCTCCGTCTGCATGATATCTTTTGTAGCCAGTTTCAGCTGCTGCTTAATCAGAATTGGAAGATCGATTGCTTTAATTGGAAGAAGCTGACCTACACGGGTAGACTCCTTTACCAGGTCCTCAACACAGTTATCGAACATATCAGATACCTGCTCATAAAGAGCGGTATGAGTACCATAACAGGTATTACCGGTCGGATCGTTTGCTTCTGCCTGTTTCCACTGCTCACACTCTTCCTGAAGAGTTCCAAGGAGCTGATCCTTGTATGCTTCCATCATAGTCTGAGACTTTACCATCATGGTAATATCGGAAAGAGGATCGATCTCTTTAGCATTCATTGTGGTAACTGCTTCTGTGAAAATATCATCAAAGTTGTTACTAGCTTTGGCGTTCATAAAACCACCAACGGTAGCGGTTTCCTGAAATACTTCGCCATTTCCTAAGAAACTTGGTTTAGCCATTTCTTTACACTCCTTTTTGAGTATTTCTTATTTACATAAGATCTTAGTATTTTGTTTCCTATGGAACTTTCGTGCCACAAGCTTCAATACTAGGTTAATTGTCATAATTTATTCAACTGTTTTTCTTTCTGTTTTCTGTACCTTTCGTATAAAGGCCATTTGCAGTCTTTAACAGTTTGAATATCAATTGTACGATTACAACCATCCTTTGGAAGAACAACTGATTCTGTACATAATTGCTGATTTCAAACTTCATCAGCATATAATCCGTCAACATATCATGAACCTCACGGAGTTTTCCTGTAGCGGTCTTGATAATCTGGTTTGCATCCGGATCATCGGAAATCGTTCCTTCCAACTTATTAATATAAGTTTCAATGGAGCTTCGTAATCGTCCATATTCTTTATAAAGAATGTATTTTCGCATGGAGTCGTATTCCAACCCCGGGCCCTTATCTGTTCCAGCCCCTGCGTTTGGATCTCCAGTGGCATTCGGGTCAGCGCCTCCACCATCTGGATTTGTAAAGTCTTCCGTTTCGCCTGCATTCGGATCTGCATTGGGATCTCCTCCGGCGTTTTGGTTATCTTCCGGGTACGGATCGACTGTAAAGTCCTCTACTGCATTAGGGTCATTACCACCAGGATTTGCATTCGGATCGTTTGGATCCGGAGCTTGCCCTTCTCCATTTGCATAATCTCCCTCGGTATTTCCATTTGACGGTTGTACCGTTACGTTATTTCCCGCAGGGTCATCGTCCACATCAGGAAGATTTGGATCCTCCGGTTCGATATCGGGCAAATCCATATCCATTTCTGGATCGTCTACCTCTGGAAGAGTATCATCTGGTGCTACATCTGGTAATTCTGCATCTACATTTGGAGCATTCTGATCTGGTGCAACTTCTGGAAGATCATCACCTCCTGTATTGTCCACAGGTGGAAGATCATCTTCGGTGTTTACTTCCGGAAAATCATTACCGTCTACCTCTGGAGTTTGATTGTCAACATCTGGTAGATCCATGGTAGCATTGAAGTCATCCCCTACTCCATCTACCTCTGGTAAATCATCCGGTTCCACGTCAGGAAGAGCATCCATTCCTGGGACATCATCGAGTGTCATATCTTCATTATCATCCATAACTTCAGGAAGATCGTCCGGATTAAAATCATCTAAGGTATCATCTGGTTCTACATCCGGTAATGCATCCATATCATCCACGACAATATCGTTGGTAAAATCCAACCGTGCACGACGGTTTGGTTTTACGGTCACCACTTTCATGTTCCATTTCTTTTTCTTAGAGTTAGGTGCTTCAAATGCAAGAAAGTATTTTCCATATTTTGATTCGTTTTCCGATACTTCCAAAATCATTCAAACCACCTCCTCTTAAATGTATTTGCTGTTACTAAGGACACGAAGCTTCTGCTCTTCCAATTTGGATTTGATACGCATTAGCTTATATTTCTCCTGGTTATGCCCCATAGAACTTGCATCTTCGATTTTTGTCTTGCAAATCTCGATTTCAGTATCCAACTCTCTTACAAGCTGGTTTCGAACACGACGGTCTTTAGATTTGGAATAATGACGGCATAATGCCGTAACTGGAACCATCAAGATACTCCAGGATGCAGCCGCGCCATACATCAACGCCAATTTCAAATTTCGAAATATTTTCTTTCGAAATCCAGGCTTTGTCATATATTTCCGACGGCGCTCTTCATCTGCGTTATCCCACTCTTGAATGGTTGTATCAATGTCTTTCTTGATGCTTGCTGGGATTGCCCCAACTGCTTTGACAGCACCTTTAATCTCCTCACCAGTTTCTTTCGCTTTTGCTCGTCGTTTCATAAACTTCGCTTCGCGATCCATCCATTTGGATTGGATATTTCTTGCTGTCGAATCAGAAACGGGAGGTTTCGATTTTTTTCCAGCTGGTTCCTCCTCCTGGATATAACCAGCCGTATCGCGTACAGTCTGAGAAGGTTCTCCTAATTCAGACTCTGTAAGAATAGAAGCATCGGTTGCTTCTTCATACTCGGATGCTTTCTCGGAAATCTCTTTCCATGCCTCCGAAATTGTTGTGGATTCTGAAAACAGATCCTGGAATCCAACAAGTGCTGCATTTGGATTATTCGTATTTACATATTCCAACGCAATAAGTTCATTTAAGAAATGATAGGATGATCCAACAAGATCATCAATTTTTTCTTTGGTGTGTTCAAATTCATCCTTGTAGAGCGTACACGAAGATTCATACACATCAAAAATGGTATCTACTGCAAATTCCGGTGTACCATATTCACGGAACAGGGCATCCTTTTCCGTTGTGGTATAAATGGAATCGATCTTATCTGCGATGGATGCATTCGCCAAGGAATTTACCAAGGTTCTAAAAATTCTTGGGGTATGCTGGATCGCTTCCTGATAAACCGAATCTCTGGTTAACATCCTGGCGGTTACCATGGATTCAAAGATGGTTTTCCACTCATACGAATCTTCACAATTGGTACTGCACAACGTTGCCAATTCCCCACACCGTTCCATGATATCGTGCATATCTTTTTCTGAAGCATCTTCTTTTAAGAAGTATTCTGGAGTATGCGTAAAGAACGAGACGGGATTTACACTTACCATAGCATTCGGATGCACATCTTCATAGGCTAACATAATACGAATAGAATTGGAGCCCTCTACTTTCTCCTGCAGTAAAGTTACCAATTCTTCATAATTTGATTTTTGTTCCGGACTCATCTTTGGTCCGTATTCTTCTACAAAGGCTTCCACTTTCTCCAGTTCTTCTGGATAATCTTCCGCAAATTCCAGACATGTTCTCACATCGGATACTTTCTCTTTATAATAAGAAAGTCCATACATTGGTTCTGAGAAAATATATCTGGAATTTTCCAAAAGAAAAGAAAGAGGTTGCTCCATATATAGTCTGGAGTAATCCTTCGCAAGGTCTTCGCTAAAATTTCTACAGAGCTCCGCATGTTTTGCACGCAGCTTTTTTGCTGGATTTCCATAGAGAATTTCATCATAATCAAGCTCAGGCAACTTCGGTTCCTCCCTTCATTCAATAGTTTAACTATTTGTTTTTAAGAGTATTTTCCGTCGCTAGATCAAAAAAATTAGACCAGAAAAAAGATTAACGTTCTTTTAAACGGATTTGGGTTTTATCCCAATAACGTAAGTATCTAAAAGAAACAAAAAAAATAGAAAGGGGAAAGTTTATTATGGCTACAGCATTAGCAACAGGTTTAACTTTTCTTATGAATCAGAAAAAGGGCGATACCGTAACCGCACTTTATCCGATTACCAAAACCGCAAACGTTCGTAACGACGACGGTACAACTCTGGTTGAGCTTCTGGCAGGCAAAGCTGACAAAGAGCATGGTAACCATGTTCCGGCAGTTGAAGCCGCTAACAACCTGAAGTTCTTAAGATGTGACAATACATGGGCAGAAATCCAGGCAGCTTCCACAACAGCAGCCGGTGTTGTAACTCTGACCGATTCCGTATCTCTGGATGACTCCACTCTGGCAGCAACAGCAAAAGCTGTTAAAACTGCTTACGACAAAGCAAACCATGAGCATCCATACATCAACTTAAACCAGAAAGGTGTTGCTGGCGGTGTTGCTACACTGGATGAGACTGGATTCGTTCCGGCTTCTCAGCTTCCTTCTTACGTTGATGACGTTGTAGAAGGTACTTACAATGCAGACACCAAGAAATTTACCGTAGACGGCTCCGAGCTGGCTGCAGGTGAGGCTGGTAAGATCTACGTGGATACCAATACAGAGAAAACCTACAGATGGTCCGGTTCTACTTATGTAGTTATTTCCGAGACTCTGGCTCTTGGTATCACTTCTTCTACCGCTTTCCGTGGCGATTATGGTAATGCTGCATATCAGCACTCTCTGGCAGACCATGCACGTGTTGATGCTACTCTGACCGAGAAATCTGAGCAGAATGGTTATATCAAAATCAATGGTACAGAAACTCTGGTTTACACTCATCCTGGAACCGGTACAAACCCGCATGGTACAACTGCAGCTGACTTAGGACTTGATAAAGTTCAGAACATGACCGCAGCTGAGATCATCGACACTCTGACCAAAGAGAAGATGGAATCCATCATCGGTGGTACAATCGCTACAACCCAGCTTGCTACAACTACAACAGATGGTCTTATGAGCAAAGATCAGGTTAAGAAACTTGATGCTTGCATGAGAATCTACATTCAGTCTACAACTCCAACAGAAGACTGCCTGTGGTACCAGACAGAGGCATAATCGAGATATCGAACCTCGTCAATATAAAAAAATAACCCTACGGGAAATTCCCGTAGGGTTATTTCTGTTTCTTATGAACGGAATATCTTAAATCCTACGATGGAATCTCCACGTAGTGTTTTTATCACTCGTTCTCCTTTTGAGATTCTCGCCCTTGTTGGAACCTGAGAAACCTCAATTGGATCATAGTCATCTCCCCCTTTTTTGCCATATAACTTGATGACATCCGTTTTCTTTACGGAAGCAACACCAATCAATCGTTCTGTGGTATCGAGGGTGATAAGCTGAATTGGTTTATCTCGTTTTTCCATCCGACTAAAGTATTTCAGATCGGTGATCTTCATCTTTCCAGAGGATGTGATGTACAGCAAGTTTTTAAGCTGTGGATTTATGATACAAAGATCGGTTACATCTTCTTCTGGTTTTAATGCAATGACACGTGAGCCTTTTCCAACTTTAGAAATCTGATTGATTTCTTTTATTGGTAGACGGATTCCATTTCCCATACTTGTACAAATCACCACATCATACGATGGATCTGACACTAATACAACTTCACTTAGGACGTCTCCTTCGTTTAGTTTAATTAGGCTATGGGCTTTTCCATTCTTAAGGACAAAATCTCCATATGGAGTTCTCTTCGCATATCCCATTCTGGTAATCATCATAAACTCAGTATCTTTCATTGCAACCGATGCTTTCTCAGATGGAGCTTTTAAGACTGCCACGATATCTCCTGAACCCGAGAAGTATCGTTTGATCTCCACTCCAATATCATCCGATTTCATATCCGGAATGGACGAGACTGGAATTTTGGAAATGGTACCATCGGAAGAGATTACGAGAATGGATTCGCGATTTCCAATCTCTAAAATCGTCACATTCCGATTGTCTTTTCCAACCTGTCCAATGGTCGTCCCTTTCTTAGACTTTAACTTCTTGATATATCCAGATTTTGAAATCCCGATTAAATGCATCGTATCCGGACTCTCATCTTCTCCACCATCCAGTTTGATAATTCTGGAATGACGAGGATGGCCATATTTCTTAATTCCGTCTTCCATCTCCTGAACGATGATTTCATCCACGGAAGAATCACTTTCCAAGATGGATAAGATTCGTTTGATCTCTTCCTTAAGCGCCTTTTTCTCTTCTTTGAATCGTGCGTAGGTATCTTTGTTGAACTGATACATCTTCATATCGGCGATTGCTCCAGCCTGAAGTGAGGTGATATGGTACCGCTTCATAAGCTTTGTAATAGTATCGCTGCGATTTGTCGATTCCCGACAGATCTTAATCGTGTCGGTAGCATTGTCTCCATTAAATACCATCAACATGACTTCATTGGTGTGCTGCTTTTCCATAGCACGAACCAACTTGTTGTTGTACATGTATCGAATCGTATCCCGTCGATAATCAATCCAGTTTTCCAGTAAGGATTTGATACCATACTCGTAGATGCAATAGTCTTCTACTGTCTTTAAAGAGATGGCGTGCGTCAGACGAAGCGTTGTCTTCTCTAACAGGAATTCGATGATATCATCCGGGTTCGACTGTGAATCCAGATAAAGCGAAATATTGACGTTTGATTCGTCCGTATTGTTTCGAATGTCCTTAATCTTTCCTTCCAGTGCTCCACCTTTTTGACAGTACGGGATAATGGATTCGATCCATGGTTTTGCATAGACGTTTAATGGAAGAGATGTGATTCGTATCACATTGGAGATAGGATCAATGGTATAACTTCCCTGTACCGTTAGCTTCCCTTCTCCTGTTTTGTTGATCTTCTTAAACTCACCGGTGTCCACAATATCACATCCAAACTTAAAGTCTGGAATCAACATGATCTTTGCATCTGGATTCTTTACAAGCTTGATCACGGCTTCTAAAACCTCTGTCACATTAAACGGAGGGATATTTGATGCAAGACCATATCCAATACCACTAAACTGTGGATTGAATAAGATGTGCGGATACTTGCTGGGAAGGAAAATCGGCTCTACATCCATTCCATTATAAGTTTCCTGCATTGGGACACAATAGTCTTCAAAATGATCAAAGAAACAATCCACGGTATACTCAGTCATTCCCATTTCAATGTATCGGTCAGCGGCTGCTGCTTCACCATTGATGTTTCCATAGTTGCCCTTCTTATTGATTAAGAGCACATTGTTTCGGAATGGTTGACCTTCGTTTACAATGGTTTCATAAATCGCAGAATCACCATGAGGATGAATGTTTGTCGTGGATGACTTAACGTCATTTACTTTTTGTCTTCTCGCAAGCTTCTTCATGGTTTCTGGTTTTGTGTCTTGTGGTTTCCCACACTGTTTCCACCACGTGTATAACATACGTCTCTTTCCTGGACGTAATCCATCGTAAGTGCAAGGAGTCACTCGATAGAGGTTTTTGTTTGCCCCAAAGATACAAGCATACTCCTCTGCTGCACTTGCGATGTTTACTTTGATTACGTGGTTTTTAGAGGCTTCATCCATCATCTCATGGAATCCACCTTTTATTTCAACCGCTTCAGTCGCTTCTCTACGCTCTAAAGCTTCGATTTGTTCTTTTGATAACTTCAGTACTTTTGTCTTTGCCATTTCTCTCACCCTCCTCAATTAGTTATCCAGATCTTCTTTTGCGATGTGATAGTTCTTCATCATTTCTTTTCGCAATTCCAGATCCTTTTTCTTGTTGCCTAATAACTTATCGAAGATTGCGAGTTCCTTTTCAACATCATCCAACGTATACTGGATTGAGATACGGTTGTTCATATCCAGAACGGTGTCTCTCATTTCATCTGGATCGATCTCCTATTATAATTTAGACTATATCTTGATTTCATACATGGTATGAATCTTCGGCACTTCGGAATTTCTCCCTACTTGTAAAACCTAGTCGTTGATCTTTACGTTTAGTCTTAGATGCTGATTGCTCCTATCATATTCATTGTTACACTTCGGTAGAATATGCATAACAGAAACGTCCCAGCAATTCACACGAATTTATACTCGGCAAGATTGTTCACCGAGTCCCTTAAAACGTCCAGTGATAAGTGGATTGTATTTTGATGCTGCATCCATAAACTGCATGATGGTCATGACTTTCGGATCTTTGTCTTTTTCCTGTACCTCAATCCGATATCCATATCTGTTGTAGATTGGCATCAGAATATCGGCATTACGAATAAGACGCGCATTGATATCCAAAACACACATCTTTCCATTGACGATTGCTTTTAACAGCTGACCATTGAGCTCACTTTCTGGATAAAAGATCTGCAATTTGCTCATGAAAGATTTGATAAATCTTTGATCCGTGAGAATCGAATGTAATCCGTCAACGGAACTTGTGTTGATACCCCCAACGATGCTTATGATCGAGAGGACGCATTCTACAAATCTTGCATCCAACTTTCCAGAAATGTCTGCTACATAGTTCAGCTTCTCTTTATAGGTCCTGGTATCTTCCAGGAAATCATACAGCGATTCTTTCTTGATTTCGGTTACTGGAACAATCGTCTTTGATAGACCAGCATTTTTCAAGAGTCGTAATTTGTATACTTTATTGACCTTCTTAAAGAAGATATCGGTGATTTCGGATCGTCGAATCACATAAGGATGATCTTTGTCATCCAGACTGTAAAGAGGTGCCATTACCTTATACAGTCTTCCAGCCTCAATAACGGGGCGCATATACATATACATGAACGCTAGTATTCCAAGAGTGATGAAATATCCATCAATATCAGAGTCGGTTAGAATATTAATGCGACTATAGTACATCTTATTGATGTCGAAATCTTTTCCAATTCCTGCACGAATGACTTTCTTTAAGTCTCGCCATTCTTTGTTCTCCATGACCTCTGCAAAAGAAGATTTGATTGCATTCTTTGTTACACCGCGGAGTAAGAAGAATGCTTGTGTGTCACGGTCACAACCAGAAGAAGCAGAACCTCCGGCAGAACCACCTTCCACGATAAAGAGTTCTCGAAAATCGTTCTTTCCTGTATTATTGCATCGAATGAAGTTTTTCATGGAATGCTCAGAAAAGCTGTCCATACGTTCTCTTTGAGACGCTTCTTTGACTTTCTGTAATTCCACTCTGGCTTTTGCATTCGCTTTTGTGATACGTACAAAAGCGTCTAAGACCGATTTATTTGAAGCGAAGTACTCCTTTAAACCATTGGTAATGCATTCCTTCAGATATGGAAGTAACTTACGATTGTCGATTTTCTCTTTTACGTTTCCTACAAATCCAACTTCTGCGTTGGTGTTTAAGTTGATGACACAACACAGACCAGAACGGACATCGTCCCAGGTCGGTTTATATTTCTCCCATTGGGCATCATTCATGGATTCTTTTGCAGCTGCAATGACCATACGGCAAAAGACTTCATCGAAGGCATCCTGGTGAACGCCTCCCTGAATGGTGTTGGTAAAGTTACAAAAACTATCGTACTTGGTGATCATTTCCGGAATGTATCGAAGCACGACTTCCAGTTCCAATTCCCTTTTTACATCTTTGGTTGTATTACTTGGTTTTCCTTTCTTGTCTAACTCTAAGACGCGCGCGCGTTCGCTCCAAGAATTGTGACAAGTCAGATGAAACATTGGGGAATACGTTTGGTTGTCGGTCAAACGAAGCATAATCTCTTCGAATGGTTTTGACATGATCTTATGTCTCGACTGTATCTTCAATCCATCCCATATCTCAAATACGATTTTGATTGGATGATTCTTTGGAATCAAGTAACTCATGAGCTCTACCCATTCCAAAACATCTTTGTGCGGAATGATGGTGTCTGCTCCTAAATACTTTGGAGACGGACTGAATGCGATCTTGCATCCATGCTTCTTGTCTCCTTTTCCAGTTTTGGTTTTGGTATCTTCCACTTTCTTTCCGTTTTCAAACCGGATAAAGTGACGATACTTTTCTTTCTCTCTGTACGATTCAATACTGAATGTAGTGGATAATGCATTCACAGCGGTGAGTCCTACAAATCTTATCAAATAAGACCCAGACTATATCCTCATCCATTTTCATGGAGCTCTCTTTTTCGGATTTCTCCTACTTGTAAAACCTAGTCGTTGATCGTTACTAATAGTCTTCAATGCTGATTATCCTCGTTTCATGAATTGTTACACCTTGGTATCATGATCCGTATCGGACTTCCCAGCTTATAAAAGAGTGATCCTGTAGAATTACTTCTACGCGGGGCTAGTGTGTTAACCCAAACTCACCACTTGTTCCACCAGATTGATCTCGGAAGAACTTTGATCCGGATTGAATTTTCGTACAGAATATATCCATGGGGTAATCCTGTTCTGGGAATCCCCTTCCGTCATCTTCGCAAGTCAGAACATCTGACTTTATATCATAGGTAATGGTAATTTCAGATCCACCGGAGTCTTTGTCAATCAACTCATCGATGGAGTTTTGTATTACTTCTCGGCACAAATGTGCTGCGCCAGCGGGTCCGTATTGTTTTATATAGAGATTCGTTTTGGTCTGAATCTTCGAGATGTCATCGTCTATATAAAACATCTTTACGTCATTCATACTTTTTTTACCTCTTAAGTCCAATTATTTCCTGTTTTTCAGGATTAACTTTTTGTTATTCTAAGAATAATTAAGTAACCCCGAGTACCTGTTAAGGCACTTAGTACTGAGAGGTATAAAAAGAAGAAGCACCACAAGGATGCTTCTTCTTCCTAAGTAAATTAATTTTCGCTCCACTGGCCGTATTTGGAACCGTACTTGGAATCGTATCCACGATTCTTCTTACTCTTCTTGGTGTCGGTTTTCTTCTTATACGTTTTCTGTACACGGGTAACAATCTTCGGTGTCTGAGCCAGTTCATATTTGACTTTAGCGAAGAAGGATGCGGTCTTCTGATCTCCGATACCACCGGACTGCATGATGAACTGAGCGAAGTTGAGCTCTGTCGTTACAGCATTACACATCTCTTTTAACTCTTTCTTCGTTGCACCGTTGAACGGAATTCTGGCACCACAGAGACGGCAGGTGTAAGTCTCATCGTTGTTCTCAATCAGACGCATCTTCACATCGCCATTTTTCTTCTGCACGTGATGCATGCAGTTTGCAATCAGCTCACGACGTTCCTGTTTGTTTTTCTTCTTCAGGTTCAGCTGTCCGTGTTTGTTCAATGCTTTTGTAATGCGGACGGTTCCTTCAAAAGCGGTCGTGTGTTTGTTTCCTTTGTTCTTGTTTGATCTTGTGTTCGCATAATTTCTACCCATTGTGTTTAATCTCCTTTTCTTTATGGTATTTGGGTTCATGTAAATAATATATCACGGTTCACGAAATCCTAAATAGACCGGATACAAGCCAATCCATGATCTACGGATTCGGAATACGTGAATACATAACGTAAGTGATTTTCTTTGATCAGATCAAGTGGAAGACGTATTCCGGCTTCGGTTACTGCTCGGATCTTTCCTTTACAAACTTTCTGAATCGTTGCATTCAAACGTTCGCGGTCATTTAACAGGGCATCATCCACCACGATAATCTGTTTGTTTTTAAAACGCACCATCTTGTCGATGCTTTCTCTGTATTCCGGAGAAACGAAATACACAGAAGTGACAAACTTATTCGGATGAATCAGACATTTGAATCCTGGATACAGGCTGTCCTGTTCGTTTCCAAGGTTGTTCACTCTGGATTTTTCATCGGCATCTTTGATGCTTTTTACGCTGGTCTCAAGATGCGTCGTATCAATCCTGCCGTCTTCATTCTTTTTGAATTTTACGGTAATTGTACAGGGCTGATTCTTTTTCTTATTGTAAGCATACACAGTAAGCACCGGTGTATGTCCATACTCCTGTACTTCCTGCTCGGTCATTATGACCATGCAACCCTGATATTCTCCCTTCTTGTGGAAGGTACCACGAATTTCATATGGGGTTTCAAAGTCGCTGATCTGGTAGTTGTTCATAACCGTAATGTAGATGATGTGCTGCTCGCTGGTATCAAAGAACGGTTTGTCTGTTCGTTTCGCAATCAGTGATGCATTGAAAGAACTGGTGTTGTTCTTCCAGCGTTTGTCATTTCCGATATCGTAGCATTGTACTGCATCGGTATGGTAAACTGGTTTAATCTGATGGGTAACACCTGGTTCCAGACGAATTCTCTGATAAATATCAGATTTTTCATAGAACTGGTAGGTCCCTGAATCCAGGAACCTCCAGTTGGCTTTCAGCTTGTTTGTGTTTCCAATAATCACGTTGTATAACATAGTATGCTTCCCCTTTATTTGTTATTTAAAGTATTTCTCGACAGATGGATCGTTGAGAATGATATTCTTAATCACCTTCACGGTCTTCTCATAATCGTTCTGGCTTAAGCTGCTAAGCACATAACGACGATTTCCATCTTTCCCCTGTGCATCGTCCTGTTTTCTTCCTTTGACATATGCATTTAAAACATCCCGGATCACTTCGGTGCTGGAATGCTCTAAGGTATCGAAAATCCAGTTGGTAACCTGGATATAGAACTGCTTCTGGTTATCAGTCAGGTTGCTGTATTTCTCTTTTCTCTCTAACAGAGCAAAGACTAAGAACATCGGCCAACGATCTTTCTTAATGGCCGTTTCCATAATTTCTTTAAACGGAATCATTTTTCCTTTGCTTCCCTCGTAGAGAACTTCATAGAACTGATATACCCGGAATGTTGGAGAGTAGGAAAATGCGTCATCACATGGGAAAATGGAAAGTACATTGAAGGCAATCTCTTCGTCGATTCCGGCTTTCACCATTTTCTTTAAGCGCTTTCCCATTGCCAGTTTGGATAACTCGATCACATCATCTAATTTATAGATTGCAGCTTTCGGATCTCTTGCCAGGTTCTCTCTGTTGACTCTGGATGTGATGGTCAGCACTTCTCGAAGTACCATTGGAAGAAGTTTGATGCATTCAATATCCTCTCCCTCTTTCAGATCTTTGGTTAAGCATTTTACAAACCATGGATCTGTGAACTTTGCACAGATGCCTTCTTTGAGCTGCTGGATTTCTGGGTTCTTCTTATATCCATATCGCAGCATCCAGTTTACAACTTCCGGGTAATGTGCCATCAGCGCACGATAATAGCTGTTTTTGCACGTTTTCTTTGTCCAGTCAAATTCCTTCATATATTTCTTTTTGTATTTCTTGAATGTGTACTCTGCAAAGAGGACGATCTTTTTATTCGCACCTTCCGGATACTTTTTCTTATCCTTATCCTTATCCTTGTTAGGGTCCTTCATCTCCTCTTTTATTTTTTTCTCTTTGAGAATTTCTTCTCTGCTTACGTGTCTTCTAGACATATTGTGGTCTCCTTTCTGTGGTTTCACCTAAAATGGTTAAACTAATGTGAGAATGAGGATAATTTATCAACCCTCATTCTCACATCATTTATTGTGTTAAACTCCAAAATCTCCAAACAGAGATTTGATATCAACTTCTTCCGAAGTGTTGCTTACGTTGCGGCCATCATTCTTGCCGATCATGCTGCTTAATTCTCCAAGCTTTTCTGCATTTAATGCATTATCTTCCATCTGAATTCTCTGACGTTCCTCGATCTCCTCGATACGTTCATTGATCTTTACGATCTTGTCGTTAACCGGGGATAAACCGGACATAATCAGATAGACGGAGTTTGGATCTTTTCGATCTGCATTGATATGCACATGCAAGAACTCATGAACTGGTTCTCCGATAAACTCATGGACTCTCGGGATATGGTTGTTGAAGTCTGCCATAAACTGATCGGAAAGATTCATAATCAATCCGGTCGCCATTACTTTCTTATCCCGTTCCAGCTCCATATGTGCATTGGATTTGATCTGCTGAATTAAGCGCTCCTCTAAAGAGCCGCTGTCCAGATCTTTCTCTTTTACATTCTCCACTCTTGCAACTGCAATTCTTCCCGGGAAGGATACCAGACGAAGCCCGTCTTCGGTATCAATGGAATCGTACTTGGTTGAGAAATTGTATGCACCTGCAATGACTTTCATATCCTGTACGATTTCCTGGTTTACATGTTCCATCATCTGGTAGGATGGTTCCTTCGCAAAGTTGTCATTGTCATAGAGCATATACCGAGCATTTGGAATTTTTCCATACAGCTCGTTTAGATACTCCAACGTATTGACATGTGCACTTAATGCTTCGGAATGGACTGGTCCCACACCGACTAAGATAAACAGCGTATCCACGTAGGTTTTGCTCATCAGTGTTAACATAAGAGGAGCGATACCAGAACCGGTTCCACCTCCAGTAGATCCTACAATAAATACGATGTCCTTATGTCTTGGCCAGTCTTTGATATTCTCGTCTGATAAGAACTTCATAACAGATTCTTTCAGATATGTTTTTGCGAGAGCTCGATTCTTTCCGGCTCCCTGACTGCTTCCGCTTGCGTCTGTTATCAGGTATTTTGTGACGCCTTCTGTTACAGTCTCCAAATCCTTGTTGGATGAATTGATTGCCATTGCATCAATTCCAAGTGTTTCTTTTGCAAGCACTGCAACTTGATTTCCGGTGTTTCCCACACCAATTACACCAATATTCAACATGGTCTTCTTTTTCTCCTTTCGTTGTTTGGTGATTGCTTCGTAAATCCAGATGATTCTGAAGCAAAAAAATAATATATAAGCACTAAGAGAAAGTGGGATTTGACCCACTTTCTCCATTTTAGTGACTCTAAATAATAGTTTATCCAAAACTGGAAAACTGATCAGCTTCCATATACCCGGTAGATGATATTCAGGTCTTTGTTTAATACCAAAAACTCAACCGGGATATTTAATTTGGAGAAGAGACGAACGTCACGATAATCTCCATCCACATCGTTTCCATCTTTTCGAATGAACTCTCCAGTGAAGAGTGCCAGGGTATTGACTCTGGTACGATCTTTCTGTTCCAGGTTGATAAACCATTCTTTGATATCCTTTTTGCTGATTCGGATAAAGATCTCAGTAAAGGATTCCACCGCATTCATTCCCACATTGTTTTCCCATACTTCGGAAGAGGAAACCAACGTTTCATTTTCCACATCTTCTCCGGTTTTCCAAATGTGTTTGATCTGAGCCGGCTGTTCGAATCTCTTCAGATAATATCCTGTCACGGAATCAGAGTCCACTTTCTTTCCAAAATACTGCTTTCTTTCCTGCTCGTTTAACTGTGCGGCAGTATACCGGAACGGAATCATGGTTCCACGAAGCGTCAGACCATCACTTGTTACTTTTGCAAGGTTGATGGATTTCTCTCGATAATCCGTTGGATGCACAGTAATGTCGTTTTCCGCTGTACCGGTGATTCCAACACCAAAGAGCCATACCTTATTTCCCGGACGATAGATGATGGATTTCTTTCCATCTGGAGTGTCAAAGGTATCAGATGGAGGTAATGAATCTGCATATCCAATACCCGTTTCAGAATACAGAGTTGGAATCGGAATCTGATCTCCTTTTTCTCCAAAGATATTTTCCATCGCATACTGAACACCGCCGATTACGACCATGTTTTCTTCATGCCAACTGATATCTGTCAGTGTGGATTTTCCAAATGGAGCCTGTGCTTTTACGAAATCACCGAAACCACCGATAACCTCAGTTCTTGACCAGATACCATGAGACTGCATATTTGTATCGACACCAAAACGGACATCGTCTTTTAGTGTCAGTTGATCTTTTAAAACCATATCTACTGTAGGAGTTCCTACATTCGATTCAATTGTACAAGGCATTTTGAGTCCTCCTTTTTCGAGTTTGTCTATTAAAAGCATTGTTTTTTGGCCATCTTCTAATCGCTATACCATTTCGAGACAATCTTATCTTTAAACTGTAAACGATCCGTTGGATGCAGTTCCGTTTCAAGTTTCACGGTATCGTATAGCCTTAAAGAATCATCTTCTTTGTCTCCAGCTTTCAAATATGCTTCGATGGTATGTACCAAATCTCCACCAAGTACGACATCTGTACGATCAACCAATTTTAGATATGCGATTAAGAGCAGCATATCACGGAGATTTATCTGTGATCCTTGATGGATTTCTGCAATTACTCGTTCTACTACATCCGATAAAAGCATATTATAATTTTCGTCAACCCCAATTAGTTTTCGCATATAAGGAATCTCATCGAAGAGTCTTAAGATATTTTCATTCTTGAAATCGCAAATGAAGATGATATCCAGACCGATAAAGTCTACGGTTAACGATTTGAAGAACTTAATCATTTTAATCAATAGTCGTTCCAGTGGTGTTTCCGTATCGTTACGCATATAGAGCATATCAATATTTTCCACATACTCGGAAAGCTTGTAAATGATGTGGTCGATGTAGTAGTAAAGGAGATCCTCACTGATCCGTACATCTTCATTTTCGACATTTAGGATATCATATCGAAGCATGATTCGACCGGTATCAATATCATTTTGGTAATCTTCCAAGGTATAATACTCCGGATCTAATTTATTCTCTCCAATATAGTCAATGTACTGCTGTACCACATCCAGTTTAAACATCTCAGAATACAACTTCGGATTGATGTAATAAAGATACTCAAAGAATGTAAACGCGGTTCTGGTTACGAAACTTCCATCTTCTTTTTCAATTTGAATATTGAAGATGTCCCGCATTTCTTTGGAATAATATGCCGTCCGATAAAACTCCTTTAAGGCTTCGTATTCTTTTCGGTCGTCTGTTTCGGATAACTTATATGAAATCCATTCAGACAATCCGCGGATGTTTTTAAACATCTGGTTGAATGCCTTTACTTTTTCTTCGTTGGTTGCTTCAGAATTAATGGATAAGATGCTTAAGTATTCCAGAAACTTTTTCGAATCTCCTTCGTTTAAGCTATCCAGTACGTTTCGCATCACTTTCGTACCTTCTTCATTATCTGGCTTTAACAAATCAAAGTCAAACCCAAATGCATCCACAACAAAATCATGGTTATCTACATCATGCATATACTCCAGGACATTTAAGACCTGTGTGGGAATCGCAATGATCTCTCCATTTAAATGATGCTTTTTACAGGTTAAACAACAAAGAAGAATGACGGCATCAAATAACGTCACGTTTAAACCAGGTGCAATTTTTGGAAGGGTAAATTGAATGCTGCTCATTTCATCTCGAAACTGCATGAGCATCTTTAGTACCCCAATGGATTCAAACATCATTTCGGTCATGGAATACTCGATTGCCAGACTGATGTATTTGGATTCCACAAAATTAAACTGGGTCTCCCACAATTCCTGGAAGAGTTTACTATCCTCCCACCAGAACGGATCGTCTGTGGTAATACGTTCGTATTCCTCCTGGTTGTAATTTGAGGTAAACGACCGAAGAATGCTGTCTTCTTCTAAGTTTACTTTTTGGAAGTAGACGTCATACATGTTTTTGTAATCTGGTCGACGTTCCACTTCTCCAGTGTCGTTGTTAAATTCATCCTTGTATGCTACAATGGGGACTCCATAGATATCAAACTTCTGTTCTTTCACCAGATAGTATTTGTAAATATTGATTCGATGGAATCCAAGAAGGTCCGTAATATCAAAGAGACATTTGTTGGTTGCTTTCCACTGAATCAATAAGTTCAGATGTTGCGCAATCTGTTTCTGCTGGATTTCGTCAATCGCCATATCATATGGAACATTGTAAGCTTCGTAAAACATTCGAACCGTTTGCTCACAGAAAAACTCTCTTCGAATTCCAAGTGGAAGCTGCCTCATCACCAGTTGCCAAATTGCCATTAACATGATACACATGGCAATGAAGTTATCATAATACTCAATGACTTTTCGATGGTCCGTCTGGTAGATAGTGGTTAGAAAGTAAAGACGACATTCTTCATAGATCCGTTTGAATTCGTCGTATACGATCGTTCGAAGAACCCCTTGATTCATATAAAGAATTTCAAAGTTTCCGGCAGATCGTGCTTCTGGAATTCCAATTCGTTTGCTTCCTAAAAAGTTCAGATATTTCTCTTCTGGATTATTGCGGATCAAATCCTGAATAACACCAAGACCCTCCAATGAGCTGATAACAAAATCACCATATCCAGGTTGTACTGCATTGTAAGTATCTTGAAGAAGATGAATTGGGATATTTGGATCTACCCGTAAGCGCTCCGCTACATCATCTGGGATATAGAAGTATTCATCTTGACTGGTATCCGTAGTCGGAAATCCATTTAGCATTCGGTAATACTCGTTCTTTTCTTCAAAGCTTTCAATTTCCCGTTTCCGTCTTGCTTTTAACAAACTCTCCCGATATACGGTGGGAATCTCGTTATATGTCTCGTTGATAATCATATCCCGAAGAAGTCTTGAAGAAGCATATTCTGTTTGATTCAAGTCTTCCATACGATAGTCGTGATACGAGTAAAACGTATCGGTTTCTTCTTTTGCCGCGATATACTGATCGGCATTTGATTTGGTGTCGAAGGTCTCATATGCCTCCGCTACCGTATTGTATTTGATAATCACTTGGTTGATAATTCGTTTAAAATCCTCTTGAAATCCTTCCAAAGGATTTGTGTTGTCTACGTCGTAATATTGGGCCATATTTCTTCTCTCACCCCTTTATATTTAGCTTATCCGATTGTCCCCAGTTTTAAATTACGAAATATTCACCAGATAACTTTCTTATAAGCATTTACCGTTATAGCTTTTGGAAATAAATTCCTTTTTAAGTATAGGAACGTCCTATGTACGGAGATTGAAACTAAACCACGATCAACGATTTTTATAGCAAGTAAATCTCTCATAATAATTTCCTTCTATGTAAAAACTTTATACGCATAATGATGCAGTTTTGCAGGGGCTTAGGGTTATGAAATGTTGCTGCTCATATTACTCATAGAATCTGATCTCGCTTTCTAACGGTAAATGCATGGATCTCATACAAGTTTTTCATATTTAAGACCTCCGAATACGTGTATGTGACTTGGACAGGTTATAGGGCAATAGAATCCCTATAACCTGTTTCCTGTTTTATTATACCCGCGACACTCCCTTAACGAAAAATTATAGGGGGAATCATTATGCCAATCTCTTTACCAGATATTATTTACAAAAAGGAACCTGGAGCATCTCCGGTGATTGATTCGGATAACTCCTATTATGAGATTCCGTTTGATAAAAGCAAAGAGTATTTTGAGAATCTCACAAACTGGACAAACTTCGTAAAAGGTGTAGAACGTCTGGTTCGTGGAGATGATCGTTATAGCAAATATATCAGCTATCTAAAAAAGAAAGTTCGATTGGACCATTGTATGGTACTTCGAAACGTTGACGATGAGGACGCCGACATTGAGATGCATCACGGACCAATCTTTAACTTGTTTGAAATCTGCGCCATTGTGACCGAATACTTCATCTTAAAAGGATGGAAGACCACCACGTTTCGGGTTGCAAAACAAGTTCTGTTGGATCACATGGATAACATCATTCAGGTTGTAATGGTTTCTGTAACGGTGCATCAGGAAATCCATGCTGGTAACATCTTCATCAATTATCACCAGGCATGGGGAGATATGAATAAGTTCGTAAACAAATACAACGATGCCATTGGTTCCGAATATCGATACAAGATGAATCGATATCTGGATCGATGTCTATTGAATGATAGTGATGACTTTGAGGTGCTATCCTTAAGTTCGAAAATCAACAAAAACTAAAAAAAGAAGAGACCGGATTAATTTCCAGTCTCTTCTTTTACTGAGAAGGAGATGTGTAAAACATCTCCTTCGTGTATAAAATCATTTATGCCGATATTATTATCAGCACAAATGATAGAGGCGAACGCATCTGGATTAATATCCAGATGGTTCACTTCGATAATTTGTTTTGCTATACTGGTGACTGATTCACCAGTCACCACTGTATAGTTGATGTGCTCGGTATGAGCTACCGGCGCATCTACATCAGTTACAACTTCTTTAGTTGTAAACGATGGCCATAGAAGCCATACTAAGAATAAAAGGCCAATTAAAAGGCCAGTCAATACGCAACATAAATTTTTTACCATTCTACTCATGATAATTTCCTCCTTGGTAGTTGTTTTTGTGCGAAAATACTATATCACTTTTTTATCAAAAATTACGGTTCTGACAATGGGTTAATAAAGCTTAAGGAGGAACCGAACGTGTTAAATTTTTTTGACAGCATGAAAATACGAGATGGATTAACTGCAACACCGTTTATCATTACGCTTTATGCAGTGCTCTTAATCTCTATCATTATCCTGGTAATATCACTCTATCACTTATGTAAAACAAAATCTCTTTCAATGGAAGCGGAGATGAAGCTTCGTGCTCTTCAGGTACAAAAAGAACAAGAAGAACCCATAGATCCATTTTATGACCGGATTGAAAGTTGTACAAAACTATTTTCGTTAATTACGAATGCGGTTGGAGACGAGATTGTATATACCATCTATGTGTACAGCTCCCTTGGACAACCATATCCAATCGCCAAATTGGATAAAGACATTGAAATCATTGCATCGATTGTCTATAAGGGAATCAATCCGGAAATCATATCCAGTAAAAACATGGTCTTTAAACCAGAATATGTAATGAGTATGATTACAAAGATTACGACGAATAGCTTAATCCAAACAGTACGAGAATACAACGCTTCCATTAACAATGCAAAAATGGAAGAATAAGAAGGTAGGTAGCACAATCGCTACCTACCTTCTTTTCTTTAATCATGAACTGCCACTGCTTTTGCTTCCAGCGGACTTATGTCCATATGAATATCCCAGATGCTCTGGTGAATTGCACGGATGATATATGCGTCATACAGGCTGTTGTGTTTGCGCATATCAGTTGGTGCGTTTTCGATGTTGGAGGCGAACTCTTCCCGGTTCATATTGAATGCTTCATAGTATGGGTTGAACACATACGGCTCACCCTCCGGGTTGCTGGCCTTTCTGTTATAATCTGTTACGATATTGGCAATATCTGTATTGATGTCCACAGAAGTTGGGCAAATCCATCTTGGCATTAAGATGGCATCTTTCCACAGCAGATCAATCAGATTTACCATATCATAGTGTCCACAGTCTGTGACAAACTGGATGCCGCAGCCGGTATGGTCATGTACCATCTGTAACCAGGTAATCAGATTCATACGTATTGTTTTGCTGTCATTCTTTAAAGTCCAGTGATCTCCCTTCAGCACAGTCGGCGGATTTACCATCTTGCAGAGCACGTTTTTGAATACGAACTCGGAGCAGGAAGAATAGTTAAAATCAATAAACTCCGCATAGAAGCTGTGTCCTTCTGCATCACACAAACCGATCGACAGAAGCTCGGCATCTTTTTTCAGCCCAGTAAACTCCGTATCCACATAGACGTACATCCTCGGATCTACAATAAAGTTTTTATCTACCTCAACTGCTGTTTCTTCGGTTGTGGTATTTGGTGTTTCAGCTGGAGATTCGGTAGTTTCATTTTCTACGACTTCTCCGCCCATTAAGTCGGCAATATCTACATTTACGACTTCTTCACTCATGTGTTTCAATCCTCCTTTAACTTTTTGATTAGTGAATTGTAATTCTGTTAAGAAAAAAAGATTCCCTCAGATAGAGGGAATCTTTGCATATTTGTTTTTACGATAGAGGTTTGACCGATACGAACTACGACAAGTCGTACAAGTAACCTCTTTATAATACCAGATGTCTTTGGAGAATCGTTTCTTTTTTGCAACCTTTTCCTCCATAATAAGACCCCGGCTATACATACTGTCGTCGGTTAATTCATCCGGATTCTTTCCATTCCGTTGGTTCTTATCGTTTTTGATATAAAATTTACGCTCGTAATAAAAGCGGAAGTTACGTTCTCCACAAAATGGGCATGGATAAATGGAATTGGTTGCCAGATGTTCTTCCGAAACATAACCATTCGCCATCTGCTCTTTGTCTGTATCTGTCATAGACGATCCTTTTTCACAACGGTTAATTGTTTCTTTGGAAGAAGGTGGAAAACAAACGCGAAACATCGGTTTAATTTTCATTGGTTTAGCTCCTTTCAAATGTAACGGTACATGTAATGCCGTGATCTTCTAAATATCCAATCACGCCAGTTTCTAAGTATTCTTCAGGAATGATAACACGATCGATCCGTTTATAAGGTGTTCGATAAAGATTTCTTTTTACAATATCCTCGGCGTCCTTTCTGGTAAAAAGTTTTTTGTCTCGAACTAACAAAACTCGTTCTTGAATTGCGCTTTGTTTTAATGCCATCTTTCGTTCCCCCTAATTTTCACTGTGGTATTTGTAATAATAAGTTGCACAAGGCATCACAATTCCTTCCGTTGTAATACCTGTCAATTCTTCCAGATTTTGCATGTATTCTTCCTCCGTCGGCTGATCCTGTTTATCTCTTGATATTCGGTATCTAGGGACACATATCATAGCTTCTGGATTTTGCATAAACTGATTATATCGATTCGTAAATTGATCGTTATGCATAAGCCGATACATCCGAACATATTCAATTCGGTGGTGGATCATTTGGTACATCTTTTTATAAAGCGGAACAATGTATTCTTTATACATTGCGGTATAATGTTTCGATGCTTCCGATCTTGCTGGATACTCTTCAAAATACTCATCTAAAGTCTCTGCACATATAAGACGTGCAACTTGACGATAATTTCTATGTGTCCCGCATTCTTTATAAAAAACATTCAAAGATCGATTGATCGGATCTAGAATGTCTTCCCGCATCTGTTTTGAGAATCCACACTGCTCTATAATGGACCTGATATCATCGTCTGCATTCGATTTATATTGGTTGATACGACTCATAATTCCGTTGTATTGGTCAATAACCACATCTTTTCCGTTTTGATCTGGTCCAAGATTCATTCGATCAATTTGCTGCATAAAATTTCCAATTGTAATATAAATATAATCAATGAATTCTGTCATATTCAAGCTTTCCTGAAAATGTGTTTTTAAGCCAGGTAAATTATGAGCGGGTGCTGATGAGGCATAAAATGAAATGATATCGCTTCCGTCATCGTCCATTAAACCCGCTAACCCATACAAAGAAAGATCAGAAATAAAATTGTATTCCTCTGTAATATCTGGATTCGCAGATGAATACATGACTCTAACAGAAAGAGATGTCTCTTTTTCTGCTTTTGTTTCTCCATCATTTCGTAGATATGTTGTATCTGTCTCTATTTCAAAATCATAGATATATGGATTGATTGGGAATAGTTCCACCAATGCTTCCATGTTCTTTTCATAAATACAACTAAAAACGTTTTCGTTCGTGTTCATAAAAATTCCCCTTAGATTAAAATCTTTGCAAGATTGCAAAGAATAAAGTAGTTGTATGAGATATCCAAATTGGATTTTTCCTCCTCCCAATAATCATCAAATCGTTCTCCTGCAAGAGTGACATACTCTGATTTTGCATTGAACTCCCGATAATAATCTACCGGGAGTTCGAATGCTTTGTATGCGTCTATGGTAGAACGAAGGAATCGAATCGTATTGGTGGTATCCCCTTGTTCCATTCTCTTTATAAAGTCCCGAAAGAATTGTAGCATTCCTTCTTCATGCACGGCTACTAATTCATCGGAAATTCCTTTTACATCAATCGTTCCATCGGACTTGTGATAAAGTTCCATTTTTCGTTTTCCTACTTTCATATAGGAACTATACTGATGTTTTGGACGAAAATGAATATATCGTCCGACATGTTCTTTTTTGCATTCACGAATGGTAAAGATGGCATCCTTTTTTATAGAGAGGATATTATCCGCTTCCAGCCCATTTTGCGCGAAAAATTCTCTGCGGGCTGTTTGGAATCCTTCCGATAACGCATCCCGAAAGGATTTGTCATCTCTTTGCAATATCCCAAGACGGACCTTCACATCCATCTCTTTCATGACTGCAAGCTTTTGAATTTTTGAAGCAGGCAGCAATTCATATTCTTTGGTGATGGAAAATCCTGCCTGCTTGATGTCGTATTCGATGATGTTTCGATTAAATAAGAATGGAATGGACGGATTACTCCAAGTATCTCGTTTCCATAACATGTCATCCATAAGTCATTATCCCTCGTAAATGTGACTCGTGTAATAGATGTCTACATATTTAAGTGGATCTCCATAACTATCCAGTAAGTTTTCAAGGGTCTCATCAATCTGAATGCAGTCTTCGTAGTCAAATCCAAAGAAGGCATATGGATTAAAAAGTTCCAGTCTCACCGTTTCCCCGACTTCTTCATTGTCAAGTCGATAGACACAAACATCCACATGTTCACCATCATGCGTCGGTTTTAGGCTGCACTGGCATCCCCGTGCTGTCCATGTGTTGTACATCGCTGTCATTTTTAGTTCCTCCATTTTTATTCTTTATTTTTTCTGGTATTTCTTTGTGTTTCCAAAAATTGCCCATGGTACCATGCCAAGGTCCGAAGTACTGTTTTGGGTACTGTTTTGAGTACTGGTTTGTGTATTCTTCCGTAGGATTTCCATCAATAAAATATGCTTTACTGCACGGCTGTACAGATTCGTTGCACCGATACTGGCAATCTTTATGTTCATCTTTTGTGCATTCAGCACAACAGATATAAAGATTGTATGGGCAATCGGTATAACAGGAATGCTTATATTTTCCTTTTGGGTTTCTGCTTCCAAAATAGAAATCGTCCAAATTTTCATTTCGGATACAGTGCTCACAAATATCCATACCCGACCGGACGCAACAAAAACAATCCGAATCTTCCGTAGACAATAAGTCATTGGCAATATTTCGAATCAATGCATCCAGATCAACAAAATCCTGTTTCCAGCTATCATCTTTGGCAGTGGTTGATGGGGTGTACCGATCAACAAACTGCATCGTGTCTTCACGTCTCGGATCATTTACATCTCGAATTCCTGCTTCATACTCCTCTTCTGTGATGTTAAGCTGCTCAAACTCCGGAATCACAAGCAGGATTTTTCGAAGGAAATTCTCAACTGCCTTAAAATCTGTTTCATTTTCCTGTACCATTACCGGAAATTCATATCCACCAAACGAGGTATAGTGAAATGTGGTAATCAGAAATTCCTGAAGTTTCTCTAAAATAACACCGCCGTTTCTTGGTTTGTAGATTGGTGCCTGTACGTACATATTTTTTGCAACGGCACCCATAATGTTTCTTGCTGAAAGTACAATGCTTTTCTGTCTCATTTTTTTATATCCTCCTTAAAAAAGAATGGACCCATGTATAATCCGATGAGTCCATTCAGATGGTTTTAACGACCATAACGTTTTACCATATTGAGTTGGTAACGATTTTTTGCATCCTCAATCAGAAGTTCTAATAATTCTTCCTTGCTCTCATCTCCCCCAAGGATTATATGAAGACGTTCTGCCTCTTTTCGCAATTTCTTTTTCGAATACTCGTTAATCATTGCAATATAACCTTGATATTCAGAGTTCCCTTGCACGCTGCGTCGTCGTTCATCGGCGTTTTTGATTTCTTCTTTACAGCGTTTCAAGACAGTTTCCTCATCAATTGCAAGGTTTTCGTAATATCCCTTCTGATATTTGGTATACGTATAGATTGGATACCCAAAGGTTTCCCATACGTAATCTTGTAGAATTTTGTAGTGTTTCATTCTGGATTCGGCTACCGTTTCCAAAATTACAATCTGATATCCTTTTTTGATGCTTCCTTCTATGATGGTTGCAAAGAATGCATTGGATTCGGAAAGCTGATTTTTGTATCGTTTGACAAACTCTTTCCTTCCAATCGACGACATCACATTTGTATTTGGCATCAGGATATTATTGGCAAGTTGTATCGTACGAATCCCGGAGTGAGGTTTCTTCTTGATTCGATACGACATGATGATGTAGTACGAATCAAGAATTTTCCAATCCTCCTCTGATTCCAGATACTTCTTTAAGAATACTTTACTATTCATATAGAAGATCATTGTGAATCACCTGCTTTAGTTACGCCGAACAGGAATCGTCCATTTCTCGTCGTCATCCGGCTCTTCCTTCTTTGAAGCTTCCGTATTCATAAATCCACTCTTTATAAGCGCATCCTTCATGGTAGACGCAGTTACGCTTTCCGTTTGTGTTGGTTTCGGTTTTGTAACAGTCTCCACTGGTTTTGTCTCTTCGACTATTTCGGTCTTTGATACGTTGACATTGAGATCGATAGAACTTACGGATTTACGGAACTCTTCATCCTCTAAGAACTCTTCAAATGTGGGAGGTACAAATACCGTGCTGCTTGTATTTATTGCTCGTTTCTGTTCCACATATACCTGATACAGGGATCTCAGATTGCTTTCAGCTGGATGTGTCTGTGCGTGTAAAAGGGCAGATTCTCTCTCCTCTTCCTGTGGATCATCATCTTCGATGGCATCGTTGATCTGATCCAATAACTCGGACACATCCTCTTCCTCATAGGTTTCTGCATCCGTTGTGTCTTCTTCTGCATCTGCGTCCTCCTGATCAATGTGCTCAAGGAATACGTCAATCACTTCCTCTACATTTTCCAGGATTCCAACGTAGTCCAGGACATTCATACGATCATCAACAACATCCTGATCTTCTTCCGGATGATCGTCGAATTCTGTTTTTCCATGACGAAGAATCATTTCCAACATCGTATCATTATGGTTAAATGCCAGAGTGGAATCGTCATCTAAGGATGCAACTGTAGTATCTTTGTATGCGAGCACATAGTCTTCGGTTTCGGTATCGAAGTATTCTCTTCTTCCCATATCTTTTACAAGATTGATATATACCAGTGCCTTTGCAGCCTTCTGTCTCTCCATATCCGAACAGGTATAACCATTGAACTCACCTGTAAAGAAATACGGATACCTCTGCATGATATGCATCTTGCAATCGTATACGAATTTATCCAACGCTTCTAAGCTGCGTTTGCTGATGACATATCCGTATACATAAGGAGTCTCTCGATTGTAATCTCCAAAGAACCGGAAGGTATTCTTGTCGTAGTATTTGATGGATGAGAACTTTGCATAAAATTCTTCTTCGGTAAAGATTGCGCATGGATGTTTGCGAACGATTAAGAATGCTTTCATCAGACGTACAAGATTGGAGTATTTCGTCTCGGAGAATCTTCCGTTTTCATCCAGAAGCAATCTCGCCAAGTCATTTTCGTCACAATAACATTCGTCCGGTGTTGCAATTGGTCTGGTATATGAGGATGGCGCAATATAGTCATCGATAACCAGTCTGTGAAGAGGTTCGATATACCGGATGTTCAGGGACATAATTTCCATCAGTTCGTTGTATCGTTCACGATTTAACTGATCGGAAACCTCTGGAGCATGTTCATCAGAGGTGACTTCCAGGGTTTCATCTGGAGTATTGATATCCCCATAAATTCTCTCCATTGGGTCATAGTCAATATCTTCTTCCTCGATATCTTCTTCTGGTTCCTCGACCGGCATTTCATAAGTCTGTGGATATGGATATGACGGTTCTTCCGGTTTTTCCATATGTGCATCTTTGGTTGCCATCTTCCGAATGAACTCGTCGATGTCCTCCGGAACATCTGTTAAGTCATAATCCTTCTTGATTGTCACAGCATTTTTCTTCTTCTTCGGTTTTTCGATTGCATGCTTTGCCGATGTAAAGTCCTCATAAGAAGGTGCATTTGCTGGATTGAATCTTGCCGGCTGATCTTCTTGTCTTGTTTCTTTTGGATATGGATAATCATAGTCCGGTGTAAGAGGAGCTCCGTTCTCATCAAAGTCATCGCTTGTCACGTCCAGGTTTGAATGGGAGAGAGCACGGTTGATGCTCTCTGGGTCAAACATGTAATCTCCTCTGTAGTTACTGCTGTTTTGATGTTTTTTCTTTTTGCCCATGGTCTTCCTTTTCCTTTCTTGATTCTCTGTAAGCAACATTGTATGGATCATTCTCAAATGCAGACTCTTCTATAGATTCAAGCTCTTTGATACGATCCAGTTCTGTTAACTTCTTCTTTTTCTGTTGCTTCTTACGTTCCTGTTTTGGAAGGAATTCAATTACATCCTCTTTCATTTCTACAGGTTCTTTTAACACATAGCCAAGTCTTCGGATGTCACCAATTTCTTCCTCTTGCTTTTTACGGGTTACTTTTCTACGTATGTGAGCAAACTTATACTTTCGTCCGCACTTTGGACACACCAGTCCGACGAAGTTTTCATCGTACCGAACCAGTGTCATAGAGTCACACTCACATGTAAATAATTTATAACTGATCTTGTAAATGTATGCGAAGTCCAGCATACAGATTTCTTCTTTCCCATTTCGGATTCGGATACCCCAATTCTTATAGTTGGTGGGATCAATTCCGACATCCCCGATCATAAATACAGTCGATAATCTCTCCAGAATCTCTCGGATCTGATCTTCATAACGATTCAGGTCTCCGATATCAAATGGAGTTACATACTCGAATACTGCAATTAGACCATTTGGGACACATTCGTACACTTTGCACACATCTGGATACACCTCTTTTCCATACAGAAATTCTCTTCGGTTGTCAATCATACCATCGGAATCCAACGCAATCTTTACCGCGACCATTCCAATGTTGCTTTGCATATTGATGCCATAGCGATTCGTTCCAGATCCAAGACCATCGAACTCAATTCCATTCTCGCGAAGAATCTCACGGACATACACACACTTGGTGTTGTTGTCACATTCCATCATTGTCACTTTGGTAAGCTCGATCATCACATCTACTGAGAACTTGTCTTTGATAAGAGAATATTTTCTATGAAGAGAGCTGGATGTGGTTTCACGTTTTGTATCCATATTTCTTTCCTCTCATTCTTTATTTGGTTCCATTGATTTTTGACCAGGACCAATCCAAAGCTTCCGCCTCATATTTATCAAAATCTTTATCCGTTACATTACCAAGTAAAACTTCATCTAAGGTTGCTTTCTTTTTTGCAACGGCTTTGTCTAATGATTTGGACTTTTTCTTTTTCTTCCCAGTCTTTTTCTTTTCTTGCTTCTTCATCAGACGTCTGTATTCATCCATGTCAGATCGTCCGGATTCTTTTTGTTTTTCTCTTCGTTTATCCAGGGATGCTAATTCTTCGCGTAGTCTTTCTTCCCTCTTCTTTTCTTGTTTGATAAACTTCTTGAGTTTTCGGTCTCTCTCCGAATTGTTCCACATCATCATGATGTTCCAGCCATTTCGTTCCAGAGCATCTTTGACATGGATTTCTGTAGCTTCTTCTTTGGTTCGCCACTTTCCGTTGACTTTTACTTTGACGTTCTTCATCTCCCACTCATTGAGATCGGCAAGATAATCCTCATAATCTTTCTTACTCATGAGAGATCCTTTGAACTCTGGGATATCGGATGCAGACTTAATGCCATATGCACGATCGTATGCAGAGAGTGCTTCCATATCGTCATAGTTCATGCTGTAAATCATCTCTTCACTATAACCTTCTGACATACGACTCTTCTTCGCTGCTTCTCTAAATACCGCAGACAAGCCTGGATTTGCTTTAAGAAGTTGCTTCGTTTCTTTCCGACTAAGTTGTGTTGCGATCGGTAAGTCACGATATGTTTTACTAACCGACTCATCAATGTTTCTCTCTTGTGTGATGCGATCCATTTCTTCTTCCGTATGTGCAAAGATGGCATCGTATTCACCTTGGGTAAACATGTCGGCTCTTTGTTCGTCTAGCATTTCTTCGCTGTCGATAATTGGTGCTTCCAGCTCTTGGAGATATTCGCGGGAATCTGCTTCGCTTAAGATAAATTCTGCCAGGGATTTTCCGGATATTCGTTTTCGATCCTTCCCCTTATAAACCGGAAGATACATTCCATTGATCTTAATCTTGCCTTTTGCCCACAGGTACAAAAATTTCTCCTTGCTGTAAGTATGCTGGTTTTCTGCGACTGCATTTAAAAATGCCAGACAGTCTCTGGTTGCGTCGATAAACTCTGGGATTCGTCCATACCCCTTTTTCTTTCCTTGGATTTTTCGATACAATCCATAGAAGGCGTTTTCATGATCGAGTTCTTCCTCGGTCTTATGATACCCGTCTCCATAATCATGTACGACAACTTCGGAATAGATCTCTCGTAAGGACTCCAGTTTTCTTTGAGAAAGTTTGATTTCTTCTTTCTCAAACTGCTTTTGCGAGTTTTCGATTTCCTGTTCTCTTTCTTGAATTGCTTCTTCGGTAAGTTCTTTTTTCTCCATTACCTCATCTTCAAAACCAATAACAGGCACAATAGATTCCTCCTTTCTTGACTTTCTTGCACCCAAAAAATAATATATAACCGTTAAGAAAATAGCGGTTAAAGGATTCGTTTTGTTATTATTGGTTTTTAAATCCGATACAAATCATTAAATCCGAGACAAATTCTATACGCAAATAAAAGAGAGTGAAGATTTTGTAATCTTCACTCTCCTTATATCAATTATTTTAAGTTTACCGCTTCTCCAGCCTGCGCGCTGATATCTGCCTTGACATCATCTTCGGTATATGCTGGTTCCGGGGCTGCATCACCCGTTGATGTTTCAGCTACTTCAAAACCGCCTAATGCTTCTGCCAAATCATTTACATCCATATTTACAGTCTCTGGTTTATCTGGGACTACATCCGGAGTAACTTCTTCTACTACTTCAGCCGGTACTTCTTCTGGAACTTCCTGAGCCTGCTGAGCTGCTAATGCTGCTTCCATTTCTGCGTTCCGAGCTGCTTCTGCATCTCTTGCTGCCTGTTCTTCTTCATATACTCTACGAATTTCATCTACCCGCACTTTTAATGCAGGGTCTGGAATATATCCATAAATCAAATCGCCGCCATCCGGAGTCTTTGCATTTGCTGCATCCTTATAACGTCCATTGTAAGTAAAGATACCTGGCATATAGTCTGATTCTACTTCATGGAAGTATGCCTGCGCGATTCTCATATTTGGATAAATAATGGTCGGGTATGTAACCTTAATCTCAACGACAAAACGGACTCTGTCACCAAGATTGGAGTATCCATCCGAATTTGTAATCTGAATTCCGGCTCTGGAAATAGAACTCTTAGCACGCATCTCAACAACCAGATTTTCAGAATAGATTTCCTCTTCCACCATTGCCAGGTATACGTTTCCTGGATAGATAACCATGCCAATTTCCGGAATGTCCTGCTGAATCATATTCATATATCTTGCCGGATCAATGATTGGACGATTCTGGACAATGATTTCCAATCCTGGGGTTCCTTCTACCGGCGGATATGCTGCTTCATGGCCAAACATATCCGGTGTCCTGTACATGTCGCTTTGGCCATAATTGATGAATGATGCATCCTCTGTGTAGAGTGCATAATATCCAATTCGATTCCCCAAAGTCAGATCATAGCTGTTTGGGTTTAACTGATCCATACGGAAATTTTTAATTTCCAGCTGTTTTGTTTTGATCGCATTCAAAATAGCGTTTGCTGATAACATTTGATCTGTTCCTCCTTAATTTTTATATGGGCTTACGCAACCATATCGTTTTCCATATCCATATGAGAAATATCAGATTCCTGACCTTCTACTTCCAGATATGTAAATTCTTTTTTGATTGCGTCAAAGCTTTCTGGGGTAATGGTCTTCGTAAGATTTACTTTTTCTTCCAGTTTATCCATAAGACCAAGTTCTTCCAGATAGGGTTTATATGCTTTTACAAATTCCGCATACGCACCATAACAGATGTAAAGTGGGATTGGAATTTTTCTGGTATTGTGTACTATCTGGTGAATTGTTTTAGAAAGAGGGATTAATCCAACTTGGTTGTTGTAATGAAGTTCCATGACTTCTTCTGCAACGTCCATACTATCAAGAGGAATCCCCTCTTCAATATATTTCTCAACCACGACATTTACGTAGTCGTATAAAGTAAATGGTTCATGATGAACTTCTACTTTTACTTTTTTATTTTCGTTGTTTTCTTTCGTATTAGAAGTTACGTTGTTAAAAAAAGCACAAGAATCCATATCCATATTTTCTCGTAAAAATTGAATATAGTCTCGATACTCCATAGAAGACCGGGCAATTCGTTCTACTCGTTTCACGAACTTATCCCGTTTCTTCGCATTGGAAATATCGACACTATATTCACACTGCTCTGGTTTTTCTAATTTTAATTTTTTGATAAATTTAGATTTTCCCAACTGCGATTCACCTTCTTTCGATTAAAGGTTTGTCTCGAATTCGAAAATCTATATTTTATATATCAGCGCATTATTCTTTGTTAAAGCCTTGTATTTTTTCCTGCTCTAAGTCAGGCTCTGCAGAATTACCATCCTGGATAATTACTCACTTAACATCTCGATCTATGCCATTGTACTTTTTCTGTTCTATGACAGACTCTTGTGTAAATACCAACCACATACATTTTTGTAACTTATTGTATTTTTTCCTGCTCTAAGACAGGCACTACAGAATTACCATCCTGGATAAGAATAATCATCTCTACCGTTTGTTGTATGTATTCCTGCATAAAAGCAGGCATTTACGAGTTACCACCCGCATAATACGATCAGTCAAATCATTTGAACGTATCTCCATGTTCTTTGATGAAAATCCGAAGTTCATCATAAATGAACTTTCCGTTGAATGAAATCGTATAGTCTTCATCTTGGCTTTTGACAAAGACAAATGGATCGTCTGCATATACGTAATACATTTTACTGTACATCAGACGATCCAATATTTTTTGGTATTTTTCACGAAAACAAAACGGATTGATAAGACGAACAGACATAAAGAATGAGTTTAGACTGATCGCAACCCCATCATCACTCGCCACATCGGTAGAATTACAGTATTCCCCATATGTCATCAACACTTTCACCTTTTTAATCTTGGTTTTTCCAGTCTCTTTGTCTAATTTTCCTCTGGTATTTAGTGTATGGTATTCCAATACTTCACTTCTGTTTCGATTGGAATATTTCACCCAATCATTTCGATCAACCCCTTTTGTGGTTTTTACAATGAATTGATCCATGTCTCGGCTTTTCATAAAATCCATGGCTCTATCTTTATCCGATGTGATTGCATATAAGGGATATTTTTCCCTTAATGTATTTGCTACTAAGTCTTTTCGTCTGGAATTCTTATCCGTAATCAAATAAAATCTCCATACTCGCATAATCGCTGTATTCCTCCTTTTGTATAAATTCCACTATAACAGATGGCATATAACATCAGCTGATTAAATGAATTTTCTGCTGGCATATAGCACACCTCTTCCAATGGATGATAGTCTTCGTAGTAACTTTGAAAATTGATGGTGTCTAGAATATGTCGAAAAGGCTCTTTGAAGATGTTGATGCCTCCGGACGTTAAAAAGAACGACGACATTTCATTTGCATCATCGCTCATTCCATTGTCGATCATCTCCAACAAATCGGAAAATACATATTCCCCATTTAAATCAATGACATCGTATTCAAAGTTGACCACTGGTAAAATCAATTGCCCAATCTCTTTATGGTCTCCATCCTGATAAATGGTTTTAAACGGATGCTTGTGAATAAAATACGCTCCAAGGTCCCGTTCGAGATTTTCCTTTTCGAGATCATCAAATTCTGCTTCTCGCTCTATAAAGTAGTGCATATTTCTTGTCTCTCGAAATATTCGCGCATACTTTTTACTGGATGTGACTGCATATAGACTATAGTCAAATGGACGTCCAGTGGATATGTCAATGGAGCAGTCCGGGAATGCATAATCGGACTTGATCATTCCAACCATATCGCTTTGGATATAAAATAACGTGTACTTCATATTACTCAACCCTTTCATAAAACATCTCTGAAAAAGTAATATATAAGAGTTTTAGCATACTGCATTCATCGTTTCGTTGTATCGAACCCATTTCCATTTCCTTATACGCTTCGCGCATTCTTGGATTGTCATTCATATATTCCACGGACAATGGATGATATGTGAGTGCTTCTAATAAGTATCCACTTCGTTCTAAAAATTCTCGAAGTGGATCTTTAAAAATATCAATGGACATAGGCGGAGAATATTTTAAGAAGAAATTGCTCATTCGACAGGATAAGATTTCTCCACAGTTGTTGACAATGAAATCGTATTCATACCGTGTAGAAATGCGCATACAATAGTGCTCTTTTTCTGGTAGATTCTTGCTATAGATAATCGCGGCGGTATTTTCAATCAAATATCCACCTTTGTCTCCAATGGTATTATTCATGTCATATGCATAGGGAAGGAGTTCATATCGAAATTTGTCCATCATGAATCTGTCAAACTCTGTATCCTCCATATTCACTCCTTTTGCATAATACCGATTGGAAATTGTACGTTGTGTAAAAAATTCTTTCAAAATCTTCTTGGATGTAGTAAATCCCCACAATACGACGTAATAGTCTTCCATATGTTTTCCTTCTGTAAAGACATCGTATTGGCCATAACGATTGTAGTGGGCATATTCTACATCCGTCATTTTTGCATATACAAAATATACTTTCAAGTGAATCCCTACTTTCGTAACAATTTTTGGTATAACTTTACAAAGACTGCTAATAGATCAATTTCTGGATCTGTTTTGTATTCCTGAAATGGAAGAAGGTCACCACCCGGAATCTTATCGTCAATCTTTAATTCTTTTGATAATTTCTCGTGATACGATACATCTGTATAGTACCAATATCCGACATAGTATAAGATCAATTGGAAGTCTTTTGTGAAGATCTGTTCTGGCATCTTCGTAATCTCTCTCCGTATTAATGTAAAATGTGTGAAAGATGCTTCCGCTTCCACACAATTATATTCATATTCGGTTACCACAATTTGGTACATACGTGTTTGAAACCTGGAATTTTTGGTTATTCCTTCCATATACCGAAGTTCCAAGTTTTTATTGTTATACCTTAAATCTTCATACTCATCATTTGGCATGTAGATCTTTTCAATGTGAAACAAGGTCATGTTTCGTTCCTTCTTCCATTGTTTAATCAACTTCTTGTCGTTGGTTATCCCATAAATCATCGTAGGACGATCAATATAGTATGACGATTGAAAGATTTTGTAATCCGGATCTGTTAAATAAATTAGGTATACATGATTTTTATCAGTCGTTTTCATAATATTCTTTCACCTCATCGGATAGTATCGCACAATCTTTGATATTTCCTTCTTCTAAGTCCTTAATTGCTTTCTTTATTTCTTTTCGAATTCGTTTTGTCTCTTTTTTTGAAATATTTTGATGCAATAAGAATTGCTCGTAGAATTGCACTTGCCGTAACAAGTATACCAAATTCTGAGGATTTATATCTTTATTACGCATAGTAACATATCCTTCCTTTGTAATAAATTTGTCTTTGTTCTATTTAAATAATATATGGATAAAAAAATAAAAATGAAGAAGAGCTGCCTAAAGCAGTCTTCTTCATTCAAGAATATTGTATTCAATATTTAGTTTTTAAAGTTGTAAAAGGATTGTAACAAAATTGTATAAAATGACACAAAAAAGAAACCAAAAAAGTTATTCTTTGTCGTCGAGTTTCTCTTCTGTAGTTTCCGTGATCTGTGATTCTTTATCAGGTGCATCATCTTCTACAGAAGTTTCTTCATAAATTTCATCATCCGGTAGTTTTTCCGAATCATTTTTTACTACAACATCCGCATCCGGATTATCCAATATCGTTTTGATGTTCTGGATGACTTTTTCATTGTCAATGTTGTCGTCACGATTCATCTCTTTTAATGTATTTCGGACAATTGCACCGACAACACCTTCTTTGGATGTTGGGTTGTCTTTGTAGGTATTCACAAACAACACCACAACGTTAATGAGAACACTGGCAACGACATAAATCTTATCTTCCGAAAACTTGATCGGATTTAAACCAAGTGCGATCAGAACGTTGTTGATGGTGGTTAAAAACGCCAAGATATAGCGTACATATGTGGAAATACTCACATTTTTCCAGTCAACTCCCGGAGCAATTGCATTTGCAACTTTTACAATTGCGTTCGCGATCTTCTTCATGGTTCACCCTCCTTTCTTTCAGATTTATAAAAATGTCGGGACATATGAATCTAATTTCCTTGTGACAATGATACAAGAATAAGAAAGGAAGGTGCACAGATATGTCAAACGAATCAATATTACCAGATTGTGTCAATCAGTATACCAAATACAACATCTACGATCGTTTCATGGAGTTTTCTCCGGAAAAGAAACGATGTATGAATTGTCATAACCTGACGATGCAAGATGGAGTAATTACCTGTAAATATATTTTAGAAGGGATGGAAGAAGATGAATATTGATCATGTTTATGTACGAGGTCTTCGAGACCTTTATGAGCATTATGCAAAAATATATGCAGTCGAATCGGTGCAGAGACAGATTGAAACCTACAATCGGAAGAATTTTGCAGAGTACTTAGAAGTCAGCTTCGTATTTTCGGAAGTCAGTCCAATGGACTTTTACTATCTTCAAAAATACACCGGTGGAAATAGTATGTTGCTTAATGGAAAAGAACCTCCGGTTAAAGAGGTAACCATGCATGGTACCAAGGATCAGGATAGACTCTTTACCGATTTAACGGACTGCATCTCATCCTTAAAACATCAGATTGAACAAGATCCAGATACCGGATCAGAACTCATAGATTCCATCAAATTTCCGAAATGCAGTTCTTGCACCTGTATAACTACAATCCGCGGATTTCAGATTTTAAATATTTGCCAAGTTAACTCTATCTTTGAGCTATTAGTGGTATGGTTAAACGATGTGGTAAAAACTTCAAAACCAAACGAAGTAGAGAAATATCGCTTCCCATTACCGGAGGAGATTTTTGACAAAGAGATGTCTATGTACAAACCAAAGGTGTCTTTTGAAGATCTAATCTCAGAAAAGTTCGTAAATGGATATGCAAACTTCATCTATCAGAATTTGAACCAGACGGATTATGTGGTGGATAGCTTTGTGCATAAAAAAGAATTCGCGTATCTGGACAGCAATCAAGTTGTGCTTGATAAAATCATAAGTCCGATTACCGAAATTGATATGACTGGAAGAACTCTTTCGACTGATATGATGGGAGAAATCCAGAAAATTCGGGATGCAAAAGAAACCTTTTTAAAAGGACAGGACAATGCCAAACTGTTTCGGATCCGTATTACGGTTCGGAGTTCTCTCCATACCTTTTTGTCTCTTGTGATGGCTACGAATTATTCCTTGTTGAAAAATGTAGAAGATCTGCGGTTATTGGTATCAAGACCGTTCAATCTTTTTTCCATACAAGGTGCAAAAGCATATGAACTTCGCATAAAAGGACTGCATCAGCGTTATCAGAATTTCCTTAGGACGTTTATGCAGATTGATCCAAAAAGAAAAGAAAACATCTACGCTCCAAACATTTTGAACTTTATTCCAAACTGGGTACCCGTTTGTTATACCTTAGAAGGAACTTTGGAAGATTTTGTTTGGACCAGAATGCAGCTGGATCAGTTTGGAATTTCTGAATTAGATCGAAAAGAATTTGGTATGATACGAGATTCTCTGGAACGCTTTACCAAATCCGTATTTGCAACGTTTCCATCTGAATCTTAAAGACGTAAAAATCTCCATAAGCCAATTCAATTACGAAAGGCTTATGGAGATTTTAAAGATTTGGAGAATAATATAATATTGAGGTTATATAGATGCGATGAATGATTTATTTTTATAGGTGCATAATGCTATGTCACAAAAGAAGACCTATTTTTCATTTTTTGATAATAGATGCTCGGTCCATACCCAATAATAATGTTTGATTGTGGTTTTGTATATGGTACCGATATCTATGATCGCACAATGGGTTAAGTGGTGTGATCGCATCCATTAATCTGAATGTAAAATACATCTTAAATTATTAGTAACTTGCGTTACTCATTTCCTCTTTTTCTTGGGTTTTCTTGGTTCCATCTTCATTTGATAACTTCAATCTTGTTTAGTCTCTTGGAACTACTACTCTTTGATTGAAATTATATTCCTGCTCAATGACAGGCACAAAGGCGTTCCCGCGCCCGATACATAGTTTCTCTACTCTATACTATTCTCTTCTTTCTTTTTCTATCTTTACTTCTTTTATTCTTATATCCTTTTTCTTTTTTCTTCTTCTATTCTCTTTCTTTTATTCTTTCTTTTCTTTTTCCTTGTTTATTCCTCTTTTTCCTCTATTTTTTATTTCTTTTTTTGTTCTCATTCGTCCCCGTAGGGACTCATGTCTAAAAGACTGTCAGGGTGCTAATTTTTTATTAGCACACATTCTGACAGAGTATCTGACAGTCTTACTTAGTAAAATACTTTTTGATGTTATCACATCAAAAAGAGTAGAATGAAATGAAAAACCATGTATCCAGTCCTCTGGTGAATTCTGAAATCCAATTTACCCCGTTACATCTGGATAAAATGTGAATAAAAGTCGCATTTTGTTGATACATTATTTATGTGAACAATGAAGTGTGGTACGTTGTGTTCATCATGTAACCCAATCAATGTCCATACGAAGCGAACAAATCACAAATGATGAATACAACATGTGAAGAAGATCAAAGGTCGGGATCTGACCTTCACACCCACATTCATTTTGTTCATACAGATGCAATCAATCAAAATAAGTTTTGAAGATAACCATTACAAGCCAGAGAAGACTAATCCAAAAACATTTTGTGATGGAAATTTGATAAACTAAACTTGCTATTTTGATTGAAATGGAATTGAAGAAAAAAATGTAACTTGTAAATCAATATTCAAAAAAAAGAAATGTGTTTGTGTATGTCGTCCATATACGAAGCATATCTTGGTTATGTTTCAAAAGTCAGCAAAGCTTCAATTCCAGGCATCATTGCGAAGTTAGATGAGAAGAAAATTATTACGGATTCCAATATGAAACCACGATCAACCAATATTACTTAAAGGAATCCGTGCAAACAGATTCGGAGACAAATCGTTTCAAACCTCTTGGCCGAGTTATGATAATGAAACGATTCCTTATCCCGATAATTACAGTCATCAATTTTCAAACTCATCTAATAAAAACCGACCCCCTGAAGAGAATCGCTAATGTGTGTTCGATACATACAAACCTTTCAGCCCTAGCATAATTCTCTTCAGGAGAACAACCAAAGGGATTGTCATAGAAGGTATTCTGTTATCACTTCTATGACAATCCTATTTTTTTGTCTTCTACTGTGCTTCATGTGTAAGTAGAAAGTTATATATTATTTCATTGGAAAAGGAGGAAATGTAAACAATGAGCAAAAAGCACAAGAAGAAAAAATCCTATGATCTGGAGCCGTACCTAATCGCTCCATCCGGAAAGAAGAAAAAGAAAAAGAAAAAGAAAGGGGGGAAAGAAAAGAAAAAACAAGATCTCATGGATTTAAAAGTCCTGGATATGAAAATGGATAAAATTCATGAAGCCATGATGGACGATCTGATTGAGATGAAGAAGTATTACAAAAAGAAACAAAGAAAGATCAATCAGAAAGCCGAGAAGCTGGCACGCAATGGAATCTTTGGGATGGTAAATCCAATGAGTGAGCTGGAAGAAGCAAGGATCAACATTGCGAATGCAATGGAACGAACCAATCTGTTGGATGTTGCGTTCCAGGTGTTAAAAGGAGTTTATCCTATGATCATCACCATTGCAAGGTTGATTGCCAGTTTGATTTTGTTAATCTTCCAACTTCCAGATATCTTGCGGTGTAGAATCAAGGATGGGACCTGGTTAAAGTTAAACAAAGTCTATCAGATTGCCATGAGCATCAAGTAGAGGTATGGAAGATTACAAAGTAGTGATACCGGAGGGCATAAAGGAGATCTCTAAGTCCTCCGATAAAAAAATGAAAAAGCAGATAAAAAAGGTGAAAACCCGTCTACAAAAACGAATACGAAAACAGAATAAAGAATAAAAACAAGATTTGGAGGATATAAGTATGAGTAAAAAATCAAAGAAAGTATGGGCATTATTTAGTGGAACTGTAAAACATGCACAGAATGGAGTATCTATCGTAGCAACTCCACCAGTATTCGTGAAAAACGCTCTTATCGCATGGTCAGAGGACAAAGACAGAATTGTAGATTTTAAGGACTGTTATCCAGAGCCAAAAGATAAGAATATTCAAATGATGGTATTTCGTACAACACTGTCTGAACTCTTAAAATACACTGCTGATATTTATCCAGTTGCGAAAGCACCCTCTATTTTAAACGATCGTGAGCTGGTATATATCGGGTACGGGATCTGTGCTCCAGCAAAGTATGCGGCTGTCTACATTGATAACTTCACCACGTCCAGACAGAAGTATGATGATTGTCTGAAGTTAATAAAAGATCTGGCGGTTTCCGACGAGTGCAGCGATAAAGAGATTAAGAACTTGAAGAAAGCATTTGATGTGATTGCCAAGTATCGCAACATCAACATCGAATCGTATCCAAGCAACGAAGCATGCGAGGAATATTTAAAAGATCACAATACGTTTTTAAATAAGATTCAGTAAATTATAAATCGAAGCTTGGGCCATGATCTATCCGTTGTGGTCCAAGCTTCTAGCAAAAATTATTTTTTCTAAATAAGAGGGGTAATGCTTTATGGATGAGACAAACAAAAGTGTTATTTTAGATCAAAATTTAAAATTTAAAATCCCAGCTGTAGATTGTCGTTTAATTCATGACGTTTTGGATGACGACGATAGGCCGTATGATTATTATAAGATAAAGAAGATTCCAGACACCTATTTGGAATATTATTTTAAAAATGATGAAGGTGGTGCAAGATTAGTTCTTCTGGATGATTCAAAAAGCAATGACCCGTACATCGATGTTATGACTGAGTTTATGACTAACGGAATTATTCTAGACGAAGAGGAGATGGCAAAGTTTATTAATCGATTTGGATTTTTTGCAGAGTTAGAAAATCCAAATTACAACAAAATTGAAATTGGTGAACTTTTCCCAATTCTTCAATCGTTTCGGATTTTGGTAATGCTAACAGCAGAACTAAGATCCACGAAAAATATATCAAGAATCATATTTCTTTTGTCACTTCTTCTTAGTAGACCAGAAAAATGTGTTCCCAATGCAAAAAATCTGTCTCAAAACGATTTAAACAATTTAGACGAATTAAACAATTTCAAGATATCAAATTTCATTGTATTTCAGATTCCAAGATTTAGTTTGTATTTGAAGAGTGCCTATAACTATCCATATGTAATTCCTACTGAAAACTTAGAATATGATATATTTATGGGTTCGGAACTTACCGACGATAAAATTGCATATATTATAGAAACTTCAAATAAAATCGTAGAAACTATAATCAATTCTAATATTGAGAGAATCTCTTACAAGCTCAATATGAAGGATAAGAGTTTAAACTTAGAGATTCCGGATTTAATTACCGCAATGTACTATTCTCTTTCTATGGATATATCAAATGGAATCATTTACCGAAAATGCCGGAAGCACGATTGCAACAACTATTTCAAAGTAGTTACCACGAATTCTAGAAAAAATTTTTGTTGCAAAAAATGCGAACGGTCGTATCAGGGATTTAAATACCGCGATAAGAAAAAAACAGAATTGTATAGAATACCAAATAAAGAAGAGTGTCCGTGATGGCACTCTTCTTTTTTACCCTTTTATGTTTGCCGGCACAATATATTAGGCATAAAAGAAAGGGGAATGATAAAAATGATTACCGATGTAATTAAAATGATCGAAGAAGAAATCTATGAAGAAAGTGCAAAGAAGGTTAAAAAACAACCAATGAAGAATAAAGAAGCAAATACAAATAACGACTTAAAGAAATTACAATTAACCCAGGTAAATCTGGATCGCTATAAAGCAACCTCGGAAGGTGGATTCTTATCTCACTTTCGCGCTGGCCCATCTGTCAAAGGATATCTCTATTTGGCAGGTGGAAAGATTGCTGGAGGAGTCGCTGTGGAGAAGAGTTCAGATGGAAATTTCTGGATTCAAGCCTTACAAGTCGCGACACCTTTTCAGAAAAAAGGTTATGGTACGATTTTACTGAAAGATGCAATGGCTTTAGGTGCCACTCATTTATCCGTAAGAAAGACCAACAAAGAAGCGCTTCATATGTATCTGAAAGCTGGATTTAAAGCTTACAAAGATACCGGATATCAGTATCTTATGAGTACCAAGAATATGGGTGGGTCAATCAATGTTCCGGATCCAATTCAGAAAAATACCACCGTAAAAGAAGCGGTAGAAGAGATGAAAGTAAAGGATTATATCTTTGGTTCCAAATTTACAGAATCAGTAGAAATGGATGGAACGGACTGCGTTATCAATTTGGATAATTTTGAACGTGGTCTTTTTAACTTCATTCTGGTAATTGGTCTTCCGGGTTCTGGAAAAGGAACCTTTGGCCGGGAACTTAGCAAAAAATATAATGCTAAGCATCTGGAAATTGATATTTTCGATCAGTGTGGAAATATGTCCGATGCGGATATCAAATCCAAAGGGGAACCATTTACTACGTATATTTTATCCACTCCAGAAGGACAGTGGTATCGAAAGAATGCCGCAACGCTTTCCGTCAATGAAAAGCTGATTGGAAATCGTAATTTTATTGAGTACTGCATTGCATACTGCAAATCTCACAAAGATCAGATTTTCGTCATTGATGGAACACCAATCTATGCAGCGATGGAACCGGAAGATGTTCAGAACTATCCGATTATTATCAAAGGAACGACTGCACAGAATTCGTTCATGAATAAAGTAAACCGAGATATCAACGACAAATCTTCTGATAAGAAACTGCATTCGAAAGTTACCCCAGAAAGTTTGAATGGACTTCTTCATTACTATTGGGGTGATGCCCAGTATCTCGCAAAGTTCAAATCCGAATTGCGAAACAAGCCGGATGTAGTAAAGGAATCCGTACACCATGAAACCGGAAGAGAATCCGATGATGATTCGGAGGGTGTCTGTATTAACGGAACGAGTACTGAATCACTTTTATAAGTTTTTGTATCATGGTGCAGTTGAAGAATACAAAATACTGCAACCTTATGGATTGGATTTTGGGAATGCCTTCCAAAGACCCGGGTTTTCTTTGTTTACGTTTGTAAACAAAAACGACTCCATTGGATGGGCGATCTTTCAAGTTACGAAGAAACTGCTGGAAGAATATGGTATTGGGAAAACTTCTGGATGCAATTGGTCAAAAGAAGTTGTCTTAACGAGAGATACCTATAATCGTCTTGTTGCAATTTTAGATGGAATTCCAAATCAAAAGAAAACCTACTATGTCTATACCGTTAAAGTAGAAAAGGACTTCGTTCTTGGTTTTGGACATTCCACAAATACAAAGAATTGCGTTACCATACGAAACAAAAATATCGTTCCATATAAGACCGATCGTTATATTTTAACGAAAGATGCATTAGATGCTCATTCATGTATCATTGAACGGGAAGAAGATTTCACCAAGGAAGAACTTTTAAAAATGAATGGAATCAACGGAAGATTCTTAACTCCGTTTATGATTAACGATCCGATGAATAACTGGAAAGTTTATAAGCAGATCAAACAAGCAATCCTTTCTGGGGAAATTACGTACGACGATGATAGTCTGAATGACTATATCAAAAAGAATCACATCTCTATCAGCCGATTATTCAGAGAATCGTCTGAACTATATACAGAAGCAAAACGTTCGGAACTTCCGGATGAAGCATTCGGTATTCCGGAAGATCGAAAGTTTCCACTGGATACCAAGAAACGAGTGATCTCAGCAATTCGACTCTTTGGTCATGCAGAAGAAGGAAAGAAAAAAGAACTGGCGAAACGAATTGCAAAAAGAGCAGCAGATTATGGAATCAAGATCTCAGAAACCACGCAGGTGTATAAGTATCTCCATATGGATGATGAGAAAGAGATGACAGAATCTGCAGTTGTAAAGTTTGATCCAAATCATAAGACAAAGAAATCATCCAAAAAGTTTAAGTTTATTGACTTAACAGATCCAGAAGTAGATAAGTACTTGAACGATGATTCCTATTGCAAAAAGCATATCAATTGGATTCATGACAGTGCAAAGGGTGAGATTGTCGTTGATGAAGATTCAGATACGTTTGCTGGATATGTCTTTATTTGGAAAACTAAAAATACTGGCTTTATTGCCCCATTACACGTATTTGAAAAATACAGAGGGTGTGGACTTGGAACCAGACTTCTAAAAGACGCAATTCAAAAATACGATGCCGTTGATCTGTGTGTACTAAAGACGAATAAAGTCGCAACCAAACTCTATAAAGACAATGGGTTTGTGATTATCGGAGATGGAAATAACAAGAAAGAGTATTGGATGAAGTTAAAGTCAAAACTGACAGATGAAGAGAAAACAAAAGTGATCACTGAATCTGTCGATGACTTATCTCCAGTTCTCCAAGATATCATCAAAGTAAATCACAAGCTGAATTACTTCGAATATATCATCGTTGTAAACGGAAGAGTCATTACACAGATTAAACGAGAAGACTTTGATCATTATCGTACAATGTCGACGCGTGAGTTTAAGAAATATCGTGGTGGTATCTGTTGGGATTATACAATGTTTGAAGCGTTTTACTTCAAAAAGCATTTTCCAAGAATTAAAACAAAAACGTTCTTCACTGCATTCGAATGTGATGGAACACCAACGCATACATTCTTGTTATTCTATTTGAATAACAAATGCTATTGGTTTGAGTCTTCCTGGAAATCCCATTGTGGTATTTATGAATTTGACAGTGAAGATGCAGCACTTACGTATATCACAAAACAACTGCGCTCGGAAAAGAAGAATGTGAAATACACCTTTGTAACCGAGTATAACGCAATGGATGTATCTCTTCAGAATCTTCCGGGTGATGAATATGTAGATAAGCTCTTAAATCAAGAAGAGTACAAATTTTCAAACGTCCATTCAGAAATGCGTGAAGTATTTCGAGAAGATATAAGACTATGACAGAATAAACAAAGAGGATTCCCCCTCTTCAATGATGTAATATCTTTATGTATTACATCAATGGAGAGGGGGTGTTAATATGCTTACATACCAATTGTATGTAGTAGTTCCAATGTCTACGGACGGAACTACGGATCACTGTACGGAATTTGTTACAGAAAGATCCTTTAGAGTTGACGAGCTCGTCAGAAACTCTGTGAGTATGTTGACTCATGATTATGCGAAGGTATTCGCATGATTTTACATATAAAGGGAAGTGTAACCAGCGCTTCCCTTTAATTTTTTGTTTTGTTTATAAAAAAGTATCTATCCATGTAAAAATTGATATATTATTTTTGTGGAAGAAACGAATTAAGCACAAAGGAGGAAGAAAAAAATGCTTAACGACATTGAAAAAATTCTGGAATCTGAATTGGGAGTAGATCCGGAATTAAACGAACTCAGCAGGTGGGATAACACCTTAGCTGGTCAACAAAAGAAACTTGCCAATATTAAGAAAAAATGGATGAGTTATTTAGCTAAGAACTTAGCAAACTATCCATACATAATGGAAAATCTGAAATACATCTTACAGGAAGCCTATGAGATGTTCAACACCATTACCGATAGATATCGTGCGGATGAGATTCATGCGGTATTTGATCAGTTAAGGGAAGATATCGGAGTGATGATCCAGGAACGATATCTAAACGATCTCACAAAAGGATTCTGGAAACGAGACGAGATTCAGAAAATCCCAGATTCCAAACTCAATTTGATCCGAGACACCATATTTTCCAATGTAATGCTTGGTACCATTGTGGATTTTCGGTATTATAAGGATCAACCGATAAAATATAAACTAATGAGTAGTAAAGTGGATGTCGCTACAGATGATTACAAAACACGGATTCAATATTTTAAGTTTCTTCCGTATCCGTACATGTTTAATATCATCTGGTTTAATCACACGTATTCCAATCATGTGTGGTATGATCCAGTTGGATATCCAAACTACAATGAGCATACTGATTATCAATATGAACTTGCACGAGCTGCATATTTGGAGATCGTCCATCTCTGTTCAACCCGATATGCGTCCAATAAGAATATAATGATCGATGAATTTACGATTCGTCTTTCGGAGTGCATACTTCGGGATTTTCCATACGAATATCTTGCAATTATGCCATATGCTTATATGATGATTTTTGGAATAGAAGATTTCATGGAAGTCTTTCGAAATCCACCGGATTTTGATGCAATCTTTTTACAAATTTCAAAATCTTCCGAAGTTGATATTACCAAAAATTCAAGAGGGAGGAAACGGTTTTATGTATTTGATGGGCATAGTGAATCCTTAACTCCAATGGATAAGTATGGAAATAACTCAATATCCAACTTTTCAACCTGGATTGATGAAAGATCAGATTCACACATATACAGTTGGAGATTTAATATCTTCAAAAGCAAAACGCTTCAAACACGAATTGACCAATTGGAACGAGAAGAACGTTTGGAGATGGAGCGAAAGAGGAAAACCGAAGAGCATCGTGGACAGTTATTCCGGTTAGATACATCACTTATAACTCCAAAATCACCGATCCGCAATCATCCGTATACAGATTTCAATGAAACGATTGCGGTACCATTTTCTGTTTCCGATGATATTTATGAAAGCATTTCGAGAGTGGATTTACGAGGTATCATCGATTCACAGTCCTTTACCGATCTCGGAGAGTTCAATTACGAAGAGTATCGGGAAGCTCAGAACATTTGTTTTGAAGTAGGGGTTGGAATTGGGAACATCAAGTTTAAACGTAACGTAAAAGCAAAAGGCAAACGTAAAGTTATTGCAGTGGATGGAACCGATGAATCTGAGGAAGAAGAAACTGCAATCGAGTATCTTTCTGGTGAGTGGGACGGCATTGACTGATCCTACTAGATTCTAATATGAAAAAGCAGAGGTAATGCGCAAACCCCTGCTTTTTTTGCTTTAATTCCCCTCGTGACAATCTTTTAATGTATTTTAGAAAGGAACGAAGCGAATATGATAATGGAAAGTTCAGAACCAAAGATGTCTTCTTATCTAAAGAAGGTCGTCGATGGTTGTATAGAGGATATTTCAAATATACGGTCGATACCAAATGCAGTTTCGGTTCTGGAAAAAATCCAGGTAAAACTGGAGAATATCGTAGAGAGCATCGACAACGCAAGTATATCAGACTGGACACTAGATGTAAGCACTTCGTTTTATGAGTTCTTCAAAGAATTTGTGAAATCTTTTATCTCTATGACGGATACTTTGATCGGTTCTGGAAAAGATGATGAGTTGTCCGGGTTCTCGAGTATCGTAGATGAACTGGAGACGGATTACGATTGTACGCACCAGAAATTAACGAATCGTATTTTCGATGGGAACGATGAAGATGCAGCATCTGTTTTATGGGATGAGCGAAAAGAGGAAGACAAAAAGAAGTGTCTAAAAGTATATGAAGAACTTTGCAAATCTGTGGAAGATCTTCGTAAGTATTTAAAAAAGAAAACCGAGGTATCTGAGGAATCGTCTGCAGCGGTACTTGGCTCTATGCTTCCTCAGACTCCAGTAAGTGGTGTAATAAAGAAAGGTGGAACGACTATGCATATTCCAGATACGCTGGTGGAGTTTGTCTACAACCCGGAGATGAAACATGACATTATGGTTGAAGGAGCATTTGATAAATTTGCAAATGAGCTATCAGCCAAACAGGGGAACGAAGTATCAACAAACCATCTTCCAGGAAAAGTAAGAAAATTAACGATTGAGCGTGCAATGTTAAGAGTAAAGATCCAGTGGATTCGTCTCTTGCCTTGCAAAGACAAAGAAGCAAAATTGAAAACATACAAAACCCGTTTGGTGGAAGTAGAAAAAGCACTTCGAAAGATTTCCAGTTCAATCTCAAATGCGGCCGACAAGAAAAAGATGGACGAGGAAATCAAAAAGATCGACGCTTCCGTTACAAAAGAAACCAAACGCCGGATCCGCAATAAACAGATCACTGAATCTGTAAATGCGCTTATCACAGAATACAAAGAAGCGGGATTGGTTCCAGAATGCATGGAATTAATCGAAGAGAGCTTCTTTGACGATGATGTATATACCGAAGGCGTCAACATGGATCTTGAAACGCTATGTTGGGATACAAAAAAGAAAGTAAAACCTCTTATGAAAGACGCTCGTAAGAAAATAAGAGAAGAAAATTTCAAAGAAGCAAAAGTGTCTCTTACAAAAGCAAAAAGTTATATGGAGAAATTGTATACCGAAATTAAGAAATTCCCTACAGAAGATTTATCGTCTTCAATTTGTGGATTTTTATTAGGTTCGCTTCTTGATTTTTGCAAGTGGACACTCCCATGCTTATTAATTGGAAGCGTTATCGGAGGAGCAAGTATTGCTATAGGTATTAGAGGTGGCGCTGCATATGCAGGTGCAATGGCTGCAGCATCAGTAGGTGATACTGCAATTAGAGCAACTAAAATCGGACAGTGTGTTGTTCAAATCAGAGGAATCATCAACAATGTTTCTGACATGATCAAACGGAGAGGTGGAATCGACGTCGGTCTTATCAACTCATCATTCAGACGTTGTATTGATTATTATGGAACCACTATCTATACGATTGATACATTGATTAAGCGTTGTAATGAGCTAGAAAAAGAGAAAAAAGATGAAATGAAAAAAGAGTCCGTCGGGGACAGTGATATTGTTTTGTTTGATGGAATTGACGAAGATTTCATTAATGAATGTGTTGCATCACTGGAATCTGATGATATCTACACAGAAGGTGTAAACATCGATCTTGAGAAGAAAAAACGTGAAATTCGAAAGAAAGTAAAACCGTTGATAAAAGATGCGAAGCAAAATATAAAAGCAGAACGTTATAAAGAAGCCAAAGTAAGCCTTGAAAAAGCAAAAGGATACTTGGATAAACTTTATAAAGAAATCAAATCATATCCAACAGAAAAAGTGTCTGCAACTATTTGTGGTAACTTTTTAGGTGGATTGCTTGAATTCTGTAAATGTATTCTTCCATGCATGTTAGTTGGTGCTGTTATCGGAGCAGGAACCGGTATGGCAACTGCTGCAGTAAGCGGACCGGCTGTAGCCGCTATTACTGCACCATTTTCTGCTACTATCGCAGGTTCAGTTGCATCAATACCAGTTTGTATTGTACAACTTCGTGGAATTATAAACAACATTTCTGATATGCTCAAACGTAGAGGAGCTGACATTGGTATCGTGAATACCAATTTCCGTAGATGTATTGATTACTATGAGACAACACTTCATATCGTAGATCGTCTGATTAAACGCTGTGATGAACTGGAAAAAGAAAAAAATGATGATACAAAAACTGAATCCGTTATTACACTTTCAGAAAATGCTGAGTTTATGAAAGAGTGTGCAACACTTGTAAACGAAGGAGTTCTTGATATTGAGGATTACGTGGATTTTGTTACCGAAGCTAAGAAGCCGGACGATGGAATCATGGACATCTTAAAAATGTTAAATGCAAAAGGATACAAAACGAAGTACTCCTGCACAGGTCACAAGAAGACTTGGGCAAGAGATCGTAACGACGATGGTATCATCAATGGAGAGTTGGTATCTTCTGCAAGAATTGTATTCAAGAAAGACTACAACTTCCCGGATGCTCCAAAACACTGGGGATGGAAAAATGTAGATGGAAAAGACTATCTGTATGTCCTTCCAAAATCCTGCAGTGGAACAACGGAACAGAATCAGAAAGCATTTGATGCTTGGAAAAACAAATACATGGAGAGTCTCCGTACTTGGGTTGAAAACCTTCCAGATTTAAAAGATTCCGGAAAAGTTATCCGCAAAGACAACCCATCAAAAGAAGAAGATGTATCAGAATCAGCAGCTTTCGAAAGTGTAGACTTTACTCCAATAAATGACTACAGATCCATTGACGATATGATCCAGGATGAGCTTTCTATGCTTGCATTTGAATGTGAAACTGGACCAAATCCTATGGTTTATATGGATTCCGAAAATTTTTAGAAGAGCTTGATGAATTTTATGAGAGCGGAAACGTCAAGCTCGCAAAAACGTTATACACCTGCAAACGGGATGGAAAAACAGCAATTGTAAAATCACAGCAGCGTTTAAAAGCTCTGGATTTTCAGGGTGCACGTCAGCAGCTTGAAATTGCAAAAGAAAGACTTCAGACACTGAGAAAAGAAGTGGACGACTATCGCTCAGACTCCTTCTTCATAAATGCCGTTGGTATTTTAGTTGGAATGATTGTATGTTATGTCGACGAAGGTCTTGGTGGTCTGATACAACAGATCACGACCCAATTTGGAGATTTCCTAACCGTTGGACCAATCGCAGCTCTCGGAATCAATCCTCGTACGTTAGTGCAAAATGCAAGAGACATTGATTATACCTATCAGATGATTAAGGCGGATGCAGAAGGAAGCCTTAAGAAGTTTTTGAGCATGAACTCCAAAGAAACAAAAGAGGAAGAAATTAACATGACACCACAGGAGAAGAAAAAGAAAGACAACTTCTTATCTTCTGTCAATACCCTGTATATGCGTGCCATCAATGCTGCCAACGATATTGAAATTTGTATTGATAAACTCACGCGATCCATTGATAAGATTGAAAAAGAGTATACCAAATACAAATTCAAACGTGGATTCCAGCATGTCAAAAATACATTGGGAGAAGTTCTCCCCAAAAAGAAGAAATAAGAAAAGAAGGAAAGCATTTATTTGCTTTCCTTCTTTATCTGTTTTAATCGGAGTCTTTCTTCTTTTCGGATTCCGTCATAGTATTAGAATTTAAATCAGAAGCAAATTTACTTAAGCTCTTTCCGGTCTCTGTAATCTCGTTCGTTTCATGATTCCAAAATACAACTTTTCCATCTTTTATACAGAAATAATTTCCAAATGGATCTATTGCAAAAGGCAACAGACCTGTACCTTTTAATCCATCAAGAGCAAGAAATGCACTATCTGCATCCTTTTCATTCTTGTTAAATGAAAGAATTGCACCGACGACTCTATCTTTTTCTCCAACCTTTACTTTGTAATTTACGGGTGTTGATCCGTTATACTTCTTAATGAATCTTTTAAATCCGGAAGAGATCTTTATCCCATATTTCTTCTCGATCTCATCAAATACAGAACCATCAATTAGGTCAACCTTATATTTCCATTTCTCGTCTGATTTTTTTGAGAAAAAGTTACGTTTGTTTTCTAACATCAATTCCTCTTTTTGTTCGTGTGTGATATCACCTCGTACATAGGCTTCACAAATCATATGCACGTTTTTACTGTACTCAACTAACACTTCTTCTGGAACAAATCCAGAATCAACAAGTCGTTGTATATCTCTATAATTCATGAGTTTATACCCCCTGTTTCTTTATCGTTAATAGAAAGTCTCAGATTTTCTGTCTGAAAACAGCCCTATAACGAGAAAATGAAAGGGGGACAAACCAAAATGAGTTTATTTGACTCTGTTGCAAGTGGAGATTTATCCATTCACCCTACAGATCAAGAAGAGTTGATGATGGAATCAGCAAGTGATACCTATTTCACGGAAGCGGTGTATCCGGATTCCCTTCAACCACTAAAAGTTGTTCCAAAACGAATCAGTCTTCCAAAAGGAAATCCAATTGGATATGGAAGCTTGGTTTATTTATATACACCATCGTTTGAGAAATCGTTGTCGGTAATAAAAGAAACGGTAAACGTACGAGCAGAGAATCGTTACTATTGGTATTACTATGAGATGCTTTATCGAGGAGCGTTTTATGGAAAACGGTATCGTTACCGGAATTTTAATCTTCGAAAAGAATACTACGACAAGATTAAGAAAAACACATCCCTGCATCCCTATACCAAAAATGCAATTTCCGATAACGAAAAACGAAATATGTATTATGAGTTGTGTACGTATTTGCAGATTTATGAAGGAATATCGAAAAACTATTCCATTACAAGAAAGATGCAAACGTACTGGTTTTATATCAATGGGATTTTCAATTATTCCCATACCAAAAACTACAAAAAGACGGTTGTAGTAAACGTGGATTTTTATCCAATGAAAAAGACCTTAAAAGAGAATTTGTCAAATCCACTCTATATGATTTACTACACGTTGTATCGAAACCCGGATCTTCTTTCGAACATTGATGCGGATTTCTTATTCTACTCTGGAACAAAGATCATGAAAATTCATCCATCTACGTTAACGAAGGAAGATGTAAAACTTGTCCGTAGTCAGATGATGCGTCTATACCGGTCTGTTCCAACGGAAGTCTTTGATGATACCTCTTTAAAGAAACAAGAGATCGAAGACAAAGTCATCGACGATACCAAGACCAAACTTGGTTTAAACGAAGTAAAAGAAGAACCCCATGAAGCAGAGGACATCAAAAGTGCAGAAGAAGTAGATCAGACAGCTCCAACCGAATTGGAAAAATCAGTAGAAGCAAAAGTTTTAAATTCTACGAAAGCAGTTTTATCGGATGTAAAGCTTACGGATTCCGATTTTTCTACACAGGAAAGTAAGATTAAAGCGGTCGTTCAGATGAAAGTGAATGACGATATTAACTCCGACCGGAAGATCCTGGAAGATGCTTACAATAAAATGAAGCATGAGAAACTTCCCACTTCTCCAAGATCCACGGCAAGGAATCAAAAGCTTTTAGAAGACCAGCAGAAATTAGAGCTTCATGGAATGACCGTAGAAGAGATGGAAAAGATAAAGGCCAAAGAAGTCAAAGTAAAGCCAAAGGATATCTCAAAATCGGTTAAGACACCAAACAAGAACATGAAGACCATGACGTTTTATGAACGGAATAAAACTTACCTGAATAAAGTCATGAACAAAGACATCATGAATGTCTTTTTGGCATTGAACAACAAATCCATTCCACTTTACATCCGGGATATTAAAGTGGAGGAATCTTCCGATGAGATGAATTACAAGGAGACCTATACAGTATCCTTAGAAGATGCAAATCGACAGAGACACACCATAAAAGTAGATCTTCCAAAGATTGTCGAGAATCGTTTCTTATGGCTTGGTGGCGGTAAGAAAAACATCAAGAACCAGAACTATTTCTTCCCGGTTGTAAAAACCAAACCTGGTGAAGTGCAGATGGTATCCAACTACAACAAGATGTACATCCAAAGACACGATACCAAGTCTACCTCTGGTGTGGAACGTTTTAAACGTTTCTTAAAACAAAACGACGAAGCAAAACAGTTTGTGAAATTTGGAAATGCGCATAGTATCAATAAGACAGGGGAATTTATCACCTCTGTGGAATACGATGAGCTTGCAAAGAGTATCAAACGAACAAAAAGCGGAAATACAACCATCATCTTCAATCAGTTTGAAGTACGAGATGCGCTTGTAAAACGGAAAATCAATCCAAAAGAAGGATATTTTTGTGTCGGATTCCAGGGAGAAAGTCCAATCTGGGTGCAGTATTCAGGAACGCAAAAAACAGACGATGGAAAATCCATTGTGGATTTGATTGTGGATTCTTTCCCGGATAAGATGCGAGATTCGTTCTATCGCATTCGTTCTCCAAAAAGACTGATGGTTGCCAATGTAAAAGTCATGTCTCAGACCATTACCGTTGCCATGTTACTTGGATTCTGGGAAGGATTAGAATCCCTCCTTCGCAAATGTCACGCCGTATATCGTCTGGAAGATCATATGCCAAAAGATTTAAAGGCCAGCGAAAACGTGATTCGTTTTTCAGATACGTTCCTGGTATATGAAGACAGTATGGAAGTAGGACTTTTGTTAAATGGCATTCGTATTGTCAATACAGAACAATGGAAGCTTACGGACTTTAACGGCAAAGAACCATACATGCAGTATTTTATCAAAGTTTATGGAAAAGCATCTATTGCAAATGCTTTGATGAACTTCTATGAATGGTTTATCGATCCGATTACGTATGAAATCTGTAAAGATATCGGACTTCCGACAGAAGTTACGTCTCTTGCTATCTATGCCGTTTCCTTACTGGCAGATGGACAGCATACCACTGAATTGAATCAAAGAATTTGTCGTGTTCGAAGCTTTGAGATTATTCCAATGGTTCTTTATGGTGTACTGGCAAATCAGTATATCAGTTTCCGTAATTCCAACGGACGAAAGAAATTCTCCGTACAACGAGATGCGGTAATCAAAGAGCTTTTAAACGTCAATACTGTAGAAGAGATTTCAACCTTAAATCCAACTCTGGAACTTGAGATTACACATGGGGTATCCTTAAAAGGATTCCATGGTGTAAACCTAGACGATGCCTATACAATCGGAGCAAGATCCTATGATAAATCCATGACCGGTATTATTGCACCATCATCTTCTCCAGATGCAGGTGTAGGATTAAACAAATCTCTTTCCTATGAACCAAAAATTACAAATCTTCGTGGATATCCAGATGTCCAGGAAACAGAGAAAGGAATTCAGAATTTACAGGATGTCAACTTATTCTCTCCTGGAGAACTTTCTATGCCAGGAGCTGCAATCAATGATGACCCTACACGATTGGGTAAACAGATCGCAATGGCCCAATAAAAACCTCTTTTAAAACTATATTTGTATTTTTTAAATACCAGATATATATGATAACTACATTCATCTTATCATTAGCTGAAAACTCTTGTTAAGCTTATTCTACCAAAGTGTAACAATGAATAAGATAGAGACAATCAGCATTGAAGACTATTAGTAACGATCAACGACTATCCGAAAGGAGTAGGGGAAACCCGAAATGGGAGGTACTTTAAGTAAAGATATAGTCTAAACATGTGTAGAAATACACAGAACTACTTTGCATGCGATCAAGCAGAGTAAACACGTGATTCCAGTAAACGACTCAGATCCGGTATTGGTTAGTAACGGTTTTGAGGAAGTAGAACGATTTGACCTTTCTTCAGACTTTGTGGTAAATGCAGAAGAAGATGGAGAAGTGGTGGAAATCAATAAAGACCTAAACCTTATTGTTGTTCGATATAAGAGCGGGAAATGCAGAGCGGTAAACCTTGGAACCAACATCGTGAAAAATGGTGGAGGTGGTTTCTATCTAAACAACCAGCTTGTAACGGATTTGGAAGTTGGAGACAAAGTAAAGAAAGACGATGTGATTGCATATCACAAAAACTTCTTTACCAACAGCAAATACAACAACTGTCGTGCAAACATGGGAACCTTATGCAAGCTCGCCATCATGTCTTCCTATAACACATACGAAGATGCTACTTTTATTACAGAAAGTATGTCAGAACGATGTGGCACTCGTATTACCGAATGCAAAAAAGCAGTTATCGGTAAGAATGCAAACGTTCTTCATATTGCACAGGTTGGAGATGAAATTAAAGTCGGTGATGTACTGGTTGCTTTTGATACGTCTTATGACGATACTGATTTGAACATTTTGCTTTCAAGTCTTGGAAGCGATGAAGATCTAAAAGACATTGTAAAGGAAGGAAGCCGAAACAACATCAAGAGTAAATATGGTGGAAAACTGATTGACATCAAGATGTACTCCACCGTTGAGATGGAAGAACTCTCTCCATCCTTACAGAAGATTTTTAAAGCCTATTACGGAAAAATCAATAAGAAGAAAAAACTTCTGGAAAGCTACAACCCGGAAGATAGTACCAGTCTTGTAAAGTGTGGTATTTTGTTTACAGAAACCACCAAGAAGATTGAACCAAACAAGTATGGAGCCCTTCGTGGTGAGAAAGTGGAAGATTCCGTCTTAATCGAGTTTTATATCGAAGAGTTGGAACCTCTGGAAGTGGCTTCCAAGATTGCCAACTATTCCGGACTCAAGAACACCATTGGAGAAGTCATACCAAAAGGATACGAGCCTTTTACCGAATATATGCCAGATCGAAAGATTGACTCTATCATTGCGGAAAACTCTATATTGAAACGAATGACCCCTTCGATCTTCAAAGTTGGATTTGCAAATAAGTTGGTGATTGGATTCAAAGAATACCTTCGAAAGATTTATGAAGAATAATAAAAAGACCTACGGAGTAGCTTCCGTAGGTCTTTTCTTACACATTCTGGTGATATATTATTTCTTTGTAAAAGCATATGAAAATGGGTTGATCGTGGTTTAGAATACTGCTGCACATGGTACAATAATCCATGGATTATTGCAGTGATTACATCGTTTCACACTGTGGATTGTCCATCGTATCCAAATGTCGATTCTGCCAAAATGGGTTCTGTCAAAATCCAAAAGCATCAGCTTATTTTCACCATACGCCCAGGTGTATTTGCACATCCTGAAGGAAAAAACATTTTTCAAAACAAACAAAAATCATACTAATGACATCTTTATCAATTTTATATTTTATACAAAAGGAGCCAGTGCAGACTCATTCTATAAAATTTTCATATGCTTTTAATCAAGTGTATGCCACAATAAATTATTTTAGCACACACTAATATTTAAAGGAAGGAGGTATTTCTTTTGGGAAAGAAAAAACACAAACCACCTCTTTTCATTGCGGATGAAATTGTAAGTCCAGAAAACTTCTATCTGGATACAATTTTAGAAGCAGTTGCACAGAGATTTATGGACCAAAAAGAAAAAGAATCTCACAAAAAATCTAAAAAAGAAAAGGAGACAAAAACATGGGCACATTTATGACAGTCAGAGAAGCGTTAGAAAGTATGCGTGGAACAGTGGACGAAAATGGAAAGGTGAAGTTGAACCGGTTCAACAAGAAGAAATTTTCTGATCTTTTGACAGCACTGGCCAATGATACGGAGTTTACCACAGAAGTTGCACGTTCTGTAAACGGCGGCAGCGAATCTGTAGTAGAAGAAATTGCAGTCAGCAAAGATTTCCGGAAATGGTGCAGAAAACTGGTAGAGCAGGCAGGTGTGGACAAGATGGATTCCGCAAGGGTGCTGGATCCGAAAGAGTTCGTGATCACCGATATGGGACCATTTTATGATTTCTTCACAACTGCAATGATTGAATACATGGATGCCGGAAATTACTTCTCTCTTCCGACAAAGCCGGATTTTGAAGCAACCATGGCAATTCGTAAAGTCGATAAAAAGACGGTAACAAAGGAAGCGTACACACCAGGATCGGCAGATAACCGGACATACCTCGGCGTATTTGAAACAACCTATGACAAACACCGTGAGCTGGCCGTCTCTTCTTCCTGTCCAAAATTCTTAAAGAAGAGAAAGAAAGTAAAAGACTGATCCAAACAGCTGACAGAAGGTATCCTCGTAATGAGGATACCTTCTTTTTTTGTACTTAGATGATAAAGGAGAAGTCATACGATTTACAAAATTTGGATTAAAATGAAGTACGTTCTTTTAACGTGCAAACGAATATAAAGAAAGAGGTGAAACCTATGGTATTCACAAAAAATGATATTCTGTTGGAATCCTCTTTATATGGAGAAATAGAGCGGATATCAACAGCTTGCGATATGATGATCGAATCATTCATTGATGGTTCCGATGAGGATACATTTGAGGAAGCTGGGAATAAAGTATTTAATTCCATTAAGAGTGCAGCTTCCTCTATTATCGAAAAAATCAAAAAGTTTATTCAGGATTCCGTTAAATCAATTCGTGAAAAAATGGACAAGAGAAAAATCCAGAAAGCGATTGATACTCTGAAAAACTTCGATATGAAGGATGCTGAAAAGATGTTTAAAGCCAAGAAAGGTCCGGACGTATTAAAAGCATATAATTTGCTTATGAAATATGAGGATCTCGTTGAAAAGTATGTGAGCCAGATTGACACATTGTTTGAAGGCGTAAAAGACAGCAAACGGATTCAGAAGCTTACAAAATTTGCAGAGGAAGTCAATCGTAACAGCGATAAGATAATATCCGAAATCAACGATATTCTTACCTCTCCGGACCGTCAGATCACTTACAATAAAAATCGTTACGAAGCGATTTTAAGACTTGGTCTTAGCATGGATGGGAACTATGAGCAGTTTGGAAATAGGATTGCAGAAGCAACTAATAAGTTGAATAACAAAATCAACGAAACGTTCCAGTCAATTACTGAGAGTGTCATATTGATGCAGGAAGCGGAAGAAGTTGACCGTACTGCAGCAGAAACAAAATCTGGTCTTATGGGACAGCTTAACAGATTAAAAGGGTTTGTTGTAAAACACAAGAAAGCCGTTATCGCGATTTCATCTGCAGTTGCTGTAACAGCTACAGGTATTCTTATTTATAAAAACACTCCGGATCAGAAATTAAAACGTTATGACAAGAGACGTTCTGAAATTACAAAATGTTTAGATGACGAAAATGAAACTTTAAAAATTTTACAGTATGGGGTACGAGATCCAGATAACAAAATGACAGTTGATTTAAAAAATCCAAAAGGACCACTTGCAGGATGGGATCCAATGAAAAGTGATCCAGCGAAAGATAAGTCTCCGCTTGGGAAAAGAAATCGCGAGATGATAGCAAGAGAAAAAATGATTATTAATGACTTGAAATTACAAATGAATGATATCGATAGTAAGATTGATAAGGTGAAAAGTAAATCAAAAAAGTAACGTAGAAACCGGTTTCCAAAACAAAGAATTAATGAACTTAATGAAAGGAGAAAACAGATATGGTTTTCACTAAGAACGATATTATGCTGGAATCCACATGCATGGGAGACATTGCACAGATTTCTGTAGCATGTGACCTTATGATGGAATCCTTTGTAGATGGCTCCGATGAAGATACATTTGAGGAAGCAGGTGGTAAGGTTTTTGATTCTATTAAGAGTGCAGCTTCTGCAATCATCGAAAAGATCAAGAAGTTCATCACCGATTCTGTTCGTTCCATCAAAGATAAGATGGATAAAAAGAAAATCGAAGATGCTATCAAAACACTGAAAGAATTTGATATGAAAAAAGCGGAAAAGGAGTTTAAGATTCGCAAAGGTCCGGACGTATTAAAAGCATACGATCTTCTGATGAAATATGAGGATATGGTTGACAAATACATCGGGCAGCTGGATACTTCTTTTGAAAATATGACCGACCGTCAGAAAATGACAAAGCTCGTAAAATTTTCAGAAGAAGTTGATAAAAACTGTAACAAAATCCTAGGCGAAATCGAAACGACGCTGACATCTCCAGATAAACAGATCGTGTACAACCCAACTCGTTATGAAGCAATTCTTCGTCTTGGTCTTAACCTGGACGGAAATTATGAGAAGTTCGGTGCTCGTATTACAACTGCTACCGATAGACTGAATGCGAAAATTAACGAGACATTCCGTATGGTTGGTGAGAATGTAGAATTCACAATGGAAGCATTTGGAAGAAAAAAAGAAGAGCCTGAAATGACAAAGAAGGACAAGCTTCTGGCTACCGCTTCTGATATCAAATCAGGTCTTATGACCCAGTTGCATTCATTACAGGGATTCATTGTAAAACACAAGAAAGCAGTGATTGCGATTACATCTGCTGTGGTTGTTACTGCAACCGGTATTCTTGTATACAGAAACACCGACTCATACAAAGCACTGAAAGATAATAAGGTGATTTCCGATTTAAAGGCTGATCAGAAGGCTCAGGTTAAAGCATTTAACAAAGCATGGTCTGATGGTCAGAAAGATATTAAAACAAAAGGTGCTCTTGGATATCAGCTTCGGGCAAATGTAAATATGAGACGGAACAATAAGAAACAACTGAAAGACGAAAAGGCTCTCCAGACAGCATTATACAAAATGCAGAAATAATCATATAGACCTAGTAGGAATAATCCTACTAGGTCTATTTTCCGCCTAAAAACAGACTTATAACGACAGAAAGGAGGATTTCTATATGATATTCACAAAAGAAGAGATTCTTTTGGAATCTAATTATATAAATGATTTTTATCGTATATCCGTGGCTTCTGATTTGATGATTGAGTCTTTCTTAAGTGAAGAAACAGAAGATTATCTCACAGAAGCAACACTTGAAAAGATTGGTCAAACAGTTACCTCTGCTATTACGACACTTGCAGAAAAAATAAAGGAACTTATCCGTAAGGGTATTGACACGATCCGAATCCAGATTGCTAAAACAAAGTACAAAGAGTTACTTACACCAGAAAAGATACAAATTCTGTATCATGCAAGGAACCAGGAAGTTGTTGGAGTCGATTTGGAAAAGGTTGTTATTTATGCACGTAAGCTGAATGAATTCGGTCTGAAGTTTTTAACCGAACTTAATGATAAGCTTAGCGATTATATCGAAAATCCGTCAGAGAAAAAGCGAGAAAAACTCGAGCTGTTTATGGAGAGCGGCCATAAAACCTTAAAAGAACTTACAGCAAAAGTAGATGCAGCGAAAAACTATAAAGTTCCGTTGTCTGTCAAGCAGATTATTAATGGAGCCAAAGAACTTGACTACGTAGAGAAACATGGAGATGAATGGAATAAAGTTGTATCTGATATTCAGAAGATGGAAGTTCTCGTTTCTGAAAAAATGAAAGCTGCCGGTTTTGAAAAAAAGGTACGTGCTTACAAAAAAGAAATGACGAAAGAATCCGCGGACAGTTACAATGAAACGAAAGTTTATCCATATCAGAAAGCGAAACAGACTGTTATGAAATCTTTAAACTGCATCCACGATTTTGTAATTGAACACAATAAAGTTTTTGATACAGTATTAAGGTGTGTGCAGTACTATTGTACAGCAGTATCATCTCTGAATTTAGCGGCAGCTGGTGTTAAGATTTCAAGCACCGAAAGAGATCTCAAATATGTTCGTTCTAAAGTTCCAAATGCTAATGTTAAACTTGATGCTAAAAAATTGACAAAGAACAATATCAGAATTGCTACCGCAAGTGGAGCGCTTGCAGCTGCTTCTAAAGCAGGGAGAAAATACATCGAAAAAGAGAAAGAGAAAGCAAGCAAATAATCAGTATGGACCTAATAGGGAAACTCCTATTAGGTCTATTTTCCGCCTAAAAACAGACTTATAACGACAGAAAGGAGGTAGATCCCTTTTGAAAATAGATCTTTATGATGTGGATGAATTTGTGAAGATCAACCGGTTAAAGGAAGTTACCAGTGGTGTTTTGTTTCAACGAGGAGGAGTTCCTCACCCAGAAGGACTCTTATCCAATGAGATCTTTGGCATCACGGTAAAATCAAGACGAGAGACCTTTGCATACATTGATCTTCATGGACATTTTTTTCATCCTCATATGTATAAAGTAGTTCGATACATGTTCCGAAACGTCGATAAGATTATCAACGGAGAGGAATTTTATTCCATTAATAAAGACGGTGTCCTGGTGGTTGACCGAGAACATGGTCAAACCGGTATTGAGTTTTTGTACGAAAACTGGGATAAAATTACTTGGAAGAAATCCAATGAAAAAGAAAACCAAAATGAAGTTGGTATGCGTGCAGAACGTGCTGGATTGATTGCAGAGTGTAAACGTTCTGAGATCTTTTTAACTAAGATTCCAGTAATTCCAGTGTATTACCGAGATGTAAAAACCACCGATGGTGGAGGAAAAACGGGAGACTTGAATAAATTCTATGCAAATATTATTCGTCTTACCACGTTACTGCGAGATCGGGAAATGTTTGGTTTCCAGTTTCATGCTACCAACTATAACATCCAGCAACAGATTGTAGGAATCTATGATTACTTCAAACAGAAGGTACAAAAAAAGAATGGTATGATTCGAAAGTTCTTAATGGGTAAAACGGTTGACAATGCAGTTCGTACCGTTATCACAGCGCCAACGTATCATGCCAATCATCCAACCGATATGATGGTAGATTACTATCACTGTGCAGTTCCAATCTCTCAGATCTGTTCCCTTTGTTATCCATTTATGATGCAGTGGTTAAAGAACTTCTTTGACCGAGAGATTATCAGTAAGAGTTTGGATAAAATCGTATACGATCCAGATAAAGATTTGGAAGTTGCTCGTGTAAAATTAAAAGATCCGGCTTCTTATTTTGATGAGAAGTATGCAAAGAAATTGATGGATAGTTATATTCGAGATCCATCTTCCCGTTTTAACACCATTGAAATTCCAGTAGAAGGAAATACATCTGGACGACCATATTTACTTCATTTATCTGGTACCCGGTTAACTGGAAAAGAAGAAATGGCTTCCACGGTATATCGTCCGATGACGATTACAGATCTTCTTTTTTTGGCTGCTTTTGATGTCACCAAAGATAAGGTAGCCATGGTAACGCGATACCCAATTACGGATGAGTTCTCTATTTTCATTTGTAATATTCATGTGAATTCTACTACAAAGACGGAACCTATGATGATCAATGGGCATATCTACAAATGGTATCCATTGATCGAAGAAGGAATTCCAGGTTATAAGATGGCATCCTTGTTTATCGATTCGTTGCAGTTCTCCAACTCCTACTTAAACGGTATCGGAGGGGATTATGATGGTGACCAGACAACAGTGAAGATCTTGTATTCGCAAGAAGCAAATGAAGAATGTAAAAAATTCATGCATTCTACATCTAATTTTGTAAATGCAGGAGGTAGAATGGTGCGAACTATTGAATCTGAAGCAGCACAGACATTCTACACAATGACGAAAGAATTTGAGAACGTTCCTCCACTTACAAAAGAAGAAACTGATATGCTATTGAAATATAATCCATCTGATTATACGTTTGATATTTTGACAGAATTATTTGGGGAACGATATGACAGTATTAAGAAGACGGAAAAGAAGCCTATGATACATCTTGGAAGTAAAATGATAGTTCCAAAAGAGTATTTTAAAACAGAAACTGATATCACAACTACAGCTGGACGATTTGTATTCTATCAAATTGTAATTTCACAATCCGGTATTACAAATGTAATTCCTTTTGATCTTATAAATACGGCGATGATAACAAAGATGCTTGAAAAGATTGAAGGAAAAATTTCAGCAGCGTTAAAAGAAGGAACTATCACTACGGATCAATTGGCTAAATATATTGATTGCCGAGACTGGCTTGGACTTCAGTTTCACGCAGTTGTGTGTACATCCTTTACACATGGAATTTTGTTCCTTCCGCCATCGATTCAGAAGATGAAGAAAGATTTGATTTCTGAAAACAAAGAGCGCTTAAAAGCTGGAGATCCTAGAGCCGGAGAAGAAATTGAGAAAAAATTGATTTCAGAAGCTCAAAAGATTTTAAAAGGAGATCCTGGTATGGATCTATATGATTCTGGAGCAAGAGGATCTTTTGGAAACAACTATAAGAACATCAACCTGATTCGTGGTCCAGTATATAATGAAGGAACTGGTAAGTATGACTTTATTGCAAACTCTTTGATGGATGGACTTCAGAAAGATGATTTTGCGCCACATGCAAATACGATTGTAAATGGTGCTTATCCAAAATCTATTGGTACCGCGGATTCAGGTTATCTTGGAAAACAGCTAAATGCCATCATGCAGATGGAACAGCTTGATCCAGATGAAAATTCGGATTGTGGTACGAAATACTATCTGGAACTTACCCTTCCTAAGAGTGGTATTCACGATTACGATTATCGGTTTATTTTAGAGAACGGAAAACTGAAATGTTTGACTCCGCAGATTGTAGAAGGGTATGCCGGAAAACCAGTAAAACTTCGCTCTGTGATGTTCTGTAAAGGAACCACCAATATTCACTGTAAGTGTGCAAAGTGTGCTGGTCTTTATTACTATAAGACTGGAAAGCGATTCATTGGTCTTCAGTCTAGTAAGATGGCAACCACACTTACCAACTTAAATATGAAAAAGTTCCATGAGAACTTGGTACGTACGTCTTTAATCAATCCAGAGGATTTGGTTATTTAACAAAAAAAGAAGGTGCCCGGAAAACTCCAGGACACCTTCTTTTTATAATGTGATCTCGTCCGGAAAATCCGGAATATCGTATTCCGGATCATCCAATGTGATTTCGTTTGGAAGCCATGTGAGATCATCATGGTCTTCCTCACCGATAAAGTCCGGGAGTGAATCCGTTTCGGATTCTTCTCCTATCTGGTCAGGGAGCTGATCACTTATATACGGGAATCGCTCCTTGTTTCCCATACGTTCGAGTCTGCGTCCAAACATATCATTCACCTCCTTTATATCTGGACTGAGCCGCATTAATAAGTGATGTTGTATCGCCCTCAATACCGCGGCACAAATCTTTGACAAATCCGATCTTCTCTTCAGGTGAGAAATTTGATTTGCTTATCCTAAAGAAAAAGTCAAACTTGTCCAACAGTTTTACTGCGTTAGGGTCATCCAATGATGACCCTAACATACCTGCGTAAATCGCAAGCCTTGTACCGAAATCAAAACACTCGGAAGTATAGTTTATTGCTATAAATCCGTCTACAACTCGGTTTAAAACCGAGAAGTAATCAAAACCATTTTTCATCATAGTATCCTCCGGGCTCTTGATGTTATCTCCACCCATTAATTTTATTTTTTGCCGCTGCTGGAATCTATTGATTCCTCCCGGCTATTTAGTTTTTTATGTAAAGGAAGAATCATCCTGATTATGATTTACTTCCTTTTTGTCACGAAAATCCTATATAACTATTGAAAACAACTTTACGGATAAGGAAAACCCCGGTGAAAGACGGCCAAAAAACAGTAGCATAAGCGTGTATCCAAGAAATTTTATTTTACTATAGGAGGTGAGACGTATGGCGAAAGGTACTCGTGTTGAGCCGGTTCGAGCAAAATCCGTCAGTGCATCTTGGCTAAAAAATGCAATGAAGGGAATCGGTGCTAGCACAACAAGTGTCATTAAACAATACGCTCCTAATGTATCCGCAACACTTTCGGCTGGAAAGAACAGTGTTCAGAAAGCCGCAGAAAGTGTTAAAAATCGTAATACAAACAAAAATATTTTATCTGAAAATCGGTATGTGCAGATGGCGAATAAAGCATTTCGAAATGCACTTGCCGATATCAAAGCTGGTAATATTGCCGGGAATGAAGATCGTGCAATTGATGCCATTAACAAATCCATGGGTTTGGACTTCGACAATGTATTTGATGAAGTCAACAATAGTGGAGTAAGCTTTGGGGATGAAGGAAATGACGTTAATATCAACGTCGTAAATACCGGTGTTTCGGACGGAATGATTACGTTAAATGATTCTGTCAGAAGAAATACAGAGCTTACACTAAAAACAAACAAAGCGCAGATGGACGCTCAGATTGCAGTCTCTTCTGCTATGATGCAGCAAAGCCAAGCAATTGGTTCCCAGGTGATTCAGCATTTAGCTGGAATTGAAAATAACCTGGCTGCACTTGTTGAATACAACAACACAAATATGAATAAATTTATCGAAGCATCTCTCGCGTTCATGGAACGAACCGGACCTGCGGTTGAAAAGAGTGCTTCGTATGACGACAATAAGATTACCTCTGGAAAATTATTTAATGCCACTGGTGGACTTGATATTGGAGTCTATAAAAAATACATCAAAGAGAACTTAAAGAAAGAGCTGAATACATCCCAGTTTTCCATGATCGTTGGAATGCTTTCGGATGATATGTTGGAAACGCTTGCAACCAATCCGCTTGGTAGTCTTAGCACGATGGCGATTGAATATATGGTTCCAAAAGCGCTTACTACAACCATTCAGGGTATTGAGCAAACCTTTAATGTCATGGTTCCCAATATGCTTCACAAGTTATACAAGTGGGGTGAAGAACAGAGCAACGGTCTTTTCAATACGATGACGACAAGACTTGCAAAAGCACTGGGTCTTAGTGGAGAACGAATCGACAAAATTGACCGTGCAGACATTAAGATCGAACGTGGAGCCATCCCATTTGATGGAGAAACAAAAAATGCCATCATGAATGTCATCCCGAAACAGCTTCGTGACCAGACGGCATACTTAAAATACATTGCCGAGCATTTTGGTTTAAAAGGAAAGAAAGCCACCGAAGCGATCCAAAATCAGAGCTATTTTTATGACTATGAGAAAAATAAGATGGTCTCTGAAAAAGAGATCGGGGATACGATTCTAAAAGGACTCCAAAAAGCCATTGAAGCTGGATTTAGTGGAACACAGTTTGATCGTAAGATTCGTAAAGAAATTGCAAATGCCAGTGGTGGAGACGACGATGCGCAAAAAGCGTTGAATCGTGTTCTGCAGCAATTCTATAACTACATGGAGTCCACGCAGAAAACGTACGATTACTCCAATGGTCTTCCAAAAGAACTAAAAGATGTCATTGGATCGTTTTCTGGAAACAAAAACTCGATCAAAGCATTCAGTAATATTCTGGAACAAATTTCCAGACAGAATTCACTTTATATGGCAAACCTTACCATGGGTCAGCAAAAAGCCATTCAAAGTCGGAATAAATACATTCAGGAAATTCAGGCAAATCCGGTTTCCAGTGGTATTTTAGAGACTGGAATCTTTGACCGTAAGGTTTTAAATTCAGAAGGAAAACTGGAACGAATTGATGTTGATACTCTTTTAAACGAATACGCAAAAAGACGTGCGAATGAGTTAAAGAAAGGGAAATACAAATATTCTGTCAATATCGAGGATCAACCAGATACGCTTTATAACGGTCTGCAACAAGGTGGGGAACTGTTAAAGAAATTACGTGCATCTGGAAATAAAGCCGTAAGTGGAATTGGGTCTGCAATTTTAACTGGTGATGCCGATCGGATGTACGCTTCTCTTGGAGAAGCTGGAAAGATGATCGGAGAATCAGTTGCTGAGAGCATTGCAACTCCAATCAAAGAAAGTGTCCTTGGTACAAAGGATCAAAACGGATATCGTCAGGGAGGAATCATCAGTCCTGCAATCAATACCTTACGAGATTCGTTAAATGAAGTTTCTCAGCGATTTACCGGAAAAGCCTATGTGGATTCCAATGGAAAAGTCCACGAAGCAAAAGAAAAATCCATCATCTCTACCATCACCGAATCCGTGAAAACAAAATTCTTTGGAGAGAAGGAAGAGAAAGATTCGGATAAAAAAGGAATCTTAACGACCTTAACTGATGGATTTAAGCAATCCTTAGTCAATTGGCATGATGCTATCTTTGGAACCAGTGACGATCCAGAGAAAGAAATCAACAAAGATAACGTCTTAAAAGAAATCAATAAGAAAGTAAAAGAAAAACTCCCAGATGCAATGGTTGGTGCAATCGGTGGAGTTGGTCTTTCTTTTGCATCAGGTGGTCTGTTAGGAGCAATCGTCGGAGGACCATTATCGGGTGCTCTTATAGGATCTACCATTGGAATCATTTCCAAGAGTGAAGGATTTAAGAAATTCCTCTTTGGTGAGGAAGATATGGACAATGGTCTGATTACCAAAAAGACGCAGGAGTTCTTTAAAAAGAATAAGAAGCTGATGATTGGTAGTGCCGTTGTTGGTGGTGTCAAAGGTGCCGTAACTGGCGGTGGTCTTCTTGGTGGATTGGTAGGAGGACCGATTGCTGGAGCCCTTATGGGAATGGCAACAACTACCGTATTGAAATCAAAAACCTTCCATGATTTCCTGTTCGGAGACGAAGAAAACGGAAGAAAAGGTGTAATTGGTTCTCTTAAGACCGCATTTAACAAACTTGGAAAAGATGAAAATGGATCTGCATCCTTAAAAGATGGTGGAAAACTTCTTGGAATGGGACTTGTCGGAGTAGGTGCAGGAGCTGGACTCGGTGCCCTTATTTCGAAAATGGGTCTGCTGAATTTCTTTGCTTCTCCAGTCGGACCAATTGGCGGTGCCGCTATTGGTCTTGCACTAACAATTCGGTCTCAGGGAGATAATTTCCGAGAGTTTTTATTTGGAAATAAAAAAACCAAGACGAAAAAAGACAAAGACTATTCGGAAGGTTTATTAGGACAGGTTCGCAATTCCTTAATGGCCAACTTGGTTAATCCAATCAAGTATACAGTCATGGACATTGCAAAAGATGCTTCCTTTACCTTAAAGCATGAAGTCTTAGCACCGATTGAATTTGCTATGGAACCATTGGTATCTGGAATTGGTTCTATCGTAAATGGAATTAAGGAAAAAGGATCATCAATCTTAAATGCGGTATCGGAAACCGCAAAAGATAAAATTATCAGTCCTCTTGCATCTTTTGCTGATACGGTTATCATTAAACCTGCCGCAAAAGCAGCGAAGTTCTTGACAAAGAGCATTTACTACTTTGGAAAGAAAATGATTACCACACCAGTAAAAATCGTGACTGGTGCCATCAATTTCTTAACGAGTCCATTTAGACAAGCGTTAAAGAAAATAAATCCAGTTCGGTGGATTGGAAAACTCTTTAAAATTACCGGTTCTGCTATCAAATCTGCGATTCATGGAGTATTCAATTCACTTCCAGTAAAAGCTGTTGCAGGAGTTGCAAAAATTGGAGCAAGAACCGTATCCGGTGCAATGGATATTGTATCTGGATATATGGATTATAAGAATCGTGCAAATCGAGATAAGCTTCGTGGGGAAAATTATGATTCCTACCTTATGAAGCGATATGAGAAAGAAGTTGAGAAAGGAAAAGTTGCATTAGATGCAGACGGAAATCCAATCTCCTTCGAATCTTGGAAATCTGGAATTGACGATTACAGCGCCAGAAAGAAATACTGGAAAAAGAATCAAAGAGAAGCAGATTTGCTGGATCTGAAAGTTTCCAAAGAGGAAAACAAGCGTCGTAGCAAAGACGAGAAGACAATCTATAAGCTTACCGGTGGAGCTGCTTATGAGAACACCGAAGAAAATCGAAGACTTGCGGAATTAAAGTCTGGTAAAAAGATTAATTGGAAATCGAAAGCAAATGATGCAGATAAGATTAAGACTACGGAGAATCTAACAGATGCAGATCTGGTAAGCAAAGATCCAACAAAGATGACTCCGGAAGTTCGCCAGGTATCTCTCTTACAGAAAATCTACGACTGGTTAAGAAAACGTGACAAAAATGGAAATCCTTTGGAAAAAGGTCTTTCCAGAGAAGAGAAGAAAGCGGCGAAACAAGCAGAACAAGAAGCCGAGGAAGCCAGAGAAGATGCTCGCGTTGCTGCACAATTTGACGAGGAAATGGCAAACGGCGATGCTTCTTCATTTACATGGATGAAAGACATCTTAAAAGAGATGGGTATGAATGAAGAAGAGTACGCAAAACTTAACAACAGTGAATTGGCTGGCTATTTCTTTGGCGCTGGTGGTTCTTTCAAAGATATTTTAAGCTATGGAAAAGAGCATGCGAAAGAGAGCAAATACTATAACAAGTTCAAAGACTTCTTAGATGGATTTACTGGAGAAGGCTATGCAGAAGGTAGTGACAATACGGAAGCTGGTTACTCCGTTGTTGGTGAAGCTGGACGTCCGGAAATTGTTATGACCGAGAAGGGTGGTAAAGTCCTTTCCGATAAAGAGAAATCTATTAAAGTATCTCTTCAGAGTATCAATCGTGGTTTATTCGATGAGATGAAGAGTGCGTTCTCTAAACCTGCTTTAACCCCAGAGCAGATTCGTCAGATGCAGGAAGATCGTTATGTATCCGATGAAGATCGGGAGACGCTTGCTTCTTTGGAAGAGGCAAGAAAATCCAGCCAAGAGTCTATCACAGCACAGAAAAAATCTGCGAAAGATGCTGCTCTTGATAAAGCGGTTACTGCAAAAGAACAGGATCAGGCAAAGAAAGAGAAAGAAAAAGAAGATCGGGAAAAATCCATGGCGGCATCCATGCGATCCATATCCGGTGATCCAAAGGATGGGAATCGTACAAAGAAAGGAAATTCCTTCTTTGATTTTGTAAAAGGAGTATTTTCGAAAAAAGGTCTTATTGGAGGCTTATCATTATTATTAATGGCAAAATTCCCACAGATCATATCTCTTGCTGCAAAAGGAATTGGATGGCTTCTTGGTGAAGGTGCAGAACTCATTGGAAATATTGCAAATGGAATCACATCCATTGTATCCATCGTTGGAGAAAAGATTGGAAAGGATGCAAAGTGGCATAACGAAAACGGAGCTACAACAAATGGTAAAGGATCTGCAGAAGAGTTAAATGAAGGTCTTACAGATATAAAGGAACTTGCACAAGGTAAGATTGGTAAATATCTTACGAATGATGAAGGGAACCTGGATAGTCGAAGTGCTTCCAAAGCAAATGCGCTCTATACCCTTACATTAGGAACAAAAAAAGGGAGAAAAATTACTGGAGCAATTGATGACGTATTTGGAGTTCAAATTGATCCAGTACGAAAACTTGAAAATGCAGCTGAAGAAGTAAAATTATCTCAGATCGAAAAGATCAAAGATAATTTGGATACTCTTACTCCGGAATCTGTGAAGAAATTTAAAGAAGCCAGAGCTGCAAAGAAAGCACAACGAGAAGCAGAACGAGAAGCAAAAAAAGCTGCGAAAAAAGGTGGAAAAAAAGTTGTTGAAAAGGCAACCGATGCTACCATTGATACTGCAACCAAGAAAGCTGCATCAGAAGGTGTGGAAGAAGTTACAGAAACGGCTGGAAAGAAACTTGTAAACGAAGGTGCTGAAGAAGTAGTCAAAACCGTTGGAAAAAATGTGGCAGATGCAACTTTTGATAACGGAGTAAAGAAAGCTGGACAAGAAGTCGTAGAAGATATCGCACAGAGCGCCGTTGATGATGTAGGGGATTTCATTTTAAAGAACGGTGATAATGTTGTAGATGCTGCAGCTTCAAAAACATTCAAAGATAAAATTATTTCTCTAATAAAAACTTTTATCGATGGAATTAAAACAAAAGTCGTTGATAAGTTTGGAGATAAAATTAAAGGAAAACTTAGGGATAGTATCTTTAAGAAAGCAATTGATATGGTTAAGAAAACCCTGGAAAAACATACGTATCTAAATATAGCGATTGCTAAAATTAGTGCAATTCTTGGTATTTCTGTAGGTACAGCAGCAGCAGGTCTTGCCGGATTTATTGCAAAATATGGATACATATCGTTGTCCGCATTAAACGGATTGACTGGTGCTGGAAAACTATTCCAAGTATCTCCAGATGATGTTGACTGGATTATGCGTGGAATCTCAGCAGTTTTCTATGGGTTTAGCGCAACAACAATTGGTTCTATTGTAGATGTTATTGTATCTCTTGTTGCAGCAGCATTTGGTATTGATATCTATAATATAATAGCTACTGCAATTTATAGTGTTCTTTCCATAGTATTAAATGGAAAGACAAAAGAAGAATTAACTGCTGCTCAAGATTCATGGAAAGAAGAGTATGTAAAATATCAGGATTCCAGACTGAAAGATCAGTATAATTCACTGAAAAAGTCCGGACTATTACCACAAGTTACAGATGAAAATGGGGTATCAAGGATAGCAACCCTGGATGAATACAGAGAAAATGTGCGTGCAGGTACAAACGGATTCTATGGAAACTATGATTCTTTCGAAGATTGGAATTCTAAAGAAAATGCAGACGTTGCATCTGGTGCAATGTACGCCGCAGGAGATGGAATTGGAACAGCTTATCGTGCAGGAAAAGATTTCTTTGCTGGAAAAGAATACTACATTGATAAGAGTGAAAATCGGTATTATGAAAATGCTGATGGAACTTACACACAAGTAGACAAAGATGGTAACATGGTTTCAACGGCGATTCCAAACAAAGAGTATTTCTTAGCAAATACTGATGGAGCAAAACATGCAGACAAAGGTGTAGCCGACTATGTCCACGATGTTTTGTTTACAAATCCAGTTACCAGAGAGAAGAAGAACACGACGGCAGCTTCTACGGAGTCAGGAACGTTATATGGAGATTTGTTAAATACACAGTCTCAAGTATTTGGTGAAACACTTACATCCACTACCGAAACGGATATAGCGTTGACAAAATCTTATGCTGAAAATGTAGGAGACGTTACGCTTCAACCTATGACCAAACGGAAAACGTACGTCGATAGTTCTGGAAACTACTATCTGAGATCTGGAAGTAAGTTTACGAAATACTCCATGAATGGAACCGTGATAAAGAAAAACATCTCAGAAGATGACTTTAAATACATGGTATCTCATGGTGTCGTTTCTTATCAGGAAATCAATCCGATTGATGCAAAGAAATATTTAAAGAGTGTACAATCAAACGTTACATCATACTGGAATACTGGTAATGCGTCTACAATTGTTGCAAGTAGTGCGAATACAGGTAGTGATTATAGCAACATTATGAATCGTGTGAATATCAGCAACAACTCTCTCCGTGGAGGAAGAGGAGTTGGAAGACGTGGTGGACGAGGAATGGATACCATGAATGGTTATCCATATGTGGCACAGACAGACCCGAGATGGTCTTCGGATAGTTATGATTACCTTGGAGATCGCGCAACACTTGGTGATACCGGTTGTGGACCAGCAGCTATGTCTATGGCTATTTCTGGTGCAACTGGTCGAGAAGTGGATCTTCACACCCTTGCAAATTATGCAAAAATAACTGGTACTAGAGATGATACTGGTACCAACTGGAATTTCATTAGTTCCAGTGCAAATCAGTTTGGTTTACAAACCGCTCAGACATTAAATCCATCAGCAGATTCCATTAGTCGTGCTGTAGATGACGGAAATCCTGTTGTCTTATCTGGAGTAAGTTCTGGAAGCAATACTCCATATACAGAAGCTGGTCATTATGTTGTGGCGGTTGGAAAAGATGCAAACGGAAATATCTTAATCAACGATCCTCGTGGAAAAGGATTTTCAAGAGCATATAGTCCTCAGGAACTTTCCAAATACACTGGTTCTTCTTGGGAAATTGGAAAAGGAGGACGGGGATGGATGCGTCGAAGAGGTGGATTTGGTCCTACCGATGGCGCAGACATGTTAAACGGATTCCCTTACCTGAAACAAAACGATAGTCGTTGGGGATCTAAGATGTTCTCGAGCCACAACGATGCATCACAGACCATTGGAACTTCAGCGTGTGGCCCAACTTCTATGGCAATGATTCTTCGTTCCTATGGAGCAAATGTAACGCCTGTGGATACTTGTCAGTATGCTCTCGACAATGGATTCCGTACCTATGACAGTGGTACTGATATGGCTTTCTTCCCAAGCATTGCACAAAAGTATGGGCTTACAATGAAATCATTCGAACCAAGTGATGGAACGGGCGTAGTGACATCATTGCAGAATAAGATTCCACTTATTGCATCTATGGGTCCTGGAACCTTTACAAGCTACGGACATTACATTGTATTGAGTGGTATGCAAGATCGTGATCATATTATGGTTAACGACCCAGCAAATGAAGATCGTTCCAAGAAGACATACCCAATCACGACATTTACCAGAGAATCTAATAACGGATTTATGGCATTCTCAAAAAATGGGGTTGGCTCAATTAGCAACCTTTCGAATGTAGGAGCTATCTCTGGTACCGATACCAACGCTGGCATTACAGCCCAGACTGGTACTGAATCCGGAACAGCTGCAACAACCTTAGATAAACTTGGAAACTTCTTTACCAATCTTGGAAACGCAGTGATTGATTCCTTATTCACTGGAAAATTTGATACCACATTTGAGCAGATCTGGAATAACTCAGGAACGCCTGTATCTGCGGCAACGTTATCGGACAATTCTTCCATCAATACCAATTTAAGTGGTAGTGGAAATGAAGAGAAGATTTATAACTTCCTAGTTTCCAATGGATTAACACCTGAAGGTGCTGCCGGATTGATGGGAAACCTGGAATCTGAATCCGGAATGGACCCGAGAAACTTGGAAAATCAGGCAGAATCCAAAATCGGATATACAGATGCAAATTACACAGAAGCGATTGATAGCGGTAAAATTAGCAGAGCTGAGTTCTTAAATCCATTACCTGGAAAAGTATATGGATATGGTTTGGCCCAATGGACTTCAATCGGAAGAAAAGCAGGACTTTACGATTTAGCAAAAAGCAAGAATACTTCAATTGGAGATCTTGGCACACAGTTAGAGTGGTTGATGACTGAACTTCAGAGTAATTATCCTGGAGTATTAAGCGTCTTAAAGTCAACTCATGATCTGACCGAAGCATCCAATGCGGTATTGCATAAATTCGAAGCACCGGCTGATCAATCTGCAACTGTAGAGGCATCACGAGCAGCAAATGGACAGAAATGGCTGAACAAGTTTAGTGGTGGGTCTGGATGGAGAAACGATCTGAAGATCAAAGCCATGTTGAAAAAACTTGGTGGAAGAGGTCTCTTAAAGAAACTCCGTCTCGGTGGACGTGGCGGTACTACAGCAGAAGCAAGAGAAGCTGTTATCGGCTGGATGCTCTCTATCATTGGGAGAAATCAATATCGGCTTGATGGTTCTCGTGTTCGAGTTATGGATGGCGTCGAAGGTCATGGATTTGGTGACTGCTCCTCTACCTGTTGGAAAGTTTATGAACGTGCGACAGGTCTTCAGATTGGTACTTACACGGGAGATATGTACAACAAAGGAGAGATGGTACTAGGAGTTAATACCAGTACGGATACGTATCCAGATGAATCTAAGATGCTTCCTGGAGACTTAATTTTCTTCTATGGAAAAGACCCAAATCCAAATGATCTTACGAACTCCATTGGTCATGTGGAAATGTATCTTGGAAGTGGACAGGTAGCTGGACATGGTGGAGGTACCGGACCAAAGATTCAAACCTTGAATGGTTGTATCAATTGGCGTGTACAAAACGGGTATGGTACATGGTCCAATGTGCAGCGTTACATCACTGATTCTAATATTGGAGAGTTAGTTATTACACCAGCAGATCCATCGAAATTTAAAGTTGCTAACACTTTTACCGATGGAAATGGAGTCTCCAAAAATGGAGTTAATAGCAATGCTTCTACAACGGGAGTAACTACGACAACCGTAACAGCGGAATCCATGAATACATTGGATAGACTTGGAAACTTCTTTACCAATCTCGGAAATGCAACAATGGAAGGACTTTTCACTGGAAATTGGAATACGGATTTCAATACCTTATGGAATGCTGGAGTAAGTAGCAGTAATTCAACCTCAGGTGGAACTACGAATGCATCTCTTAGTACTCCTGGTGGATCCTTCCCAACATACACAGACTTAACGGAAGATCATAAGAGTACAATCGCAAGAGTCATTACACGAGAAACAGGTGGTGACGATCTGAAAGCTTGTTATCAGGAAGCTTCTCAGATGGCGAACTTGAATGAGGTATCAAAAAAGCAACCTGCAACAGATGCCGGATTATGGTCTACTTTAAACAGTGGATGGTATGCTTCTACTTCCTTTAGTGGAGATATCTCGGATAACGCAAGACAGGCTGTGGAAGACGTCCTTGTAAAAGGACATCGTGTATTACCACGATATGTTACAGAACATGATATGTTCCCACGTGATGCCGCAATTTCAGGTCACTGGGGAAATGGAAATAGTGAGGACCGAAGTCAGTATACAAGGCATCAGACAACGATTGTCCAGAATCCATCTTACTTTAGCCCACCAGCATCCTATAAGTTCTATGACTTCTTTGGTCAGAACCGGGATGGGGATGTATCTGGATATTATCCAGAGGATTATGAGAAGTATAAAAACGATACACCGTGGGGTGGATCTGGAAAAGGGGTATCCAAAGAATCTCTTGAAAATAAGAGTACCAGAGTTGCATCCATCCTTCGTAGAACGGGTAAAACACAAGGTGACCCAAATACAGTTCGGAAAGCACGTGCAACCGTTCGTAATGTAAACGCTCGTAAGAGTGGAGGATATGGATCCGCAACAAACACACAAGTAATTACAAAAACTTCAACGAACGCCGTTGGAACAACCACAGGAAGCAACAATTACAGCAACAGTAGATTGATGCAGATTTTACAGGGTGCAGAAGCTGCAAAATCTTCTGGTAACACATCAGAGTTAATCGGATTTGTAATTGAAATCCTGGCAATCATTGCCGACAACACAGGCCTTAGTGCCAATAGCTTGGAAAGAGCAAACGCACTGATTGCAAACTTAAAAGGTGGAAACACCAATATCATTGCAACCGGAAATCTTGGAGATAGCGGAACGACATCCGCGTTAGCAAAAGAATCCACAAAGCCTTCTAAGAATTTAATATTAGCACAGAAGATTGCTTCTGGAAGATAACCCCTAAAAACAGTAGGATAAGGTCGGAAATGGCCTTATCCTACTTTATTTTTAAGAAAGGACTGATTATATGGCAGGATCCATTATTTCCAAAAATATGCGTATTTTTGGTCTTCCATATCAATTCACGGATAAGGTAGATCCTCGATTTGATGATATTTCTTCCACTGTTGGAAGAAAATATTTACGAAATATTTTATTTGCAGCACCGGTTGTAACGATTATTCCAGGACTTCCATCCTATCTTCCAAGTGCAAAAGATAAGCAATCCACCAGTAATTTCTTACTTAGTATGGGTTCGGATAACTTTTCTCCTATCTTAAATGCTGGAGTAAACGAAGCTCTTGGATTAGAAGATGGGGAAACATTTCGGTACTATGATTTCAAACCAGCCTATACTGAATATATGACTTATGTCAATATCCTTTGTCGTACGTTGGCAACCTTTTTGGATATCAGACAGACCATTGATGGTGTTGCTTTTCAGGAATACGATTGGCGTGCCTACAATCGAAGTGGTGTCTATTCTTCAGTCTTATACAATGCTGCTGGACAGGCATCTAGTGTAGCATCACAAGTTGGAGATATGGTGTCAAATGTGGTTGGTAGTGTAAAAAATAATTTGTATACGTGGGCAGTCTCTACCGTAGAGGCCCCTACGTTAACATCTTCGAATAGTGTAAAGACCGATGATTCTGGAAACATCAAGAAAGATTCAAATGGAAATCCAATCATGGTTGGAGATGTTGAAACCATTGGGGTAGAAAGTAAAACCGATGAGAATGGAAATCGAGTTGTCTCAACAAAAGTCAAACAAAATTTTGGGAAGTATGATATGGTCTATCAGACAACAACGGAAGATCCAGAGGAAGAGACACTCAATGATATTTTCCAGACTCGTAACTATGTTCAGTTTTACATTGATCCAGAAGGAAGTGGATCTAGTGATAACTTCAGCAACGAGACTTCTCCATCTCAGTTAAAATCTGCTTTTGAGAAAGGTCAAAGTACGTTTAAGGAAATTGCGTTCTTAACAAACTCTGGAGGACTTTCCAGTGGTTCGGTAGCACAATCAGTATCATCTTTTACAGACGATATGACGAATCAGCTTGCAAATGCATTTTCTGGAAATAGTTTGACCGATTTTATCAGTCGATTTATCACGGTTGGAAAGAGTATTGTAAAAGGTGCAAACGTGATTATGCCGGATATTTACCAGTCATCTTCACATCCAACCCAGTATACACTGACCGTTCGATTAAAGAATATTTATGGGACGAAATTCGGATTTTTCATGAATATTGGAGTTCCGCTTATGCATCTTTTGGCACTGGCAATTCCAAAGCAGGCAACTGCGAATACCTATGGCTCTCCATTTTTAATCAAAGCATCCATTGAAGGTATGTGGGCAACCAACCTTGCGATCGTTAACGATTTATCGTTTAACAAGACGGTAAACGCGGAAGGTTGGACTGCCGATGGATTACCAAATGAAGTAGATGTTACAATGACTGTAACAGACCTTTATAGTGACCTTTCCATGAGTAGTCAGACAAATCCAAGTTTGTTCGTTAACAACACAAGTTTGCTTGAATTTCTTGCGAATACATGTGGGCTATCTTTAGTAAATCCATCTCTTCAGAAAAAGTATGAAATGGCTACAAATACATTTAAAAATGCATTTAAAGATATTCCAAAAAATGTTTTTGCTTCAACTGCAGAAGATATTGACAGCTGGATTTTCAAGCGTTTTTCTATGTAAAACGAAAGGAACTACGTATGGAGAGTCCTGTATTAAAACGAGATTACGACAAATTATACAAGGATATTCCAAGCGATCCAAATGGTCGCTTGGAATCCTTACTTGCAACATTAAAAACAAAAAAACTAAAAGATGACTTACAGAATCTATACTCATACATCCAGTCTATCAAATGGAAACGACAGGAGTATGTATTTTATATTTTGCCGAAGGCAACCCCAAGACCTAGAAGTACAAGACTTCCAAATGGGAAGCTCCTGTTTTATGTAAAAGGAGCTAATGACCATAAGCAGTATTTAAAATGGTATTTAAAAGATGAGGACATTGAATTAATATCTACACCGGTTAAATTTACTTGTCGGGTATATCTACCGATTCCAAAGTCCATGAAAAACGTAGAGAAAATATGTTCGGAACTTGGACTCATTCGTCCGGTCGGAAAACCAGACTGGGACAATCTCGCAAAAACATATTGCGATATGATTCAAGGGACGATTTTACAAGATGACAAACTCATTGTGGAAGGTCATTTGTATAAATATTATTCTACAAAACCTAGAGTAGAAGTTTCTCTTTCTTACATGGAAACTTTTGATTGTGATTTTAACCGGAAGAAAAATGTTAAAGAAAGGTAGGTAAAAAACGATGGGAAAAGCAATCTATGCAAACATCGCAGGTGATTACTATCAAATTAACCAGTGTACCAAAGAGCCATCTGTCATGATTCGTATGCCGAAAACCCATTGCGCGATGGAGTATAATGAGACAGAACGTGAACTTACGGCATCCGTTTGGTTATCTGGTATTGAAAATACACATTTACAATCCAATCGTGGATTATATGCAGATATGACCGATGATCTGAAAGAAAACTCGGTTACCGAAATTCCAAAAATTTCCGATCAATATGTTTTGTATCTGGATTACAGCATCTACAATGAAAAAGATGAAGAAATCAATCATTCCTGTACAACAAAACGGTTGGATGCGGTTGATGCAGTATTACCGCTTGGTTGTGCAATGAACAACGAACTCGTTTATCGGAGAGTAAAATCGTTTAATCCGAAAATAGAGTTTTCCGTGACCAATCGTTTACGCTTTGGTATTATGTGTTCGTCCTACGGGAAAAAATATACCATGAAAATCAACGATATTTGTATTCTGGAATCGATCAGTCCAGATGGATCTGAGTGCTATGGTATACATGGAAGTATAGAGGAGAATTCTTATAGTTATAAATCACACTCGATCTCTTCTCTTCTTAAATATAATATTCCGGTCTATTCTTCTGCGAACGAAGGAATTGACCTTGGAGAATTCACGATTTCTTTTTATCCAAGAAAAGTGACAATAGATTTACATCTGGTTTTAGCAAATCTGATTGTTACCTATGATGATCAGAATATAAAAGATATCTTGGAAGAAAATAAAGAACAGAAAGGGGATAACCCTGATAATCCGAATCCCGATCCAGGTCCTGGAGGAGATGACGATAATCCGGATATTCCGGATCCTAAACCTGACCCTAAACCTGACCCTAAACCAGATCCAGATCCTGACGACGGAAAAGATGATGATAACGGGTTCTATTATTATTATGAGAGATGCATCAGTACCAATCCAGATGCACTTGTAATTGTAGATGATACAACTGTAGACGAAGACTTCGATGAAAAATCAATGGTTCGATTGAAAGATGTCCTTGCGGATATTCCGGATGCGGTAGTTGGAGAATACGTAAGATATGCAACAGGCTTTGATATCAGTAAATTATAAAAGAGGTAAACAGCCATGAGTGAAAAGACAATCAATATTCCAGTTGTATTAAGTAAGAAACTGGATGGAGTTCTTTATGGATTGATGGTGCGTACAATTACGGACAATGTTTTCCAGGGAGAGCATTCATTAACTGAAGTTCTAACAGAAATCAATACCGCAATTGATGCAAAAACATCCAATGAAGAATTCCTTCTTGTAAAAGAAAAATTATCAAACTTTTTCGACGATGATTCTGATGAAATGTCAACGCTATCTGCAATCCATTATTATATCCAGGGATGTAGTAATAAAATTGAGGCAATGAATAAGATCATCTCGAAAACAGTCTCGATGGAGCAGTTTAATGAACTGACTACGAGAGTGGATATGCTTACGTCAAACAATCAAACACTAACAGAAAAAATAGAAACGTTTGATCGTTCTGTAAAAGAAGTAAAAGAAGTTTTGAATACTAAAGTTGGAACGAATGAAATGGAGGCGCGTCTAACTACAATGGAAACGCAGCTCCGTACAGAAATCCAGGGATGGGTTGCTGTTTCTGACAGTAGTGAATGTCCGGAAGAAGTTCCAGACGGTGGAATCTGGATTCAGACAATTCCAGACGAAGAAACAACCGAAACCGAATAAAAAAAGAAGGTGCCAGGGAATCTCCCGAGCACCTTCTTTTAACATTAGGCGTATTAATTCGGAAGGTTTACTTTCTTTTATTCGCGAAAATCCTATATAATTTTATAATTTCTGTGAATAAGTTTATGGATTTATTTTTTCTCTATTTTTTTATATAATTCCTAGAACGTGAATGATAAATACAAAAGTATAAATAATTCGAAAGGGGAATTATAAGTATGAAACAGACGACACTCAAGGAATCTTTTGAATCTTGTAGAGGACAAGGTTCTGTAATTATGAAGGGAATTACAGAAGCGCTGGATTCTACTGGGATTTCTTATCGATCAAACAAAAGAAAAACACAGGTAGTCGTAGACAAAAGCAAAGAAGAACTATCCGTTCTGTTGGAGAAAAAAGGACCAAAGCATCCTTCTATGGATATGATGCTCTTTACAAAAGAAGAAAAAGGAAAAACCTATTTACGACTACTTTTTCAGTAAACCACAATATAGATAGGCAATGGTACACTTCGGGGGAGACAGTGTAACATTGTCTATCTTTTTACACTTTATTAAGACTAACAAAAGGGGGATTTACCCTATGATAGATACAACATTAACCTTGGTAGAGGAGTATGGAAATCAACTGGAACGACAAGTTGAACTAACGTTACTCTATCAAGAAGATTATTACACAGAAGGACTAAATCCAGCAAAAACATTGGAGCGAATTGTATTGCTGATCGATCAATTCTTTGTCAATGTGGCGAATGTCATCAGTATCCATAAAAAACAAAACGAAGTGGAGCGTTATATGAAACGACTGGATCGTTTAAAGAATACCCTTACGGAAAAAGAGTTTAAGCGAATGATGTTGGTTCAGCTTCCGGCGATATCCACTCCGATTACAGTAGACGATGAAATTCAGCTGATTCGAAACATCTTTGCCATATATAAGATTAAGCCAGGTGGAAGAGTTGATAAACTACGAACCGCGAATATACAGACTCTTCTTCGTCCTTCTGGAGAAGAGTTTAAAAAAACAAGAGGAACGGTTTACTATGTAAACCTCGCGTTTTTATCTGGAATGGTAAAAGAAACGGAGAAAGATTTATCCAAATTACAAGAAGCATCCAAAGATCTTCTGTTTCAGTTTAACACACTTCCAGAACAGATTGAAGGAAAGACACTAAAAGATACGGCATTTGGAAAATTTGTAAAATCGCTGGTTTCGGTAATCAAACAGCACACGCTTTGTGCTCTTTATAACATGTCGGCTTTTGTGGATGGATTAAAGTTTTCAACCCATAAGATTGTGGATAAAGAGACCTTAGATCGCATTCATGCATACGACAAGTTGTCAGATAAAGAGCGTATTGAAAAATACGAAAAGAATGCAAAGTTTATCAAAACCGTCACGGTAGAGGACCAAAACTTCCAGATCTATCAGCTTGATATTCCGGCGGTTTCATGTTATAACCGTAGCGGAACACACATTTATGTTGATAGTACGTTCTTTACGCACAGCATTGCTCATCAAAAAGCAATCATTTGGCATGAGATTGGTCATACTATGGCCGGACATTTTGGATTGGTAGGAAATAATATTCCAGATGAAGAAAAGAGAATTCGACGTATGAAATGGGATATGATTCAGTTTCAGGCATTTAAAAACGATACGGCACGATTTAAACATAGCGATGACGAATTGGTCTATCTGTTATGCGAATGGGAAGCAGACCGTTATGCTGCAAAACATGCCGGAAAATACAACATGAAAAAATCTTTAATGGATGATGCAAAGGTAGGATTCTTTGCATCGATTGTTAAAGACCCGAAACACATTACAGACAAAGAAGCGATGATTCTTGCCTATAACAAAGAACGAATGAAATTACGAACACAACTTATGTAAACAAAAAAAGAGGGAACCTTGACTGGTTCCCTCTTTTCTTTATAACTCGTTGAACTTCCCATCCCATACGTATTCGTAGGAATTTTTATCGGTACTATTATAGCTCAGATCCCCAGGTTTCAATTCGGATGAAGCTGACAGCTGTGTACCAACCACGATCGGACACGTGATATCCGGAATTGCGAAGTCGCTCACATGATACAGACGACTGTCCGAGAATCTTTTATAGTCCATTAATTCATCCATCCATCTTTCTACAATATTTAGATAATAATTCTCAAATACAATTATACTTGGTGATACCCCTGAAACAATCGGAAGAACATCTTTAAAGAATTTTCCAGAATCAATTCTACGTTGGTTGATTATAGAAACTGTGATTGGATACCGATTCACATTTCTATCACTCATGAAATCCCCAAGTAGTTCATATATTCGTTTCCCGATATCGTATACATCGGATTCATATTCGGAAACTAGAATGTAAATAAATTTCCCACGTTTGGTATCCTTTCTTTTTACATATTGCTTGTAATAGGATACAAATAACCTTACCAAGAATTCTCGCATGCCGGTCCCAGCTTTTCCATTGACTCTATAAAATTGTCGTGGTAAAATAGTCAGACAGGGATTCGAAAGCAATGATTTGGCAGAATGGACCGTCTTAACATATGCAGAATCGTCAACACTATCCTTATCAATTTGAAGCTGTCCATATCTTCCTTTAATTTTATAATCTTTTTCAAACTGCTGCCAAATTATTTCTGTGTGACGACAAGATATACCGTATCCAGTAAATCGAACTGGGTCGTAGATTCCCATATAAGTACGGTACAATTGTTTATCAACCCGGCATCCAAATCGGTAATCTCCCGATAACGTGATATCATCGGATGAAGTTAAGATGTATTTTTTGCGGAAATGAAATGCCGTAAATGCAATACGAACAGATTTCATGAGTCGATACTGCTTTAATGGAATACATGGAAGATATCTATCGAGAATCCAATCATAAGCTTCCTTTAATGTATCTTCTGGCATGTTTATTCCCATACCGATAGCTTCCGCAAAGAATTCTGCAACTCTGCATCCAAATTCCAAATATGATTCAGTTTTTAAGAATGGATCTCGATATGGGTTTTTAAAATATTTTACGAGAGATTCTCGCATTTTACCAATGTACGAATCCAACATTTCCATGATAAAATTATCATCAGCCGTAACAACTGTATTGTCTGCATATGGCACAATGAACGTTTTTACAAACTCTCTCAGTTTATCCTCTCTAATTACATCATCCATTTTAATTAAATTATTCATTTTTCTTCCTCCTAATTTCAGAACTGATATACCCGGAAGCTATTGTCGCTTCCGGATTTCTTGTTCTTGTTTTTCTTTTTCTTTTTGCCTTTCTTCTTTTTCTTTTTCTTCTTTTTTACCGGATTTTCTCGTTCCCCACGAATAGCATCTGGAATGGAACGCACGGATCCATCGCTGTATTGTCCACATAAGTACTTCCCAACGGTCTCGTTGTCGAGAACCAGTTCTGCAACTTTTAACGCAGCATCAAGTTTTGCACCCATTTTTCTTCCTCCTTTTTTTGTAACTTGATTCAAATAAATAATATATCAATATGCTTTTCTGCTACGAATAACCCCTAAAAACATTTGTTTAACGTGACTACCTGAGAAAGGAGGTCTACAACGTGGCGTCAAAAGATACCTATCAAAACGTTGCATATGGAGATGAAGGATCAGAAGTTAGTAGTATGCAAAAACTTTTGGTATCAGCAGGATATTCCGTTGGTCCATCTGGAATCGATGGAATTTTCGGACCAGATACTTTAAAAGCCGTAAAGAAATTCCAAAAAGACAACAGCATCAAGCAGACAGGCGTATACAATTATGAGACCATGACTGCATTAGTCGATGCAACCACTGCAAAGTCTACATCTTCGTCATCTTCGAAAAAAACAAAGAAAAAGAAACAACCATCGTTGACACTGGTGAAGAAAGATGAAAAAACGATCGTTGTTACCAATACAGAAGGAAAGAAAGAAACCATCACATATGTTCTTGGTGTACCAGCATCCGTATCTGGAATCGGATCTTTGTCAGCGTCTTATACGAAAGAATTTACCGATGAAGAAATTGGATTATTGAAAACAGTGGCGTTCAATCAGAAACGAGAATATTCCAGTTCTCTTGCGTATGATGAACTTGTAAAATCGGTAAACAACTACGCCAAGACAACGTCCAAACAAGAGTCCGCAGTTCATTTTGCGACCAGTTATAGCACAGATGCAAAAGGTGCCCATGGAACGGGTACTACTTCCACGCATTATACCATAAAAGATACTTCCGATAGTTCCAAGTATAACGAATCCTTGGTTGGAAATGAAAACCAGACCGAAACACCAACAATTGATGTTCCTGGTTCCTATAATGAGTTTTATCGGGTTGGGATTAGCTCTACCAGAAATGCTCTGATTCATTCTCTTGGACTATACGAGGCAACGACATCAGAATATTTGAGAATGACATCCAGGTCTTACAATCGTTTCAAAATGGCAACCCCAGATAGTCAGCTCAGATCTTCGTTTGCACATGTCTTCTTCGTAAAGCCAAGTTGCAACATTCCATATGAAGAAGGTGGAACGGTACTTGATACCACCTTTCAAAATAACGAAGAGTTTAACTATATATGGAAACATTCCCCAGAATTGATACGGGAACTTGCAGATGACAGAAGCAATACCAATAGTGATTTCTCGTTTGTTTTATCCAATGCGGCAGCATCTTTTTCTCTAACCGATGAACAAATTGAAACGGATAGCTATGGAAAATCGTTTATTGGATATAAAATTGCATTTGGTAGACATGATGTAGAATCAAAAAGTGCTGGGGAATTCTCCGTAACGTTTCATGATGACCGGGATCTCCATATTTACCAATTGATAAAATTATGGATCAATTATATTTCTGGTACTTATCGTGGAATGTATGCTCCTAAGGACTCGACGATTCTCGATCATATTATGGATTATGCCGGAGCGTGCTATTATATCTTGACTGCGGAAGATGGAGAAACGATTCTTTTCTGGTCAAAATATTACGGGGTATTTCCAAAAACCATTCCATCCAACCAGTATTCCTGGGCGTATGGAAATCTTTTATCGACACCCCAATTAGACGTTTCCTTCGTGTATTCTTTTAAAGAAGATTACAATCCAGCTGCATTGTTGGAGTTTAACAAAAATGCACACATTGGGGATATGATTCCATCTAGTGGAGCAGTTACTTATGAAGAAATCTACGATAAAAATTTAGGTCATGTTGGTTCGACCTGGGTTGGTGTCCCATTTATTGAAACGATAAGCAAAGATGGACGCATCAGTTACAAGCTACGATTCCGTCCGGGACCAAATTACGGATAAAGGGGGAATATAAAACATGGCAAATATTGCACAAGACGGCATTACCGTAATCAATCGTTCTTATATTGATAACTTTGCCGTAAAAGAATTTGGGATTGATACAATTTTAGAGAAGTATTTCCCAGATATTCAGGTAAACAAACGATCGGTCGGTATGGTTGGATATGTCAACGAACAGATCTCCAATATCACCGAAGATGTTTTTAATACTGGTTCTGTACTTTTTCGAGAAACGTTTCCGAACCGTGCAGAGATTGATGAGAGCATATATTCTCATGCTGCGGTCTTTCAGTTAACGGATATTTTCTCGAAACCATCCTCCTGTACATTTGTCATTGTATTGGAAGAAAGTGCAGTACAGAAAAATATGGTTTATGATAAAAGTGGCTACTACTACTTTTATATTGATAAAGATACAAAAGTTCTCGTTAAAGATATCCCATTTACTTTGGATTATGATATCGAAATGAGAATCATCAAAAAACACACCGACAAAAAAGACGAGTACATTTATACAGCTCGTTATATTTGGGATTATGTCAACACCATTTCCAACATTGACAATCCTTACATTAAAATTCGTCGTAATGGAGGTTATATCGCACTGGAAGTTACTATGCATCAGTGTGAACGAACGGTGGTATACGAACCCATTACGATCAATAGCAAAATCAACTACCCGGTTATTGACATTCCCTTTGAAGGGGATTTGTGTGGGTTTGATATTTTATACAATGGTCCTCTTACAACTGGAACCATTGTCAATTCCGAAACACCAAACGTCCTTGGTATGGTTGACGATAGCATCTTAAACTCCATGCCAGACAATCAGATGATCCCGATTCCAGTGTATTCCAATCCACTGTCTCGTTGTTTTTGTTATTATCAGTTAAAAGATGCGAACACGCTTCGCATTAGTTTTAACAGCAAAGACATGTATTTCATGCCGGCATTTAACTCCGAGATTGAAGTGATCTTATATACGACACTTGGAGAAGGTGGAAAATTCGATATTTACACTGGTACGGATATTGAAGTCATTGGAAACAGTGACAAATACGATTATCCGGAAAAGTATATCATGAGTGCACGTCCATTGTCCAAATCGGATGGTGGAATGAAGCGAATTGAGTTAAATGCACTTCAGGCACTTGCGGTAGAAGGATATCGTACTGCGAATGCTCTTACCACGGATAACGATTTGCAAGAGTATTTTAACAACTTTAAGAATCGTTACGGAAGAGCGGATATCATGTTTACCAAATTACGAGACGATATTCGGGAACGAATTTTCTCTGCGTTTATGGTGGTTTATAATGAAACCGTGGCATACAAAACAAACTGCCTGGATTTATCCACCAATCTTTCTGAGATGAAAAACCCGGAGGAAAACGTCTATACCTTTGATCCCGGTGTTCTGTTTCGCTATTCAGATAAATCTGCTACGGATGCAGAGATTTTTTATGAAGCAGATTTTCTGTGGGATGAAGAACTAAACGATCGTCTTTGGAAACAGTACCAGCAAGCAATTATCGATGGAACGATTCCGTATATCAAAGATACGTCCAGTGAGATTCCGGACTACTTGGATCGTCCAGCATCCTTTGCGGAATTTAAGAAGCGGAAAGGATACGATTCAAAACTGACGGTATTTGATTTAACCAGAGATGAACTTCAGGAATACGACGACCCACAAAATGGAAAGTTCCTGTATGTGAATCCATTCTTAATTCGCTTTAAAAAGAATCCTAATATCATCAATATGTATTTGCCTTTCGTAAACGACCGTTTGACGTTGGACTACATCGAACAGAACAACGACGATCTTGTATATGTCCAATTCATTACGTATTGGATGGATATCAAACGGAAGTTTGAAAAACGAAAAGTTTATCACATTGACGTTGAGATTTTTGCAAATATTGAAATCGCAAACACACATCCTCTTTTGGATACCGAACTACCGGTTACGGATCCACAGGAAGAAGGATACGGTGAGACCATTTATAAATTAGGGGATCCATACAACGTTGTCAACAACGATCTTCGTGTCGTATTGGTTATCAACGATGGAAACCGGGATGTTGCCTTTGCAGAAATGACTCCAACCGATTACGATCCAGAACGTCGGGTCTTTGTATTCTCCGTAGACATTAAAACAGACGATCATATTACTTCAGATGGGCGACTTCGTCTGTTAAGTGAATTGAAATGGAGAGACGATGAGACTGGGGACTATTATATGGTTACTGAGGACAATACCATCTATATGAAGTACAATTCCAACAACGTCATCCTGGAAGAATCGGTTCCTGTGGACGACGTATCTGCTCTTATTAAAGATGGAAAACTTCATGAATGGTACACGGTAAGTGATTTTGTTGAGAACAAATCTACCGATCCGATTATGAAAGGTACTACGGATATTTTGATTCCTTGTAGCGGTGCGATTTGCAGAGTAGAAACATTATATCGAAGAGTATTCCGTACGGAAGAAGAAGGACTTACCCTTGCAACATCGGACGATACCAATAATATCTTTGTGGAAAAGAATCCTTCTTTTGATACGTACGTATGGACCAACCGATATGAAACCATTGGAGAACATGCATCCTTTATGTATCCACTGGAGTATGTCCGTTCTGATTTGCAGTTTTTGGATTATACCGAAAAAGACAAAGATGGAAACTTCACCCATGACATTATGGATGTTCATATGCGATCCATTCCGTTGATCAAATGGGATCTCCCCTTAAACGAAGATGAGTTCCAGACATTTATCAATACGTATCTGGGACACTACAAATGGATTGTATCCATCATCAATGAACGACTTCGGAATGTGACTGCCATTGATGTGAAATGGTATAATACCTATGGAAAATCCAAAAACTATGCAATTGGAGATGGAGAAGAGATTATCAATACCGTAAATCTGGTAATGCGCTTTGATATGTGGTTTTTACCAGGTACCGATATTACGGCTATGATCGAACGTGTCAAAGTCTTTATCAAACAAGAAGTGGAGCGATTAAACGACGATTGTGTAAACTATTTACACATCTCCAATCTTATGCGAAAGATTGAGCATACATTTGCTTGTGTAGATCATATCCGATTCATCAACATCAACAACTATCCAACAACCTACCAGTCTGTAAAAGTATTGATTGATGATGTCAACGATTTACCAAAGCGAGAACGTATGATTTACGTTCCGGAAATGCTTTCTGTGGATCTGGAGAATATCATCATCAATTCCTATGAGATTGACAGCTACTAAAAACAATACTCTAAATGAGAGAAGCCTTAGAAGAAAGGTGGTTTGACTATGTATGTAAAACCAGTTGAGGTTGCGGGGAAAGATAGAGTATTAAGCTTTATTGAATCCGTTGACCTGGAAAGAGAACGGGATCGTGAAATGGAGATGTTTCGCAATTCCGATGTATATAAGAGAAATTTGATGAATAAAGAATGCGAAAAAGGAAAAGAAGAATGTCTGCGGCACGTCATGGGGAAATGCTATCGTAATGCGATTCCCTTAAGTGATGAGTATAAAGCAGCAATGTGCAATGATCTGGATGGAGACATCGACAAGCACTGCCCAAATGGTCTTCTTTTCTATTTTCGGGAAGGTCTGAAAAAAGGTTCCTGTGGTCCAAGATGCAAAAAGCTTTACGAAGCAGTTTGTAAAGAAGTAGACCAGTCTTATGAAGACAAAATGGTACATCCAGAAAAGTACAAAGAAGAAGACCTGGTGTTTAAAATGGACCCGGAAATGCAAACCAGAATGGATGTTCTGGCACAGGACCTGGAGCTTGATGACATCACCGATTTAATCAATCGCTCCGTAAAATCTTCTACCGAGTCTGAAATTCGCAGAGCGAGAGAAGAAAAAGAAAAAAATAAAGAACTGGAAAAAGAACTGGCATCTGATTTAAGCATCAACACCGAATCCGCTATTAATGATGCATTAGAGATTCGAGGATTAAACAGACCGCGGATTTATCAGCCCTCTGTATTTGAAGGTATTATGATTAGCCGTACCAAAGAAGCAGAAAATGGTATGTATGAATCCTATACGTACCATGCCCTGGAAGATTATGGTCTGGATACCGAAGAGAACAACAAGATGTATCAGGCTATGGTAGAATCCGTAAAGGAATTTACCTGGGTTACAATGGAAGATGCATTTTTGCGTGCAAAACCACGAGACTTAAAAGAAAGACGTACACTGGCAAACGAATATGCCCAGTGTGCAAAATAGAAAGTGGAGAAGAAGGATTCAAGTTCCTTCTTCTCCATCCTTTCTTATGCTTCCTGCAGGGTCGTTTCTCCATTTAAAATATCCTGCACACACTGCATGTCTACCCATGTGACTCCTTTTCGGTCTACATAAGTATCCAGAGCTCCACGTTCAATCAATCCTTCTACGTGTTTCTCGCTCATTTTTAATTTTTCTGCTGCAGTTTTGATTGAAATAAAACTGCAATCTTTTACATGCAAACCGCTCATGTTTCGTCTCCTCCATCTATTAGATTGCGATTTCAATACCCGTAATTTGAGGATGTGTCTGATAATTCTCTACGGTGAAATCGTTTTCTGAAAATTTCCAGAAGTCTCTTGTTTCCGGATGAAATGTAACAATCGGTGCCGGATATGGCTCTCGTGTCAACAGTTCTTCCACAAGAGGAATATGACGGTCGTAAATATGTTGATCGGCAATGACATGTACCAGCTCACCTGGGATCATGTCCACTGCATATGCCACCATCGTTAACAGGGCAGCGTACTGCGCAACATTCCAGTTATTAGCAGCCATCATATCATTACTTCTCTGGTTTAAAATCATGTTTAATATAGGTTTGTCATACCCCTCATCCGTGACATTGTACGTCACTCCATAACAGCAAGGTGCCAAATGCATCTCTGGGAGATCATGGATGTTGTACATATCTGTCATAATTCTCCGGTTGTATGGAGTATGTTTTAAGTCATAAATGACTTTCTCCATCTGGTTCATCAATCCTTCTTTGTACTGCACTTTCTGTGCAATCTGGTATCCATATGCTTTTCCAATGGATCCAGATTCATCTGCCCATTCGTCCCAGATGGTAGAATTTAAGTCATGAATGTTGTTGCTCGCTTTCTGATAAATCCATAGGATTTCATTCACACAGCTTTTAAAAGCTGTTTTTCTTAAGGTAAGAAGTGGGAATTCTTTTCGAAGATCATAACGATTCACTACTCCGAATACCTTCTTCCAATATGCCGGAGTTCCATCTGGCCAGTGAGGCCTTACTTTCTGTCCTTCTGTCGAAGTTCCATGTTCCAAAATTTCTTTTGCATTTTCTTTAAATATGATATCCGCGTAACTCATTTTATATCCTTTCTTTATATAATAATCCGAGTAATTTCTTTGTGTGGAAACTTGTAAATTTCCCCATATGCTGTTTCAATTACGGTATAGGTAATCGGAGAGGATGTCATACATGGTGATTCGGGTACGTCAATCCTCATTTTTATAGCATCCATAATTTCTGTAATATCTGGAGCATTTTCGGTTGTTTCATCCGAATTCTCATTTGTTTTCGTAATCACTTCTACCGTTCGTGGTTCTTTAAAGTCAATCGTATACGTTTCCGTATTTATAAAGATTTGATAGATGTTACCACCTCCTCTTTTTGTTCCAATACTTCAATTTCCTCAAGATCTGCTCGTAATACACTGAATGCAGTATTCGGTTGTATCATGGAAATGAAAACGGCTTCTGATGAATCATACTCTCCATCTTCAATGCCAACGACATCATATAAGTGTATTTCTTTTAACTGCGGGGTTGATGGATTCATACTAGATGATACGACTGGTACAAATCGTAATTTAACGATAATTTCTTTCGGTTTTTCAAATCTAATTTTTGACATAATAATGCCCCTTCCTTTAATGATTTATGGGAACGTATTCCAATAAATGGAATTCAAGCTCGAAAAAAAGCCGTCTTAAAACAGTTTGTTAAAGATTATAGAAAGGAAGGTGAGCAAGGAATGGGAAATTTGGCAGATATTATTGATCTGATGAAAAAAGCTCCAAGAGTGGCACAGACCATTAACCAGAGCAATATCCAGGGAAAATCCTTGATCCGAAGAGCAAAAGATTCGACATTCCAATTTCCGTGTATCATTCCAAATACAGCTCCTGTTGATATGGCAACTGCAATCACCCGAATGATGGACCGTGTATATGCGGGGTATACCCAGATTGCACTTGGAAATGATCCAACCATGAATATGGCTATCGATCACACTCCAACGCAGTTCTTAAAACGGTTCCATCAAAACATCAAGTTTGAACAGGCGATTTCCGATTTGGCAGTTCCAGAAGATGAACGTGAGCTTTATATGGAAAAAGTATACACGGGCGAATATAAATTGTATTCCAATCCGCAGCATACACAGTTTGTATTATTCAATACAAAAAACGATGGTCTTGCGAAAATGCTCCAGTCCAATCGTGAATTGATGAAACCGTATCTGGAAGATGTAAATATTAAGATCTACCAGGAAGCAGAAAGTGATTATACCACACCCGAAGATATGACACAGGCCATGCTTGCTGGAAAGATGCAAAATTACCGAGATCAGCAGATAAAAAATCGAGTTGCCATCTCTAAAGAGAAGCGAGGACCGATGCTTTTAACCGAAGGAGATGCAAAGAAGATCAACGACATGACTCCATACGCCGTGCAGATTCGTCTTTCTGTTGTAAACGACGAAAACGAATTCGTGCAGTACATGGACTGTGTCGTTGGAATTAAAACTGTTTTGCATCTGATTGATTCTGAAGATATGATTGTGAACTTGGAACGTGCACTTCAGAACAAAAGCGGTCTGTTTCGATTCTTAAGATGGACAACGGGAGAAATCAGTTTCTTCAAAGATTTGGTTCTTCACATGGACGACCTTCGTTTTGATGCGGCAAATCAGAACTCTGGGAAAACCCCATTTTTTGGAAATCTGAAACGAATGAAACGAAGAGGGATTGGTATAAGTGGTCTTTCCATGCCACATGGTTTAATCCCAAATGCGACACTTGTCGTAACTTCTTATGAAGTAGACTACTTAAAGAATAAGTATGGAATCTTGTTAAAAGATGCCTCCATTGCAAAGAAATTGATGGAGGTATTAGACCTTATGACGTTTATTGTCTGTGACGATTCCACTGGCACCATCGAGATTTTATACGATGGAGATGCCGCATTCCAGACCTATGCCCTGGAATCTATCGAGCGGGAAATTTCTCTTAGCTCAAATAAGCTTGGTAGAGAGATCGGTCGTATGATTGGTACGGCAAACTGATTTTTCTATAAAAATATTAAGAAAGGTGAGGTATTTCAAAATGTTAAATCCAACGTCAAGAGTATATTCTGAGATCAATATGAGAACAGAACAGAAAAAGACATTTGAGCGCAACGAAGAAGATGCGTTGCATACAGCCCTTAACGTAATTGCAAACTTATCCAAAGCGGACACTACCGTGGAAACTGTGAAATCCGTAGGGCTGTCTTTGAAAGATACCTATTATAACAAATTCAAAAAAGACGATATCATATATGATGCAAGCATCGCTCCGGAAGGAACTAATCCGGCTATGATCTTAAACGACGATGCGCTGTATGTAAATGTTGCAAAAGGACTCCCGGCTGATATGACTTATGTCGAAATTGCTGGAGTTCGAAAAAATGCAACCAATATCATCAAAGTATCCATCGGTATGTCTGCATACATTCATGCTCCGATGTGGAAGATCGATGATGAAGGAGTATTGAAAGTTGCGATTCCGTACATTTGTGCTGGTGTAGACCCGGTAAAAGGTACGACTACCATAACCGCTGGCGGAATCAATTATGAGGTTCCAGTTGCAGAGCCGCTGGAAAAAGGTGCCCTGGAAATTACGAAAGCAGTCATTCAGACAAAAACAGGATGTGCTGGATCTATCGCAGTAAGAGGATCTGAAGTAGACGTAGTATTGGGACACAAAGGCCAGATGGCGGGTGTTGTCTTCAGCGCAAATGGAGCGGAGATTTTAGATACTTCTCTTCCAATCTATGTAATTACTGGAACCGGCAGCGTATCCATTACGTATCCGGAAACCTGTGATTCCGAAATGGTTACCTACGCATTCTATACATTCCCGTATGCAAATCGTCCGGTAACCGAGGAAGAAAATGGTCAGACCCGTGACCTTGAGAAAACAATTGCAATTCCTGGATATGGTTCCATTAATCTTACCATTCACGGAACGCTTCTGTATACACCAGCAGAATAAAAGAAACCATGTTAGAATAGGAGGCGGTAATCATGAGTCGATTTGATCCACTCTATGAAGAAGCGTGTATTCTGGCATGGGGCACTCCACTTTCCGAATATAGACGGGCATTGAAAGATGCCCGTTGTATTCTGGAAGAAGCTGCATCTCCAATTACCAGAAAACACCAGGAAAAATTATTTAAATCTGTCATTGAAAAAGGGCATATCCGTTTTGATGACATCGAAAAAAGTGCCGGAAACATTGCGGACTATACTGGATACGGAAACATGATTTCCATCCTGGATACCATTGATCAGCTAGCAACCGATCAGAAAGCGGATAAAGTAAAGACCTATACTGGAATTGTAAAATCTGCAATTGGATACATTCGAGATCTGTCCGCTACTTTCCAGCGTGGTTTTCAGACAAAGTGTGAATACGCAATGCTTGAATACAATACCTATGTGTACTGCTGTGTTGAGGCAACGTCCTCTTTGATCTACGAATTTGTCGATTATATCAAACGACCAGACAAAAGCACGATGACCATTCAGCTTAAAAACACTACGGTGCGTGCGAATCTGTTCTATTTCCAGCAGCTTATGAAGTTTAATCGAGTGCAGGAAGAGATGGGAATGGATTATCGCAAAATGCTGGAAACCATGATGCAAAAAGGTCGTGAAAACTTTATTGGTATTGATACCGCGATTGGTATCGGCGCAATTACATTGGTTGCAGCTGCAATCGTTCCAATCACAAGAGAGATCGTCTATCAGGTATATAACACCAGAAAAAATCTGTCTCTGGAATTAGAGCAGCAGGCGATGTTCTTAGAGATGAATAAAATTGCTGTGCAAAACAACGATAACCTGGATCCGGCACAGAAAAAGAAAGTTCTGGATAAACAGCAGAAGTTAGCTCAACAATTAAGGCGTCTTTCTTCTAAATTACGAGTAGATGCTGTCACTGCTACCAAAAAAGGACAAAAAGATTTGGAGAGTGACAATAAAGAGATGACGATGGCAAAGACAAAAGAAGACATCGAAAACTCTCCGATCACGTTATTTTAAAGATGGGAGGGTAAGAAGGTATGGATTATATTAAAGAATTAAAAAAGAATTTTGATCGTATTAATGCAGAATTGGGAGATTGCGAAACAGCAGACGCTTTAGGGGAGATTTTTAAAGAGTCTATGGACTATTACTGCAATACGTTAATTCCGGATTTCTTTTCTTCAAGGGGAGAAGGAAGAAAAATCCGAGACATGTATCGAAATTTGGAAACGTATAAATATGCGCCATTTGTACAGGAAAGCGCAGTTGATACCGTAGATCTGCATATTTCCAATACCGCATACCAGGATTATTTAAATGGAATGCGTACCTTTATTACGGAAACATGCAGTTACTGCGTGGATGCGGATTTGTATGCGAAAGAATCCGCAGCGTGCGAGCAGAAACTTATGACTGCCAGAAAAAACGACTCGCTTTTCATTGAATCTATTTTTGGTGGATCCAATAACGAATGGCACAAAGAAACAATTTTGGAAGCAACCAAAGACATAGAAGCGCTGATCGACTTTATGGATACCGTAAAGCAGGAATCAGCAAACTGTGGGGTTATTATAGATCAAATTAAGAAGGGTATTGCAGACCATGACGGAAGTGAAGAGCTGTTGCTGGAGTCTGCAAAAATGATGGCAGAAAGTTTTAACAACTATGTCTACCATACGATCTCCAATGTCTTTACGTCATACAAAAACATCAACGACGTGTTAGAGAATAAAGGATCTTCAAAAGAACCAGTTTCCCGGTATACGGTATGGTAATTTTTATGGAACAGTCTAATGGTATGAAGAAGTTTCGTGAATGGTTGAACGAAACAAAACGTCTTTATGAGATCGCATTTGAACATGTCTATATGATTTCAAAAGAAGACGATTTAGATTCCATGCTATTTGATGCCATGCGAAATCGGGACGAAGCTGAACATATGTTGCGACGTCATATCGCAACTTTCGTGGAGGAAACGTATTCTGAGCTGGTAAGAGACTTTATCAATGCGAAGGAGATACGAGAGAATCCAAAATATGATCGTTTTTTAAACGACTTTCATATCTTTCTTCGTTCGTATGGGCATTCTCGACCGTTTGTATTTCGAAAGATCGATTGGAGAGAAGTACAAATGACAGAAACGGAACTGTATTCCTATTATCAGAATCTGCAAAAAGAGTTTCAAAACGAATTTGTGATATCACAAAGAAAACGATTTCCAATTAGTGAATCCCAATGGGAAAACGAACTTACACTGTGGGGAGCACATATCAAATGCGAAGTTCTAAACGATGGATTCGATGGAAATGTCATTGGAAAGAAATTGGCAGATTTAATTGGAAGTGTTGCCGTTTTAACCTCAATATTAGGATATGAATCCTAAAACACGGGTAGCGTACGATTTCTAGAAGTGAAACGTACGCTACTCGTTTTGCATTGAAAACAAATACTTAAAACTTGAAACTTGAAAGAAAGGAGATTACGCGAATCATGTTAGCGTTAGAAAAATCCTTAGAGATCATTAACGAATCTTTTGATTTGGAACTTGCTCGAATCAATCGAGATTATAATTATATGACGCAGATGGCGGAAATCACCGGCATGGATCCTGCTTATATGATGGAAAGCGGTGGACAAAATCCTTCCGCACCTGGTAAAAACGTTATTCAGCGTATTATCGATGCCGTGGTAAAATTCATCCAAGATGTTACCGCATCCATCAAAGCTGCATTCGCAAAGGACAGAATGGAAGACGTGGAGCAGTACTTGAGTTCCCAGACTGGTCAGGTCCAGCTGTCTTATGATATGGAAGGAATTGAAGCTGCCGTCGACAAACAGATTCTTCAGGGTCGAAAGATCGTTCAGAAAATTTCTTCTGCTACTGGTATTTCCGATGCAACTATTGCGAAATTTTCAGATGAATGTGCTGACGTTGTAAATAAGTACGGTGGCGCCGTAATACAGCTCGGTGCAATTTCTGCTATCCGTAAGAAATGTGCAGACGTTTTCTTAAATGGTACCGACCGTAAAGTACAGAATCTTTTCCATGGAGAAGAAGGCGAAAAGTTTACGTATCAAAGCCGTAAAGCTGCCGAAGATTGGGAAAGAGATCGTCCAAAACGAGAAAAAGAAGCTGCCAGAAAAGAAAAAATGGATAAGAAGATGGCAAAGAAGCAGGAAAAACAAGCAAAGCGTAGAGACGAGCGTATTAAACGGATGGAACAAATAAACGATGCCATTGATTCTGGACAGATCAAAAACAAAAAAGACTTAAGAGATTATAAACGGGAACAGCAGAAAAAAAATGTGGCCGATGCAATCGCTGGGATGGTATCCTCTGCTGAGAATGCTAAGAAAAAAGTTTTCTCAGAAATTACAAATATTATGCATGGCCAAAGATCAAAGATGAATAAAGGTGGACAATAGAAAGGAGGAGAAACACGATGGCTACTATTTATGGAGAATCCTTATCTCCTCTTATGAGAGAGATTGAGATCATGACACTTGAATCTGAAAGTGCATACAATAAGATTGAAGCAATGGAAGCAATGTATGAATCCCTGAATACGTCCAGATATATGGAAGCAGAAGCACGTGTTCTTTATGAGAATGGTACAGATGAGGATCTGTATCATTATTATATGGAAGCTGAGGAAGAAAAAACGAATCAGAGCGGTGGTATCGTTATGAGTATCATCAACTGGTTCAAAACTCAGATTGGTAAATTCGGAAATTGGTTAGCCCAGGTTTGTGGTGCCAATAATTCTCGTATGGACCAGTTAGCTGGACAACAGGTAGAATATAACAAAGCCGATGAGACCTTATTTGGTACATTAAAGACAAAGTGGGGCTCCATCGTTAAATCCATCAACAAAGCTTGCCAGCAGTTGGAACAGAATGCACCCGTTGCAAGTATCGTTGTTCCTACCTTAGCTTCATTTGGATTAGGTTTCTTGGAGGGTGGTGGATTATCTGCTCTTCTTGGAAAAGGAGAAACTGTGACCGCAGATGGATCAAAAGGAAAAGAACATGCTGCTACAATTGAAGAAGTAAATAATGACTGTAATAAGCTCATCAAACGTCTGGAAACTCTTTCAGTAAAATTCCAGAATATGGTTAATTCTGGTGTGCAGAAAGTCAATACGAAATGGACAGATGCTGGTGATGCCGTTGTTGATAAAGCGGTGGCAAAACAAGAAGCAAAGAACCAGAAGCAAACGACGGAAACCCCTACAAAAGAATCCGTTGATATGGAAGATTTTGATGATGTATGGGGGTTGATTACGGAGAAGGGTAAAAATAGGGGTAAGAATTCTAGAAACAATAAACCTCAGAACAACCCTGCAAATCCGCAAACTGCGGCATCTGGTAATCCTGCACAACCAGCACAGCCTGATACTACAACTAATCAAAACCAGAATCAGCAGAATAATCAGAAAAATCCACAGGCAACTGCTACTACGCTTGAACAGAACCAGAATCCACAGACTACAGCATCTACTGGAACTTCAGGTCAGGCACAGAACCAGCAGCCCGCAGCTGGAAACGATCAGCAGGCAAATCCTCAGAATCAAAATACAAATTCAAACGGAAATGTAGAACTGACCAATGCCAGAAAAGGAAAAATTTATAACCAGAGTAAGAAAATTGTTGACACAAAAAATGATCTTACAGCAAAGGGAATGAGTCAGGATGTGGTACAAAAAGCAGTTGATAACCAGAGTCAGAAAACCGTCAACACTGCAAGAAAACAAAAACAGGCGCAGAAACTTGATGATGCTGGTATCAGTAATGCACAAAAAATCTTGGTGAAAATCCAACAGCTTCTGACATTTTTGAAAATGATATTAAGTGCAACTATGACTGGTGCAAAAGATCTGTTTTCAAAACTGTGTCCATGGGTTAATAAGAATCAAGATAATCCTAATGCGAATAACGGAAATGCAAATGCAGGAACTGGAAACGCAGCTCCAGATAATACCGGTAACACAGTGGATAATGGAGCCGGAGGCGGAGATCAACCACAGACTGATCAGAATGTTGGTAATGCATCTGCCCGTGACGGATTAGACATTCCAGGTGAAGTTATCAATGAAGCGAAGACCGTTAATATGTTTGGTCTTTCCGATGAAGATATGCTGGAATCCAGTTATCACAGCGAAGACGAATTGGATACTGCATATGAGATGATGGAAAGTATCTTTGAAAAATTCTAAAGAAAGGAGCGATAAGAATGGGACTTTTAGAATCAACGCTTCAGGAGATTGAAACATATGAGTCTGAACTTGATCGTAACATTGATAAAATCAATGTTATCACCGAGTATGCAGAATCTTCATATAAGATCAATATTGCTGAATCAAAGCTGAAGTTGAAACAGTACGAAGAAAGCGGAGATTACACATATGAAGAAATGTGTGACGATATTGAAACATATACGAAAGAAGCAAATGAAACTATGCAGAAAGCAGCAAAGAGTATCGTCGCTTCTTCTAAAAAATATGTAAAAAATCTGAAGCAGTCTATCGGAAATATGTTAGACGCAACCGATTACGAAGGACTCATGAAGGATTGTAAAAATGTCTTAAAAGAGTATCCGGAGATCGGTAACAAAAAAATCGAATATCAGGATTACCAGAAAGAAGAAGAGTCTATCGATTCTGGTATTAATGATATCAATAAATTAATTGCGAAGATGCAGGCGTCCAAAACGGCGACTCCTGCGGATGAAGCAAAAGTCAAAGAGATCGAAGATCGTGTAAATAAAGAACGCGATCGTGCTAAAGCGATCAAAACATCTATTACAATCGCTGCAGCGGTTACACTTGTCGCAGCGTTAATTGCCGGAATCAAATCAGAAGCTGGTATAGTTGAAAACGACAAAGACCCAGATGTAAGCGGTTTTGATCCAAACAACACAAGAGCCTTTATCCGTGCCTTTGGATTAAAGAGCAAACTGGAAAAAGAGAAAAATGCAGTTGCAACCAGAACCCTTGGTTCTTTGTATACTTCTCTTAAGAAAGCAATTAAGACAAAAGGCAAACCAATGTATCGTGCCGAGAATCTTCATGCAAAACTCCACTCCGAGTCTGCATACGAAGATTACGATTATGATGATTTAAACGATTATGAAGAAGGAGCTGATACCATGAACGTAAATGAATATACAACCCTTGGAGAAATTATTGATATGGTCGTAAACGAAGGCGCTGAGGACGACTTTTCTGATATCTACGGAAGAAATCTCGAGGAAGAGATCTTTGGTGAATCTGCTCAGGATGGAGATACCGAGTTCGATGTGGATGCTATGATGGAATCCTGTAAGGAAGAGGCAGGACTCTCCGATGAATATGGCAGCTACAATGAAGATGCTGATGAGTTCGATGTGGATGCTATGCTTGAATCCTGCAAGGAAGAGGCAGGACTGATCTCCGATTCAGCAGATGACCTGCTTGAGAATTTCAACGAAATTTTCGGCTAAAAGAGAGAATGGGTAGCCGTTGTGCTACCCATTTTATATTATAGTAGAAAGGGGAACTATTATGTCTGTTTTTGCAGTTGATATGACAAGTGAAGATAGAGAATGTCTGATTGGATTACGAATGATTTCAGAAGCATTTGAAGAATACCAGCCAATTAGCATGTTCGATGACTATATGTATGAAGCATTCGGAAAAAAGAAAAATGCTGCGGAAAACGAACCTCAGAACGCTCAACCACAGCAGCCTCAGACGAATGCGACAAAACAGCAGATGGAAAAAAATGATGCGGCTGCAGCAAAAGCATCGTCTGGATTAAAAAAAGTCATAGACTCTGTTCTTGCAATGATTAAAAGATTGAAAGATGCAATCGTAGATTTTTTTGAAAGACGAAAACTGGATGAGGAAGAGCGTAAAGCTATGAATGCTTTGGAAGAAGCAATGCGGAAAGACCCATCCTTAAAAAATAAAAAAATTACGGTTGCGGATTTCCGTAAAGTACAGGGAGAATACGAAGCAATCACAAAAGAAATTGAAAAAGAAATCACGAAGTGTAAAAATGAGAGTTATCAGCCGTCTCAGGAATTGACCAATCGTATCAAACGATTTTTAAAACATACCAAAGATGACCTTGTGACGTCTGTTTCTTCTACGGCTCTTGTAAATATGGCAGGTGTTGGTCCAAAACAGGCAAAGATTATTCGTGGCGTTCTTGATAACAATGAAGAGCTGTGTAATTCTCTTCGTGATAAAATGGGTGACCGGAACTTTAAAGCAATGAATCGTCAGGTTCGAGGTTTGTCTCATCATTTTAGTTGGAGACGTCTCTATATGCAGGTAACCGGTCGTTATTATGAAGATATCTTATCTGCAACAGAAGGTGCTATTAACGGTGCGAAATCCTTATGTGGATTTAAATCCAACGAAGATAATACAACGATTGGTAACAAGATTGCAATCGCAAACAACATCCGTCGTGGTCAGTCCACCGGTGCTGCAATCGATACCGTTGTCGGAACTGCTGTTGCAGGTGCAAAAGCCGGTGCGAAAGATAAAACAATTCAGATCGCAAAAGCCGCGGTTGCAAAAAAACCGGAGAATATTAGTACAAGTAATGTTTACTTCCTTAGACGTCAGCCGTCTGTTCGGGAATCTATTTTCCAGCACAGTGGTAAACCAAGAGGACATTATTTCGGTAAAAATAAAAATAAAAAATAAATCGGAATTTTATAACAGATATGAGAAGAACTCTCATATCTGTTATTTATCGCCCCTGAAAACAAATAGTTAAACTGAAGAAAGAAAGGAGATCCACGACGATGTATCTCATTGGAAACAAAAATGCATTCGGTTATGGAAGTATTGAAAGTCTTTATTATAGAGACTTTACAGAGGGTTATGACGAATGTGGTGCAAAAATAGATTCCATTTTTAACGAATACAATGCTCTTTTGTTATCTCCTGAATATATGATGCAGGATATGTTTGAAGCAGAAGGAGCAAAATCTCCGGATTCCACAAATTTTGTTGCTCGTCTTGGTAAAGCAATTCGAGAACTAATTAAACAGATCGGAGAAAACATCAAGAAATTTTTGTCTTCTTTTAAGAAAGAGGACGAAACGTTTAATAAGAATCAGGCTCTTATTGAGGCTGCTCTTAAACAAGACCCAGATTTAAACAAGAAAGTTCTGGAACTTGCAAAATCCGGTGCACTCGATATTCATGATATCAAGGATTTAAACGAACTGCAAGCGGAAGTTGATAAGTTGATGGAAGAGAAAAATCCAAAAACGTTAAAAGGAAAATTCGAAAAACTGAAAAAGAAGTGGGATGATCCTACAGTTACCAAAATTGCGAAAAGGGTCGCATTCATTACGTCAGTTGTTACTTTGGCTGCTGGATTATATAAACTCCGTCAACATATTCGAGATAATAGTAAATTTGTACAGGAAAAAGTAGCGCGTACTCAGAAATCTTTAAGTGAAATGACTGATTACATGGCTGTCCATGAACATCTGGATGCAACTCAAATGAGTGTCTTACAGCAAAAAATTGCAATCAAGAAGTGGGAAGCTGGAAAGATGGGAGAAGCGACTGCCATTGTAAATGGAGATTATTCAAATATTAATAAAGTAACGGGAAAAATCCTGAATTGGTCCAAAAACGCAGAAAAGCAGATTAAGACCAATGAAGCACTGAAAAATTCCGGAAATAAAAAATATAAGGAAGATCCTTCATATAAACATGTCAGTTCACTGGGAAAAGCTGCAGCATCTCTGGATGCAAAACAGCGTACGCTTAATGCAATGAACCTTCATAAAGGAGGAGATTCCGTAAAATTCGATGGAAATGTTAACCGGGATTACTTTTCGAAAAAAGCAAAGGACATTGCAAAAGATGCCGAATCGTATGTAAATAGTACGATCAAAAATAAAGAATTGAAGAAAACCGTATTAGGAAAGGTAACAACTGACTCCTTTGTTAGAGAGTTAACCGGTAAATTAATGGCCAATGCTAATAGCGGCGGAACAAGATCTGATAACGATGTAATGAATAGCTTTATTGGCGATATCACAAAGAAAGCAATCGCGGATTTTAACGCTGGTAAGAACTAGGAAAGGATAGAGGAATTATGTCTATTGTAAATGAATACTTGATTGCAATGGAACGTTGTTTCCGAGAATTTGATGCAAGTGCATTTATTCAAAACGGAAAGAACGCAATCGCAGGACATTTTACGCCACAGATGATAACCTTAGATGGCGATGCGTCGATTAATTCTATCCAGTACGTTATATCGACGCTTGAAAATACCATTGGAGATCCGAAAGGAATGCTCACGTTTTTAAATTCTGTGCGGAATTCTCCGAGATTTGAAAACATCGGGATGTTTCCCGGAATGCATACAACCGATATCAATTTCTATTTGAATTATCTGAAAGAATACTCAGACAACATCGACGTTGCCACAGGAAAACTGGTGGATGATATCCGAAATGAAAATCCTGGCGCAGTATCCGCATATGTACGAGCCACCACTGGAAATCTTTCTTCCACCGTAAAAAAACAGGTGGTTCGAAGTTCTGTAGATTTACAGAATATGACAAGCGATGAAATGATAGAGGCAATGCAGGTTCCAAAAGTGAATTATACCAGAGAGTATATTGACAACTATGTGGTTCCCTTTGTATCCATGTTTCCAACGATTCGGATTACGACAATACGTACGGCACAGGAATTTTTAGGGATCGTTCAGGATATGATTCGTAACGCGAATTCAAAAAATGCAGCAGTCAAAGCGATCTGTGAGCAGTATCCAAAATACTGCAAAGACATCAATCGTGTCAACTATCAGATCAACCGAGACGTGATGGGAGTGATTTCCTTTGTCACATCTGCATTGCTTATCAAAACACATTGCTTTACCGAAAATGCGATGACATGTAATGCTCTGATGACACGTCTTCAGGAAATCTCTGCACCGGTAAGAAAGATTGTAACCGAAGGTGTATTTTCTCCAAACATCATTCCAGATAACACCGGAAGTGTTGCAGATGCCCTGATAAATGGACGTATCGAATCCTATGAAGTTCTGGCGAAAAATGTCATGGAGTTTCATAAAGGTGTTCTGCATCAGATGCTCCCCGTGGATTGTGAAGATCCGGATGCGATGGTAGAGGAAATGATTTCTTCTGTGAAATATCCGGAAGAACCATACAACTCCATTTTGGAGATCTTTACCGTGATTGCATCTTCTTTGGAAGTCATCAAATCTGCAAGTGATGATTATCTCCTGGTGTTTGATGAATTGATTGACAAGGCTGGTTTGGAAATGGAAATCAGTGTTCGGTATAAAGATCGAATTCAGTTGATTTCTGCAACACCGGAATATGACAGTGCAACCGAAATTATGGTAAATGGAGAAGGAAACCGTTCCATTTATTATCAGATCTTAAATGAAATCAATAGCTTTCCAAAGAATATTCAAATGATCGCAGATCAGGCGAAAGACTTGAAAGAAAAGATTGATGAATTAGACGATCGTTTCGTATTTAATGTAAATGCGGAATACAAAAACTCCAATGCCATTGAAGAATTAAAAGTTTGGATCAAAGGATTCAAAGAACAGTACACCGATATGATGACGATGATCGCTGGAAACTACATGATTCGTCTGAAGAAATTGGCATGCAATGCAGAACGTATTTCTGTTAAAATTGAAGGCGAAAGTGATACCCCGGTTGGATTAACGGAATCTTTTGATGACCTGGATTATGAACTGGAGATTGAACGGGCCTTCTTAGAATACGAACGTGGATATACGGATTTGACCATGAAGACTCTTTTGGAGTCCTTTAACATTGCTCGAATGGAAAGTACGCAGCATCTCCGTCTGATTCAGGAAATTGGAGATGAAGCAGCTCAGAAAGCAACTCCAACTGATCCAAACGCTGGAAAAAATGCAGCGGATATCAACAATGTCAATGGAGCTGCAAAAGCAAAGACAGCAGGTGCCATCGACCAGTTGAAGAAAAAATTAACGGATAAGATTATGGATATCATCAACAAATTCCTGCAGAATATGCAGAATAAGTTGGTTCCAGTATACAACATCACGTATCCGCAGTTTGTAAAAACGTATAAGGATACGTTGTTAAATCGAAGCTATGCCAATACCAGTTTGGAGATTCTTCCATATGAGACAAAGATGCCATTTAACAACATCATCTCCGACGTAGAGGCGATGCGAAATCGAATTTCCAATATCAAATCCCAGGACGTACAGCAGATCAAAACTGCATCTGCTTTAATGAGCAGACTGTTTGCTTCCTATGGCGTTCGGGTAAACGGAACGGACGATCTTGCAACTTGTAAATCCTCTGCACAGCCTGTTATCGAAGCTTATTTTAAAGTAGGCAAAGGTGGACAACTTCAGATGGTAACCTATGCAAATGGAAATCTTCAGGCTCTGATGCAGTCCATCATCAATTTCTGCGATCAGTTCTACAATGGAGATTCTGCAAAACTGACCAATGCATTAAAGGGTCTTAGCCAGACGGTTTCTGGTATGAGCAACAACTTTGTGGTAAACGAATCTGCAGATTTGATTATGCAGAGAGTTTCCATGATGTTAGAAGCTGATGAAACCGCACCTGGAAATGAGAATAAAGTATCGACTACTCCAGTCGTAAAAACAAATGGAGAGCCTGGTGTGGATAGCAATACACCAAGCACTCTATATGACAACATTCAGACGATTACGTTCTTCTATAGTGGATGTGTCTTAAATGCAGTCCGAGATCGTTTGACCGATTACTTTACGGCAATGTCTAAGTTTGCTCCAAAGAATGGAACAGAAGGACAGAATACACAACCACAGCAGACAACACAGCCTACCCAACAGGCATAAACACATAAAAAGACAGTCGTATTTTAGAATACGACTGTCTTTACTTTTCGTTTTTTAAGCGGTGTCATACAACAAAGCTTCAACTGCGTAGAAATGGAAAAATCATTTCCAGTCTTAAGAAACATATGCTGCGCATATAAAAGCTTATAGTTACCTGCATACTCTTTTCCAATTCTGGTATCTTCAAAGATAAAATTATACTTACAATTCGGACGAATGACAGAGGCATCATACTCTGCACAATGCGCCGTTACCACAGCACTCATGGAGTTGGATTGTGAAGTATAAATCTTATTAAAATAGGGATTTTCCGTTCGGTTAATTAATTCCTTTGTACTATAATTATCATTTTTTCCAATTGCTTCACTAATCCCTAAGTTAATATCTCCAGAATAGGTATTTACACTTTCAATATTATTACCATTCAGGAAATCGTTGGTGATAGAATCATTTTGAATTGAAACAGACGAAGTATCCGATACCACGTAGTTAATTTTTGTATTGATATCTTTTTTGTCCAAGGTACACATTTCTGCAGAAAATCGTCCAGACTTATCCGGTACCACGATACTCGTTTCCGTTCGTTCTCCGGTTTCCCAGGCAACACAAGATTCGTTAAATGGCAAAATGTAATTTCGATCAAAATCAAAATACATCATAGTGCCGGTTTTATAAATTCCGTAATAGGTATCCAAAAAGGAAAGAGCCTGTGCTGCCGTACATGGTGGAATCAAAAGTTCTGGAATGGATCCAGTGTGATTTGGTTTTCCGACCAAGAGATTGCTAAGGCCAGACTCCGTTGCAATATAGGCAATGCCATCCATAACCGTTGCATTTTGCAGCACGTTGTTTACATTTTGTCTGGATGCACGAATCGTATCGGATTTGAATAAAAAAAATTCATACGTATCGTTTACCGCATCGTATTCATTGGTTTTATCTTTTACGACTGCCTGGAAATTGTTTGCTTCCGCTTCTTCGTTTAATCGTCGATCCTTATCGTAATCATAATCATTTAAGATGAGATCAAACGTATCGTTGATGAAATCCCGTTTTAAAGACATCTCACTCTTTCCGATCTCATGATAATATTTTTGTATGCGAAGCTTTATTTTGACATCGTTTTTGTTTTGAATGATTTCGTAATATCTTCCCAGCTCTAATCCAAGTTCAATGCGAAACAGCGGGAATAGATTATTGACATAATCGTGTGTAATATTCATCGATACCAAACGTTCGTTTGGCAATCGGACCGGCTCTTGTTCACTATAGAGCAAATAAATTTCACTGACACAATAAGTCCATTGTAAGAACCGGTCCCCATCTTCATAGATTGCCATGTTATTCACCTCATATCTCTTATAACGCTTAAGAGATTGTGCTTATATGCATAAGGCTTCGAGTACAAGCGGATAGTTGTAAAACATCTGCTTGTTTAAATCCAGTAATCCCTGGTTGTCAAAACGATCCACAATCTGATTTAAGATAGACGTCTTTTGTGCATCGGTTACTTCTTCGTACATATCCGGAATAGAAGTGCAGTAGTAACTCTTGATGAAACGCTCTTTGATCTCATTCTCCAAAAAGATCTCGGATAATATTCGTGGATTGGTGATGCCAGGAGTAATGCGTTGTTTTTGAAGACCTTCAATCAAAAGATTGCTGATGGTACTTGGACCAACTCCAGGAGTTCCATCAATGCTTCGTATTTTGTCTCCTTCACATGCCAAAAGCGAAGTGTAAAAGCTGTGACTTTGATACAGCTCTTTCAACTCACTATGCTCTTTTCCGACGCTTAGTTCCAGGATCTCGTTTTTGTCACACGATATAAACGAAGTTCCAAATCCCCGTTTGAAATGATGATACAAAAATCCTGGAAGATAATTATACTGGGAATCATAAAGGTCATTCCCAATGATAAAGTTCTTTCGTGATTGTCCGATCTCCTGGTCATGTTTTGCAATGATATATGGAACCAAACTTCCTTCTATATCTTTTGCGGAAATGTAGTACACATGTGGAATAAATTCACAGCATGTTTTTACGTTTGGCAATACCGTATCCACAAGCCCATCGGTTAAATACATAAATTTTGGATTTTGTGTATATTTACAGATGAAGTAGCTTCGGTAGTTTTCGTTATACGTCTGCTGGGCAAACGTTTGACTCCGAAAATCGGTGTGGTATAAATACACTCTGGTATCCAACTGGTTTCCCACAAAGAACCGTTTGTAGTGACCAGCCAAATTTAAAATGTTGGATGCCAGAATCGTGGTAAAGTTTCGGTTTAGAATCAGCTTTCGTTCCAAGTCCTGAATCATGGAGAGATTCTTAAACACGGATTCCAAATTGATAAAGACATTTACTTTGTCTGTTGGATGTACAAATGCGGCATTCGTAATCGAATGATCGTAATCTGCATATCGAATCTTCATGATGTTGAAGCATATATCAAAAGGATTATTTGCCTTGTCCATAAGCGTTTCCATGCCTTTCTTTGTTGTTACTTTACAGTTTTTAGACTGAAAAAAAGAGTGGATCCGAAGACCCACTCTTACCAGTAACGTTTAGGAAAGACCAGCGCTAGAGCTGATTCGATTCATGATTGCACGATACTCGTCCATTCCGCCACCTTTCTTTCTCTTGGTCCGGATGTCACGAGATACTTTGTAGCGATATACGCCGTCTTTCAGACGCTTCACACCTTTCATGGTAATGGTGTAATCCCGCTTGTCATAGTCTTTCCACAGCATGTTGTGGATGATGGCAAACGGATCCAGCATGATGGTAACCAGGGAAGAACCATTGGAAAGTTTTGTTCTCTTCGGAGTACACATAGATACCACTTTTCCGATGGTGCTGTAATTGATACCCAGGTTTTTTCGCACTTCCTGATGCTTCATGTTCTTTCCGCCATTCTCATACATAAATGGCTGGAAGCAACCATAGATGGCATCATACAGACGTACGTAATCGTCCTCGTCATCGCTGTTGTCTACTACAGACTGAATACTAACTCGATCTGAGTTATTATTCTGCTGGGAAACTTTTTTCTTTGGTTTCTTATACATCGCTGCTTCTGGAAGCATGATGATAAGTGGATAGAAACGATCGCCCATTTGGCAGGAAAATGCTTTTACTTCCATGCTCTGGAGTGGGGGCTGTCCTTCTGCAAGACGTTTGTTCACGTCCGCGATTACTACATCGAGTCTTTTCTGGAGGAAGACTCTCATTTCCTCTGTTGTGATGGTATATGGCTCATTTCCATCGTCTGGTCTTTTGCCAGCGCGTGTTACCATTTCTCCCGTTCTTGTCTGATTCTGTCGTGGGTTCTGGTTCATAGTTGCCATAGAGTTCCACCTTCCTTTCTTAAATTTTTGCATCGTTTCTTACGTGCACATAAATAATATATCAGCAATACCCGAAAGTGGGTTTCACTGCCTAAATAATAGTTTGGAAGGTATTATTTTTTAAGCATACTTTCCATGATTCAATTTTACACCGGTTTGGGATACTTTCGCGTAGATTAACGTTGTATCCATTTTGGAGTGTCCAAGGATTGCCTGTACTTGTTCAATGGGCATTCCTCGTTCCAATAGTCTTGTCGCAAGTGTCCGACGAAATCGATGCGGGTGAACATTTTCCACATGTGCCCGGTGACCAATGTCTCGTAAAATATATTCGACTCCTCCTTTTGTGACGCGTAGATAGGGAGCGTTTGGTCCAACAAACAACGCTGGATTCTTATCACAGCGATATTGGAGATATCGTTCCACGTGTAATTTGGACCGGGTATCCAAATAGACCATTCGTTCTTTCCCTCCTTTTCCATAAACCACACCTTCTTGCGTCTGTAAGTTAATATCATGAATGTCACAGTTTACCAGTTCACTGACTCGAACACCAGTGGAATATAAAAAGTCTACCAGTGCCAGTTCTCGGATGTTCCCACAAGCATCCCGAATGCGTTCTAATTCTTCTTCGGTAAAAGGAAGTTTTAAGGTCGTATCGGATTTTATTTTTCTTACGCGAAGCATCGGGTTTTTATCAATATAGTCTTCCACGCATAAATAATTGAAGAAGGAATTAAAGTTTCGTCTCATATTATCCAAGGTGGAATTCGATACGTGTTTTTCGGTTTGGTATTGAGTGAGATACGCTTTCATATCACTTCCGGTAATTTCAAGAATAGGTCGATCCTGGAACCATAATAGTAGGTGACGAATTGTTTGAAAATAACTTCGCAACGTTTCTACGCTACATCCTTCCCCACGTTTTGCAACCACGAATTCTTTTAGAATATTTCTCGGTAGTGCATACTTGTCTACCAACGTATATTCCAAGAATGCATTTTCTGGACGTTTGAATTTTTCCAAGAAGAGTTGCATTTCTTCTGATGTGTCATTTGCTTTTGCCATTTACAAACCACCTTTCTTGGCATGATGTGTTTTCAATTAGTAATAAAATAATATAAGAATGAAACTCAAAAGCAAATTTGACAATTATCTATACATTACCTATGTGAGGTGAGAAAAATGAAATATCAAGGAATTTTTATTGCAGACTTACACATTGGAGCTATGCCAAGAGTAAAACTGCAAAAAGAACTGGAAACGATTTTATATCCATACTTAGAAACGATGGATTTGGATTTTGTAATCTTTTGTGGAGACTATTTTGACCACAAGTTGTACTTAAATGAAGAAAATGTAAAACTGGCAAGTGAAGTATTGGATACGGTGGATAAGTTATTAAAACCAGAGGCTAAGATTCGGATGCTTTATGGAACCAAATCCCATGAAGAAGACCAATACGATAGCTTTGAAACCTTATCCAGACGACGTGATTTTAAAGTGATTCGGTATGCATCAGAAGAAGAATTATTTCCTGGGATGCATGTTTTGTATCTGCCAGAAGAGATTCTCACAGATTCAGAGTCTTATTATCACGATTTCTTTGAAAAAGAAGATGCATACGAGCTAGTCGTAGGGCATGGTGTAATCAAAGAAGGAATGAAGAGTGCTGCAATGGCATTGGAAGAAAAAAAGACCATCAAACGAAAGGTTCCGATTTTTAAAGTTGGACAACTCCAAAAAATCTGCAATGGCATTACAGTATTTGGTCATTATCATGTACATGACATCTTAGATCCAACCCCACATAAGGAAATCCAGTACGTGGGATCATTTAGCCGGTGGAAATTTGGAGAAGAAGAAGACAAAGGATTTTTGTATGGGTGTTTTGATTCGGATAAGAAACCTGGAAAGCAATGGAAAACCAGATTTGAAGTAAACCCGGAAGCAGAAGTCTATAAGACCATTGGATTTGGATTTCAAAATACCATTTTCCAGTCCATTGATGATATGAAAGAAAAGATGGACCATTATGAGAAGCTTACCAAAAATGGAACCTTCGATCATTTAAAGATTGCCTTTAATATTCCAGAGACTTGTGAAAACTCCGAGTATTATATGGAGTATTTAAAGGAACGCTTTAAAAATGAGAAATCAATCAAAGTGGATATCACAAACGGCTATATTGAAAAGAAACGAACCGATGCCAAAAAAGAGATTGAAGAAGACTACGAAAAATACGCACCTGTTTTTGACCCAAATCAAAGTCTGGAAGATCAAGTAAGTTATTTTATTGAAGTTGAATACAACCGTCATTTAAATCCAGATACGGTTTCGTTGTATCTATACAACGATCTCAATGATATTTTGGCAACCACACCAGAAGAAAAAGAAGAAGAGTAACCCAAATGGATTACTCTTCTTTTTTTATGCTAATAAAAATACCACCGTTGCAATAAGCTTAGAAAACATTTTTCCAATGGTTCTATGCAAGAAATTGGAAAACTTGGTTACGATTCTCCGAATGATAGAGATTCTCTCCGGTAGGATATCAGCCCCATAGATTTCTCTTAAATCTTTCATCTTAGCTACTTCCCGTTCCATTTCTTCAATGGAGGTAATGCCATAATCAAGTGTGTTAAACGCCATTCCGTTTCCGGTAATCTGATCTTCCACAAATTTCTTAGCTTTTGAGATATGGACTATGATTTTTTTATTCATCGCCTCGTCTACGTCTTTGTTGTACTGCTCAATCATGGAAGAAAATTCGTTAAAGTCTTTGTCCATATCCGTTGTGTGTTTATATCGTTTCGTTAAAATGGTATGCGCGAGGTTCGAGAGATTTCGTTCTGAGATATCTACTACGGATACCAAATTCCAAACGTCCATCATTTCTACGGTCGTGACGCCTCTTTTTTCTTCTTCCTCAATCCGCACATAAAACGCACGCAATTTCTTTTTCATGTCATACCGGCGGATTTTATCTGCCACATAATCTTTTGTCTCTTTTGCAAACCGTTTCAATGCGGCAATAATGGATTTAAAGAAATTTTCGATCTTTCCAAAGATTCCAACTGCAGTGGATTCAGAAAAGATGCGTTCTTCAAAAAGATTCTCACAAGCATTCTCTAATCGAATGCTGGCTCGATTGATGGCATTTTCACACAAATCCGAACGAATTTCAAGTCCGGCTTGTTTTTCGAGTGCAACCATATTTTCACTTCCTTTCATAAATTAACCAAGTGTTTTTATTCCTTATCTGTGGTACTTCCAAATCCACCATTCCGACTCTTGTTGGAAGCATAATCTGGATGTTTTAAGTATGGAGTAACAATCCCCTGGCACATGGCGGTACCCTGCTTTACTTCCAGCAGCTCCTGTCTACTATAGAAACCAGACTTGCTTACTTCTTTCCATGATCCGTTCGGATACCGGATTCCATAATTTTGAACCGTTTCCGGTTCTGGAAACCACATCTTTACCAAGATATGCCCATAATTATCTGAGTTTGCATAATCAGAATCGATGATCGCTACGGTATCGGCAAATCCAAGCCGATGCTTAAATCCAAGACCAGATCGTGGATATAGATTTAAGGATAATCCGATCATGGATTCCATGGAATCAAACCCAAATTCTGTTGGCACCGGCTCCACACCAAACTCAGTTCGTTTTGCGAATTCTAGTGATAAAATGGATTCCATGGAATCTCGGAATTTTTTGATATCGCAAACCCATCGGATACCTGTTGGAATGGTCATACTGCTTCCAGCACATAGATGAAATGTAAATGGAGCAAAGAAATCAAATCCAGCACTTTCGGATGTTGCTGATTTTGGAAGTTTAATTCGATCATAAAATTCCAGACATACATCTTTTGTCATAAAGTTCCCATAGCATTCTTTGCAGGATTCTACAAAGATATGCTCTGGAACTTTTTCAAATCGGAATAAATCCAAATATGCGGTATGAAGTTTTTTAAGAATTCCGGTTCTATCAATGGTAATATTTGTGGTAATATTTGTGTTAGCCCTTGTTGCAGTAATCAATTTTTCATTCATTTTCGTTCCCTCCTTTAAAATCCAAGTGCTATTTCAAGTTTTACGAATGGTTTTCCTTTTCGGTATTCGATTACGGATCTCTGCCCTGTACGATTCGTACATCCAGCAGCACATATAATAAACTCATCATCTCTTTCAGAAGCAAATGTGTTGTAATTGCACTTATTTCTTCGAAGACTGATTATAATATGTCCACAGGTATTTTCAAATAATCTCGCATCTATAGATACGAACTCACTGCAATCATATGGAATAAGTGAGGTACAATCCAATTTCGTGGCAACGACATTATAAGAATCTCCGCAGAGATCTGTAATAAAAAATGGAACGACGTTGCACGTGATTCCTGTCGGTATTATAACATCCGATTCTTCACACATAGTAACGTGAAATGGTGCATAAAGCATCTGTCCCCCACAATGTACCGTGTATGGATTTGGGACGACAATGTCGTCATAGATTTCTTTGCATAGCGTTTTCCGTTTTTCACTGTCAAACCGGTCCCATCCGGCGGATTGCTCAAATACATATCTCTTAAAATCTCGTTCCCACAGGTCGTAAGGAACTTTACTAAACGTTGCAATTGTTCTCATAATCGTGTTTCCTTTCTTATAGAGTTAGATACCTGTAAAGTGAAAAATAAGAATCCCTACAACCATAGTAGGCTGTAGGGATTCGTTTAAAAGTCGGATTTGATCACCGGGGTCTCGGTTGCTTTCTTTGCTTCTTTCTTTTCTTTTTTTACCTGGGCTACTTCACTAAATGGTGCCACCACAGTGTTTCGTCCACTTTTGGGCAACTCCTGAATCACATCCTCTTTTTTTGGCTGCACAACAGCCGGAGCCGGTGTTTTAAATATCTGACTATTTACATTTCGAAACGTCAAACGGATCCGTTCTTTTGGATTTCGTGGGTTTACTTCCATCACCGGAATGCCGCGATTGATTAAGGTAATAAGTACACTGATCTGGATTTTGGTAGGTCTTACGATTGGTCCTCGAATTCCTCCCAATTCCTGAATCGGTCCGTCATACGGAATGACACAAAGTTTTTCAGTCATAATTCCATGTCCTTTCTTTTTATTCTTCGATTGGATCCAGTCCGATCATCTGATCAAAGGTGATCCCATCGGTAGTCTCCATAATCCGCTGTAATTCAGCATCTTCGTTGTCATCGATTTCATCCATCCGTTCCATAAACTCGGCTACGTCTGGATCGATCACATCATATTCAGTTCCTTCGTAGGCAATCTCTTCATCATCGAGGTAACTCATCGCTTCCTCAATTTCCATATCTTCTGCATCTTCCATCAAATATGCGAGATCTCTCTGAAAAATTGCCTCATCACGTTTGAACTCTTCTACGAGTGTATTTACCATGATTGGCACCTGCCTTTCTTTTAGACTCAGTCGTTTACTGAATTGTTTTCATTCTGATTCTTGTGCACAATGATTTAAGACGATTAACAGAAAGGGCGTGAATCATTTGATAACCGAATTTGACGAATCCACGTTTCAAACACGTCTGGATATCATCGATTGGGAATCCTTCCCGATCTCTTCTTATTTGATTTGTGAAGCAGAAGAAAATACAAATCCTTTGTATAAAAAAATTTGGGAATCCATCCTTTCCTTTTTAAAAAAGATGAAGCAGACGATCCGAGATGCGATCGATAGCGTATCCAAAAAAGTTCGAAGAACATTAGAGAGTAAACAGACCAAAGACAATTTGGCTTCTCTTCGAACCGAACTTCGAAGAATGGAAAAGTCCGGCGCTAAAAACATCGAGTTTTACGATGTTTGGAAATACCAGGAAGTCATGGACCGTTCCATCAAGGAATTGGATCGTATGACGGAGATGTATTTAAAGAAGTATAACGTCATTGGTGCAGGTCTTACTGAAACAAATCTGTTCACGAAACAGGTAACCAAAACCATTGAAAAATACGAATTGCAATTACGAGGAATTCGTGAAAAAAAGATTATGGTTCCAATTAAAACGGTACTTGGATGGATCGAGATTCAGATGCACAAAGGAAACAAAAATATTTTCTCCTTTGCAGAAAACTATGTAAACCAACTTGACAATTACGAAAAAATCGTAAAAGAATACGAAGCAAAAGCAGATGCTTATGCAGAAAAAACAGGAATGGTTCGGAAACCGACGGGATTTACCGACACGTTAAAGAATCTTTCTATCTACGTAAAGCGAAATAGCGATTGGCTTGGTGCCATGGTAATTGCAGCAACTGCAACGGTTGGAAAATACTTAGCAGACAGCGTTGCTACCAACAAAGAATACAACGCCATGGATGACAACGAACCAACCCGTGGTGATAGTATGATGCCGAACTTAAATCCAGAAGGAAGAAAATCCATTGTAAAAAACAGTGTCGAAAATGGAACCGTGTTCGATAAAAAGAGTAAAAAATACATTCGTGGAAAACGAGCTTTGACAGCGGTACAAGCGGTATCCCTTGGAAAAGCCGCAGAATCTTTGAGTAACTCTTTATTCGTTGATCACCGAAATTCCGTCTAAAAAGACAAAAAAAGGGAGTAATGGGCGTCTACCCACTACTCCCGCTTCTCCACTTTATTATGCGCGCTGATTACATAGACTTGATCCAAATTTTGAATTTTTTATCTATTGTTTTCAGCGCTTTCGCCACATCTCCATAGGAATTTAAATGGAGATGATGTTTTATCTGTTGTATGGTCTGCCGTTTATTATAGTACTCGATCCAGATTTCACGTTCAATTAGAGACAGATAGTTATCCACGAACTGCGGTAAATATCTCATAATTTGAACGAGATCAGCATTCTGGTATCTCTGGCATATCTGATCCAGGTACTCGTTTAAGTTTCCTGGAACGATGTAGCTTCCTTTTAATTTTTCCTGTGTTTCTTCTGGAGTCTTTACATCCTCCAGATCTTTTACTTCCTCTATTGTAATCATTTTTTCTTCTCCTGTCGTATGATGCTATATTCAGTTTATCTTATGTAAGGAATTCGGCATAAGCCTCACCCCCTTTCCAATACTGGAAATCATATTGCTTCGAATCTATGAACGATCTTATTCTTTTCAAGAACCGCTCTCAGATCCTCAGCTGCATATCCACCACTTGCGATCGTCGTTGCTGTATAGATGTAGCTATCCGGCCAATTGTTAAGGTCTTTGATTACCACATCCATAAGCTCCTCATACTCGTCACAGCTTTTTTGTGTGAATGCAATTTCCTGGTGAATTTTTCGACGAAACAGTTTTGCGTATGCCGTTCCATTATCCCCATTCATGTAGCTCATATGAGCATTTAATACATCAATGGTCCGACATTCCCCATTATTCAGAGCATTGTACAGAAGATCCAGAGAATCCGGGATTCTTTTCTGCTTTAAGATTAACGCCTGGATTGGGCAGGTTAAGAGGATGCGATTCATTTCTTTGTGAAGCATGTCCTCTGCTTTCTTTGCCCAGTAATAAAAGTATCCGAATGAATGATCTGACAGTGACATTCGTTCACGGATACTGCTCCAGGTACGCTGCTCGATGTACCTCCCGGTGATGATTCGACGGATAAATGGTGTCATTTCATACGGATCCATGTGGTTCATAATGAACGCAACATGATTTAATAGATCTGCTTCAGTGAAATACTTCTGTAATTCCGGGATGATGATTTTTCCTGAGAATTTTGAAGTATCAACCCGCGCTTTCCGGTTAATTTTCTTTACCGGATTTTCCATTGTTCCTGTTTCTTTTGTGATTTCGTTTTGCATTTTTCTTCCCCTTTTCTTTCTTTTTTCTTATGCGTTTGTCGTTGTTGCAAGAAGATAATATATCAATTTTTCCACTTAAATGTTCGCAGACTTTATCCACGAAACAGGGTTATAAGCACTATAAAGCATACGCATACTTTGCATAATAAAAATAAAAAGGGGGAATTGTAAATGGCGACAACGACGACAGTCTCCGCGCAGCTTATTAAATATTTTGCGAACGGAGACCAGACAATTGTCAACTTAAAGACTTCCGGGGCAGGTGTCTCAATAACCCGTGCTTCCGGAGCAAAATATCCTACCACAGTTACAAATATGCAGGAACTCGCAGATGCACTTGGAAGTTTGGCGTTTAGCAATGGATACAGCAACGCAACAACTTCCGCAGCTGGTCTTATGAGTTCAAGTGATAAGAGTAAATTGGATGGCATTGCATCAGGTGCGAATAAATATAGCCATCCAACCTATACCGCAAAATCCTCTGGATTTTACAAAGTTACTGTAGATGGTACTGGACATGTAAGTGCAACCACAGCAGTTGCAAAATCTGATATTACCGCACTCGGAATCTCTGCAAGTGATCATACTCACAACTATGCAGGTTCCAGTTCTGCTGGTGGAAGTGCAACATCAGCTGTAAAGCTAGATACCTCTTCTGCCGGTTCTGCTACACAACCAGTATATTTTTCTGGTGGTAAACCAGTAGCTTGTACATATACATTAGGAAAATCTGTACCTTCTAATGCAGTATTTACAGATACTAATACATGGAGAGGTATACAAAATAATCTCACATCTGATTCTACATCAGACTCACTCTCTGCTGCACAGGGAAAGATATTAAAAGGACTTGTTGATGGAAAACTTGCAAAAACAACCTACGAATACAATAAAGAGTTAGCAATAGGTTCTTCTGGTAAGGTATGCATAGGTAAATTCCCATGCTACGATAGTAATATTTCTGTTGAAATAAAATCTACAACAAATACAACATATAATGGCACATTAATTATCGCCACTCAAAATATAAACACAAGTTTAGGTGGTGTATATAAATGTGTGGTATATGGTGATGAAAATAATACATTAACTAGCTCAATACAAATTGGATATGTTTCAGGAAGTAATGTATTTTCAGTTTATATTAATTTACCACCATGGTCAAAAAATATATTGCATATTCAATGTGTATCATTAGCAGGTTCTCCTACTGACATAGCAACAATCGTTGATTCAATACCTTCTACAGCTACTATAATTCCGATTAATGCCTTTACTCATAGTCATAATTCGGTTAATGATATAAATGGTTCCGCAACCACTACGTTTGCATATTCTAAAGCAGGATTGGGATATTCTGATTATTCATGGTTAGCTGCTTGGAATGGATATGAACTTAGAGCTGTCTCAAAAAGTCAGTTTGCTACCGCATCACATACTCATAGCTATGCTGGATCTTCTTCTGCAGGTGGAGCTGCTAACAGTGTTGCAAATTCTATGGTTGTGAAGTTAAATGGAGGTTCTACAGAGGGAACTAATCTGTTCACCTTTAATGGTTCTTCTGGAAAAACCGTAAATATTACACCATCTGCAATTGGTGCGGCTGCAAGTTCTCATGGAACACATGTAAGCTATAGCAGTGATGCACCTAAAGCAAATGGTACTGCTGCAGCTGGTTCTTCTGGAGCAGTTGCAAGAGCTGACCATGTACATCCATTACAGACATCTGTGTCTGGTTCTTCTGGTTCTTGTACAGGTAATGCTGCAACCGCAACAAAGGCTACGCAAGATAGCGCTGGTCAGCAGATTAATACCACCTATATTAAGGGTCTTTCCGTATCTGGTAGAACGATTACTTACACAAAGGGTGATGGATCTACTGGTACGATTACAACCCAGGATACGAATACCACATATGGTGTATTTGGTGCAGCAACTTCTTCTGCAGCAGGTTCCAATGGTCTTGTACCGGCTCCTGCCAAAGGTGCACAGGGCTTATATCTTAGAGGTGATGGTACTTGGGCAACACCAACAAATACTACGTATGGAGTGGCAACAACATCCGCTAACGGTTTGATGAGTTCTAGTGATAAGAGTAAACTGGATGGCATTGCAAGTGGTGCAAATAATTACAGCCATCCAAATTCTGGTGTCTCCGCTGGAACTTACAGAAGCGTTGCCGTAAATGCTCAGGGTCATGTAACTGGAGGAAGTAATCCAACAACCTTATCTGGATATGGAATTACGGATGCAGCTGCAAAATCACATACACATGGGAATGCAGATATCACTGCACTTGATGCTGGAAAGATTACATCTGGTGTAATCTCTATTGATCGTCTTCCGCAGGGTGCATTGGAAAGATGTGTTGTGGTTGCAGACGATACTGCAAGATTTAAATTAACATCTTCGAATGTACAGGTCGGTGATACCGTTAAGGTTACGTCTACCGGTAAAATGTATTTTGTAGTTGATGCAAGTAAGTTAAATGCAGAAGCGGGTTACGAAGTATACACCGCTGGTTCTGCAACCAGTGTTCCGTGGTCTGGTGTTACTGGAAAACCATCCACATTTACTCCAAGTAGTCATACACATAATTATGCAGGGTCTTCTTCAGCTGGTGGAAGTGCAACATCAGCTGTAAAGCTAGATACCTCTTCTGCCGGTTCTGCTACACAACCAGTATATTTTTCTGGTGGTAAACCAGTAGCTTGTACATATACATTAGGAAAATCTGTACCTTCTAATGCAGTATTTACAGATACTAATACATGGAGACCTCTTGGTACTACGGCAGATACAGCATGTGCTGGTAACGATTCCAGATTAAGTAATGCCAGACCTGCAAGTGACGTATACGCTTGGGCTAAAGCAAGCAGTAAACCAAGTTATTCTTGGAGTGAAATAACTGGGAAACCCAGTACATTTACTCCTGCTAGTCATACTCACAATTATGCTGGATCTTCCTCTGCTGGTGGAGCAGCAAACAGTGCCAATAGAATTGTTGTCATTGATACTAGAAATGATAATCCAGCACCAAATAGTTCATCATATGCAAAAAATGCATTATCTACAGATTTCAAGTATGTAAGTAAGATCGGATCTCCATCTGGATTTGGCGGAACTTATTGTGGATTGATTTCATTTGCTCCTTGGAGCGAAACTTCAGGAGGAAACGGATATCAGATTGCAGTTGGTTATAATAGTAATGCTCATCCAAGATTAGCCGTTCGATCTGCAGATTTAAGTGCTACATCATGGGGATCGTGGTATAAAATCTATACATCTGATGATAAACCTACACTATCTGAACTTGGGGCTGCTGCCGCTAGTCATACTCATAGTTATGCCGGTTCGTCCTCAGCTGGGGGAGCTGCTAATAATGCAGTTAAAGACAGTGCTGGTCAGCAGATTAATACTACCTATATCAAAGGATTATCGGTATCTGGTAGAACCATTACTTATACGAGGGGCGATGGTACTACTGGTACGATTACGACACAAGATACCAATACTACATATCCTGTTGCTACTCAATCTGCAAACGGTCTTATGTCCACAGCAGATAAGAAGAAAGTAGATAACATGGCAGATCTTGGAGGACTTTATGTAAGTTCTTCCACACCATCATCTGCATGTCTGTGGGCGAAGGTAATTTCATAAATAAAAAAAGAAGGATGAATCGTTTTATGGATTCATCCTTCTTAATTTTTACACGTGGTAGTTCTTCCTTCCTCTTGGGCCATCGTAATCTTTTATCACGTATTCCAAAACCCCCATTCCAGGAACGGTTCTCGGAGCTTTAAAATCAACAAACTTCACCATTTCTTTTGGACCAAGTTCATATATGGACCATTTGATAGAATCCAATTTCTCATATTCATGCGACAGATTCATCAGGTCTTTAATAAATTCAGGTGTTCTAATAACAATAAACGGTGCATTCTCAGATTTATATGGATCAAAGGGCTTTGTCGGTTCCAACATCCATGCTTCTCGTACTTTATCAAGAAAATAAGTATCTCTATACGTCCTACGATTCGCATCCTGTTCAAACAGTTTCATTGTTTGCATTTGAAGTACTCTTTCATCAATCAATTTTCCGATTAAACATAAATCTTCTAAATCTTCCATTAAATTTCTTAAACATAAATTTTCCATTAAATTTCTCATCGTACATTCCCTCTTTCTCATAAAAGTAACGGCTTTTGAACGAAAGCCGTTTTTGATATTGGGTATTGTCCGGCAGATCATCCATTTCTGAAAACGGTGTACTGCGTCCATTAAATTCCATCAAATCGCTTAGAGTATAATGTATCCGAGTAATTGATTGAAGGTCCTCTTTTTCCCTAAAGTTTAAAGTTCCTTCATCTTGATCGTTCTGGTAAATATTGTCCAAATAAAGATTCCATGGAATCTGATGAAAGAGTCTGTTAAAACCAGGAAACCGATCACTCGCAAATGTTATTTCTAGTGAATGTCCACCGTATTGAATTAGCCTTCCAAGTTTCATATATTTACAACGTTTGTCAATGGTTGTCGTAAGCATTCAGGCATCTATCCTTTCTAAAATCGTGATTGTATCTTTTTTTATGAGTGGATGCTATATCGGATATTGATTTATTACGCATCCGATGATACGAAGAAAAAGACACACCCCGATGACGGGTAAGAAAGTTACGCATCGGATACGAATCAATCTTTAATTTCCTCTTATCGAAAAGGAACCATGAAGAGTGTTTGTATGAAAGGACTGAAAATGCATGAAAAAATCATTAAATCCTAGAAACGTAACACCCAATTCCCTATCTACAATTTTTCCAGGTCCCATTTTAAATTTCAATGATTCCCGATATCCGTATGCAAAACCATTCTTTGATCGTTGAGTAGCTTTGATAAAATTATGCATTTCATTGTTTTTCGATTCCATCTAACAGCCCCAAAATATAACCAGAATGCTGAATTTCTTGAATGTTTGGACACTCCTCTTTATGTTCCAAATACAATGTATGGATTTTTTCTGATGTATATGCCCGATATGAAATCGGGAGAATACGATCATCCATCGCATGGTCTTTTGCAATATCATCAATATTAGCCCCATTGTAGGTTTTCCTGAATCTAGAATGAACATTGCAGCTCCAGACGATATCTTTCTGATCGACTATGATATGAGAATCTTCTGGGCCTGCAGAGAGCATTCGTTTAAATCCTCCGTAAAAGTTACTTCGACCATTTTTATAAAATTTTGATTTTCCCTCAATTGTAAGCATGTCGTTACACCTTTCTTAGTCATTAGAAAACATTTCCGATTTCTCTTGAATTGTATTATGTGCAGAAATAATAAATTGATTTCGTTCCACTTTATACCCGATTGGAGAAATGTCCGCATCACATAATACCATATCATCAATCGTATTATGAAATTTTGCTTGTTCTGGAATGTTGTAACGAGGACGCATTTTAATGCTACCAGGAAAATCTCCAATAGTATCGAGTCCATATGGATGAAGAAATCTATGAAATGCTTTGTTGAATCCACAAAATGGTTCGTTTGGATGTGAAATGGAAGGGTATCTATTTTCATGGTATTCCACAATCTTTTTTATTTTTGGATATGTGGATCGCTCGTCTATCGTATGCATCAATAACTGTTGTATCCTCCTTTCTTAAAAAGATCTACTAAGACTATAAAAAGCCTTAGTAGATCCATTTTCGTTACTGTGCTGCAACTTTCTGCATACTTTTCATCTTCTGTTTGATGAAGGCTGCACGAAAAGCAGGGTCATACATGGTTCCTTTTCGGTGTTCATAGATATCGTCAATCCGTTTCTGTTTGGATTTTGGATCAATACGATCAGTATACTCTTTTAGATTCTTCATTGGAACCACTGTATTGAAAAGTGGATCCAAGTAGGATTCATGGTTTCGTTTGGTATACAAATCGTCACTTAACAACTGATATTTGATATCCTGATACGACAGTCCAATGTATGGAGAGTAGTTCTTTTCCAGTGCGGTACGATCTGTTACAATCTGATACGGTGGCATTTTTTCCTGTGAGAAATCCGGTCGTTTGTATACATCGTGTGGATCACGAATCATACGATTGATGATCATCTCAGATGATGTTGCAGTTGCCTGAATGCCTGCCTCAATTAACAGATCCAGTAACTTCTGTGCAATGGTTTCAATGGTTTCATTTTCAATCATGCGCTTGTTGTCAATAAGAGCCATGATCTCATACAATGGCTTAGTAAGTTCGTTGTTTCCAATCACTGCTTCAAAGAGTTTCGTATCATCATCCAGTAAGGAAAATGGGATTAATCCTTTATTCTTCTTCATAATATCCGAAGCTTCTTTGGTAATATAAAGCTCTCGTTCTTCTGGCTCTCCTTTTTCGTTGACGTTGCAGACAATCTGATCCTTGTACCGTCCTTTCAGATCCCGGATATAGAAACGTCCGCGATCAATCACCGTGTTAAATAAGGAGTCTTCATCCAACTCACTTACTTTCTGGACATCTGCTGGATCGATGTAAATTGCATAGTCGTTGATTTCATCTCCATACTTCTCGTTGTTGTTTACGTTTGGATAAATCTCCGATGTTGTAAACGTAAAGAAGTCATCAAAGATATCGTTAAAGAGCACCACTTCAGAATTGGTTGTCAGAAGATGCTTCGTAGAAAGCACGTCCTGATTTAATTTCTTTGTGGTCTCTTCCGTCTGGAATGCTGCAAAACCATCCGCGATGTCTTCGTTGATATTTGCAGTAAGACCAATACATCTCGGACAAACTTCATCCTTTAAGCAACATGTAATAATGCTCCGGAAGTACAGTTTCTTCCCAATAAGATGCTTGTCTTTGTTTGCACGAAGTACTTTAAAATCATCGTCGTCCAGATGTTCTTTGTAGTATTTTCCATCCAGCTTCTTTAAGTGCTGAATCGATTTAATCTCATATGGAATCAGATGTGTACTTCCACAATCGGCTACTGTACTGCTCATACGCAGTGTACGAACAAGTAGCGTGAGTGCTTTGCCAAAATACGTTACAGTAGACTATATCTTCATCTCTATAGAGAGCTTCCCATTTCAGGATATAAATCCCTACCTGTATAACCTAGTCGTTGATCGTTCTATATAAGCTTCAATGCTGATTGTCTCTATCTTATTCATTGTTACACTTTGGTAGAATAAGCTTAACAAGAGTTTCCAGCGAAAAGAGAAGTTCCATACCCATATCACTATGAGTTCCGGCCATTTTGGCAGTCGACCGGCCTTACCCATAACTTTCTTGTTTGTAACAAGAGATTTACGAGCACCAATGGCATCAATATACAAATAGGATGGTCTATCGAGCCCTCCTAAAATGGTGCTGTTCTGAATTGGAATTGGGATGGTTTTTCCTTCTAGCGACGGTTTTAAACCTTCCGCAATCATAAATTCTGAAAGCTGCTTATGTTTGATGCCAGTACCTGACCGAAGAATAATACCAATTGGATTATTCTCTTCAGATTTTAAAATCTCGATGACTTCTTTTTGGTATCCATTGATCCGTTGTTCAATATCATACGGCTGATTCAAATCATCGTATCCCGCTTCCATAATCTCATGGATTCTTGGATTGTCTTTATACATCTCCAGGAACGTATCCATTCCAAAGGTCAGATTGAGAATGATAGAAAAATTTTCACTGATCTTACGAAGTTCATAACAAACTTCAGATGTGGAAAAGTTTACGGTTGTCGGTTTTACATGATGCTCCCGAAGTGGAAGAATGATGTATTCGTTGATGTAGTCGTTGATATTCGGAATGTCTTTTTCTGGTTCCAAAATAAAGTCTTCGTTTAAAATGTCTGGAATCCCATGAAGTTCCACATGTGGTCTCCAGACAATCAAATCCAACAAGAAGTGCCGAAGTTGTACGGTGTAACTCTTCTTGTCAGTTCGATAAAATTTAAATGTGACAGGATACTCTCTGCACGCCTGAATACAGAAGCATCCTTTTATAATATTATAGATCGTATGGAAGAACTGGTCATAAATCTCATACGATTCCATGTAGTCGTCGATGATATAAAGTGGTTTTAATAATTTCTTAAGTTCGATGCGATTATGTATGAATGGGATGTCTGAACCATCCTCAATACCATAATCCACATTGTAAGAACTCTCAAAGTCCCAATCTCCAATCCGAGAGTGGTCTAGAAATTCAGAGACTTCTTCGTGTTCCCCCTTTGATTCATACTTTCTTGCCATCTTTCTTCGGTCCCCTTTCTTTTCATCTTAACCCATTGTGAGGGAAAAAATAGAACAACAGAGTGAATCGTGAATCCCTGTTGTTCTATTTACAATTCCCAGCAGACCTTAATTCAGGTCACGATGAAGGGGCTTTCTTGCTTTCCAAAAGATGATATAGAGGTTGTCATCATCAATGGTAAAATCGATGACTTTTATGTGTTCGGTAACACGATCTTCGGCAGTTAATTCTACCCAGGCATCGGTCGTATCTCGAACGTCTTCGGTTAATACTGGATGACAGAATGGATCTACAATAAGGTGCTTGCAGTTTAATCGAACCGCACACTCCAGCATTTTCTGAATCAGCTTATACGCATCGGAATGGTTGTCGTCCTGCTTACCAAAGACCTCTTCGTCATCGTAGATGTGATGTTTCTTCTTGGTGACATACAACAGAAGGTTGACTTTCTTCTGGTTTTTCTCAAGCAGTGCATCTGCACGGTCGTCAAGAAGTACGGTAATCTCCGGGATAAATAAGATGCAATCCATACCTGTGGAATCTTCCAGAAGATTTCTCCAGTTTTCTTTTACCGCATTGAAAATGGTTAAGAGATTGGAAATTCGACACAGATAGGAAATGATTCCTCCCTGGTATGCAAATCCATCCACTGCCTTTTTCCATGGAAGCGTCGTCACAATGGTAGGAACGTCATCGGTTCCAATTTTGCTGATCATGGTAAAGCAGCGTTCAATGGTTCCGCAGTTTCCGTTAATCTGCAAGATCTTTGCGTTGTCGGTGGAAACTTCGGAGTGATCCTCTAACACATCTACTCTGCTTCCCAGCGTGTTGTCAATGGATGGTTTGCTGATCTCTTCCATAGAGATGATGCAGTCTTTCTTGAATTTCAACTGCCCATTTTTTAAGAGCTGATATCCTAAGTCCACAATGTCGTAGGCAGCTCCTTTTTTCTTTTTCTTTTTGCCCATCATTTATCATTCCTTTCTTTTAAGATTAATTATTTGTGACCAGAAAGATGATATATTACTATACCATCTTTCTGTGATTCACCGTTATTTCTTTTTCTTTTTGCCCTTCATGACAATCTTAACCTTTTCCATCGTATCAAGCGAAACGATGCGAAGGACTTCGGTTCGAATTCCAACCTGGTGCATTGCAAGCTCGGTATATCCAGATGCAAGTTTGTATTTAAACTCTCTTCCAATTTCAAGAGCAGCTCCAATACATTCTTCTACACAATAGCTGTGATCGATAAGTGGGAAAGACTTTCCTTCATCTACAACAAACAAAATTGAGATTTGTGCAGGTGGTTTTTCTTTGGAATCTTTTCGACTGTGTACATAGTCTTTGATCAGATCAAAGTAGGTTTCTTTACACTGCGAATCTCGATACTTGGTTTCATCCATGACATTGTCGAAGAATATGGATACAATGCTGTCTGAAATAAATTCCGCTGTATAGCGAGCCATACTTGGAACAATCTGCACCCGTTTCTTTCCTTTCTTTGAAAGATCGAGAATTGTAAAGTTGTATGCAACGTGTGCGATTCGTCCAGTGTTTGGATCCCGATCTTCCACTTCAAATCCAGATGCATGATGGATGGTTTTCAACAGTGGTTGTGGACGTAATTCCACAACCAGTGTATAATTCGAATCAAGAGCCTGCATCGACTCGTTGTTTCTAATCTCCGTGTTAAACATTGAAACCAGATCCTCTGCAGACAAGCAATACTTCTCTTCTGATTCCACAGTTGTTACAACCCGGTTTTCCAATACACATCCTAATTTCATCATTGGTTCTTTCATGTTATTTTTCATCCTCCTCTTCGTCTAAATCATCTGCATCGGTGTTCATGTCATAATCTACCATGTCGATGAATTGATTGACTGTTTTCTCCGCTTTTATTTTTTCATCGTCATCGTTGGTTGTTTCTTCTGGAACTTCCAATTCGTCTTCCAGTTCTTCTTTGTTCGCATCTCCATCCCCCATTCTTTCCAAAATCAAAGACTGGAATTTACTTGGGTTGATTGGAAACTCGGTATTCTCCATAAGGTCTTCGGTATTTTCTGCATCCAGACCAAAACCATGACACATTTCAAGAGCGGTTGCTTTTGAAATATTGGTAAGCTCGATACTCAAATCGAATCTACCTTTTCTGAGGGTAGCTGGATCCAAACGATCAATGTAGTTTGTGGTACCAATGAACACCACATTCTTTGGAGAATTTGGAGAATCCAGAAAAGATAATAATTTGGATGTATTCTTTGCTTTGTCACTTCCAGCACCATCTCCATCACGAGATAAGAAGACGGCATCTATTTCATCTAAGAGAACCACATAGCGATCTTCATCTGCATTGATACAATCCGTTACTTCTGCAATGTCCAAATTGTCAAATGTGGTACAGTCAATGGAAATGATGGAGCAACCAAGATAGTATGCAATCGCCGCTGCAAGGGAAGATTTTCCAGTTCCAGGTGTTCCATATAATAAAATACCGGTTTTAAAGATTAAGCCTCTGCTTTCATAGAGGGATTCGTTCCGATTCCATTTATCCAGATGATTGATAATTTGCTCCTTGATGTCGTTGTCAAAGAATAAGGTATCCATGGTACGACGGGTCAATTTGCTTCCGCTACAAGTCCAGTAGCTTCTTCCATCCCCTCCTTTACCAGTTACCGAATAGATCATATTATCAGCACGAAGCCGATTGCTCATCAATTTTTTAAGCTCATTGTAGTATTTCGGAAAATGTTTTCCGAATAAGTATATTTGTACGATGGTGGATTTCTTTGTTTCATCCAGATACCGCACGTTTCCAGATACGTACAAATAGGTGTGCAAATCCAACTTTACCACAAACTCAGAATCAATCACCGGAGTTGCTTTTGAGTGTTTGTCTGCCACTGCATATGGATTTGCAATATGATGCATAAAACCTTTGTCATATTTTTGTAACCACTCGGTGAAGATTACGACATGACGTTCGGTTGGGAATTCCATTGTAATTCCAAAATAGTTTTTGATGCGGGATCCATAATAGGAAACCGCTTTGTTTAAGAGCCGATAACGAAGACCACGAAGACCCATGCTACCTGTAATGATGTGTTCCAAATCGTTGATTGTATTTCCAATGTGTTTATCTACCTTCATTTTTTTCTCTCCTTTAGTTAAAGAATTCTTTGAATGATCTACCTTTATTTGTGTTTATTTTAGACGGAAAGCTCATCTTTCCTTGCATAACATCCCATGAGAGTTTACGATCATGAATTGTACTACTTATGTTGGTTACTCTTGTGGGAATTGTATAATGCGGGCTTCTATATTTGAATGAACTCACTTCATTGAATGAACTCACTTTATGCCCATTGAACATCATGCTATGACCGTAATATCTATCACGGATCGTTTCTTGTTCATCCCAATCCGAAATATCATCTATGGATTCGTGTTCAATGATACGCAATCCGGAATTCATTCGAAATCTAGAATTATAGATGGAAGCATAAGCATCTTTCGGCATGGTGCTATTAGATGCCATAAAATCAGAGATACGATCCATTGCAGACTCAAAGTAAAAGTCACCCAAATGTATCACCTCCTTTAATGCAGTCGACTTAAAATATTTTCATTTAGAATTGATTTCTCATCGTCAAATTCTTCCGTTCCTTCCCAAACTTCTTCCATATAAAATGTCCGGTGGAATAGAAAGACAAATAGATGAAACGTATCGAATGCGACTGGAAAATAGACACACTCCGTTTTATCATCCATCACATCTACATATTCGAGAAAGGATTCGATGTCAGCTACAAATTTTAGATTGAAATATTCTTGTTCGTAATATAAGTCATCCACGATGGATGCTTTGATGGAATCGATTTGCACTTGCAGCTCTTCCACAGCCGCACTTAGAAGTTCATCTTCCTGATACGTCCCAATGATCGTAATGTTGTTTCCTTTTCGATCGCGTACCGGGATTTCAATCAGTTGATTACGTCGACAAGTAGAACGAAATGATTTCAGAGCATTTTCGTCATAGTCTCTTGATTTTTTTACCACCCGATAAAAATTCTCCATATTTCGTTCTACTTGAAATCGTTTATCATAATTCTGATTTTCGGTGTACGCATATAGGGAAGTATCTTGTTTCATATAGTACAGATAAATTTTCCCCATTGGTAATCCCTCTAGCGTGGTACTTTCGAACTCAAGATTCGATCCATAGATTCGGCATATTCTACGACTGCATCGTAGTCCAGCATATAAGTCTCCCCCTTTTGCATGTCCTTTGCCATCTTCTCCACCACGTTACATAGCTCCAAATACTCATCTGGAGTGAGAGCTTCCATGATAACGGTATCTCGCATCATCTGGATATATTGCTCAATTCCTTCTCCAAATTCTTTGTATAGCTTCTTGCCTCCAAGCATTTGAATGATCTCTTCGGATTCTTCACTGCTATACTTTCTTTTCTTTTTCTTCTTTTTCTTTTTGTCTGATTTTAGAAGATATGGAGCTAAGTCATCTTCAAAATCATCTGGCAGATATTTCTTTGCCATATGGATTCCCCTTTCGTATAGAATTCATGACATATTGTCATCGTATAAATAATATATCTTTAAAGCAAATAAGCGAAAAACAGTGGTTTAAAGAATTTACCCACCAGAGTATAGAAAGGTGTGAACAAAAATGGCTACGTTTATTAATGAACCACGGATGGTGAAAGATACACTGTTTAATTACGAACAGAAATTTCACTCTCCAATGAGTCGATTCATTGACAAAACACAAACATATACGACTTATTTCCACATTGCAGACGATGCCTCTACCGTAGATCCGGGGTTTTATGATATCCATGATTTTTTAGGGGATTCTTCTCCATTACGATACAAACGAATTGAAGGACTTCCCCTGTATGGACTGGATGCAATCGTTCTGCAAATTGAAGATACCGAACAGGGATTGGACCGTAATTACGAAGGAGATGCTGTCTTAATCAACAGCACCATCACTCCTTATCAGAACGACTTCTTCATGATCCCAAGCTTAAAAGACTTCTATATCTTCCGCGTTACCGCAGTAAACTCGGATCATATCATGACCGATAATTATTACCAGATCTCCTTTGTTTTGGAGTATGTGGATCGCGGAAAAGCGATGGACTTAAACAAACAGACCGTCGAGAAATACCAGTGCGTCTTTGAAAACATTGGAACGAATCGAAAATGCATTGTCCGTTCCGATACCTTTGAATGTATTACGAATCTCAATAAGATGTACGATTCCATCCGAGATACCTATATCTCATTATTTTACAATGAACGGTACAATTGTTTCCTAGGGGAGATCGATGGACCATGCCACCTTTTGTATGACCCATTTCAGGTAGAGTTCATGACAAGGCATGACTTGATGAATCGAAAGAACCAGCTGGATGTCATCATTCCAACACAGCAATTTACCGATTCAAAACGAAGAATTAAGTATGAGCATAGTATCTACCGATTCTTTGAAAAACGAGAACTAGGTCTTTTGCAACCATTTCGATTCAATACATTTTTAGGTGCCAACAATCCGGAGACCGCATTTGCATTATATGCAGACAACAATGTCCAGATTGTGGATATCCCATCTTCAAAGGTATTGAATGAATCCTCTATGCAGATTTTCTCAGAAGAGTTTACGACTGCTATGAAGATAAATGGACCGGCAGAAACCAAATATGGAAAACTCCTGATTGATTATATCCATGATGATGACCTTTCCATTGACCAAGTACCATTGGATTTGGATGATGAGCTGGTCGCATTAAGTGCTGATTTGGAGATCTTTTTTATTATTCCAATCATTCTATACATCATTCAGCAGCTAATCGATCGTGAAACAGTCCTTGAAAAAGATTTGACTACTGTTGAAATATAATCATAACAATTTGATAATCCGGGTAGCGAAAATTCCTGGTAAAATTTTCTTTTTTTTTCATTTTTTATGTCCTTTCTTATAGAATATCCATAGCACCTGAACCGAACCTCGATCAAACTTTTTACGTGATTTCGGGTGCTATGGAATTTTAACGTCAAAAAAATAAGAACCCAGAAATAGTTCCAGGTTCTTATTTTTCTTATGCGAAAATATCATCTTCCTGAATATTTCCGTATGTAGTGTTGTACGTATTATAACCAAGATTTGTAATATTTGTACTATTTGTAGTAGAAGTTATACGACTATTTGTTATTGTTGTCTGAATCGGTTGCAAATCCCACCACTGCTGTGCATGTATCTGGAACTGATCCCACAGAGGATCATCTATTTGATCCGTTGGAGCATTCTTTATTTCACGCGCGGATTTTAAAGTTGTGATTAACTCTGAAATCAATTCCTGGTCGGTATATGGATTTAACCCGATCTGTTCTGCGATCTCCATGAGATTGTCGTCATCTGTCTCTGATGGTTTGAACCATTTCGCCCGATAATACGGATTTTGAATTTCATGCCAATTGGCACTTAAATATTCATCCACCTGATTTTTTGTCACATAACTTCTCCCACGATAGTGAAGCATTGGAACGATCCATGGCAACGCCTTCTTTATCATATCCGAATAGTTATACGTACAGGATACTTTTGGTTTCGGCGTATAATGGAGCACATTTTTATGTGGAACTGTGATTCGCTCATCCTCTTGTTTTGTGTGTAACAAAAACGATGTTTCATTAGAAGTAACACACGCATCATGCATATAGACGATCCTTTTATCTTTCGGATATCGGATCGTTCCGTATATCGGTTTTCCGCATAAAATACATTTTGGAACCGGGATTTTCATTTTTGTTTCAAGAACTGGTTTATCACCAATCTCTTCCCCCCAAACGCCATACCGAACAATCGTCTCCAGATAATTACAGCTATACGTGATAGATGGAATACTGGAAGTTGTAATGGAACCGGCTGATACAATATTCCATTGATTTGCATTGATCATTGTACGAATTTCTGTATTCTCATTCGTATTCGTTCGTATACAAATATTAGTATATCTCGTTTTATTCATACGTCTTCCAGCCATCATTCGAGCATATGATTTGCGTTTTTCTCTTAATTTAGAAACAGCATGAAGAATACTGTCCTCACGCTGTTTCTTATAATATCCATGACCTAGTCGAAATTGATAGGGATAATATTCTCGACCTTCAAATGTACGCTGCGTATACCCCGGATCCGCTACAATATGAAGTCTCTTATTTTCTGGGGTGCAGATTTGATGCTGCGTTAGGTCAAATTCTGCCATACGATCACCTTATTTCGTTTCCGGCTTTTCATCTACTGGAACCGGAATTAAGATCTTTCGAAGTTCATCTACCGATAACTTGGTAAGATCGTCTGCTGGAATCCGAATATCTTTCTTAAATACTTTCTTAGAATCCTTGATGAGTTCATCAAAGGTCAGATCACAGTATTCGTCTTCCCAGTCTGCAATAAAATACAGACGTTTGGAAGGCATCACGTTTCCAGATTCTGTTTTGGTATAGAAAATACCAAATAAGATTGGGTCTTTGTCCATCTTCTCTTTCTTTACCTGACGTTCTGCTTCTCCAGTATAGTCTGTAAAGACTACGACCATATCATCAAAGATATCTTTTGCTTTTGCAATCTCCTCCACAACATCATCCGGAATGGTTCTTGGATACTGCGAAAGCTCAATGGATGAAATCGGGAGAACTGAACTGTCACGTTTGTTTCGTTCCATCACATCGGTCACCCAAGCATCAAAATCTGCACGATTGATGATTTCTGTATATCCGTGATTGATTGCATTTTGCTCCTTGATTAAAAGCTCCAGGTTTGTCGCACACATGTTGGCAAGTCTGGTCTGATTGGTAATCTTCGCCTGCTCCATGATACCGATGGTCTGCTCGATGCTTTTCAGGATCACATCGTCCGTACAATCTGCTTTCATATCTTTTAAGTAGCGGAAATATTCAGACGGTGTAATGTTGATGTTTGTTAAGACATCTCGACTAAACCGTGAGAACGCTTTGTTATCAATGCCACCAACCGTCTCTTTGGAATCCTCACGTTTGTCTGTGATGGTGATCGAGTCTTTTAGGTCCTTTTTCTCAAAAAGAACATCGGTTCGTTTTCCAGCGGTCTGCTTATCTACTCTATTTACCGACTCCAAAACTTTGTTTAAATCTCCTTTTTTTCTTGTTTTTCTTCTTAACATTTTTTCCCTCCTACTTATTTTCATATTCTTCAATTGTTTTGGATACATCAGGCATCCATTCCCAATCTGTTTTTGGATTAATATCCAAGTACTTTTCACCATGAAAATCAATCTCTTCTCTTGTTAAAATTGTTCCATAGTGATTTACCAGAATATATCTGGCAAGTTGTACCGGATCGCCATTTCCATCGTCATCATAACGAACTTCATAACAATGATACCCGATCGGTATTGTTTTACGGTCCAGTCTCATGGATGTAAAGAGTGATTCCACTCCACAAACACGACATGGTTCAAAGTGTTCTTCTCTTGCACTGACTTTCATATCGCTCACCTCCTTTGTATGATTTCCATGTAGATAATATATCAATTGGCTATCTGAAATATTCATCAGATAGCCAATTCATTTAAAATTTAACCACTCTGGATAATCCTTCTGTTGTACGATCTACTCCGTTGCGGTTCTTTCCTACAACCAGTGTTTTATTCTTAAAGATTTTTAAGACAGGGATAAAGGGAGATAAGATGTTATTTACCAAGGTATCCAGATCAATATACGGGATGGCCCATTTTGGGATGTCCTCGTTTAATGGAATCGCAAGAACCAGTAATCCTTTCTCTTTAAATTCCCAATATCCATCTTCGGAACGCTCCCCGGTATATTCATCGGATACAAATTGATTCCAGGCTTTTTGTCCTTTTACCTTGTATTCTTTCCGGTATTTTTCTGGTATTTCTTTCCACCATTCTTTACTCTTCTTAAATACCATATGCACCCCGGTTGGAATCCATTCTTTAGTTACAAACATTCCAGTCTGGTCTTCAAAGATTCCCTGAATGATTTTCTCATAGATTTCCGGTTCCGTTTTTCTAAGATCCTTAATGTCGTCTCGAGTGAAAATATTCATCTTTAAAAGACTTACTTTCGTTGGAAGTTCAATGGATCGCTCCGGATAGATAATATCCCAAGCAGTAACCGCTTTTACAGTCTGCACACTATTTGGATTTTTGTATCCTTCCAGTTCTTTTGCATTTCCATTTGGTAGGAATCGTTTGTCTCCGGATAATATGGATTGGCGAACTTCATCTTGGAATGCATATACATCCGATAACAATCCTCGAACATCAATCTCATCGGAATATAGTACCCGATTCTCAATAATGCTTTTGTATCTTTTTTCTGCATATTCCGAACAGGTCGACTTTTTAAAGTCAAAGCCTTTGATGTCAGATTTCGGAGGATTCATGATGTTTCCTTCTCGTAATAAGATACTTGAGATGTAACGTTTCTTACTCTCCCCAATTACCAGCATTGCAAACATGAACTCGTTCTTCATGTTATACAGACTACGATAATCTTCCGGAATATTGGCATATTTTCCATAGGATAACAAGATATCCGTTACGGCTTCGGTAATGAAGTACGTAATCATATTGATGGAAATGTAGATGTTGTTTTGGAAGCTTCTTCCATAATGTGCTCGATCTGGATTTGGAAAATACCGTTCGATTAAGAATCGGATAATCACGTCCAGAGATAAAATATTGGAGTCGGTATCAATAACCGTAACCGTTCCACGTTTAAAGTTTTTCAGGCGATAAATACGATCAAATGCCATATATCTGGTATAGACATAATTCATCATGTAACCATTTAATTCTTTCAACGTATCCAAAATATCTTCTGGCGGATTGTTTGGATCGATGAAGTATTGATGGTTGACAAATTTGTTCCAGTCTTTGGCGGATTTGTCTTTGTATTCTTCCTGATATTTTTCTGGAATGGTAGAGAGCCATGCAGGATCTTCCGGATCCGACGTCTCTTTCCCTTTCGCATTCTTCTTCATCTTGATGTAGTTTAGATTTTCCACACTTTCATAGATGCGAAGAATCAGGTCCTGAATGAATGGATGTTCTACGATAAACTGAATCATATTATTCTTATAATACAGATATGCTCGTACTTCCGATGGAAGATGTGTAATGGCCGTATATAGCAATTCATCTTCCTCATCGGTAAGTTCAATAATATGATTGTGGAATCTTGTGTAGAGTTCTTCTACCGAGATTGGTTTTAAGATCGTAAGATCTAAGTTTTCTTTCTCTTCTCCTGCATCCAGTTCACTGATGACAACATCCATCCAATCAAACCATTCTTCAAAGTTTAAGAAGTTATAATTATCTGCTAAGAAAGATTCGAATAGATTTTCTGTTGTGGAAATTACGGACTGTGCTGATAATGTCGTTGCGGGTCCGCTATATTTCGAATAAAAAGAAGATGTTTTTGCACCAGAACCGCCATAATCTATACGTACGTATATCAGATCATATCTTCATCTCTTATAAAGAGAGCCTCCCGTTTCAGAATTGCTTCCTACTTGTAAAACCTGATCGTTGATGGTTTTTAAAAAACTTCCATGCTGATAATCTCTATCTTACAGATTTTTACCATTTGGTACTGTAAGCATCGCAAGAGTTCCCAGCTGTAAAAGAGGCTTAGAACTACACATCACTGTGTAGACTCCCATTATGTCTAGGAATTGGCATTTATTTTCTGGTTCAACTGTTCAATTATGATAGACTATATCTTCACTTAAGTGCCTCGCGCTTCGGGTTTCCCCTACTCCTTTCGGATAGTCGTTGATCTTTACTACGAGTCTTAGATGCTGATTGTCCCATACAAATATCATTGTTACGCTTTGGTAGATATTTGCTTATAAGATTTCCAGCGAGTTCACTGAGGTTACGTAGCCAGTTTATTAACTACGGTCAAGGTCTTTATAGACCCTTGACGTTACATCTTCTACTTTAAACATTCGTTTCTTAATGGCTTTTCGTTTTGCCAAAATATCAAAGAGCATATGTGCAGCGGGATTGTGTTCTTCATGCTGATTCTTATAAAACGTTCCGTTTCCTGCCATGATTGGTTTTCGTTCAAAGGTCCAATCTAAAACAGAGATAAGCGTTGTATCCCGCTCTTCATGTGTATAGTTGTTATCAAGTGTAACGGGTGGTGACATTCCTTGTTCTAAAATCATTTCGTCTACCACTTTTTTGATTTCTTTTTTGTCTAATGTCGGATCAATACGCAAAAGATTTTTCACCATCTGCTTTCGATAGGTCTTAATAAACGTACTTTTCTCCAACATTTGTTGGTTGATACGTGACGGGGTCATTTCCGTCATGGAACCACCTCATTTCTAATTGGATTAATTACATTGTCAAAAAGAGAATGCAAACTAAATTTACGATAGCAGACATTCTCTTAATGAAATCTATCAGACAATGAATAGAAAGGAGTTTTCAATCATGACTAACGAAAACCTGACATTTGATGAGATGTTAGATCAGCTGATGGAAGAAGAGACTGACGATATGGGAATGGGTTCTTCTTCTAATAGCGCATATACCAGTGCAGATACAGAACCGGAAATTGCATTAGAGGGTGACGACGAAGAGGACGACCTCGACTTAGACGACCTGGAAGATGATGAAGAGGACGACGATGACGAGGATGATGAAGACGATGACGAAGAGGATGATGATATGGAAGATATGGACGATGACCTCTCCGATTTGTCCGATGAAGACCTCAGACGTCTGGAAAAAGACCTGAAAGATGGAGACTGTGAAGGATGCGATGAACCAGAGGTTCGTTTAACACCCGACGAAGAGATTCAGGCAGATGATATGATGCAGATTGCCGGTGCTGCTTCTTTAATTCGTAGCGAAATGAATGCCGAGGAACGCGCAGAGCTTCTGGAGAGTACCGAAGACATCCGTATCGGTATGGTAGAAGGGTTCTTAACCGAATCCATGCTTGTAGATATCGCAGATTCTGTCAATCCAGCAGATATGGATGCAGAACCAATGACAGAAGCAAAAATGTACAACAAGACAACCGTAAAAATGAGCAAGCAGGCTCGTCTGGCACAGCTGTTTGCCATTGCGGTCAATACGTCTGCTCGTGCGCATAACGATCCGGATTATGCACGCTACAAAAAAGCTTGCAAGATCAAACGTGCATACTCTCAGAAGCTTCGTACCAAATACAAATCCGAAGCAACCAAGAGAATGCGTGTGCTCTTTGCAAGACTGAAAAGTTCCAAGAGTCCTATCTTAAAAGGACTTGGAAAGAAAGTTGAAAAATAACATCTCAAATTATTCCGTGTGTGAATCTTAGTTACGAGATTCCACACGGAAATTCTTTCTTGTCTGATCTTAGAAATAATACATCAACATCTACTTATTTTACCTGTAAAAGAGATCCGTAAAGTTGTTTTAAATACTTATATAGAATTTTCGCGAATAAAAGGAAGTAAATCATAATCAGAATGATTCTTCCTTTATATAAAAACAGAATAGCCGGGAGAATCTATTAGGATTCAGCAGCGGCAAATAAAAAAATTAAATGGGTGGAGATAACATCAAGAGCCCGGAGGATACTATGATGAAAAATAGAGTATATGAAGCAATTGTTGATGTGAAGGACTTCTATGAGAAGACCTTTACAGACGTACATACTATTGATGAGGTTATTGACCTCCTTAATGGCCTCATTTATAGAGGAGGCAAGGTATTACCTCATGTAAGTCATGTCGCTTTGGTGAGCGTGTTGGTTGCCGGATCCTTCCGCGATTATGGAAGGTTCGGCGTTCAATTTAATATGCCGGCAACAGCAGACTGCTGTCGGATGTACAAATACATCGAAAAAGCGCTCAAAAAGCGCAAACCGATGACAATAGCATTTTATGGAGACGTCATGTTAAATGACGTCATCTACAGTCCTGATCGAGAGGGGGATGGTCTCCTAATCGACCAGGATGGTGACATCCACGAATGGAGAATCGCTTAGCGATTCTCTTTTTTTATTTTTTTCGTATATTTCATTCCAATAATTCATATATTATCTTAATAGAAAATAGAATAGCTGGGAGGATTTACTCTAAATCCAGTAGCAGTATAAAATTTAAGTATAAGGAGGATTTAACGATGTTAAGAAAGGACAAAAAAGATTCAATCATTAAAGTAAGAAAATTCTTTGGTGAAATTTTTGAAGGAGACGGTTACACCGTAGATGAGCTTGTCGGATTTCTTCATCGCCTTGTTCATGAAGGATCCAAATACATTAGCCATGTTGATCATATGTCTGCTGTGACTGTATTGGCATCGGCAGTATTTTATGATTATGGGGTCGTGAGATGGAGAAAGCCTCCAAAAAGTTTATGCTATGAAGTATATCCTGTCATTGAAAAAATGATGAAGAATCGGGATGATATCGCTCTTCATTTTTCTACAGAGAACGGTGGTATTCTTGTAGCTGGGAATTTGTACTACGGAATGAATAACGAGAATCTTGTTCTCGTTAACCAGGACGGAAAAGTCAACGAAATGGGAATCGCATAAGCGATTCCTTTTTTTATTTAAATTTGACTTGAACCCATATATTATTTTTTAGCGGAAGGGTGGTGTAAGGGTTTATGGTAAAAACGTAATTTTCTAATCACAACATCATAACGATTTTTAACGAGGAAATGCTTATGAATAAAGGTACAATAGTTTTATGTAAAATTCATAAATCGTTAGAAGTAAAATTTTCCCTGGTCTTAGAAGACGATCCAGTTTCCATTGTCCAACAACGAGCACATGGATGGAACGTGGAACAAACCTGTCGGAAATTTACGTATAACAACAACAAATTTTTTCGAGTCAATCCGAAACCTTATGTGACCTTTGATATTTCGAATAAAACCGATAAAAAAGAAGGCTGGAATACCAATAGTCAAGTCAATCTAAATCAACGTGCTTTATTTCTATTTAAAAGAGCACTTCGGGAATTAATAGAAGAATTTCGCACCGTAAAGAATTTATTCTATCTATATGATACGGGAGAAATGGTGGTCAATCAAAAATTGGCAGAGGCACACCGAAAGATTATTCCAACATCGTCAAAGACGATTATCTTACAAGCTTGTGTGATCCAAAACGAAGAAAACCAGGAAGAACTGTATGAAGGATGCTTTCTGGCGATCAACCGACTGGATTCGTTTACGTATTTGACGTTTGAAGAAATGGAGTTTCTATACTCGGTAGTATCTGAAATTCGAATGACGGAGTTGGCGTTACATCTACTAGAACTCGAAAAGTTACATACGAAAGAGGAAGGAGATTTGAAAATACCACACAAAGTGGAACCAGAAGTCGTGGAAGAAACTCCACCGGATATTGATTTTCATGCCAAGCAAAAAGAAAAACAAATACCTGATATTTAGACCAAAATAAGTATCTCTTGATACGAATTTTGATATATTATTTTAATGCGAAAGGATGAAGAAAGATGAACAAAGTGGATTTAAAAGTGATGGATCTAAAAGATCACTACATCAAAATTGGTAAACGAACCGTAAATGTCATGAAACAATTAGATTTTTCTGACACGGAATATATCCAATTTATGATTCGTAATGATCAGTTCGTAGACCGAAAGGGATATGCGGACTTACAATCACAAGTGGTGTGGATTTACACCAAAGAACGCCCAAAGATCAATCCGAATCAGTATCCATTCTTTTGGTTGGATGGAGATGAGATTCGAATGTCTTATCCCGATACCGATGTATTAGAAGAGGCAAACATTGGAAACGTTCGGGTAGAAACCTTTGATCGCATTAAAAGGACCATCTCAGAAGATGGACTTAATAATGTAAGCAGAAAGATCAAAAGCATCATCAACCAATCGTCGGCAATGGTACTGCCGGTATTTCGAAAGAAAGATGACTTCTTAAAGCTTCACGTCAAATCTATCTTTCGGAAAAAGAAATTAAGTATCACCAACATTCCAGGTGGAGCACAACCACACTTAGCCGCTAATATGCGAAGCGCTTTGATTGGGGATACCAAAACCTCTCCTAAGTATTTTGTAAACTGGGAGGACTTATTAAACTTCGACTATTTCGGAGTTGCCATCAGCAACGGCGGAGACGATCATCCGTTTGAGGAAGCCATTGTATATTCTTCCTATGACAATATGATTTCTTACGTGCCAAAAGAAAAAGTCCCAGCCTTATTAGAGCTTTTGGGATGCGGTACAAAAGATCCATATTTGGTAGAATTGGCATCCAGAAACGACGATGATGTTCCGGATGACCAGGTGGAGGTATTAGATCCTGGTACAGATGAAGATTCTGAGAACATCTCCGATTAGTAAATAACACACAAGGAGGATAAAGTTATGGGGTTATTGAAGGGATTATTCAAAAGAAAGCTGGAGATTCCAGAGGAACTCCAAAAAACAACCGATATGATTCAATACGAGGATAAATTGTTATCCCGTATTGCAAACTATATCGATGTCAAAAGTTGGAAAGGAGGCGTAAAAAGTTGTACGGTAGAAGCGGTTACAACCACAAGACGTCTCCGAGAAATGGTTGAGAAATTCGGCTCCGACAACTTGGAGATTACAAGAACCGTCGAGCAGGTATCTGAAAACTGCCGCTCCATGGAAGTAACCTACCGGTTGTCGGTTCTGTTCCAAAAACAAGTCTTTCGGGTAATGGTTGTCGTTTGCATTCAGGCAACAAGTCGGAATAAAAAATTTACGTCAATTTATGACAATCAGTTACAGGACATGTGCAACACGATTTGCATGTTGCATTTAAAGTCCTATTACCCCTATTTGTACCGGCTCTTTAAAAAATGCATCGAAGAACCGGTTATTGAAAACGTCGAGAAACGGATCCACGAAAAGATCCGTTATCGAATAAATCAACTGTCTGATTATGCCATCAGTGGGATAAATCTGGTAAAACCATCCGAAAAGATCATTGAGATCTCCGGAAACGAGAATACCCCAATTGGAGAATTGATCGGACAAAAAGTACTAAAAGAATAAGGAGGACACAAAATGAAATCAGTAGAAGCTACAACAGTACTTCAGGACATCCTGGGAAAGAAAGAAGCCTTGAATGCAGAGGCAGGAAGAACAATTGCAGAGTTTGTAAAGAGCAAAGGAGAAACCGGCTCGACCGATAAACTCCACGTAGATCTGATCAAAATGCTGGCGGGTTTTTCTCCAGAAGATCAGGCAAAAATCCTGGCAATCGCTCTGGAATACAGCGCAAGAAATATGGGAAATGTGAAGAAATCCGAGAAGGCAAAACATGAAGGTGGTTCCTTTAAAGGAGGCTCTTCCGACTCCCGTTCTTCAGGATCCAGATTTGGCGGCTGGGGATACTAAGAAACCTTGTGGGTGCATCTAGTTTAGGTGCACCCCATATTTTTTAGAAAGGAAGCCTTGTTATGAAATGTGTCGTCTATCAAACGCATATGGAAATCACGCCGTATTACAAAGGACTGTTTCCAGATCTTGAATTATCGTTGTCTAAAAAAGACAAACCAACCCACTCGTTAATCCCGATAGGGTATTACATTGACACCAAGACAAAAACTCTATACATTCCAAGAGGTGTCAGCATTCCATATATTCGTCAATTGATTGGAAAAGATGTAGAGTATTCTACGGATCTTATCGAATGTGAACCAATCTTTCGCGGAAATATGGTTCTTCCCCCAAAGAATAAGAATCAGGAACGCGCCATTGATTTTTTGTACCAACGAGGAGAATTTGTAAACACCGTTGGTTACACACAGCTTGGGTTAAATCTTCCAACGGGGGAAGGAAAAACGTACTGTACCATAAATGCATTGGTGACTCAAAAACGAAGAGCCGTCATCATTTGTCACAACACGGTCATCCGGGATCAATGGTTAACTCGTTTTAAAGAGTACACTGACATTGCACCTGGAATGATTTTGGTCATTGATGGAAGAAACGTGCTGGATTCCATCATAAATGGAAAGATCGATCCATTGGATTATGACTACTTCCTTGTTTTGCATCAAACGCTCGAAGCATATGCTTGTCCAAGAACCAGAAACTACGAGAATGATTTGATGAGTGAATTGGAAGGGGAACCAGTATCCAACGACCATTGGGAGAGAATCCAAACTCTTTTTTCCAAATTGAAGGTTTTTGTAAAGGTCTTTGATGAAGCACACCTCTATTTTGAAAATAGTTTGATGCTGGATTACTTCACCAACGTACCGATGACGTATTACCTGACTGCGACCTTTGGAAGAAGTGATCCGCAACAGAATCGGATTTACAACCAGGTTTATAGTCGTATGCTACGATTTGGAGAAGAACTGGAAAAGAAAAAACACACTATTTTATTTGCGCTCATGTTTGATTCTAATCCGACGAACGCAGATAAACGAAAAGTAGAGCATGCAAACTCATATGGATTTTCCGCAGCAAACTATATGAATTACGAGATTGAAAATTCAACTGCACTGGAAGATGCCATCAAGTATGCACTGAAATGCTCCGAACGGATACAGGGAACACGTATCATCACATCCAATACCATCGCATCCGTTGAAAAGTTTGCAGAGTTGGCATCGGAGTGGTATCCGGATTGGAGATGTCAAAAGGTTCATTCCCATATGAAAGATCGGGATGAAATTGATCTGGAGGACGTGGATTTGATTAGTTGCACTTCCAAGTATTTAGGAACCGGTGCAGATATCAAAGGTCTTCGCATTCTAATTGCAGCCGAACCAATGGCAAGTTCCATCAACATTGAACAGCTTATCGGACGTTTGCGTCCGTACTACAACGAAGACGGAGAAGAGTTGGAAACGTTGATGTTCTTATTGGTGGATGTTGGTTTTCGAAGTTGTAGAGAACGCTTTGAAAAGACCAGACACGTCTTTCAGAATATAGCAAAAAAATGCTATATTAAATATTTATAAACGGATGAACTCTCCTCTAATGAGGGGAGTATTAGAGATAGAAATCACATAGATGAATTCCGTATGGGGTCCTGATAAATGGAACCATACGGAATTTCTTCTGTTAAATACGAAAGGAGAATACAAATGGCACAGAAAATGATGAGCGTTGCGAAAGCAAAAGAAACAAAGGAAAACAAGGAGCGATTAATCGAAGGAAGTAAATGTCTAGGGGATCTGCTTAACTCTGGTGATCCGAAAGCCGTAACCTTCGTAAAATACCTCATGACTGTCAACAGTGACGAAGGAGAGAATAGTGTAAATCGATTCATCGATCTGATCTCAAACCTGAACGATCCGGACCTTGAGTATATGTCGAAAAACAATATCGCTCTTTACGATCAGATCAGTATGTTTTTTGGTCTGATCAAAACTCAGATGGAACAAAATACACAGTCGATTGCGGATTTGGATTCCGGGAAATATCAAAAAGAGGATTACTTAAAAGATCTTTGGAAACGATTCGAATATTTCCACTGGTATCCAGCGTGCCAATTTTACAAATTCATTGACCAGATTCCAGCTGATGTACTTGGACATGTTCTTAGTTATCCATTAAACATATTAGATATTCTTAGAATTACAAAAATGACGTTGCCAACGATTCGAAAGATTGTATCCGCTACTCATTCCATGATTCCATCCGCAGAATATTTTCAGGAATTGGATGCCTATGCACATGATATGGAAGAAGTGATGCATCTGTTCTTTTCATCAATGGTGACGTTACAATTATCGTGGAAAGTGAGAGATCGTGATGGGAAACTTAGAAACGAAAATCCGTCTTCGGACGTTGATCAAACAACGGTGTGAGGAAGACGGAAGTTATTATCGGGAAGTTGATCCAATTCGAATTCTAATTCGGTGTCCGTTTTGTGGGGATAGCAGTGATCCAAGACATGCACACTTTTATATCATTTGTGACACCAGTCAAAATACAAATGCTGGATACATCTGTTTTAAGTGCGGAGAACATGGAGCTGTAACCGCAGAAACTTTAACCGCCCTTGGGATTTCGGATCCCAATATAAAATCCGAATTGGTGACTTTAAATAAGACTGCGGAGAAATCCCCAGTAAAAGGATACATGGAAGAAAATCGGATGGATGTTTTTCCAATGAAGACTCCGCCCCGGATTTTTCCAGGTCGGAAAATTCAATATTTAGAAAAAAGACTTGGAAGGACATTCAGTGAGGAGGAGCTTAAAGATATGAAAGTAATCCCCTCCATTCATAGATTCCTGGATTTAAATGGGATTACAGACTATGCCTTCTCCAAGTATCAAATGAATATGTTGGAACACGACTACGTTGGATTTTTGTCTTATGGAAATTCTCATCTTCTCTTACGAGATATAACAGGGAATCACAAAGACTATAGCTGGATCAAATATCCGATCTTAGAGGAAAGTCGAAACAATCGAGTCTTTTATACCATTTCCACGGAATTAGATCCATTTACAACAGAACCGATTACTGTAAATATGGCGGAAGGAATTATGGACATTCTGTCAATTTGCTACAATCTAGGATATGGAACGAAGAATACGTTGAATGTCTGCATCTCTGGAAATCATTATGAACGATTTCTAATTATGCTATTGGATCTTGGCATTGTAGGATCCAATGTGACCATCAATGTATTCCCGGATAATGATATCGAGTTTAATCCAACGGCAAAAAAGAAAACGACAATTTCCTATTTTGAAAAGATCTTCCAGAAATTTAAATATCTTTACAAAGAGATCAATGTTTTCTACAACAAAATCGGAAAAGATTGCGGGGTTCCAAAAGACGAGATAAAGTTAAAAAAGTATCGACTATAGACACATGAAATGCCTCCTTTCATTTATGTAATATCTTCGTAGATATCATAAAGAAAGGAGGCGATCCCATGTACCGTTTTGAATTATGGTGTTTACCAGATTTAAATACGGATGGATCTTGCGACGATCGTACTTTTATCGCAGCAAAAAATTTTCGCTTCGATCAATTGTTAAAACGATCCGATGCAATCCTTAGTAAGGATTATGATCGGATATTTTCATAATATCCGTATTTTTAAGGGAAGTTACCGCTTCCCTTAATTTTTTGTACATCGATTATTTTTTTATAAATGTATATTTCTCGGGACAATTCACTAATCGTCAAAAATATAAGAAAGTGAGGAATTTAAAATGAATGCAATTATGACCTTTCCATGTATGGTAACGTTTGAGGAAGATGTGGACCTGTTTAGCCAGAATTCCACTACCCCGATCGGTACATTACCAGCTGGAACCGAAATTCGCATTGTAAATGCGGTAAACGAGACAAATACATATACCGTGCTTTTTGAAAAATCTGGAATCACACTCGATCTTCCAGAAAACTTCAACATGCGAGAACTTACAGAAGAAGAAGTGAGAACTATTTTTCAGGTGGATTTATTACCACATATTGAAGTTCGTTGCAACACAAATGAAGGTGTTATTTTGTATGGTCCTCAGGCATACTTTAAGCCAATAAAAAAACTCTCAAAGGGAGAAAAACTGACCGCCACGAACTTGTATTATGGTTATGCGGCAGTAGAAAAGAAAGGAATCAAAGGATACGTTGATGTGAAACAGTTGACTGAGATGTCTCAACTCAACAGCACCGAAGTACTATATGATTCACAGTATGAAGCATCGGAAAAAGAAGAACCGGTAGAAGAGGAACAGCCAGTAGTTAAAGCTCCGGAACCAAAGGTAGAAGTGCCAGAAGAAAAACCGGAAGTAGTAGAATCCGAAGAAGATGTACTCTTTGCATTCTTATGTGATACAGACCGGAAGCAGGAACGTTTCGAACTTTTTGTGAAGAACGATTTATTCCTGAAGGAGAAAAACGTAATTTTCGTATTTCATAAAGATGTACAGACACTGGCTAACATCCTTACGAAATTTGAGGATGTTCCAATCCGGTTGAATACGTATAATTACATGCTTCTCTCTTCTGCGGATGAGCTGGTACTTAAGAAGTACATGCTCTCCAAGGGATTCCGTTTTAATATTTACCATAAAAAATAACAAAAAAGGAGACCCAATATGAATCACATTGTATTAATCTGTGGTAGAAGTGGATGCGGAAAAAGTACGATCATTCAAAACATTCAGAATATGGTCGAGCATCCAGATCAGTATCTTGATGATTTTGATAAATCGGATCCTTCTGGCATTGCAACCATGTTAGAAACTAGACACGTACGTTTTCCAAAAATATATACCACACGACCAAAACGTCCCAACGAATCGGACAAAGAATATCGCTTTGTAAGCGAAGAAGAATTTGAATTCAAAAGAACCCAAATGATTCACGTCAGCGAATACAATACAACCGCTGGAATCTGGAAGTATGGAACCGTTATGGATTACGAAGAATGGTTTGGAGAGAATCAGAACGATACCGTGATTCTTCCCATTAACTTAGATGGATACTTTCAGATTAATGAAAACATCAATAAATGGAATGCAGAGCATCCCTTTAAGAAACAGGTATCTGTTCATCTTATATATATTTTTGCAACCTCAGAAGACCTTCTTGTTCGTTCTATCAAACGAGAACTGACAAAACCAAAAGAAACGCAGGATTTTGCGGAAATTCTTAGAAGGTATCGAACAGAGACGGACGTAGACTATCATACCGAAGGCGTTGATTTTAATGCGTTCTATTACGCCGATATGTTTGAAAAAGTACTGGATAGTATTTTTATGGTAGAGGATCTGACCGGACTCTCTATTGATACCAGTACATTTGCAAATATGGTTAGAAAATCGACGAATATGTTTTATGAAAAATTTGGTGTCAAGAATCAGGATGATGGAAAGAGGTTTCACTTTTTCCACTCGATAAACGATAAGCAGGATACGCTCTCTGGTAACATATTAAAAACGATCCTGGAATTGGATAAAATCGAAAAATAAAAAAAGAAGAGGGACATGGAAATCCATGTCCCTCTAACTTTGTTCTTACTCGTCCATCGTCTCCATATGCAGAGGCGTATAGGATTTTTTGGAGTTTAAGAAGGATACAAATAACGTTCCGATGACACATCCTCCTACAATTGATAATACAGTAATTGCAAACTTTTTCATTCTTGTTCTTCCCCTTTCTTATTAAAAATTTTTACGATATTTTTCAGTATCCATACAACGAGCAACTGGAATGATAATCCAGCCAAGGACACGAGGTTTACGATTACACCTTTTATAGTCTTCACCCCTTTCAGGAAAATATCTTATAGAGTATGTCTGCTGATTTTGGATATTCTATCGTAGACGAATACTCTATTGGTTTAATAGATCTCCATAACATCTTTCGGCAGTTCGAATACATGTATCGAACGACCAGTTCATGTCTCTTGTCCGTACCGAGCATCAATTTCATCAGCGGAACTCTGGATAACCCAAAGGGCATCTTCATCTGTTCGTAATCCTCGGATGCAATCAACAGCATATCCGTATTACTACTTCCGTGACTTACAGTTTCTAAGATATCTTTGGTGAATGAATATTCACTTCCGATAATCTGGTACTTCTTACAAAGCATATATGCTGCTTTCTCTTTGACTGCGTTTCGGTCTCTCCAGTTTAAATTCGAGATGTCCATTCGCATATTGTACTCCACGTCATTATCCACATCAAATACTCCAATGGAAGCGACATATGTATATTGCTCGATTTTCTTTTTTGTATCCTCCGTATTCCAGGTAAAAATATCGGACGTGAAGTACCGAAGAGAATTCTCCGATTCGAAATTCATTCCAATATCGTTTGCCATTGCCAGATTCATTGCGATGATATTCCAGTCAATCGAATTTGAGAATGCGAATCGTCTGGTTTTTGTTTCCGGATTATAGAGCTCGATTACCATGTTCTGTATTGAGCTATGGATAACATAACTATTTGTCTGGGAATCGAACTCCGATGCTGACTCCGTGCGATTAAATAGCACAATCTCGTTCATAAGTGCGATGTCATCGGAGTTGTATTGCTTGGTTCCACGTTCTTTTATAATTGGAGAAATCACTTCCGGATATTCTGTCAGTAATTCATCCAGTATAGAACGCAGTGCTGCCGGATCGTTGTATGGGGAATTTCCATCCTCATCACACAGCACCATAAAGGATACTGGAAGCATGGATGAACGTCTATTGTGTACGTTCACCAGTTTGTAGTTTGTAAAGATTAATTCGTAATGTAAAAGCATATTTTCTTCCTCCTTTGTATTTGCTTTCTACCAAGATAATATATCTATACACCATGAGAAAAAAACGAGAGACAAGCCAAACCGACTTGTCTCTCTTTTCATTTAACGAATGTAGTACTGGAAGAAATCCAGTAATTCATCCGCAATCTCCTCCTCATCATATTCAATGACTTGTCCAGTCAATTCCGGTTCCTCATAGGTTACGTAGGTAAACCGGGTATTGATTAACGTGGATAACCGGGACTTTATAAAGTCTTCTTTTCCATTAATCTGAAGCAGCATAGAGTATTCATCGTTTACCAATTTCTGATACTTTGGAGAAGATTCCAATTTCTCTAAGAACCTCGCATTTCGTACCATTCGATTGACAATCCGGTCCTCCAAATTACCACTTAAGATATAGGGAAGTGCTGCTTGTTTTACTTCCTTCGTTTCTGGATCATAACCAAGGTCAATCAGCAGAATCTTTTTCATGATGAGTAGTAATGTGATGTATTGACGTCTCGTTAACAGATGCAAATCTCGGAAGGTTCCGAAATAGTTTGCATAGAATGCATAAACGTATTCTGTCTGCATCTCACTTAACGTCAAGTGTTTCATATAGTAATCAATTTCATCATCCGTGATTGGTACATCAACCATCTCCCGGATTCTCTGAATTGTTGTTTCTACATTTAAATCAACTAATACAACGATACCTTCATCGTATTTATCCAATGACATCGCCATTTTGTCAATACCGGATAACCCATCGTTGTTTTTTGTCTGTGTTACTTCTATCAGGTTCTTCTCATACTGATCCTTCAAGAAGTAGTTGAGCTGAAATTTAATGCTTCATTTATATCTCTATATATGACTGACTATATCTTTACTTAAAGTACCTCCCGTTTCAGGATTTCTCCCTACTTGTAAAACCTAGTCGATGATGGTTCTATGTAAACTTCCATGCGGATTGTCTCTATCTTACAGATTCTTACAACTTTGGTACTGTAAGCTTAACAAGAGTTCCCCGCTGTAAAAGAGGTTTAACGACGACCATAATTTCAACAATCGTCTTATTAAATCCTACGATATTCTCAGAGTACTTTTTTTGCTTGGGCGTAAAATCTATATATCTCTATATATGACTGACTATATCTTTACTTAAAGTACCTCCCGTTTCAGGATTTCTCCCTACTTGTAAAACCTAGTCGATGATGGTTCTATGTAAACTTCCATGCGGATTGTCTCTATCTTACAGATTCTTACAACTTTGGTACTGTAAGCTTAACAAGAGTTCCCCGCTGTAAAAGAGGTTT